>Ga0209347_1000054_pt1 | contig 322680 bp, 287 predicted proteins | sample AutmiccommuBRH23_FD_187382 | JGI IMG/M metagenome (GOLD analysis project Ga0209347, IMG submission 187382) | Deep subsurface microbial communities from Mt. Terri, Switzerland - Autotrophic microbial communities BRH/23 (SPAdes) (version 2) | ecosystem: Environmental > Aquatic > Deep subsurface... | reverse complement strand
CATTGAAAGTATTGGTGCCCCCGGAGAGACTTGAACTCCCGACCCCCTGATTACAAATCAGGTGCTCTACCAACTGAGCTACAAGGGCTATGCGGTCAGAGTCGTTAGACGCGCCGATTTAACGGCGATGTCTTAGGTGAGCGGTGACACGCGCTCGAAGACTTAGCGATGCTCTCGGCGCCTTGCAAGCCTCACTTCGCGCGGGGTGGGCCAAACCTCTGTTTGCGCGAAGCATGATCCGCTGAGGAACTGATATGCGCTGAATGCGGATCAGGTCTGCTGTTTTGTGCGTTGCACAAGCCGATGGTGCGGCGCATCTATCTGGCATGCCACGGTGGCATGCCAGCGGGAAAGCACCGCGCCATAAGAGAGAACGACCATGAGCATCGCTACCAGAATCGCGCACGAGATCCCTTCGGCACTTGCAGTCGCCAAGGAAGTGATGGCCAGCGTATCGGGCTTCTTCAGCGCATTCTCCCGCGCCAACAGCGCGGCGCACGCCTATGACCGCCTTAACCACCTCTCGGACGCACAGCTGGCTGCGCGTGGCCTTTCGCGCGAGATGCTCGGCGAGTACATCAGCGACATGTATCTCACCGATTGAGTCGGCACGAAGACCGCGTAACGATCGAAAAGGCCGCTCTTCAGGGCGGCCTTTTGTTTGCCGAAAGGATTTGCAGACCGCTCGACAGGTCAGCTTCTGCGCCGACCCGTAGCCGTGTTCGTTGACCGGGCAAGGTATGTGGCGAAGGCCTCAAGGGTGGCGTCACTGACGTGATGTTCGATGCCTTCCGCGTCGATGTCGGCGGTTTCCGCGTCGACGCCCAATGCCATCAAGAACTCGCGGACGATGTCGTGACGCTTGCGCGACTCGACGGCGAGATCGCGGCCGGCGTCGGTCAGGAAGATCGACCGGTAGGGCTTAGTCGTCACGAGACCGTCTCGCTGCAGGCGCTGGATCGTGTTGTTGACCGTCGCGTTGGTAACGCCGAGCCAGCCGGCGAGATCCACGACGCGGGCTTCCCCCGTTTCATCGATCAATTGGGCAATGAGTTCGACGTAGTCCTCGGCAACCTCGGTCTGATGGGCTGCGCGGACGCGCTGAAACCTCTCGGCATGGCGCCTGGCTTCCTCGGCGCGGTCGTCAGGGGGGCTCATCTCGGGCTCCGTTCCAGCGGCTGATATCCGTCAAAGGTTGACGATAACATCTTGACACAAACTTAGCTTGCGCTAAGTTTTATACACCAAGACTATTATTTCGTGCAACCACTTAGTGTCTTGGTACTGGCTGTATCAGCCCTTGCTGCCTTGGTACTACGGACCGCGAACTTAACAACTGCTGCCGGCTTCGAATGGGATCTTGATGCCTACCTCAGCGACTGGTTGGTCGAAGCGAATCTGGACGCACGCAGCGGCATTCGTCGTGGCGACAGGCGTGCTCTTGACGACAGACTCGGGTGCGGTCGCCGGTGCGGCCCCGGCCAAGATCAAGGTTGTCGCCACAACGAGCATGATAGCGGACGCCGCAAACGCCATCGGCGGGGAGCGGGTCGAAGTGACAGCCCTGATGGGGCCTGGCGTCGACCCCCACACCTATCGGCAAACACGCAGCGACATCGTGGCGCTGGTGAAGGCCGACGTGGTGTTCTGGAACGGCCTCTATCTTGAGGCGCAGCTGGAGGAATTCCTCGGCGACCTTGGCAAGCGCAAAAAGGTGTTCGCTGTCGGCGAGGCGGTGCCGCCCGATCAACTGATCAGCCACAAGACCTATGCCGGGCGGTTTGATCCGCACGTGTGGATGGATCCTGATCGCTGGAAGCATGTGGTGTTGGCGGTGCGCGACCGGCTTATCGAACTTTCGCCAGATGATGAGGCGCTGTTCCAGGCCAATGCCGACGCCTATCTGAAGCGGATAGCCGAGATCGGCGTTTATGCCAGGGAGGCCTTGGCGACGGTTCGGGAGGGGCGCCGCGTCCTGCTGACGGCGCACGACGCGTTCAACTATTTCGGCAATTCGTTCGGCTACGAGGTGATCGGTATCCAGGGTATTTCGACAGAGAGCGAAGCCGGTCTCAGCCGCATCAGGGCTATCGTCGAGGAAATCGTGGCGCGCAAGATCAGCGCCGTTTTCGTCGAGACGTCGGTAGCCGACCGGAACGTTCGCGCAGTCATCGAAGGCGCGGCGGCACTCGGACACCAGGTCACCGTTGGCGGAGAGCTGTTTTCGGACGCCATGGGTCAGCCTGGAACATATGAGGGCACATACGTCGGGATGATCGACCACAATGTTACGACAATCACTCGGGCCCTCGGTGGATCCGCTCCGGAGCGCGGGATGGCCGGGCTGCTGACGGTTTCGGGATAGGTGAGAAACGTGCGCAACGCTTTGCAGGGTTCAATCGAGGTCGTCGCCAGAAATGGCGAAGCGGCGCACGCGGCCATTTCTCCTAATCTGCCGCTCCTCATCGAAGGTCTGACGGTCTCATATGGCGAGAAGCCTGCGATCTTTTCCATCGACGCGCGCTTCGCGGCGGGGCGCACGATTGCCATCGTCGGTCCCAATGGTGCGGGCAAGTCGACACTCATCAAGGCGGCTCTGGGCATCGTGCCGCGGCTTTCGGGAACGGTGCGCGTTTTCGGGCAGCCAATCGAACAGGTCCGCGGCCGCATGGCCTACGTGCCGCAACGCGCCAGTGTCGACTGGGACTTCCCCGCCCGCGTCGTCGACGTGGTTATGATGGGGCTTTACCGCACGCTGGGCTTCCTCAGGTTCGCCGGCCCGAAGGAGCGCCAGAGGGCGCTGGCGTGCCTCGATCGGGTCGGCATGGCTGATTTTGCCAAACGCCAGATCGGCCAGCTGTCGGGCGGACAGCAACAGCGCGTGTTCCTGGCACGGGCGCTGGCGCAGGATGCCGATCTCTACCTCCTGGACGAGCCTCTTGCGGGTGTCGATGCCGCGACCGAGCGGACCATCATGGATGTCCTGAAAAGCCTCAAGAACGAAGGCCGCACCGTCATTTGCGTGCATCACGATCTGTCCACAGTCGCGCAGTACTTCGACGACGTCCTCCTCATCAACGTGCGCAAAATCGCCGAGGGTCCGGTGGCTTCGACCTTCACCGATGGGAACCTGCAAAAAACCTACGGCGGGCGTCTCGCCGGGGCACACATCGAGCAGCTGCGGCTGCCTGTCGAGTAGGGTTGCATATGGAGGGATTTCTCAACGCGCTTTTGCTGCAATCGGGCTACAACGCCGCCCTGGTCGGGATCGGCGCTGCGCTGCTCGGAATGGCCGCTGGCGGGACGGGAACGTTCATCTTCCTGCGCAAACGGTCGCTCGTCAGCGACGCGGCGGCCCACGCGACTCTGCCCGGCATCTGCCTCGCATTCATGGCGATGGTGGCGTTCGGGGGCGATGGCCGCAACCTTACCGGACTGATGGTCGGCTCCGCTGGTTCGGCGGCCGTGGCGCTCGTACTGGTCGACTGGATCTCGCGCGAAACGCGGCTTCCAGAAGATGCCGCCATCGGTGCGGTGCTGTCCGTCTTCTTCGGCTTCGGCATCGTGTTGATGACCGTAATCCAGACCATGACGTCCGGACGGCAGGCGGGGCTTGAAAGCTTCCTGCTCGGGTCGACGGCCGGTATGCTTTTCAACGAAGCCGTGACCATTGCCATCGCAGGTGCGGTCGCCGGATTTCTCCTGCTGCTGCTGCACCGGCGCATGACGCTTGTCGCCTTCGACCCGGAATTCGCCGCGACGACAGGGATCGACGTGCGGGCAACCGATCTTGCCACCATGGGCCTCGTGCTAGTCGTCACGGTCATTGGGCTCAAGGTCGTGGGGCTCGTGCTGATCGTCGCGATGTTGATCATTCCAGCGGTTGCGGCACGGTTCTGGACCGAGCGCGTCGACAGGCTGGTTGCTATCGCCGCCGTCATCGGAGGCGTATCTGGATATACAGGGGCTGCGGCGTCGGCTGCCTATCCGAATGTGCCGACCGGGGCGGTCATCGTTCTCATCTCGTTCGGGCTGTTTGCTGTGTCTCTGTCGTTCGCGCCGGTGCGCGGCGTCGTCGCCTCGGTGTACCGCCACGTCCGCTTCCAGCGGCAGGTGCATCTACGCCAGGGGCTGCTGGCGGTTGCGCGCGGCGAGCCGATCTTCGACGGGCTGACTTTGAAGATCTTGCGGTTTGCCGGCCATATCCGCGCCGATGGCGTGGCGACGCTGAGCGGGCGGGCTGCGGCTGCGAAGGCGCTACGCGACGAGGCGCGCTGGGAGGTCGCCAGGGAAACCCACCAGGAGGACGTGTCGGGCGCGCGCTACGACGGGCTCACGGCGATCGAGACAGTTTTCACACCCGATGAGATTGCGGAATTCGACCGGCGGATCGGAGACAGAATAGGTGTTGTCGCGTGATGGGCCCTGATTTCGTTCAACTCAGCCTGACGCCGATGCTGATCGGCACGCTGGCCGCGCTTGCCTGCGCGTTGCCAGGAAACTTCCTGCTGCTGCGGCGGCAGGCGCTGATCGGGGATGCGATCAGCCATGTGGTGCTGCCGGGTATTGTGGTGGCGTTTTTGATCACCGGCACCGTGGCGGCGTGGCCGATGATGTTGGGCGCGTCGCTGGCGGCGATCGTTGCGGTGCTGCTGATCGAGGCGATCAAGCGGTTGGGGCGGATCGATGCGGGTGCAGCGATGGGCGTCGTGTTCACGGCGATGTTTGCCGGCGGCGTGCTGCTCCTCGAGCAGAGCGATACGAGTTCGGTGCATCTCGATGTGGAACACGCCCTTTACGGCAATCTTGAAAGTCTGATCTGGCTGGGGGCGGAGGGCTGGAGTTCGCTTCTCGACTGGACAGCGCTTTCCCAGATGCCGCCGCAGGTCGCCCGGCTTGCCGCAGTGCTGGTGGTGGTCGCGGGATTCATCTTCGTCTTCTGGAACGCGCTGAAGATTTCCACGTTCGACGAGGGGTTCGCACTATCATTGGGAATCCGGGCCCGGCTCCTCGGGTTCGGCCTCGTCGTGGTTACGGCGATTGCCGCGGTCGCCGCCTTCGATGCCGTCGGCTCCATCATCGTCATCGCCATGTTCATCTGCCCACCGGCCGCCGCGCGGTTGATGACTGACGACCTCGGCCGGCAGGTCGCATGGAGCGCGGCCTTCGCGATCGTCTCGGCCGTGCTCGGGTATATCTTCGCTGGTTACGGACCGCTGTGGTTCGGTGCCGCCGGTTCGGTCAGCGCCGCCGGCATGATCGCGACGGTTTCGGGGCTGATCCTGGCAGCCACATGCCTGTTCGGGCCAAAGCGCAAACGGATAGGTGCCGCACGCGAGGTGTGAGTGCTGCGCCGCGGTGCCCCGGCCGACTGCGTTTCTTCAGCTCCTTTGCTTGCGCGCCCGCTTGCGGCCCTTGCGGCTCATCGGCCGTTCGGTAACGACTGCGTCGTTGGGCTGGGCTGGGCTGGGCTGTGCGCCGTGTTGGCCGGTACGCCCTCCTTCGCACTTCCCGTTGCGACATCGGTCGCCTTGAAGAGCTGCTTTTTGGCCTCTTCGGGCTCGACACCGGTCAGTGCGGCCTCATGCTCGGCCTCGGCAGCGAGCGCATCGGCGTGGGCTTCAACGGATTGGGCTTCGAGAAACAGACGCCGCACGGAAGGGAAGCGCTCCTTTATGGCGATCTCAATACGGGCGGTGGTGGCTTCGACATCTTCGGCAGGCAGTCCGTCACGGAAATCTACGCTGGCTGCGACCAGGATATCTCTCGGGCCCAGGTGCATGGTGCGGACTTCGTTGACGGAAAGGAGGGACTTATCCGGGCCATGCTCGCTTTCGATGATCGACATGATGCCGCGCTGGGTCTCGATATCGGCCGCCTCACCGATGATGAGCGCCTTGATTTCGAAAGCCATGAAGAATGCGACGCACGCAAGAATAATTCCGATGATGATGGAAGCCATGCCATCGGCGGGCGCATAATCGAGTTGCCAGGCGATGGTGACGCCGATCATCGCGGTGATGAGGCCGAGGATGGCGGCGAAGTCCTCAAGAAGTATTGCGAACAGCGCAGGGTCTTTCGACTGGCGCAGCGCCGTCAGGATGCCAGCCCCGCGCCGACGCTTGTTGAACTCGATGATAGCCCTGTAAATCGCGTACCCTTCAAGAAGCATAGCGACGCCGAGCACGACATAAATGACGTAAAAATTTTCGATTGCGTGTGGGTTGCGAAGCTTGACGATGCCCTCGTAGATCGAGATGCCGGCGCCCAACGCGAACAAGAGTATGGCGACAACGAAGCTCCAGAAGTACTGCTCCCTGGAATAGCCGAAGGGGTGCTTGTCATCGGCGGGCCGGGCGGAGCGCTTGATACCGTAAAGCATCAGGCCCTGGTTGCCGCTGTCGACTACCGAATGGATCGCTTCGGACAGCATCGCCGACGACCCAGTATAGAACGCCGCGGCGAATTTTGCGACGGCAATGCCGAGGTTGGCACCGAGGGCGACGAGGACGACGGACGTAGATCCAACTGCTGCCACGTTTGATTGCTCCGGTTCTTCTTTGCAAGATAGGCTCGATCCAATTCGGCCAATCGACCCTAGGCAACAACATGAAGCTGCGAAACTTTGTTCCATCGATCTTGGTGCTGGGCTTCCTTGCAGGGCTTAGCGCCGCGGCTCCGCCATCGGCTCACGCAGGCGACGCCGACGTCATTGCGGCGCAAGCGACGCGACAACCCGACGGGAGCTATGAAGTCTCGGCCACCATTCGCCACGCCGACGAAGGCTGGCATCACTACGCTGACCGTTTCGATGTGATGACACCCGATGGGCAGGTTATTGGGAAACGCGTGCTAGCCCACCCGCATGTCGAGGAGCAGCCGTTTACCCGCTCGCTCGGCGGCGTGGCGATCCCTGAAGGAGTCGATGGGATCCGCGTCCGCGCCCACGACACGGTGCATGGCCTCGGCGGGCAGGAGGTCAGCGTCAAGCTCACCCGTTAAACCAGCGTGTGAATAGGAACCGGTCAGGACGCAAAGGTATCGACGGTGGAGCCGAACGCCACTCGGACGGCAGTCGAGTTATTGGGCGTTACGGCAATCGCGACCTCCTGGTGATCGATGGTGGACATCCATCCCCGACGAGCGAGACGCTCGCTGCCGGGCCGTTTTATCGCGCGAGCGGTATGCGGCAATTTCCGGTCCGCGGTCTCCGACAATAGAAAAACCCGCAGGGCAAGCCCGCGGGTTTGTTGATACTGCTTCGTCGGCCACGCGTTACTTCGGCGGCTGACCATCTGCCGGCGCTGGTTCGCCGTCCTTATTCAGAGCACCCTCGGCGGCTTCTTTGGCCTTTTCATAAGCCTTGCCGGCGGCTTCCTTGGTCGTCTCATAAGCCTTGCCTGCGGCTTCTTTGGCCTGCTCAAGAGCCGGACCGGACTGCTCCTTAGCCTTCTGATAGGCTTCTTTCGCCGTCTCCGAGGACTTGTCCGTCAGTTCGCGTGCCTTGTCCATGGCGCGCTCAAGCAGCGATTTCTTCGGCTCGGCGCGCTTAAATTCAGGAACCGATTTCAACGTTTCCTGGGTCACGCCCGGCAATACGATCACCCGTTTGCCGTCGCGGTCCTGGAACTCAAGGGAGCCGAGATTCACGCCGACGCGCTTTTCTGCGATGCCGAGAAATCCGCCGGTCCCCATGATCACTCCCTGCACGCGATTCCAGTCGTTGAGGATGACATCCTCGATATCGCCAATAATCTTGCCGTCAGCTCCTTCGACCTTGGCGCCGATGAGGACATCCTTAGCCAAATAATTCGCCTCCGGTTGAGCATCGATGAAGGTGTTGGCGGGAAGCGGCGGTGTGTCGGCTGCCGGGGTCTGAGCGTACACCGGCGAAGCGAGCAGCAGTGCGGCAGCAGCCGCCACCAGCGATGTTTTGAACGTCATGGTATTTCAACCTCCATCCACATTTGATTCGTTTCCCCGCCGAGTGCCGCCACATGGTCCGCCACGCTGCACTTAGCCAGCGAGAGGCTCGTATTGACGGACCGGCGTCGAACTTGCGATTTAACGGCGCTGTGTGACGCCAACAAGTCGCCAGAGCGTTTTCCGCCAGGGGTGTTCTAGTGTGGTGCCTCGCAATTGCCGACCAGCAATTCGGCTGGGTTCGTAGTCGGCAATTGCGCGACAAGCACCACACTAAGCTTTTGATCTTTCTAGTGTTCCGGTTCTGACATTTGCTTCCACGTGCTGCTAGGTTCGGAGCAAATGTCAGAACCACTAGTGTCCCTTTGTCTCCGAAGTGCCGATGAACGAGTGCCGCAAAGGTGTCGGCAATTCGGAAACGGGACACTAGCCCGGAATCAGCACCCGATGGGCGTTTTCAGGGGATGAATTGGACGCCCTACTGGGGCAACATTGCGGCATAGGCCCGACTTGGGCTAAGAGTGTGCCGAACGACCGCAGGCGCGGATTGGGCAAATCGTCCGCCGTCGGACCCTGCGCCGCCCGGTGCAACGAACTTATCCGCGGATTTCTGATCAAGTGGCTGACAACTCCAATACGCCGGACTCTGGTCCAGGCGGCCCGCACGACATCCGGCCGGTGTCCATCACCGACGAGATGAAGCGCTCATATCTCGAATATGCGATGAGCGTAATCGTCTCGCGCGCTCTGCCTGATGTTCGCGACGGCCTCAAGCCCGTGCATCGGCGCATCCTTTACACTATGGGCGAGATGGGGCTCGACTGGAACAAGCCCTACAAGAAATCTGCGCGCGTGGTCGGCGATGTGATGGGCAAGTTGCATCCGCACGGCGATTCGGCGATTTATGATGCGCTCGTGCGCCTGGCGCAGGATTTCTCCATGAGCTTGCCGTTGATCAACGGTCAGGGAAACTTCGGCTCCGTCGACGGCGATCCGCCGGCGGCCATGCGCTATACCGAATGCCGCCTACAGAAAGTTGCCGAGGCCCTGCTCGACGACCTCGACAAGGATACGGTCGATTTCCAGGAAAACTACGACGGGTCGGAAACCGAGCCGTCGGTGCTGCCCGCCAAGTATCCAAACCTCCTGGTCAACGGCGCCGGCGGCATCGCAGTTGGCATGGCGACGAACATTCCGCCGCACAACCTTGGCGAAGTGATCGACGGCTGTCTGGCTCTGCTCGACAACCCGGAGATCACGATCGACGAGCTGATCGAGATCATCCCGGCACCGGACTTTCCAACCGGCGCACTGATCCTGGGGCGCGCAGGCGCGGCAGCCGCCTATCACAAGGGGCGCGGCTCGATCATCATGCGCTCCAAAGTCGATGTGGAGGAAATCCGCAAGGACCGTCAGGCACTGATCGTCACGGCCATCCCCTACCAGGTCAACAAGCGCGTCCTCATTGAAAAGATCGCGGATCTGGTGCGTGAAAAGCGCGTCGAGGGGATCTCGGACATCTGGGATGAATCGAACCGCGACGGAATGCGCATTGTTATCGAGCTGAAGCGCGATGCCGTCGCCGACGTCATCCTCAATCAGCTGTGGCGCTTCTCCGACCTGCAGTCGTCGTTTGGCGCCAACATGCTTGCGATCAATGGCGGCCGGCCGGAACAGCTCAATCTCAAGGACATGTTGCAGGCGTTCGTCGCCTTCCGCGAGGAAGTCGTCACGCGGCGCACGAAGTTCCTGCTGCACAAGGCCCGCGACCGGGCGCATGTACTCGTCGGCCTGGCGATTGCGGTCGCCAACATCGACGAGGTCATCAACCTGATCCGCCGGGCGCCTTCGCCCGCGGCTGCCAAAGAACAGCTCATGGAGCGCGACTGGCCCGCCCGCGACATCGCCCCGCTGGTTGAACTGATCGCCGATCCGCGCCACAAGGTGCAGCCCGACGGCACCTATAAGCTGTCGGAAGAACAGGCCAAGGCGATCCTCGAATTGCGGCTCGCCCGCCTGACGGCACTCGGCCGCGATGAAATCGGCGACGAACTGAAGAAAATCGGCGAGGAGATCAAGGAGTACCTTGAGATCCTGTCCTCGCGCCTGCGGATCATCGATATCATCAAGGGCGAACTCGCCAGCATTCGCGAGCAGTTCGCCGTGCCGCGCCGCACCGAGATCGTCTACATCGAGGGAGAGGTCGACGACGAAGACCTGATCCAGCGCGAGGACGTCGTCGTCACGGTGACCCACAAGGGCTACATCAAGAGGGTGCCGCTGGCGACTTACCGCGCCCAGCGTCGCGGCGGCAAGGGGCGATCGGGCCTCAACACCCGCGAAGAAGATGTGGTCACGCAGATCTTCATCGCGTCGACGCACACGCCGGTTCTGTTCTTCTCTTCCCTGGGCATGTGCTACCGCATGAAGGTCTGGCGGCTCCCAGCCGGGACACCGCAATCAATCGGAAAAGCGCTCGTCAACCTGTTGCCGCTGGAGCAGGGCGAATGGATCACGTCGATCCTGCCATTACCCGAGGACACCGAGACATATGCCGAGTTGCAACTTATGTTCTCGACAGAGTCCGGCAACGTGCGCCGCAATGCGCTCGGCGACTTCGAGAATATCAACCGCAACGGCAAGATTGCCATGAAGCTCGACGAGGGCGACCGGATCGTCGACGTGCGGATCTGCCGTCCCAACGACAACGTGCTGATGACGACGGCAAACGGGCAGTGCATTCGCTTTCCCGTTGACGACGTGCGGCTGTTCAAGGGACGCGATTCGATCGGCGTGCGCGGCATCCGGCTTGGCGAGGGCGACAGGCTGATCTCAATGGCGATCCTCGATCCGATGCAAGCCAGTCCCGCCGAGCGAGCCGCCTATCTGAAGATGGCCGCGGCGGCAAGGCGGGCGCTAACGGAAGAAGACGAAGAGCCCGGTCAAGTCGCAGAGCCCGAGGCCGAGGGCGAAGAAGAAGAGGCTGCCGAGGCCGCCGATCTTTCGCACGAGCGTTACGAGGAAATGGCTGAGCGAGAGCAGTTCATTTTCACAGTGTCGGAACGCGGATTTGGAAAACGCAGCTCGGCCTACGAATACCGCACCTCTGGACGCGGCGGCAAAGGCATCGTCGCGATGGTCGCAAACGAACGCAACGGCAAGCTGGCCGCATCCTTCCCGATCGAGGACAGCGATCAGATCATGCTTGTCACCAACGCCGGACAGCTCATCCGCACGACTGTCGATGAAGTGCGCATCGCCGGGCGTAATACGCAGGGCGTACGCATTTTCAGAACCGACGAAGACGAGCGCGTCGTCTCCGTGGAGCGCATCCGTGAGGTCGGCGAGCCAGTCGAATTGGTCGACGGGATTGCCGCAGATGGTGCCGACAGCGGATCGCCTGACGACCTACCAGCGCCAGACCAGCCCGACGGTGAAAACTGAGGCCTGAGCCAACCAAGTGAGCGTGGTTGCCTTCGGCCGCGGCGTTCGGGCGCCAGCCGCCACGATCTACAGCATCAGCCGTTCACGTGCGATCCGGCAACCGGTGTGGGGATTTCGTCCATGCCGGTTGATGCTCTATTGCCCGAGCATTTCACCTTGGCTGTGAAGCGCGATGGTTGCGGCGCAGACCGGCAGCTCCTGGCAGAGCCGCTTGATGCTCTTGACGATGGTGCGGCTGCGGCCAACGGTAGCAATTGCTCCGCGCTCTTTCAGTCGGGTCATGATGCGACTCAGAGTGTCGGCGTTGAGCGATAAATAATCGGCGATGTCGCAACGTGACAGCGGGAGATCGCAGCTGACCTGATCATTCGTAACATGACCTGTACGAAGGGCCAGCTCAAGGATGAACGCTGCCACCCGCGACTCGCTGGAGAGCGAAGCAAGCCGTGCGATGTGCAGGGCTGCCCGCGCGTGCAGGCGCGAAGCACTGTCGGCAATATATTCATCAAACCTGCGGGCCTCTTCGGGGAAGTCGCCAAGTGCGCTACGGCGGATGCGGATCAGGTCGCAATCAGTCATGGCAACGAGCCCGACGCCCTCAAGCGGAGGAGCGAGGTCCATCGAGAATACGTCGCCTGGGTAAAGCAGCGTCAGCAGTTGCCTGCGCTCGGAGCTGGCATTTGCCGACATCACGAGAAGCCCGTTCTTCACAACAAAAATCTGGTCCGTGCCACTGATCGTCAACCGCTGCCGACGGCGCGCCTTCACGACGACACCGCGGCGTAGAAGCGTATCGGAAATTGTCGAGGCTCCCGGTCGCGGCCTGGCACCGTCGGGGTGGGTTTCAGTTTTGATTGTCGAAGTACCTGCTTGCGGGAGTGCCATCTTGCTCGGACTCATGCGTTGGGATTTCATGGCTCGCTTACCCTCTGCCCAGTTAGGGGCGGGTTTCAGTGAGCCGAAGCTGCCCGTATTGCATGCTGCACACCTTGATAAGCATCAATAGTCGAGCGTATGCCTGCAAAAGTCCGGGTAACGATGGCGGACGAACTAAATCTTCTTGATTCAAATCAAATTGCCAATGTGGCGGTGCAGCAACAGCGGGTTGAAGCGATCTTTTCCTGACCTCCGACAAGTGCAGCGGTTCATCCTTACTCGCGCAATCGCTGCCTGATTTGGTTCTCTCTTAACGGGATTACCGTGTCGATTTTTCATCGACGGATGGACACCAAGATGGGCAAGGACATGATCAACCTCAGGCCATTGGCCGTGACGGCAGCTGTGTTGCTGACAGCCGCCATAAGCACGAAGACGCCATCTGCTGCGATTTCATGATAAAGGCCGGCGTTTCAGGCGTATTGCCGAACAGCGAGTTCGATGGCCTCTCACTCAACGGCACGCCGTTCCTGGCCGGAGATATTGCCGAGGTCGACGACTCGTGGGTGCCACCGCTGACCCTCACCTACTTCGTCAACAAGAACATCGGCGTCGAACTGTTCTGCTGCTTCGCGCATCACGGGGTCGAGGGGAAGGGACCGGTTCTAGCCGGAGTTGAGCTTGGGGAGACGATGATCTTCCCGCCGATCCTCTCACTTCAGTACCACTTCGACGGCATCAGAGGCATAAAGCCCAATATCGGTGCAGGCGTGCAGTTCATTCACTTCTTCGACGAAAGCTCCGAGATCGGCGGAAACCTGGAAATCGACTCGGCCTTCGGGTTCAGCCTGCAGGGCGGAGTCGATGTGGAACTCGGGAGCGGCTGATATGCGGGCGCGGATGTTCGCTACACGTGGCTCGACACTGAAGCGACATTCGCGAACGTCCCTGGGCTGGGTCGCCTGGAAACTGATTTCGATCTCGATCCGCTTATCGTAAGCGCCCACCTTGGTTACCGGTTCAACCTGTTCAACCGCCAACCGGCTTCATTCGAGCCGCTCAAGTAGCTGTGGCTGCTGGCGCAACAGCTGATATGCAAAGGCCCGGCGTAATCCCCGGGCCTTTCTTAATATTTGAACCTCAACCCCTCTCTTCCAGTCAGCAACATCTACCAGATATCGACTTTCTCACCTTTGGTTTCGAGTTGCTCGCGATACTCGGTCAGCCATTTCTGGAAATTCGGCTCGCGTTCATAAGCACCGGTCGCGACGTAGCGGAAGGACGACAGAAAGTGGAACGGCTTCCAGAAGCCGGTCAGACGCCAGACCTCGGCATCGCTCCCCACCTTGCCGTCTGAAACCGCCGGGTCCTTGGGGAAGTAGCTGATGGTCGGCGTGAAGTTGACCTTCCAGCGGCGGGCCAACTGGCGCTCTTCCATTTCCTTGCCATCAAAGTCCGTCACACCCCGCGCGCCATAGAGATTGAGCTGCAGAACGATGAAGTGCTCGCGGATGTAATCGGAGATTTCCTTGTTGGCCAGGTTCACCCGGTGCATCTCCGCACAATAGGGGCAACCCTTCTGTTCCCAAAAGACGGCAAGTGACTTGCCGGCTGCGTGGGCTTCGACCGCATCCTCTCTCAGGTCGAGGAACGAGGTGTGGAACCAGGGCTGGGTGTGCAGGCCATCATCGTTGAGCGCCACGACCTCTCCAGCCCGCGATGTCACAGGGAGAAGGTTCGATGCCGCCGCACCTGCGGACAGGAGCAGCGCATTCCGGCGATTGAGTTGCATGGTGTTCCTCTCTGTCAATTGCCTTCGTTGAGCAATAGCTATTGTCGGCACGCGGTCGTACGGGCAAAGTGTGCGCACAGGCGTGGCCCCGGCGTGGAGGCGCGTTGATGTTGAGGATAGGCCATGGCGCGAATTGGATTCTACTCCGGTTCTTTCGATCCCGTCACCTTCGGACACACCGATGTGATCGCGCGGGCGGCGGAACTCGTCGACCGGCTCGTCATCGGGGTCGGCGTCCATGCCAGCAAGAACCCGCTTTTTGCCGCCGACAAGCGCGTGGAAATGTTGCGTATGGAAACGGCAATCATCGCCGACAAGAGCGGAACGGAAATCGAGATCGTTACATTCGACAATCTTGCCGTCGATGCTGCCCGAGCCGAGGGCGCAACCGTTATATTCCGTGGGCTGCGGGATGGCACGGATTTCGATTACGAAATGCAGATGGCCGGTATGAACGGGGCTATGGCACCCGATATCCAGACCGTATTCGTCGCCGCGTCTCCGCAGGTCCGCCACATCGCGGCAAACCTCGTACGGCAGATCGCCAGGATGGGCGGCAACGTCAGCGCCTTCGTCTCTCCGGAGATCGAGGTCTACCTTAAAGAACGCTGCAAGGTTCTTTAGTTTGCGCCTTCGGATGCCCACTGCTTCTTGTGGCCCACACTTCCTGAAGTCGTGTGGGGCTGGCAGCATCCGGCGCCGTACGATTCTCCGGGCCCCGCGTTCTTGGAGCCAACACTGCGCAAGCTTGTGTTGGGCAGTGTCCAGAGTAGGAGACCAGCCGCAAGCGCCGCACTTTCGAGCGGCATAGAGTTTTCCCTCAGCTTGCTAAGACAGGTGGTGACTTAGAACGGGATCTCATCGTCGATCTGCTTGTCGAAGTTGCCGCCGCCCGAGCTGCCGCCGGCGCTGGAGCCACTGCGTGGCTCGTCATAGCCGCCGCCGTAGTCGGACTGGCGGTTGTCGCTCATGCCGGCGCTGTCGCCGGTGCCGCCACCGGCGCGGCCATCAAGCATGTGCAGCGTTCCGTTGAAGCCCTGCAGAACAACTTCTGTCGAATAGCGGTCCTGGCCATCCTGACCCTGCCATTTGCGGGTCTGCAGCTGGCCTTCAATATAAACCTTCGAGCCTTTGCGTAGGTACTGCTCGGCGACCTTGCACAAGCCCTCGTTGAAGATGGCAACGCTGTGCCACTCCGTCTTTTCGCGGCGCTCGCCTGTCGCCTTATCGCGCCAGGTCTCGGAGGTGGCGATGCGAAGGTTGGCGATGGGGCGGCCATCCTGGGTGCGGCGGATCTCGGGGTCGCGTCCCAGATTCCCGACCAGGATTACCTTGTTCACTGAACCAGCCATGTTCGGCTCCTCTCGTTTCGTTTGCGCCTGCGGCCTACCGGCGGTGCGCGCGGTTGATTCCGTGGCGTCACCCTAACTGTTGTCGAGGCCACTGAACCGGGTGCGGCAAGCTTGTCCACGACTTGTTAGCTGGTCCACACACGGCAAGCCGGTGTGGAGCGTTAGCTGGTCCACACACGGCAAGCCGGTGTGGAGCTGGATCACTTTACCCGCGAACGGTGGACCATTCGCGTGTTCTAACTTTGTTCCAAACTAGGCTAAATGAATGGCATATGCAAGATGCCGGGGAAGCGTTAAAGCATTGTCAGGCGACGCCGCGGCGGTGCTCCATGCCATCATCGGACGATCGGATAGCGATAAGTTGCGCCGGCATCATGACTGTTAAGCAACCTTATCCGATCCAGGAACGCCCTTGGATTATTCCGTCGGACCGGATGTCACTCTACCGGTCGCGGGCGCGATCGGCGATGGACTGAAGTTCGCGAACGACGCGGGCGGGTACGCCTTGAGCAGCTGTGCATTCCTCTTCAGACAGCCGCTCGTCAATAACCGCAAGGTCACCGCGGAACTGCGGCTGGATAGCGCGCAGGGCAACACCTGTCGCGACGGCTCCGTTGATCCAACGGACGCGGCAAATCATCGTTTCGAGGTGCTCGGTGAGCTGTTGTGAGTAGAGCGAGGCGGCTGCAATCAGGGGCGGCGCTGGCGTTCCCCCGATCGGTTGGGCCGGATCGCTGGCCGCCAGCACAGGCTGCGGGGCTCTAATCTCACCGCCGGCCCGGCTAACGATGTTGCCCCACATGCGATTCTGGTCGGTTCCCTGCCAGCTCTTCATGGACTCTGCATCGAGGAGCTTGGCGAGCTGTTCGTTGACACGCGCCTTTAAGGACGGACTGTCGATCTCATTGATGGCATCGCCAATGCCTTTCAGGCTGTCCTCGTTCAGCGGCTCGACAACGACATTGTTGACATCGAGCAAATCGACAGATTTCTCACCGGGAGGCTTCGTCATCCAGATCCGCGCGCCGCGCAAATCGGCTGCCTTCAGGTTCGCGCCGTTGAAATCGGCCGCTTCGAGGCGAGACTTGTAGAGGCTGGCTGCCTCAAGATCGGCGCCTTCCAACATGGCGCCTTCGAGGCGGGCGTAATCGAGAATGGCTCCCTGCATCGAGGCCCAGCGGAAATCGGCTCCGAACAGACGGGCGCCGTTGAAATTCGCTCCCTGCAATGAAGCGATGGCGAAATTTGCGCCGTAGGCCATGATACCGCCGGTCACGTTGGCCTTGTCGAGCCGGGCCTGGCCGAAGTTGGCGCCGCTGATCAAGGCGTCGACGATATCGGCGTCTTCAAGAATGGCCTGCTCGAAGGATGCGCCGCTGGCGTCGATCCCCGTCAGCAGCGCACCCGACATTTCGGCGCGTGAAAAATTCGTGCCGACAGCGATGACGCAATCCGCTTTTTCGCGATCGTTCTTCAGCCGGAGAGCGTTGATTTCCGTGCATTGAAGCGACGCATTGCGCAAATCGGTGCCGTCCAGGCTTGCTCCCGTCAGATCGGCGCCCGTCAGATCGGCCTGATGCATGTCCGAACGGTCAAGCTTGGCGAAGCGCAAGTTGCGGCCGCGCAATTTGAGCGTCGGTTCGCCTTCGGTGACATCGCGGTCGGAGACGAGATCGGCGTCCGTCACGACGAGATTGCGGCGGAAGACGCCAAACAGCGCGCCGTCGGCATCGACCGGAACAAGGGGGACAACGAAGCCGCTGTAGTATCTTGGGCGGGCGTCGTCCCCATCAGTGACGTGCCAGTAGAGCCCCTGGCTGACGGCGTCGAGGCGCTCGCCAGGGATCGTTGCCACGAAGAACGAGAACAGCGTCACGAAAACCATGACGACGGTGGTCAGCAGGAAGCTGACGGGGTGGGCTGCCGTGGTCCGAAAGAAGGCCTTGAAGAACGACGTCTCGGCGCGGGTCAAGAAGACGCCGATCATGATCAGCACCATGACGTCGATGACCAGTGCGATGCGGTGCGTCCATGTGATAACCGGGTCGTGGTAAGGCAGAAACACGACTTGGATATAGAGCAGCAGGATGACCGGCAGGATCACCAGCGTCAGCCAGCTCATCGCGTGCAGCAACGTACCCATAACCTTCGAGCGGTGCGGGCCGGCGATGGCCTGGACAAAGAACAGGTTGTGCAGTTCGAGGCGCAGGGGATGCGTGCGCCGGTCGGTCGATTCCAGCAAACGGATGGCATGGTCGAATTCGAGCGCCTTGCGCGCAAGCAAAACAAGCTGGGACACAACGCCGAGGTGAAACAGCACCAGCACGACCGGTGCAAACTGGAAAAACTGCGTCAACGGAATGTCAACTTGCATGATCGGCAGAGAGACGGGCGTTTCAAGCAGCAGGTTGGTGTGTGTCACACCTGCCACCGCGATCATCAGGTAGGTCATGATCCCCATGAAGATCAGCCAAGCGGTATGAGCCGAATCGCTCGAGCGATTGACGGCCTCCAGCAGGCTGTAGGGGTTGACGGGCGTTTCACCTTCGGGCGAAACGCGGCCCATATCTGACATTCAGTTCGCCCCCTATGGAACACACACGCCACCAGCGTAAAATCTGGCCAGACCATAGCGGAGAAAGTGTGGCGCGCACATCTCACTGATTTGCCGCATGGTTTCCGCGGCGGCGGAACTGTGGCCATGAGGTCGCACATTTGCCGGCCGCGGGGCCTGGTCACCCCGTATGCTTCCTGCGTTTGCAACATTGGCCTCCAGCAACCGCGTTGACAGCGGCGCTGAAGGTTGGTGTGTGGGTACCCTAATTCGAGTTCCGCTGTACCAAGGGAGCACGTATGGCCAAGGGCTATGACTGTCTGAATTGTCCGGGCTATTGCTGCTCGTATCCGCTGATCGGCCTGACCAAGCGCGACGTGCAGCGGCTGGCCCGCCATCACGGCCTTGATTTCGGGGTTGCGCGGGAGAAGTTCACGCAGGAAGCGCACGGGCGCAAATATGTGATGCGCAGACAGAAGGACAAGTATTTCGGCAAGATCTGCCAGTTCTTCGACACGACCGAACGGCGCTGCACCATCTATGAAGCCCGTCCGGCGGTGTGCCGCGACTATCCCAACGAGGCCCGCTGCGGCTATTACGACTTCCTGCAGTTCGAACGGACGGCGCAGGAAGATCCCGATTTCGTTGCTGTGACCAATCATCGCTAAAGTGCGCTCACACCGACATGTGAGTTGATCGTCGCGCATCATACATGCTGCCTCTCTGGCGAAGCCGCGACGTGACCCCCCCGTCGGTGAGGAGGCGAACATGCGTACGCTCTATGTCTTCGGGCCACACTTCGGCCTGCCCGACGCCAGCCCCTTCTGCACGAAGGCGATGGTGCTGCTGAAAATGGCCGGACTGGATTACGAGACCGCGATCTGCGATCCGAGAAAAGCGCCCAAGAAAAAGGGGCCGTATCTCATCGACGATGGAGGAACGATCGCGGACACGGCTTTCATCCGCTGGCACATCGAGAAGAAATACGGTTACGATTTCGAATACGGGCTGTCGGCGGAGCAGCGAGGTATCGCATGGGCAGTGGAGAAGCTGTGCGAGGACAACATCTATTTCGCGACGCTTCACGAGCGCTGGCTGGTCGATGGAAATTTCAACGCCGGGCCGCGGGTTTTCTTCGAAGCCATCCCAGAACCTCTGCGCTTTGCGGTCATCGCGATGGTGCGCAGGCAGGTCAAGCGCGATCTATGGGGCCAGGGGCTTGGGCGGCACAGTCGAGCCGAGCTGGTGCGCATCGGAAATCGCGGAATAGAGGCGATTTCCCAGGTGCTGGGTGACAAGCCGTTCCTCATGGGGGATACGCCGAAGGGCGTCGATGCCATGGCGTTCGCGACGGTTGCCGGGACGCTGTGCGAGAGGTTCGAAACGGGCATGCTCGCGTTTGCCCAGCGCAGGGCCAACCTCGTCGCCTATCGCGACCGTTGCATGGCGCTCTGGTTCCCGGAAATGGCTGGTATCAGCGTGCAAGCGGCGGAGTAAGGCGTGGCTTGAAAGCGTCGATGGAGTCTACAGAAACCGTCTAGACCGCGTTCACATCTGTGTTGAACCGCGGCTGCGCCCTAAGTCGCTGTTTCTCGCACGTTGGAACCGCGTCTGTGCAGCCGTACTCGGCACGACTCCGCGTACTACCCCGCTTTCGCGGGGGCGGGCTTTTTGCTGAACATGCTCTAGCCGCCGAGGCGAAGCTCCACGCGCCTGTCGAGTTGATATAGGTCCTCGCGAGGCAGCGCACTACGGTCGACACCGGCGAATGGTTCCGTCTTGCCTTTAGGCAGCAGGATGAGTTCACCGGTGTAGCCACCAGCTCTCAGCCGGTCGCGCACTGCGTCCAGGCGGTCGCGAGACAATTGCATGTTCAGTTCATCAGAACCGCGCTCATCGGCGTGGCCGGAGAGCGTTACGCGATCCAGCTTGCTGATCTTCAGGTATTCCAACAGGAGCTGGACTGCGGCCTGCCCCTCTTCAGTGAACGCGGCTTCGCGATAGACGAACTGGACTGGAATGGGGATTGTTCGGGCCTCGACCTGCGCAACCGGAGACTCCTTTGGTGCGGCTTGTTCCGGTGCTCCTGGGATAAGCTCTGGAGCGGCTGCAGCCGTTGTGGCAGCCTGAACCTGCCGGTCCTGCAATCGATTGCTGGCTCGCGCCTCTTCGACCAGGCCTTCCAGCGAAGCAAACAGCCGCTTGTTAACCTCGGCCACGCTATCGGGCTTCGCCGCGCCCTCGGTTCTGGCTGCAGCGGGTGGTGAATTCGGGTCCTGGTTCTTCGGCGGGTTCGAAACGGCCGCAGCATTCTTCGGCCGGTTCAAATCGGCCGTTGCATTCGTCGGCTGGTTCGAATCGGCGGTAGCGGTTTCGAGGTGCAGCTCGGCCGATGGATCTGGGATTCTTTCTTCCGTTACCAGCGTCCAGTTGCCCTGGCTATCGGCACTGGCCGTGCCGACGACCAAATCGCCGACGATAATGTTGACTCGCTCGAAGGGCCTCGCCCGTCCGGCGAAGACCGAGACGCCATCGGGACTGACGCGCGCCACGTCAAACGCGGGTCCAGGCGATTGCGACGGGGAGATGCCGCCGAGAGACTTCGCGATTTCCAAGAGGGTATCGCTTGTTTTCGTCCTATCCGAATTGCCGGGCTCCCTTGCGTCGCCGGGGCCGGCTGTTTCGGACGTTCTCGGCGTTCGTTGAGGTTTTTCGCCTGCGGGATTGAGAAGACGGTCGATACCGAGGTGTGCGAAGCCGACGCCCGCACCGACAAGCAGCGCAATCAGCACGACGACTGAACCGAGATTCCGAATACCCATTCTCTGCTACCTCGACAACATTGCAGGCGGCAACGTGGCGTCGCCCAGGTTGACTCTCCCTCGACTGTTGCCCGCGTGTGACTATATCACTTCGTCGCCACCAATGCAGTCTTGAATTGCTCCAAGGACGGTAACGAGCGCCCGCATTCGCTCGGCGCCAATCGCTACGTATACGTCCGTGGAGCCCCCGCGGCAGCAGGCTGGCGGACTTGCGTCGCGCCCTACCCAACACCCGCCAACGCCTGTTCCAGGTCGGCGATGATGTCGGCCTTGTCTTCGATGCCAACCGATAGGCGCACAACGTCGGGTCCGGCGCCGGCAGCGATGCGCTGCTCCTCGGTGAGCTGGCGGTGGGTGGTGGAGGCCGGGTGGATGACAAGCGAGCGGGTGTCGCCGATGTTTGCCAGATGCGAAAACAGGTTGAGACCTTGGACGAACGTGACGCCGGCCTCGTATCCGCCCTTGAGGCCGAAGGTGAACACGGCGCCCGCGCCCTTCGGGGCGATCTTCTGCTGGATCGCGTGGTTCTTGTTCGACGGCAGGCCGGCATAGTTGACCCAGGCGACGGCGGGATGACTCTCCAGCCAGCTGGCGACGGCGGCTGCATTTTCGCAGTGACGCTGCATGCGTAACGGCAGGGTCTCGATGCCGTTCAGAATAAAGAATGCGTTCATCGGCGAAATGGCCGGCCCGAGGTCGCGCAGGCCCATGACGCGGCAGGCGATGGCGAAGGCGAAGTTGCCGAACGTCTCGGCGAGCTTCATGCCGCCGTAGGACGGGTTGGGCTCGACAAGCGTCGGATAATGGTGCTTGGCGCCGAGCCAGTCGAAGGTGCCGCAATCGACGATGGCGCCGCCGAGCGAGTTGCCGTGGCCGCCCATGAATTTTGTCAGCGAGTGGACGATAATATCGGCGCCGTAGTCCTTCGGGCGGCACAAGTATGGTGAGGCAAGCGTGTTGTCGACGATCAGGGGGATACCAGCCTGTTTGGCGATCCTGCCGATGGCTTCGAGATCCATGACGATGCCGCCGGGGTTGGCGATCGATTCACAAAAGATCGCCTTGGTCTTTTCGGTGATGGCGGCCGCAATGGTTTCCGGGTTGGTGCCGTCGGCCCAGTTGACGCGCCAGTCGAACTTCTTGAACGAGTGGTTGAACTGATTGACCGAGCCGCCGTAGAGCTGGCGGGCGGCGACAAATTCGTCGCCTGGCTCGAGAAGCGTGTGGAAAGCCAGAAACTGGGCGGCGTGGCCGGAAGCGACGGCGAGCGCGGCGGTGCCGTCTTCCAGGGCCGCCACGCGGCATTCGAGGACCGCCTGCGTCGGATTCATAAGGCGCGAGTAAATGTTACCGAAAACTTCGAGGTTGAAGAGCGAGGCAGCGTGGTCTGCGTCATTGAAGACGTAGGACGTCGTCTGGTAGATCGGCGTCGCGCGGGCGCCGGTTGCGGGATCCGGGGAAGCGCCTGCGTGGATTGCGAGCGTTGAAAAATGCGGCGTAGATGGCGTTCCGGTTTCCGGCATGTGGGTTCCTCTTCGTGATGCAGGATGTTTGCGGCACGATAGGCGAGGCAGACCCGCGCGCAAACCCGGATTATGGGTGGATCACCGGAAGGTTCGCGCGCCGGAAATTTAGCAGCAGTTCGTCAACTCAAAGCTTTGCGAACTCTTGGGGGGCGCCGCACTTCCACTTGGCGATACGCCACTGGGGATTGCCGGCCGACCACTGTGCCACAGTGATCTGCCCCCGGAACATGCATTGCTGGGGGGTCACCTGGTCACCCATATAGCTCAAGCTGACATCTTTGCAGGTGGCAGGCGCTGAGATAAGGCAGACGGACAAAACAAGCTCGATCATCATTGGTCTCCATTGTTGTTAGTCGTTCCGCTTAATGCGGCCCGATTTCACTTGGGCGACCCTGGATCTTTTCTCGTTCTTGTCTTAAGGCTAATTGAGTCTAACTGGGCCGATCAAGTTTCTTTATTGACCAGAACTTGCAGTTATTTTGTGCAGCGCACCAAACCGGCATCGGCGCTCAGGCAGCTCATTCGGCTCCCGCGTGTAAACCCCGGTCGTTACGGCGAGTTCCCAGAAGCTTCTAGAAAACGTCAAATGGCTGATTTTTGTGCGTTGCGGCGCACTGTCGCTTTTCCGATCATTCGATGATCGTAAGCGAGGCGTTGCCGAGCGGGCACAACTTTTCCCGTTCGGGAGGCGCATTAGCCGCCCGTTGGAACGATTGAGCGCGAGAAGCTCAATCGAGTTCGAGGACCGACATGACCTTGAAGGTGCGTGAAGCCCCATCGTGTTCGAGGATTGAGACGTACTCTCCCGGCTTGAACGCGTGTTCGGCCAGCCGGTAGCCGGTTTCATCGCTCTCCGCGTCACCGTGGATATCGTAGTGGAAGGCCCAGCCGCCGCCGCGCTTCCGGACGATGTGGCCGACCTCGTCAGGCTGACCGGCCCAGAACCGTTTGACCCGGCAGCGGTCCTTCTGCTTGCGCCAATCGGCCTCGATGATACGGCCATCGTCATCGAGGGGGGCGATGAAATCGTAACCGTGGGCGCGGCTGCCTTCGGGATGATCGTGGTCACGGGCCAGCTCGAGGCGGACGCGGCGCATGCTCGGCAGAAACGGCTGGGTCATAGGGTCTCCGTAATTTGTCCAGGTGTCGCCTGTCGGTCGGCGAAAGGGTCAGTGGGACATCAGCATAGGCAGGGGGCTATCATTCGTCATGTCGCGCGTGACGCCGCCGAACACGAATTCCCGCAGGCGGGAGTGGCCGTAGGCGCCCATGACGATGAGATCGGCTTCTTGGCGGGTCGCCTCGTTGATGAGCGTGCGGGCGACGCCGGCATTCGATGTCTGCAAGTGCGTCACGGTTGTCGGGATGTCGTGGCGGGCGAGTGCTGCGGCCAGCGCGTCGGCGGGGGTGTCCTGGGCCAGCGGGCTGGCGTCCGGAGTGACGGTGAGGATCGTGACGTTTTCAGCGGCGATGCAGAAGGGCAAGGAGTCATAGGCGGCGCGGGCGGATTCGCGGGTACCGTTCCAGGCGATGGCGATTTTCTTGATGTCCTGTGATGGACGGCCCGAGCGGGGTACGATGAACAGGGGGCGTCCACTTTCGAGGGCGAGGCGTTCGGGGAAATCGAGCACCGGCCCAAGGTCCCACTCGGGATCGCGCTGGGAAGCGACGATCAGATCGGCGGCGCGAGCGTGTTCGAGGACAGCAGCGACGAGATCGCTGTTGAGACGGCGCACGCTGACCCATTCGGCGACGAACGGCTGCTCGCGGGTGGTTTCTTCGAAAGCGGAGCGCAATTCGGCTTCGGCGTCCTGGGCGGCGCGCAACATTTCTTCGATCACGGTGGTCGAGTAGGGGATCGCCAAGGGGGGAACGGGCGGCACGGCGGAGAATGCAGCCGCGCCTATAAGATGGGCTTCATGGCGGCGCGCCAAGGCGCATGCTGCCTCGAGTAGCGGCTCGCAGCCGTGACGGCGGCTCATGTAGACGAAAATGGTTTTGAACTGCATGGAACGCTCTCCTGGGCGAAAAGGGCTTTCGGGACGGCGCCGGTTAACTCGCTTGGCAGGCAGCATGAGGAAAACCGGCACGCGCGACATTGACAAACATCAACGTTTAAGGAGGGCGGTTGGCTGCACACTAAAACCTATCACTCCATCAAGTAGAGGATACCCGCCGATGTTCCGCCCGCCCGCCCGCTCCCGATACTATGCCCCGGCACTCCTAATCGCGCTTGTCTTTTACGGTTGGCAAGGTCAGTCCGCGTCGGCGCAAATGGTCGATCTCACCGATACGCAACGGGCGCTGCTCGCGCAGCAGCTGAAGGAACACTACAATTGCGATCTCGGCGCGGTGCTCTTCTCGCGGGAGATCGAAGTCGGCGGGCGAAAGCAGCTCGAAGGGCGCATTCGTTGCGAAGACCTGCGCGAAGTCGATTTCAACCAGGCCGGCGACAATCAGAAGTTTCAATTGAAGCTCTGTATGCCGACGGTTTGCTGAGCGCGTTCCCGGGTTCGCAGGCGAGCATGTTAGTCGATGGGGCCGGTCGACTGGCGGCGCTTGAGCGCGGTCTGGTCGCACGATTGAAATAGCAAGCCCTGCGTCCACAGTTTTGCTCGGCCTGGGGATAGCGGGGACAGATCGTGGGTTCATGATTCTGCGAGCGCGAATCTCCTTATCGCTTGAATGCGTGACCCGGCGTCCTGAATCCATGACGCAAGCGTCAACCAGTTGTCTCATGTGGACCCGGCGATACCTCGCCCACTCCACCAGCGTTAGTCGCCTTCGACGTTCGCATTTGTGTCGCGAACTCCAGAGGCATTGCCGTGGCGTGCTTACAAAGAGCGCGTCCGTTGCGTTGGTGCCGCCGTCCCGTTTGCTTTCCTTTGAGCGGGGCCAGTCGAACGAGGTATCGATGTTGAAGTCGTTGCATAGAAAGCGTCGTTTCGGGCGCTCTCCCGGGGGCATGGCGGTCACGCTCGCCGCCGCCTTGATGACCAGCGCATGCGCGCAGAACGGTCTTAATCTTCCAGACATGTCTTTGGCGCCGGCAAGCGATAACGGCTCTTCCATGACATCGGGCATGACGACGGGCTCGATCGCGTCGAGCACGCTCGAACCGGTTGGATCGCACGATGCTTTGGCGAAGGCCCCCGTCAAGCCCGATACCGGGAAATCCCTGGCCGAAGCACGCAAGTTGCGCGAAGCGAACAAGAAGGCCAAGGCGCTCGCCGTTCTGGACGCGGCTTCGCAAGTCGATCCCGACAACAAGGTGCTGTTGCGTGAACGCGGCCTCATTGCCGCCGATCTCGGCCGTATCGGCGAAGCCAAGGATCTGTTGCGGTCGGCGATAGAGCCGGCCAATCCGGATTGGCGCACGCATTCCGCACTCGGTTCGGTGCTTGCGGCTGAAGGGAAGCACACGGAGGCCCAGGGCGAATTCGCACGTGCCCTCGAACTGGCGCCCGATCACCCGTCGGTGTTGAACAATCTGGCGCTCTCCTATGCGCTCGACGGCAAGCCCGATCGCGCCGAAGCCCTGCTGCGGCAGGCGGCCGAGCGCAGCGGCAACGGGAAGACGAAACAGAACCTCGCTCTGCTGCTCGGCCTGAGAGGGCACACAGACGAATCCCGTCAGGTGGCTTCGAGCGTGCTGCCGCATGAGACTGCAGTGGCAAATGCGAGCTACCTGAGCGATCTTCAGTCCGGCAACGTGAAGGTTTCGCGTGCGGAGCAGAAGGCGGCGGCGACCACCAAGACAGCGCGGGCATCGACGAACTGATCCTGAAGCCCGCCTGCATGGAACGACAGCCCCCCCGAGGACGGCCCGGTTCGCGTGAAAGCGCGCGCCGGGCTCTTTGTTGCACCGCGCGACGCTTGACGTTTCCCTGGGGGCACCTGGCGTTATTCCCCTCGACCATTTTTCCTGGACGTCGACTTCATCGCTATGGTCGGATGATCAGATAACAGATTTCATAGCTGGCAGCGTTCGAATTTCTGGTTGAATTCCGTGCGGGCCGGCAGGGTCCGGACTGCCGGCCGGCGAACTTCACTACCGCAAAGTCGGCGGCGTTCTGAAAGTCGAAGGTGACGTCAACGGCGACGGACGGGCGGATTTCACCATCCACGTGACGGGAGTCGCCGATTTGAAAGGCGGCAACTTCCTGCGGTAGCGGCCGCTTCGTTTTTGGCGACTGCGTTCAATCGAAAGCACACGTGCGAGCCGCCCTCTGGACCACCCGATTTGCCGTTGCCGTATTCCGGCGCTGCTGCGATGGGTTATTGCAGGCCCCTGGCTGGTGTGGCGCCGGCCGCAGGCGTCGCGGTTCCCGCCCCGCCACCGCCACCGTCGGATTCGGTCTGGTTGACGTATTCCTTCCAGGTTGTATCGCGGCGCTCGCCAGAACGCGGGCTGACACCCTGGGCGCGCTGGAGATCGCGTGAGTTGGCGACGGTCAGGGCGAGATTGCGCTGGGCGGCGCAACCGTAGTTTTCGAAGCGGACTCGTTCTCGATCGCGACCGGTATCTTCCGGCCATTGACCACATTCGGGCGCAATCGCTACGGGGCGGACGTAAGCGAGCTTGATGGCAGGGCCGAATTCGCCGTTTTCGAAATCGCCGTGGCGGTCCATGCGGATACTGCGGCCGCTGATGCCGGAGGCCTGCAAGGCGTCCTCGATCTCGCGAAGCGAACGCGACGCTGCCAGATGCGCACCGGCGGATCGCGGCGCTGACAGCGTGATCGGGCCATTGGCCTCGGCGCGGTAGCGTTTGACGAAGCGGTAGACGTCGGCCTGCTGGTCGTAGCTGAGGCCCTCGCCCTTGCCGCCCATCTCGACGAGAAGCGCTTCGGTCTGGCCGCGATAGGCGATGGGGTGGCGCTTATCGGGATCGTTGAGTTCGGCGGCCGTGAAATCGTCGAGCCGCATATGTTCGCGGCAGCCGGCAGTCGAGAGTGCGGCCATGGCGATGGCAATGGCCAGCGCATTCATCCTTGATTTGATGATCATCCCTTCACCCCCGGGTAGTCGATAATGAAGCCGTAGTCGCCGCGGTAGCGACCGCTTTCGGCGGCGCCGATGCCATAGACGCGGTTGATGTTGCCGAAGAACAATTCCTTCAGCTCGCTCGTCGGGGCGTAACCGTCGTCGGGCCTGGCCAAATTTCCGCGCGACTCGTGGCTGGCGAGATAAGGCGTGACGAGGATGACGAGTTCGGTCTCGCGGCGGCGATAGTCGTTGGAGCGGAACAACGCCCCGAGCACCGGCAGGTCCTTCAGCCCGGGGACGCCCTCGACACTTTGGCGGGTCTCGTCGGAGAGAAGGCCAGCCATCGCGAGCGTACCGCCGCTGGGCAGTTCAAGCGTCGTCTCGGCACGGCGGACGCGCAAGCCGGGGAGCGAAATCGTGGCCAACTGCACCGCGCCTTCGGGCGATATTTCACTGACTTCGGCAGCGATGGTGAGGCTGATGCGGCCCTCATCGAGGACAACCGGCTTGAACGAGACGTTGACGCCGAACGGCTTCCACTCGACCGTGATCTTATTATCTTCCTCGGCGATCGGAATGGGGAACTCACCACCAGCGAGGAACTTCGCCGTCTCGCCCGAGATCGCTGTCAGCGTCGGTTCGGCAAGCGTGCGCAGGACGCCGGAGCGCTCCAGAGCCTCGACCATCGCCGTCACGCTCTGATTGGCAGTCTGCCATGTCGGCTGGGCGGCAACCCCGGCTCCGACGCCCGGCAGCGGCAAACCTGGAACCGCTTTGGGAACGAGCGCACTGGTGACCGGAAATGCGTTCTGGATGACCTTGGCGAATGTGAAGTTGCCGCTTTGCAGGACTGCACCGGGCAGATCGACGCCGATGCGGCGCAGGGCATCACGCTGGATTTCGGCGACCTGGACCTTGAGTAGAACCTGTTCGTTGGCGGCCGTCGCAAGGAGGTTGACGACGCCGTCCTTCTTCTTGACGTAGCGGGCGGCAAGTTCACTGGCGCGGTTGGAATCGACGCCTGAAATGACGTTGCCGGAGAGCACAACGCTGTCGCCCATCATCTCGGCACTGATCTTGGAGCCGGGGATGAGCCGGCGCAGGGTGTCATGCAGCGCGGTCAGATCTCGGGTGACGGAAACTTCGAGGAACAGGATCTTCTGTCCATCGGGCCCGATGAAGAAGGCGTTGGCTTCACCCATGTCCTTGGCGAGGAGGTAGACCTGGCGTGGAGTCTGCACTACGGCGTCGAGCACCTCGGGGTTCGAAACCAGCACGTTCTTCATATCGACGGGAAGTTCGATCAGCATCGATTTGTCGACGCCGATGGTGATCTTCTCGCGGACCGGGAAGGGACCATGGGGCTCGATCACCAAATGCGAACGGTGATCGGGATCGGTCAGCATCGGCTCGGCGTAATAGTTGTCGGGACCTGCCTGGGCGCCTGCCGGTAAACCAGCCAGCAGCAACGGCACCAGCAGCAATGCGGCCGTGACCGGCATGGGGGCCCTGGGCAATTTCAATGAAAGCAAGAACGACCACATGCAACGACACTCCCACGGTCTCGTTTTGGAACGACACTACTCAGGCCGCGGGAAACGCGGGCGGCCGACCAGGACGATTCTGCTGGAAACGCGGGACAAGCTGAACGCTGATCGGCCGACTTTCGTGCAACGGGTGTGGAGAGTCCAATAGCGGGGCACAAATCGTGTGGCTCCCGAGCCTGCTTCAACAGGTTGCCCACATGCTTGACCAGCAGGCCGAATCGCAGGTCGGACATGGGCGACAGCAGGGACGAGGCGGATTTTCGTTGCGCAACTGGCACTTGACCGAATGCCGGAAAGCCGGCCCGCGCCGGGACCGGGACCGGTTCGAAAGTTATTTCCGACTTGTTGGTAAGGGGTGCGCAGCGGTTTTTGAGGCTACTCGGAAATGCGGATCTGAGTAATCGAGCGACCGATATTTCGGAACGCCTGGATCAGCATGCCGCCGTCGGAGGCGGCGAAGGCTTCATCATCGCTGCTGGCGCACTCGCGCAGCAGGGCCTGGGTGGTCGGATCGCTTTCCAGGCGGAAGGCAACGGTATAGATCTTGATGCCCGCAGCCTTGGCATTGGCGCAAACTTGGCGCGTCTTCTCGCTGAGGTCCTGAGTGTATCCGGAATCCGTATAGGTGGTGCCCAACCTGCCTTTCGAAGCATATCCCTGGGAGGCATACACAGACAGGTTGTGATTGTTGGTGGCTTGATACCTGTTCTCGCCGTCGGTCATCAGGATCAGGATCTTGGAATTGGCATCGGTTCCATAGGCGCGACCCTCGCCAAACGGCAGCGACGGCGAGAGCACGCGCCAACCCCAGGCTATGCCCTCCTTGATGTTGGTGTAGCCGCTGGCCTGCATGGCGTCGATCGCCGTCTCGATCGATGATTTGGTCGAGTTGAGCGGCAGGAGGGGCTGTGTCGTGCAACCCGAGTTAGGACCCGAACCGTTCATAAGCGGTTGATTGGCGTATTTGCAGGTGCGCGCCTGGGCTTCGTCGTCCGGGATGCGGATGGTTTCCCAGTTCTGGCAGTTGCCGCGCCGCGAGTAGCGGGTGCAGACTTGTTCGTAGGGCGTACACGTGCCGCCGTCGTCGTTGATGTAGCTGTTCGAGTAGCCAAGTTGCGAACTTCCCGCGTCGCCGGGCTCGTCTGGCGCGAACATCGGGACGAAGAGGTAGTCGCCGCCCGAGGCGGGATCGTCTGTGACGTCGAGGCTGTTGGGGCGCGCCTCGACGCAGCCGGCCCAGCTTTGCCCAAGATCGCTGAAAAGCTGGAAGCGGGTGCGGCTTTCAGAAAAGTTCTCGTAATGGATCGACGAGGCGCCGGAACCGTCGATCCAGTCCGCTCCGGAGTAGAGCGAGCCGACATTCACGGAAGCTGCGAACGGTACGACGCCGACCATCACCCGGTCGGTTCCTTCTACACCGGCGAGGACCGGTTGGATGAGATCCTTGGCTGCCGTCTTCAAGTCGGCGATGTAGGTCCCTCCCATCGAGCCGGAGTTATCGAGGACTAGGGCAATCTCGGTAGTGCCATTGCCGCGGTTGACCTTGGCGCTCACGGAGACGTTGCGGTCCTGGCCGACGCCTGGGAAGTATGCTTCGATGGCCTTGAGCAGGGACGCGTGCCAGTCGGTCGAGGTCCTGGCCGAAATTTGTCCCAGCGAAGAATCGAGGCTGACGTCCAGCAACTGTGAATCCGGGTTCTGCGTCCGGTTTGCCGCATAGTAAGCCTTTGCCATGACTTCGCCCGTGACTTCGGCATCATCCAATCCGAGCTGCTTGGAGGCTGCGAGCACGGCGGCATCGAGAGCGCGCTGATCGCGAGCGCGCTCGGTGACGAGCCGGCTGTAGTCTATTGCAACGGCGACGACGAAGAGGATCGCAATGATCATCAAGCCAAAGAATATCGAGGTGACGCCGCGCCGGTCTCCGGCAAACCCGGAGAGATTGGCGACCCAAGCGCAACGTCCACGGACGATGGCCTCGCGGCCGAGATCAAACCATGAATACAAGCGCATGCCTTGGCACCTTTAAGATTTGGTTAGGCTGGTGTCCCGTTTCCGAATTGCCGACACCTTTGCGGCACCCGTTCATCGGCAATTCGGAGACAAAGAGACACCACCAAGATCAAAAGCTTAGTGTGGTGCTTGTCTCGCAATTGCCGACGAACGAACCCAGCCGAATTGTTGGTCGGCAATTGCAAGGCACCACACTAGACTACCGGGAAGCCTTTCTTTTCAGGTAAACCGGGGCGCAACAATTTTAGATAAATACCGGCGGATGCTTCGATGGCGGGCTTGCTACGGGCGCAACCGGGAAGGCATATAGCTCAGGATGCCGTCTTTTCCTCCAGTCCGCGCGTACACACTTGATGACCTTCGATTCCCGAACCTGTCAGACCACGGTTTTTGAAGCCCTCCTTGAAGCGCGTTCGCGTCATGGCGGCAGCAAGCTTGCGGTTGAGGACGCCGACCGGCAGCGCCTGACCTACGACCGGCTCATTCTCGGCAGCCTCGTGCTCGGCAGCAAGTTGACTGCGGGGACAGGGCGAGGCGAAACGGTCGGCGTACTGTTGCCGAACGTGGCGGGGATGGCCGTGACATTCTTCGCGCTCAATGCCTTCGGCAGGGTTCCTGCGATCCTCAATTTCACGGCCGGTCAGCGCAACGTTGTCTCAGCGGCCAAGACCGCTCTCCTGCATACGGTCGTCACGGCCCGGCGCTTTATCGAGGCCGCCAAGCTCGAGCCCATCATCGCCGCCCTGGAGAAAACCGAAATCGCACCGGGCAAGCGGGTGCGGATCGTCTACCTTGAAGACATTCGAGCGGGCATCGGCGCGCTCGACAAGGCGCTAGGATTCTTGCGCTCGAAGTACGCGAAAAGCTTCCATCGCAGCCAGGGCGGGCGGGCGGACACCCCCGGCGTCGTCCTGTTCACCTCGGGAACCGAGGGCCATCCCAAGGGCGTCGTCTTGACCAACGCCAATCTGGTCGCAAACGCACGGCAAATGTTCGCCCATGCCGGCGGCGCCTTCACGCCCGCCGATATCGTGATCAACCCGTTGCCGATGTTCCACTCGTTCGGATTGACGGCCGGAACCATCATGCCGATCGTCAGCGGCATGCAGGTCGTGCTTTATCCAACGCCGCTGCACTACCGCCAGATCCCGAAACTCGTCAGGGACAAGAAGGCGACGGTGCTTTTTGCCACCGACACGTTTCTGCTCGGCTACGCTCGCGCTGCCGACCCAGGGGACCTGGCGACGATGAGATTCGTCGTCGCCGGGGCCGAGCGGGTCAAGGACCACACGCGCAAGCTGTGGCAGCAGATCGGCACGGAGATCCTCGAGGGCTACGGCGCGACGGAGTGCGCGCCAGTGATCGCCTGCAACCTTCCCGGCAGCAACCGCCCCGGAACGGTCGGCCGGGTGTTGCCGGAAATGGAAGTCGCGCTAGAGCCTGTCGAGGGGATCGAAACGGGAGGCCGGTTGAAGGTGCGGGGGCCGAACGTGATGGCAGGATACGTTTTCGCCGAACATCCCGGCGTGGTCCGGGCGCCGCCAGAAGGCTGGCATGACACTGGAGACATCGTCGACATCGACGATGACGGGTTCATCGCCATCAAGGGCCGGGCGAAGCGCTTCGCCAAGATCGGCGGCGAAATGGTGTCGCTGGCAGCCGTCGAGACCCTGGCCTCCAACACATGGCCGGATGGACAGCATGTGGTCGTCAACCTGCCCGACGAACGCAAAGGCGAGCAGCTGATCCTCCTAACCGATGTCGCCAGCGCGGAGAAGGACGTACTGCTTGAGCATGCGCGACGTCACGGTTTTCCCGAGCTTTGGGTGCCGAGGCACATCCTGGTCGTGGCGACGATACCGGTTCTGGGATCGGGCAAGATCGACCTTCCGGCGGCGGCGGCCCTCGTGAGGCAAGCGCGGCCGTTGTTGTGAGCGAGTGCCGGACCGGGATGGTCGCGCAGATCCAGAACGCGTTGGCTCACCAATGGCATCGCGTCCGCGCACTGCCTTCCTATATCCGCTTTTGACGGTCCAACCGTTGTGCGCCGGCCACGCCCTCGCTGACGAATATCGGTTGTCTTGTGCGACAGCTTGACCCGACAGCCTGCATCCCGCATTCACAAGTGGGGGCAGGCGATCTGATGCAGCGCATCTGCATGCGCACAGGATTCCGTGTTTTTCGAGGGAGAAGACCCGCATGACGGTCGGGGAATATGAGGCCGAAGCGTCTGCAAGGCGCCACGTCTATACGGCGGGCTGGTTCTTGAAGCGCTTGGCCATCGGGATTCTGATCCTGGTTTGTTCGGTCGGCGGGCTCGCCTGGCTGACGCATGCGGCAATCGATCCGAGTCTGGTCGAAGGCGACACACTGCTCGATACAATTGGGCGGCTGACGGTCAATTTCTGACGCCGGCATCTGTCCCAGTTCCACCAACTGCGGGCCGCCCCATGATGGAGCGGCCTTTTCTTTTTGCCTTCAGGGTTGCGGTTTGGCTTCGCCGACTTGATCGAGCCTCGCTGGTTCACATATGATCCTGACATGGCTGGCTTCGGCCTCCAGGCGGGAACTGCAATTTGCAATGAGGGTGCAGCAGCGATGACGGCTCAGCATAATAAGAACTTCCCGGAGTTCTACATTACTGCGCCGCAACCCTGCCCCTATCTGCCCGGCCGGCACGAGCGCAAACTGTTTACGCACCTGACCGTCGACCGATCGCAGGCCCTCATCGACAATCTTTTGAAGGGCGGCTTCCGGCGCAGCCAGAGCATCGCCTATACGCCACATTGCGAGGGGTGTAGCGCTTGCGTTTCGGTCAGGGTTCCCGTGGACGAGTTCAGTCCTGGGCGCTCGATGCGGCGCATCACCAACCGAAATCGGGATCTTGTGGCAAGGCCGGTTCCGGCGATTGCCACCTCGGAGCATTACGCGCTGTTCCGCCACTACATCGATTCCCGCCATGGAGACGGCGGCATGGCCGACATGACGGTGCTCGATTTTTCCGTCATGATCGAAGAAAGCCCTATCCAGACCTTCCTCATCGAGTACCGAATGAGGCCGCCTTCTCATCTCGAACGCGACCACCCTCTCGGGCAGCTCAAGGCAGTCGCGCTTTGCGATATGCTGTCTGACGGCATCTCCATGGTCTACAGCTTTTTCGATGCCGCCGAAGATTGGCGCAGCCTTGGCACTTACATGATTCTCGAGAGCATCGAGCGGACACGGCGCCAGGGATTGCCGTACCTCTATCTCGGCTACTGGGTCGATGGCTCCAGGAAGATGGCCTACAAGGCGCGTTTCCAGCCGCAAGAACATCTGACTGCCGACGGATGGCGCGCCGCCGGCGACATCTGAAGCTCTCAGGTAGCAGTTGCCCATCCAGGAACGGCTAACGCACGTTCAATCAATTGTGATGGCGATACGGCTGTGAGGCGGGTTTTCTCGCCGCGATCGCTTGGGCAGACTGCCGCGCATTCGATACCGCGAACTTCGTGGTGCCGTGATTTCGATCCGAACGGGAACCAGATATCGGTCGCGTGCGTATCGTGTGAAGCAAGACTGCAAGACGCCCGGTTGGATTTTCAACTGGGGGTCTGCTCCCAACAAAATTCCACCCTGGGCTCACACTTTCAAAAGGTTTCTGATCTTGCCAAGCACGGAAGCAAAGACTTCGGAAGTTCGCGGGGCTGATCCGCATGATCGTTTGAGTCAACGCCTGTTCGACAGCCGGGCCTTGTCGCTCAATCTTGCGAAGCCGTTGTCGGACGAAGACCAGGTCGTGCAGGCGATGGACGATGCCAGCCCGACCAAGTGGCACCTGGCGCATACCACGTGGTTTTATGAAGCGTTCGTGCTGCGCGATCACCTGCCGGGATACGACGTGTTTTCGGAACGCTTCGAATACTGTTTCAATTCCTATTACGAAGCCAAGGGCAACCGGCATCCGCGGGCCTCGCGCGGCTTGCTGACGCGACCTTCGGCCGAAGAAGTGCGCCAGTACAGGGCGTATGTCGATGCAGCGCTGATGCGCCTCATGGCACATGAGGCCGCGCGTTCAGGTAGAGTTGCGGCGCTGGTAGAACTCGGGATCAATCACGAGCAACAGCATCAGGAGCTTCTCCTGACTGATGTCCTCAGTCTGTTCGCGCTGCAGCCGCTGCGCCCGGCCTATCAACAACAACCGCTGCGCAGCGTCGCTACGGCGGGGCCAGAGACGACGCCTTTCATTACCTACGAGGGCGGGATTCACAGCGTTGGCCACGATGGAAACGGATTCAGCTACGACAACGAGGGTCCGCGACATGACGTGTTGATCCACCCGTTCCGGCTGGCCGAGCGCTGCGTCACCAATCGGGACTATCTGGCGTTCATTGAGAGCGGCGCCTACCGCGATCCGCTGGTGTGGCTGGCAGACGGCTGGACGACCGTCAGGGAACGCGGCTGGACGGCGCCGGGCTATTGGGAGCGCGTCGACGGCGGCTGGCATCAGATGACCCTCAACGGTCTGCTGCCGATCGAACTCGATGCACCCGTCAGTCACGTCAGCTATTTTGAAGCCGATGCGTTTGCACGGTTCGCCGGCAAGCGTCTGCCGACGGAATTCGAATGGGAACATGCCAGCGCCGGCGTTGCCGTCGAGGGCAACACGCTGGGCTCGGGAGCGCTGCGGCCACAGGCGGCCACCACGGTGGGAGCCTCGGCGCCCGCGCAGATGTTCGGCGACGTCTGGGAGTGGACGGCGAGCGCGTATCTGCCCTACCACGGCTACCGTCCACCGGCGGGCGCAGTTGGCGAATACAACGGCAAATTCATGTGTTCGCAGCACGTCCTGCGCGGCGCATCCTGCGTGACGCCCGACGGTCACACGCGGCGCACCTACCGCAATTTCTTTTATCCCGACCAGCGCTGGCAATTCATGGGGCTGCGGCTCGCGGAGGATGCATGATGTCGAAACCTGCGGTAAAACGAGCTGTCGCGGAGACGAGCGAAGGTTCCCATCCCGCGGACCTGGAGTTCGCACGCGCGCTGCTCAATGGGCTGCGCGCACCGGAAAAGTCGATCCCCTGCCGCTTCCTCTATGATACGCGCGGGAGCGAGCTGTTCGAGGAAATCACGGAGCTGCCCGAATATTACCCGACGCGCACGGAAACGGCGATTCTGGAGGCGTGCGCCAGCGACATCCGACACGCAACACGGGCAGGCAGCCTGCTGGTCGAGTTCGGCTCCGGCTCGAGTACGAAAACCGAGATCCTTTTGTCGGCGCTCGACCGGCTGAGCGGCTATGTGGCGATAGATATCAGCCCGAGCGCGCTTGATGAAGCGGCGAAGCGACTTTCCAAGCGCTTCCGCGACCTTCAGATCTTTCCGATTGTTGGAGATTTCTCGCGCCCTCTCGAATTGCCGGCGCAGTTCGACGCCGTTCCAAGGATTGGATTCTTTCCCGGTTCGACGATCGGCAATCTCGTACCCGAGGCGGCCGTCGATCTACTCGCCAACATGGGCCGCATCCTTGGTGCTGGCAGCCGGCTGATCGTTGGGGCGGACCTCAGAAAGGATCGCGACATTCTGCTGGCGGCTTACAACGATGCCCAGGGCGTCACGGCTGCGTTCAACCTGAACATACTGGGCCGAGCCAACAGGGATCTCAGGGCGAAGTTCGATCTGGCCCAGTTCGAGCACTTGGCGACCTACGACGATGACAAAGGCCGCATCGACATGCACATCGTCAGCAGAGTCGACCAGATCGTCACCGTGCTCGGCCACGATATCGCATTCCAGAACGGCGAGAGAATCCACACCGAGCATTCGCACAAGTACGACATCGCCGGGTTCCAGAACCTCGCCATTTGCGCCGGCTGGACGCCGCAACGCGTGTGGACGGACAGCGCGAAACTCTTCAGTATCCACGAGTTGCATCGGCCGGTGGGGGAGGACTGAGAGGCTTTAACAGCCGCCAGTGAACGGCTGCATGGCATCTCCGCAAACGGGGTGACGGCAGGGGCCTTCAACGGATAGGGTTGCTGCAGACTTTCGCGCCAGCCGGCACCGCGCCCGACTGCCCCCGACACCGACACTCCTGCCCCGGACCGTTTGATGAGAACCGATACGCCGCAGCCGATCCGACTCGAAGACTACAGTCCTCCCGAATTTCTCATCGATACGGTCGACCTCAACGTCGTCCTGCATCCGACAGATACGCTGGTGCGGGCCAAGCTGAAGCTGCGTCCCAATCCGGCAGTCAAGCGCAAAGCCAAAGTCCTGCGGCTCGACGGCGAGCATATCGGGCTCGAAAGCCTGCGGCTCAACAAGAAGGAACTGCAGCGCGGTGCCTTCCGGGCAACCAAAACCGGACTGACGATAGCAGATCCGCCAGCAGCGCCTTTCGAACTCGACATCACGACCCGGCTCAACCCCAACGCCAACAAGGCCCTGCAGGGCCTCTACCGCTCGCGCGGCGTCTACTGCACGCAATGCGAAGCCGAAGGCTTCCGGCGGATCACCTATTTCCTCGACCGGCCCGACATCCTTTCAACCTACAAGGTGCGTATCGAAGCCGACCGCAGCGAAACGCCCGTTCTTCTCGCCAACGGCAACCTCATCGAAACGGGAACGCTCGAAGCCGGCAAACGCCATTATGCGGTGTGGCGGGATCCGCACCCCAAACCCTGCTATCTGTTCGCGATGGTCGGCGGCGACCTCGGCTCGATTGCGTCCACCTTCACCACCATGAGCGGACGACAGGTGGCGCTGACGATCTACGTCGAGCATGGCAAGGAAGACCGGGCGGGCTGGGCGATGGACAGCCTCAAGCGGTCAATGCGGTGGGACGAAGAAAAGTTCGGCCGCGAGTACGACCTCGATGTCTTCAATATCGTCGCGGTATCAGACTTCAACATGGGCGCCATGGAGAACAAGGGCCTCAACGTCTTCAACGACCGCCTCATCCTTGCATCGCCCGAGACCGCAACCGACACGATGTATGCGGCCATCGAAAGCGTGGTCGCGCACGAATACTTCCACAACTGGACCGGCAACCGCATCACCTGCCGCGACTGGTTCCAGCTGTGCCTCAAGGAGGGGCTGACGGTCTACCGCGATCAGGAATTCTCGAGCGACGAGCGTTCGCGGGTCGTGCAAAGGATTGCCGACGTGCGCCAACTCAAGGCGGTGCAGTTCGCCGAGGACGCCGGGCCGCTGGCGCATCCGGTGCGGCCGCGCAGCTATATCGAGATCAACAACTTCTATACGGCGACCGTCTACGAGAAGGGTGCCGAGGTCGTGCGGATGCTCAATACCGTGATCGGGCCTGAAGCCTTCCGGGCCGGTATGGACCTCTACTTCGAGCGCCACGATGGCGATGCGGCCACGATCGAAGACTATCTGGCCTGCTTTGCCGAGGCCAGCGGACAAGACCTGGAACAGTTCGCGCTTTGGTACGAGCAATCGGGGACGCCGCGCCTCGAGGCGGAGTTCTCGCACGATCGCCGCACCCGCACGGCGCGCCTGACGCTGGAGCAGCATGTCCCGCCGACGCCTGGACAACCTAAGAAGCTTCCCATGCACATCCCCGTAAGGCTGGGGCTGGTGGGCAGGGATGGCCGTGATATCCCGCTCACTTCGAAAGACGGCGCGGATCCCGTCGATGGGCTCATCCACCTCACAAGGCAAAAGCAAACATTCCACTTCGCAGACGTTCCCGAACGGCCTGTTCCATCGTTGCTGCGGGAGTTTTCGGCACCCGTCAATCTCAGGATAGATCTCTCCGACAAGGACCTCGAGTTCCTGCTGGCGCACGACAGCGATCCCTTCAACCGCTGGCATGCGGCCAATGCCTACGCCACGCGAATGATGCTGCAGCGCGTCGCGGCGCTCAGGGAAGGCAAGCGTTCGCGGTGTGGGGATGGGTTTGCCACCGCGCTCGGGAAGGCCTTGTCCGATGAGACTCTGGAATGGGCCTTCAAAGCCGAATTACTGCAGTTGCCGAGCGAGAACGACATCGCCCGTGAGATCGGTCACAACGTCGATCCCGAGCACATCCATACCGCCCAGCGAGGGCTTTCGGCACTCGTGGCCCGGCGGCTCGAATCGCAACTCGTCAACATCCACGGGGACGTCGCCGGCAATGGCCGGTTCTCGGCGGATGCGGAAGCGGCCGGACGACGTGCTGCCCGCAATTCCGCGCTGACGCTTCTGGTGAAACGCGGTGCGAAGGCGGATCTAGCGCTGGCCGCCGACCACTATTTCTCGGCCACAACGATGACCGAGGCCGCCCATGCCCTGACCCTGCTCGCCGGCTCCAATGCACCCCGGCGCAACCAGGCGCTCGCCGACTTCCATGAGCGCTGGCAAGACGATCACGTGGTCATCGACACCTGGTTTGCCGCCCAGGCGCAATCGCCACGACCAACGGTCATCGGCGAACTGGAAGACCTGATGACCCACGATACGTTCGACATCACGGCGCCGAATAAAATCCGCTCGCTTATCGGGACTTTCGTCCTGCGCAACGCCGTCCAGTTCAACCGCGCAGATGGAGCAGGCTACCGGTTTGCCATCGGTCAGATCCTGACAATCGACAAGTTCAATCCGCAGATCGCGGCCCGGCTGCTCAACGGCTTCAAGAGCTGGCGCACGCTTGAGCCGGTCCGCCGCAAGGCTGCGAAGAAGGCGCTCGACGGTCTGGCCGCCCACGCTGCCATCTCGCGCGACTCAAGGGAGATCGTGTCCCGAATTCTTCAGCGCTAAGGGATTGAAAATCAATGTTCCCTAAGGCGATTTAATCTCCTCGACACACCCCCGCGAAGCATCGAAACTGATTTTGCGATTCGTTGGCCAGGGGTGGGAAAGCGATTCGATTCGGTCGGGGAAAAGTTTAAAGACAATTCGGGGGCGAAGGGTATGGAGGGGACATTGTCCGCCAGGCCAAGGGGTATTGTTGCGCCATCACAAGGCGCAATTGGCCGGATGCTTGGCGGCGCACCACTCGCATTACGGCCGCAGGTCGGGCACTTTCTGGAGCGCAGGAGGCTCAGTCTGCATGCCGGCGCCGCCATGCTCACCTCTATCGCCGCCGCCGCTCATATGCTGGATCAGGTGCCAACTTCCATTGCTCCAGCGTGTGCAGCCACGGCTGCCGTGCTTGCCACCATCATGGCCGGGCTGAGCTGGACGTCGAAAGGCAGGAACGGCAATGCTGCCGTTGGTTTGGCGGCGCCCGAAGCCAATTCCAAGCCTGCATCTTCCTCACGGTCCATCAGATGGTCGCATGCGCCGGCCGATGGAGCCAACGTGAGCCTTGCAGCAGATCTGGCGCAGGCGGCGGCCCTGGCCCAGTTGACCGCACGAATGAGCCACGATCTGCGCACGCCGCTCAACGCCGTAATCGGTTTTTCCGAACTGATGTCGAGCGAAACGTTCGGGCCGCTTGGATCGCAGCGCTATCAGGACTACGCAAAACACATTCGCGAATGCGGTCAGACATTGCTCAAGTCGACCGAGGACACCCTTGCGATCACCTCGGCTCTGGCACAGCCGATGGGCGAGGCGGGAGGTTGTGGCGTGCGCCCGCTGCGTCTTCAATCGCTGATTGACGACGCCTGGAGCTGCGTTGCGATGCATGCCGCCCAGACTGGCGTCGCACTCGATTGTGAGCCTTGCGCGGGACTTGAAATCTTCGGCGAGCGGCGCGTTATGCGTCAAATCCTGGTGAACTTGTTCCAGGACGCGGTTTCCAGAAGCCAATCGAATGGGCGGATCGTTGTGCGTACCAATCTCAACGGACAAGGCATTCGTGTGTCGCTCGAAGCGCTGGGCAGCGAGCGGGGACGACAGGATGAGACGCTGGCGCTGTCTGTCGCGCGGGCACTGATCGAATTGCACGGGCTGCCGGTGGTGACATCGCTCAACGGCGATGGGGTCTGGAGGGTTTGCGTCGAGTTCGATCTGGCGCTGCAGCCTGACTTTTTTTTCGATGCCGGCCATCATGCGGGGACGGGCATAGCGGCCTGACGCACCTGGAGCCCTGTCATCAAACCGGCCTGCGTGCGGACCATGACGCCATGAAGAGATCGGGCTAGTGGCCCGTCGCGCCAAAATCGCTTCATAGCCGCAACCTCGTCCGATTTTGGCGCGACATGAGGGCCACTAGCAACATCAATGACTTCGTGAGGCGTTTATCACGCCTTAATTGACACCGGCCTCGCCGCACCGCCGGTCAATCAAGGCGCGACGCCTCACTAGAGCGTTGGTCCTTGCCTTCGGCAAGACACCGCGTACTCCCCCGCCTTCGCGGGGGGCAGGCTATTTGCTTCACATGCTCTAGACGCTCGCCGGGTCCGCACCGACGATTTCGCCAAATGTGCGGGCAATGGCTTGCGTGCTGGTGGCGAGCAACTCTTCCAGTGCCTCGAAGGTCGGCACGTCGGCGGCGCGAATCAGGCGCTGGCGCATGCCGAGTGGTGCGCTTTCAGGCTTGAAGGCGCCTTCGCTGCACACGCGCATGACCTGGGTCAGGTCGTTCAACAGACGGCCTGCGTTGAGGAGGGCATCGGCGTGTGCCGTATCGATCAGGCCTGCATCCCGGAGCCGGCGCAAGGCTTCCAGAGTGTTGGTGTCGAGAACTTCGGGATGGGCTACCGCGTTGACGATCTGGAGATACTGAACGATGAATTCGAGGTCGATGAGACCGCCGCGGACATGCTTGATGTTCCAGATGTCATGAGATCCCTTTTCAGCCCAGATGCGCTGGCGCATTTCGCGGACATCGGCAGCGATCTTGCCGGGGTCGCGCGGTTTGACGAGCGCATCGTGGATTGCGGCTGCCATGGCGCTGCGCAGTTCTGGCGGCCCGGCGATGGCGCGGGCGCGGGTGAGGGCCATGTGCTCCCATGTCCACGCTTCTGACGCCTGATATTCACGGAAGCTCGTCAGCTTGGTCGCGACCGGACCTTGTAGGCCCGAGGGCCTGAGGCGCATGTCGACCTCGTAGAGGGTTCCCTCTGGCGTGGGAGCGCTGAGGGCGCTGATCAATCGCTGGGTCAGGCGGGCGTAGTATTGGCCTGGTGCCAGAGGGCGGTCGCCGTCGGACTGAGTCGCGCCTTCCTCGTATGAATAGATGACGATCAGATCGAGGTCAGAACCCGCCGTCATCTCGCGGCTGCCAAGTTTACCCATGCCGAGGACGGCGACGTTGCCACCGGGAATGCGGCCATGCGTGGCAGCCAATTCCTCTGTCACTTTTTCCAACAGAATTTCCAAAAGGCTCTCGGCAATGCGCGAGTAAGCCTGTCCGGCCAGATTGGAGTCGATGGCGCCTGAGAGGACGCGCAGGCCGATGAGGAACCACTGCTCGCTGCCCACGATCCGGGCTCGGTCTAGCAGTTCCTGATAATCGTCCGCGCGTGCGAGTTCGGAACGGATCACCTCTTCGAGTTCATCGGCGGTGGGGACCGTGTCGAAGGTTCTTGGATCGATCACTGCATCAAGCAGGCGGCGTCGGCGCGACAGAATATGAGCAAGGCGCGGAGAGGTGCCCATGATGTCGGCGATCAGGCGCAACAGGCCGGGATTGGCGCGCAGCAGGGAGAATAGCTGGACGCCGGCGGGCAGTTCGGACACGAACCGGTCAAAAGCGGCGATAGCGGCATCCGGGTCCGCGGTCTCGGCGAGGGCTTCGATGAGGAGCGGCTGGACCTCGGTCAACCGCTCCTGTGAACGCGGCGAACGGACGGCGGCATAGCGTCCGTGATGCCATCCGCGCACGGTCGCGATGACGGTAGCGGGCTGGGTATAGCCCATCTCGTGGAGGGCCTTCATGGTGTCGGGATCGTTATCGCTGCCGGCAAAAACCATGTTGGCGCCGCGCGTCGTCAGTTCGGGCATATTCTCGAACAACGCGCCATACCGGTTCTGCACGGTTTCAAGGACCGGAAGTAGACTGGCGGAGAAGGCCTTCACGTCGGCATAACCAGCGAACCGGGCGAAGTTCCCGAGCCGATCGGGATCGCTTGGAAGGGAATGGGTCTGCTCGTCGGCGACCATCTGAACTCTATGTTCGAGTTCGCGCAGGTAACAATAGGCTAGTTTCATTTCGTCGCGAACCGCGGGCTTGATCCAGCCGCGCTCGGCCAACACATCGAGCGTTTCGAGGGTGCCCTTCAGGCGCAGCTCGCGCTGGCGTCCCCCGGCAATGAGTTGCTGGGTCTGCACAAAGAATTCGATCTCTCGGATGCCGCCTCGGCCCAGCTTGAGATTGTGGCCGGCGACACCTATGCCGCCGAGTTTCTTGAAAGCGTGGATCTGGCGCTTCATCGCGTGCACGTCGGCGATGGCGGCGAAGTCGAGATAGCGGCGCCAGATGAAGGGGTCGAGTTCCTGAAGAATTGCTTCTCCGGCCTCGATATCGCCCGCTGCGGCGCGGGCCTTGATGAGGGCGGCGCGCTCCCAGTTCTGTCCAAAGCTCTCGTAATATTGCAGGGCCGCATCAGTCGAGATGGCCAACTGTGTCGCGCCGGCGTCGGGCCTGAGGCGCAGGTCGGTGCGGAACACGTAGCCATCGGCGGTACGCTCGTCGATGAGCTTGACGAGATCACGCGTGAGGCGGACGAAAAAGGTCTGATGCTCGATACCGGGTTTGAGACGGGCCAGGCTGCGTTCGAAAAATACGATCAGATCGATGTCGCTCGAATAATTAAGTTCGCCCGCCCCGTACTTACCCATGCCGAGCACGATGTAGCCCGAGCCGCGTTCCGGGGCTTCGAGGTTATCGGTCAGCCAGTCGCCCTTGGTTGCGGCCTTGCCGAAGAGGTACCTGACAGCCGTCGCCAGAGCGGTGTCGGCGGTTTCGGTGAGGATCTGCGTTACCGTCATCACGGGCCAGACGCCGCCAAGGTCGGCTAATGCGGTGAGGAGCGCCACGTCCTGTTTGAACCGGCGCAGGGTGCGCATCGCCGTGACGTCGTCGGCGCAGGCAGCCATGTCCTGACGAAGCGTTGCTTTCAACTCTGTAAAATGGGATTCAGGATCGGCGGCAAGCAGGCGGGTGAGCCGGTCGGGCGCTATGCGGATAAGCCCTGCGAGGTAGGGCGAGCCCGCCAGTATTCCGCGCATGAGCCCTGTGACCGAGGGAGCCTCGAAGATCGCGGGATCGCAGTTGGCGGCGTTGTCCCCACCGGCGTTGCAGACCACAGCCACCAGCTCGGCAAGATCCCTATCGAAACGGGGATCGTCGCAGGCGAACGGCGCACGTTTCAGACGCTGGAAAAGCGGTCCGCGATCGTGTTCGGCACCGGTCGGGGGAGTTGTACTCGTCATCGTCCTACCTCGTCTCGCCATCTGAGGCGGGATCAGACGGGCAAGGTCAGAACCGCCCGCAATCCCGGAGCATTATCTTCGAGGCGAAGTTCGCCTCCATGCAAGCGTGCTACCGCGGCTACGAGAGAAAGCCCAAGTCCCGTGCCGGGAAGGCTGCGGCTTTTGTCGAGGCGCACGAAGCGTTCCGTCGCGCGTGCACGGTCATTCGCCGAAATACCGGGACCGTTGTCGGCAACGGTAATGACGGCGCGACCGTTCACCTCGCGCAGGACAATCTCGATCCTCAAGCCAGTGCCGGTCGCCTGCCTCTCCCGTCGTTCGTTTCCATTCCGACCATCCGATTGACGCCCATACTTTATCGCGTTGTCTATGAGATTTATCACGGCTTGGCCAATGAGGTGCCGGTTGGCTTCGATGCTGACGTCGGCCAGATCTTCGGCGATGAGTTGCAGCCCGGCCTCCTCGGCGACCGGTTCGTAGAGTTCGGCAGCATCCGCGAGAACCGGGGCCAGTGCAACGGTTGCCTTGGCTTCCTCGATGGCGCCAGCCTCGAGACGGGCGATCAGCAGGAGGGCGTTGAAGGTCTTGATGATCTCGTCGGCCGCCTCGATCGTCTGGCCAAGGCCAGCGCTCAGTTCCGCGTTCGTCTTGGCCGTGCGGAGGGTTGCTTCTGCACGATGGCGCAGGCGGTTCACGGGTGTCTTGAGATCGTGGGCGATATTGTCCGAGACTTCCTTCAGCCCGTGCATCAGGTCCTCGATACGCGCAAGCATGGCGTTAACGCTTTGGGAGAGGCGGTCGAACTCGTCTCCGCTCCCTTTGATCGGCAGGCGTCCTGAAAGTTCTCCAGCCATTATGCGGCGGGTCGCCTCAGACATTGTGTCGACACGCGAGAGAACCGACCGGCTCGCCAGCCACCCGAGCCCGAGACCGCCCAGCGCGATGATCCCAAAGCCGGCCAGCGCCAACAGGCGGAGCCACCAGACAAGCTGGCGCTGGTCCTCGACGTCGCGGGCGACGATGAGGCGGCCACCCTCTGCCAGCGGGACGGCAAGGCCCGCCGCATAGCGTTCGCCGCTATTGGGACCGCCGTCAAAGCTGTAAGGGAATATCCCACCGGCACCGCCTGGAGCCAGCTTCGGCGGCAGGCTCGCGAGGTTGCCCGCAAGCTTGCTGCCGTCAGCGGCGGCCAGATAGTACAGCCGTGTGTTGGCGCCGCGCGAGAGTCTCTGCACGGCCCGCCGCAGAGCTTCCGAGTCACCGGTTTCGGTAATCGCGGTGAGGGTGCGCACTTCGGCGGATAACGTTTCGAGAACATCGGCGGCAAAGACGCGGTTGAGCTGCCAGACGGCGGCTGCAAACATGGCCGCGGTGACGACCAGATAGGCCGCAACCCCGAGCGCGCTGAGGCCGAAGATCGTGGTTCGCAGAGTTGCGCGCGGCGAAGCGGTGTCACTCGCTGTCACGGACAACATATCCTGCGCCGCGAACGGTGTGGATGAGGGGTTTGTCGAAAGCCTTGTCGATCTTGGCGCGCAGACGGGAGACGTGGACATCGATGACATTGGTTTGCGGGTCGAAATGATAATCCCAAACATTTTCCAGAAGCATTGTCCGGGTCACGACCTGGCCGGCATGCTTCATGAGATATTCGAGCAACCGGTATTCGCGCGGTTGCAGGGCGATCTGTTCGCCGGCCCTCGTGACGGCGTGGGAGAGGCGGTCGAGGACGAGGTCGCCGACAACGATGCGGGTCGCTTGTTCGCCGGGGATCGTTCGGCGGGAGAGAGCTTCGACGCGGGCCAGCAGTTCGGCATAGGCGTACGGTTTGGTGAGATAATCATCGCCGCCAGCTTTCAGGCCGCGCACTCGATCGTCGACTTCGCCAAGAGCCGACAGCACGAGGACCGGAGTCTGGTTGCCCTCCTTGCGCAGGGCCTGGATGACGCTAAGGCCGTCCAGCTCGGGAAGCATCCGGTCCACGAGAAGGACATCGAATGCGCCTTCGCGGGCCAGTTCCAGACCGGTGATGCCGTCGGCGGCCCACTCGGCGGTGTGGCCGCTTTCCTTCAATGCCTTGACGAGAAATGTGGCGGTCTCGCTGTCGTCCTCGATGATGAGTACCCGCATCGGTCTCCCCGGGATTGTTGTGTAACGAACGAGAAAAGGGGCAGTCCGCTCGCTGTTGCAGACCGCCCCCCTCTATAACATGGATGGATCAGCGCAGTCGCCGAGCCGCCCCGTTTGCAAATCAGCCCTTCTTCAGGCGGACGGCGACGAAACGCTTGGAGTTGCCCGACTGGATGTGAAGCAGCACGGCGCCACGATCTTTCGACTGTGCCTTCTTGATGCCGTCGATGACGTCGTCGGGCGACTTGACTTCGACGCCCTGCACCTCAAGGACGATGTCTCCGACTTTCAGGCCCTTGCGTGCGGCATCGGAGTCGGGGTCGACTTCGGAGATGGTGACGCCATCTTCCTCACCGGCGGGCTTCAAGGACAATCCAAGCTGGTCGAGTTCGGTAACCTTCGGCGACAGAGGCTTGCCTTCCTGGAGAGCTGCAAGCTCTTCGGAGGAGGATGGGAAGCGGCCGAGCTCAACGGTAATTGTCTGGCGGGCGTTGTCGCGCCAGACGACGACGTCGACCTTCGAGTTCGGCGCGTATCCAGCTATTTTGCGAGCCAGGTCGCGGCTGTCGGCGATGGGCGAACCATCGACTTCAAGGATGGCGTCCTGGGCCTGCAAACCGGCACCTTCCGCAGGGCCCTTCGGCGTCACGTCGGAAACGAGCGCGCCTTTGGGATCCTTGAGGCCGAGGCTTGCAGCCGTATCTTCATCGATATTCTGGATCTTGACGCCAAGCCAGCCGCGGCTGACCGTGCCGTCCTTCTTCAATTGCTCGATCACTTCGATCGCGGTGGCTGCAGGCACGGCAAATGCAATTCCGACGTTGCCGCCAGACGGGCTGTAAATAGCTGTGTTCACGCCAACGACTTCGCCCTTGAGGTTAAAAGTCGGTCCGCCAGAGTTGCCGCGGTTCACGGCCGCGTCGATCTGCATGTAGTCGTAGGGGCCGGAGCCGATGTCGCGGCCCTGGGCGGAGATGATGCCCGCCGTCACCGTGCCGCCGAGACCGAAGGGGTTGCCGACCGCGAGCACCCAATCGCCAACGCGGTTCTTTTCGGTCGAGAACTTGACGAAGGAAAAGGTTTCGGACTCGGCGTCCTTGATCTTGAGAAGCGCAAGGTCTGTGCGTGGGTCGGTACCAACCAGTTCGGCATCGTACTTGCGGTCCTGGTCGAAGGCGACCTGGATCCCGGAGGCGTCGTCGATGACATGGTTGTTGGTCACGATGTAGCCATCAGCCGAGATCAGGAAGCCGGAGCCCTGAGCCAGCGAGGGAGGCCGCGGACCACCGCGGCGGCCCTGACCGCCTTCGCCACCGGGGCCGCGGAACTCCTTGGGCAGGTTCTTGAAGAACTTGTAGAGGGGGTGGTCCTCGGGAATGTTCGGCATGCCCGGGATTCCGCCGCTGCCTCCTTCGTCTTCGCTGTCGTCACGGGCGGCAACTCTTTTCTTTCCGTTGGTGACAGAGATACTGACCACCGCCGGTTTCGTCTTCTCGACAATGTCGGCGAAGGACAGGGGCGCGCGACCGTAGGGCGTGTCGATGGTCTGCTGGGCGTCGGGGGCGCGCTGTGCCTGCACGGAGCTGGTGTTCGTATCGTACACCGTGATGAGCCCGGCAGCGGCAACGACGGCAGCCGCGGCAGCGCCGCGTCTGGCCCAGGCGCCGGGGGTGGCGCGTGCCAGCTTGACCGAGAGGTCAGACGAAGATTGCATTGGCAGATATCTCCTATTCGCTCGGAAAATCCGTAACTGGGGACATCTCTTAGTGAAGCGCGACTTACGACAGGGTGTCTAACGCATTAAACATTCGTAATGATGGTGGACACCATTCGTGATGGTGGAGGAAAGCAAACGCCCAGCCGCTGGCTCGCAGCGCCTGTTACTCGCCGCCAAGAACGCGCTTCAGTCGCTCTTCTTCATCGGCCGAAAGCGGCTGTGGGCTGGCGTCGGGTCTGCTAGTTGCGGGCGTAGCGCGGGCGATGACAGAGCGCGCCAGCCAAACGCCTCCGGCCAGAACCAGCGCCGGAGTCAGCCAAAGCAGAAGCGTGTTCCAGCCGAACGGCGGCTTGAGCAGCACGAATTCCCCATAGCGGCTAACGACAAAGTCGAGGACTTCGTCATTCGTTTCACCCTTCTGCAGCCGTTCGCGGACGAGCAGGCGCAGATCGCGGGCCAACGGCGCATCGCTGTCATCTATCGACTGGTTCTGGCAGACGAGGCAGCGTAGCTCCAGAGAGATTGTCCGGGCCCGTTTTTCCAGCACCGCGTCCGATAGAATTTCGTCCGGCTTGACGGCGAATGCACTTGAGCCGGCGCCTAGGACCAAGGCGAGGAGAACCAGTCCGAGAACAGAAAACCGAGGCAAAACACCCAGCGAAGTGTGATGGATCAAAACATTCTCCTCATTCCGCTGCGACGACACCAGCCGGGGTTTCGGCGCGCGACGTGCGCTTCGGAGCGCCGACGCGCAGGCGGCGATCGGAGAGCGAAACGCCCCCAGCGATAAACATGATAAGAGCCCCCAGCCAAATGAGCCGGACCAGCGGATTGAAGTAGAAGCGGAAGGCGTAGCCGCCGTCTTCCTCCTGTGCATCGCCGAGAACCGTGTAGAGATCGCCGCGCCATGAAGCGTGGATGCCGGCTTCGGAGGTCGGCTGCGGGGGCGAGTCGTAGATACGTTTTGAGGGATGCAGCGTCGTAATGGGGGTACCGTCGCGCATGACTTCGATGGTGCCGAGCTGTTCGCGAAAGTTTGGCCCTTTGTGCGGCGCGACGCCCTTGAAGGTCAGTGTGTAGCCTGCAACTTCAGCGGTATCGCCTGGTTTGAGGACGAGTACTTTTTCAGTCTGGTAGGCACTCGTGGCGACGATGCCAACGACCATCACGCCGACGCCAAAATGAGCCAGCGTCGTGCCGTAGATGGACCGGGGCAGGTTGCGCAAACGGCGCAGGATCTCGTCCCGGCCAGCGGAGCCGATCTTGGCGCGATAGGCGAGTTCCTGAACCGCCCCGGCCATCACATAGACGCCGACCGCCATCATGATCGGGGCGAGCCAGGGGCCGCGCTGGCTCAGCGCCATGGTTGCCACCATCGCCACAAGTGCGAGAACGGCGGCCCAGATCAGACGCTGTGAAACGGCGACAATATCGCCGCGCTTCCAGGGCAGGAAAGGCCCGAACGGCAATGCGATGAGGAGCGGCACCATCAGCGGCACGAACGTCAGATTAAAATAGGGCGGTCCGACCGAAATCTTCGCGCCAGTCAGCCCCTCAAGCAAAAGCGGATAAAGCGTGCCGACGAAGACGGTAGCCGTGGCAGTCGTCAGCAAGACGTTATTGAGTACGAGCGCTCCTTCGCGGCTGATCGGAGCGAATAGTCCACCCTGGCGAAGTTCCCCTGCCCGCAGCGCAAACAGCGCCAGTCCGCCGCCGACGAATATCGTCATGATCGCCAGAATGGCGACGCCGCGCTCGGGATCGACCGCGAATGCGTGGACCGACGTCAAGACGCCTGATCGGACGAGAAAGGCTCCCATCAGCGACAGCGAAAAAGTGAGGATCGCTAGAAGGATTGTCCAGACCTTCAGGGTTTCGCGCTTCTCCATGACGAGAGCCGAATGCAGCAAAGCAGTACCCGCCAGCCAGGGCATGAAAGACGCATTCTCAACGGGGTCCCAGAACCACCAGCCGCCCCAGCCCAACTCGTAATAGGCCCACCACGAACCCATGGCGATGCCGAGCGTCAAGCACATCCACGCGGCAAGCGTCCACGGCCTGACCCAGCGCGCCCAGGCTGCATCGATGCGGCCCTCGATGAGGGCGGCGATGGCAAATGAGAAGGCAATCGAGAAGCCGACGTAGCCCGCATAGAGGAAGGGGGGATGGAAGGCGAGTGCCGGATCCTGGAGGATCGGGTTCAGTCCGCGGCCGTCGATCGGCACGTCTTCGAGACGCAGGAACGGGTTCGAGGTCGCAAGTATGAAGACGCCGAAGGCGAGGGCGATGGAGGCCTGTACGGAGAGCACGTTGGCACGCAAGCTGAGAGGCAGATTGTTGCCGAATATGGCGACTGCGGCCCCGAAAGCCGCAAGGATCAGGACCCACAGCAGCATCGAGCCCTCGTGGTTCCCCCAGACACCCGAAATCCGGTAGATCAATGGCTTGGTTGAGTGGGAATTCGCGACGACGTTGGCAACCGAGAAATCGGATGTGACGTAGGCGTGCGTCAGTGCCAGGAAGGCTACCAATAATAAAAGCAGCTGCACGATCGCTGCCGGTTTGGCGGTCTCCATCAGCCGCGGCTCGCGCGATAGTGTCCCCCACAGCGGAACGACGGTCTGGAACAGCGCGACAACGACGGCCAGCACCAGCGCGAAATGTCCGAACTCGACGATCATGCGGAAGAAGCCTCTTTCGTGTTCCGTTGAGCCACGCGCACTTCAAACGTCAGACTGGAGTGCTAATTCGACTTGTCGTCGGGGTGTTCGGCGCCGGAGCCGAGCTTCACCCCCTTCTCCTTCAGAGCGGCTGCTACCTCTGGTGGCATGTAATTCTCATCGTGTTTGGCCAGAACCGTATCGGCGACGAACAGACCGCTGGAATCTAAGCGCCCCTCGGTGACCACGCCCTGCCCCTCCCGGAAAAGGTCGGGCAAAATGCCCTCATAGGATACCGAAACCGACTGCAGCGTGTCCGTCACCGCAAATTTGACCTTCGTGCCCTGGCCGCGCTTGACGGAGCCATCCTCGACTAGGCCGCCGAGGCGGAACCGCTCTCCCGGCTGGACCTTGCCCTCAGCGACATCGGAAGGAGTCTGGAAAAACACGATGGTGTCGCGCAGCGCCATCGCCACCATGATAACGGCAATCGCGAGGATCGCAACGGCGGCACCGATCAGAACACCTCTTTTTTGTTTGCGCGTCATCGTGATCCCGGTTCAGCCTCACACTTACGATTGACTCAGATGCCTAGGCCCAGTTCCGAAGCAAGGGCATCAAGGCGTGCGTTCCTATCGCTATTACCTTCGGCGCTCTTTCGAGCGCTGACAAGAGCGCGGTCTGCATCGTCCCTGCGGCCAAGGACACTGTAGGCGCGAACGAGGCGCAACCAGCCATCAAAGTCATCCGGGTCCTTTTCCAGCTTGTCGGCCAGCCGCTCGACCATCGCATTGATAAAGGCCTGCTGATCGTCCTTTGAGAGTTCACGGGCGGCGGCTATGTCTTCCGAGGTCGGGCCGGGCGGCTTTGCATCGGAAGCCGCAGGCGGCACTGGCTGAGTGCTTGCATCACCATCCGCAGGATTCTGCCCGCCAGCAGGCTTTTGTGAAGCCGGCCGGTCCGATCCGCTCGTTTCGGCGGTGCGCTGGGCCGCTATGGATGCAATCCGCGCTTCGACCACAGACTTCCAGGGAGCATCTTCGGGGGCGTCGGCCAATACAGCGCGGTAGCCCTTATCTGCAGCCTCCAGCATGCCTTCCTGCTCGTCGGCCATCGACAGCCAGAAGCGTGCCTCATGGTCACCTGGCTCGTTGGTCAGAATTTGTTGGTAGGCGAGACGCGCCGGTTCGATGACGATACCATTGTTGGCCAGAACCGTGGATTCGGCGAATCCCCTGAGCCTCCTGGGTGTTTCGCCCAGGAGGCGGATAGATTGAGAAAAGGCCTTCGAGGCGTCACCAAAGCGGCGAAGGCGCAGATAGACCGGGGCAATGGCGTCCCACCCGCGTCCATCCTCCGGCGTTTCGCGCAATTGCGCTTCGACCTTGGCGACAAGTTCTTCGACGCCGGCTTGCTCAGGCGATTGGTGTAGGCGCGCGGATTGCGGCATGCCGGGCATCGACGGCGAACCGAGCGCGAGATAAATCGCGATCGCCAAGATGGGGACGGTCGCCGCCGTGGCGTAGGCAATCGTTGCGGGGGAAGGAAATTTAGGCAGCGCTGCGACGGACTGAGCGGCGTCATCGGACTGCTCGGAGCGTTGTAGCAGGCGGCGAGCCAGCTCGGTGCGCGCACTCTCGGCCTCGGCCGCGTCGATCAGCCCGCGATCGCGGTCCGCGTCGATCTCGGCCAGCTGATCGCGATACACGGCGAGGTCTGCTTCCTGCGCGCTCGCCGTCATGCCATGTTGTTCGGCCAGCAGAGGTCGGGCCAGGACTGCGATGGCGGCGGCGGCCACGACGGCAAAGGCTATCCAGAGGATCATTGCGCTCTTAATCTGACTTCCAGGGTTACTTTCCCCCACTATGGAAGCCAGCGGCGAAAGATCAAGTAAAGCCGGCCACCTGCGGTGCTTGGCCGCTTCCTGCGTGACGTCTTTTGATCCAGAAGTTCGCTACCATCTGCGGCTAGTTCAGAGCGAACTTCTGAATCTGAATCACACTAGCAACTTTCTGATTCTAGTGTCCCTTTGTCTCCGAAGTTCGCTCGAGTGGTTGCCGCACAGTGGAGGCGAACTTCGGAGACGGGACACTAGGCGATATTAGCCCATGTGCCGTCTGGATTGCGGCAAGCCGTCCCACTCATCGTTTCGGGCCGCCCGTCGATGAAAACCGTATGGGTGTAGTCACGACAGTCCCGCGAACCCCGCTTATATGGCCGCTGGGGTACGACTTCGCCGTAACGACCGCTGTCAGGATTGCGCCAGGAGCGCGAAACTCCCGAACGGCCATCTTCCAGCGCAGCCAGTTCGGCTTCCTGGGCGTAGCGGCGATCCTGTTCGTCGAGCGACTTGCCGATGGTATGTCCAACAACGCCGCCGACGAATGCGCCAGCTACGGTTGCCAGCACCTTGCCGGTACCGCTGCCCACCTGATTACCGATGATACCGCCTGCGACGGCACCGATTGCCGTTCCGCCGTCCGCCTTGGAAAGGCCGCCAGGCCCACAGCCGGCCAGCGCCAGCGCGGCAGTCGCCGCCAGTATTGCATTCGTGCTGCGCATCGCAACGCCTCCTGAACTTCGTCTGCCGAGCATCGCCAGATACGGGCACCTGGCCGTTAGTCGGGCCGGCCAATTTCCCAAGCGTGATCCTTGTTCTCGGACAAAGAGAAATGACGCCGATTCGGGCGAAAGTTCGACCTGATTTCCAGCTATCTTCGTTTCAGCTGGAATCTGGAAAGTTATGTGGCCGGCAAATCAAGGTACGCCTTCAGGCCACCGAGGGGGGATTCGGTTAGGGTCAGACCACCGCGGTAGGATTGCGCCAGATCGATGACGATCGACAGGCCGAGGCCAGAGCCTGGTTTCGTCTCGTCGAGTCGGAGGCCGCGCTTGCCGATGCGGGCGCGCTGATCGGCGTTGAGACCGGGGCCGTCGTCCTCGACCGTTATCCTAAGCCGGCGCCGGCCGGTCCGCGTCGGCGCGGGCGTCATTTTGATGTCGAGCCGGACCCGCTCTTTCGACCACTTGCAGGCGTTGTCCAGAAGGTTACCGAGCATCTCCTCCAGATCGTGCTTCTCACCTTGAAACATTGCTGCCGGCGGGCACTGCACTGATATCTGGATAGACTTGTCGGCGTGGATGCGCTCCAGGGCACGAACCAGAGGGTCAACAACATCTTGGACTGATGTTACGCGACCTATGACGCCGACGCGGGCGGCAATGCGTGCCCTCTCAAGATAGTGCTGGACCTGATCGCTCATGATCTGGGCCTGCTCGATGACCTTTTCGCCCAGCGGACCCTTCGCACTGCGCGCTTCGTTGGTAATCACGGCGAGAGGCGTTTTCAGGCCGTGGGCGAGATTGCCCACCTGGGTGCGGGCGCGCTCGACGATATCTTCATTCGACTGGATCAAGGCGTTGAGTTCATCGCGGAGGGGTTCGATTTCTGCGGGCACGTCGCCTTCCAGGCGGGAAGCTTCGCCCGACCGGATCTGTGCAAGAGCCTGCTCGACCCGCTGCAGTGGAGCTAGTCCGAAGCGGACCTGGAAAACCATCAGGGCAAGCAGAGCCAGCCCGGCGACCGCAAGGGCCAGGGACAACCGCGTCCTGAAGGTCGAAACCGACGCCTCCAGCCATGCGGAGGGGCCGGCGACGACGATCGAATAACGTGGCTTGCCTTCCTCATGACCCAGCGTATCGATGACTTCGACGATGCGGACACTCTTGCCATCTGGGCCGACGTCGTTTCGCCAGCGCATGTTAGTGTCGGGATCAGGAGGGTAGCCCAGCTCCAGTGGGGAGGGGAGTACGGCGGTCGCAAGCGAGGCGGATCGCAGCGTCGGTCCGCCTTGGCGGTCGATCGGCAGTATCTGCCAGTACCACCCGGAATGCGTGAACTCGAAGAGCGGTTCATAGCGGTTGGGCGGCGGGAGCGGAGTTGTGGCGCCTTCGGCCATGCTGTCGACGGTTATCGCGGTGACAAGCTTCTCCAGCTGTGAATCAAAGCTCTCCTGCACATCCGCGCGGTAGAGTTGATAGATCAGATAGCCCGCGAGCGGCAGGACAATTACCGTCCATGCCATCGATGCGGCAATAAGCCGGACGGCAATCGAATCAGGACGCATCGTCTTCTGCGGTAATGCGATAGCCGAGCCCGCGGACCGTTTCGATAATGTCGACCGGGATCTTCTTGCGCAGGCGACCGATGAAAACCTCGATCGTGTTCGAGTCCCGGTCGAAGTCCTGGTCGTAGAGGTGTTCGACGAGTTCGGTTCGTGAAACGACACGGCCGCGATGATGCATCAAATAGGCGAGGAGCCGGAACTCGTGCGATGTCAGCTTGATGGGTTCGCCACCGCAGGTAACGCGGGCAGAATTGGTGTCGAGGCGGACGCTGCCGCATTCGATTTCACTTTTCGCATGGCCCGTCGCCCGCCGCATTTGAGCCCGCGCGCGGGCCAGCAACTCCTCCATGTGGAACGGTTTGGCGAGATAGTCGTCGGCGCCGGCATCGATACCCTGAACCTTGTCGCTCCAACGGTCGCGGGCGGTGAGGATGATAACCGGGAATTTTTTGTCGGAGCGGCGCCACTGTTCGAGGATGGAGATGCCGTCCATCTTGGGAAGCCCGATATCAAGGATGATGAGATCGTAGGGCTCGGTATCGCCCAGGTAATAGGCTTCCTCGCCGTCCATCGCAGCATCGACGGCATAGCCCGCGTCGCTTAAGGCGGTCACAAGCTGCCGGTTGAGATCGGCATCGTCTTCAACAACAAGAATGCGCAACTGCCTGTGGCCTCGCGGATCGGTTTATCCCTCAGGGCACATTATACAGGAGGATTGCCGATGTCGCGACGTTTTCCGTATTCATCTGCTGTCAGCGCCCGGTTTCAGCTACGCCAATCTCGATCCCGCGCCGGGCGTCGTAGATCACCGAACGGAACCGGCCCTTGGAATCGCGGACGACGAGCCGATAAACGTAACCGCCGGCTGTCCGACACAGTTCCGTTTTGACGATTTCGCCAAGCCTCAGGTGCCGGAATTGTCGACCAAGTGCTTCAACCGTGACAAGTTTTTCGTCCTCGACGAGGGTAGCGGCCGCCGACCAGTCGGCAAAGCATCCCGTCGTTGCTGAAGACTGCGCCAGCGCCATCGACGCTGTTGTGGCCGTGCCAATCAGCACGGCGACCAGCCAGGCCCTGAAGTTTTCAAACATACTTGCCTTTCGTGTGAACCGGATGCGTGAGTTCCGACCCTGCGTTGGCCATGATGGTTAACGCAGGGGCTCTGAATGGTGTATGAATGGCAGCCGCACGTCAGGGCTTTCGGGTCACAGTTTCAGGTTGATAACGCGTCGCGCAAGGGGCAGGACGGCCCTTGTGCGGCCGTAGATCGTTAATGCCGTTCCGGCGAGCGCGATCAGGGCCTGACTTGCCGTCAAGACCTGATCACCGAATTCGCGCACCATTGCTGCGTTAACGTCGAGGCCGATAATCGGGCCGACACTCGGCAATACGGCTGCAGCGGCTGTGATCAGCGCGCCCCAGATCGTCATGGATTGGCCCCACCATTTCGATGCGCCCTGTTCGGTAGTCGTCATATCGCGGTCTCCATTCTGGTTTGTCGTCTCTGGCTTTCTCTCAGTAGGCTTTCGCGTCCCGTCGGCCATGCCTGTCGCGCGTTCCAGCGTTCTATCGACGCGCCGCAGCCAACCGCGACCGAAGCGCCAGAAGTGAGGGAGCGCGCGGTATTTTTTTCGGCGGATCGCGGCATAGGCAGCCAAGACTTTGTGGATGGGCATGGTATCGATCCTCTGTCGCGTTAGCGGACCAATTTCCCCGTCGACATCAGCGCCCAGCGCTGCCTGAAGCATGCGGGTTGCACCGGTTACGCCGTGATTGACGGCGGCGTCGAAGTGGAAGAATGCGAGCGAAGCGCTCATGTCTGGGCACCCGGCAGGTCGCCAGTAGCGGGCGGCGTAGATGGCGGCGACATCGTCGGACGCGATCGCCTTGAGTTCGGCGATCAGCGCCGCGCGATTCGAGGGGTTGATCTCGCGTTTGCGCCACGCGGCCAGTGTGGCGAGCGTGATCCCCTTGTTCGTTGGGCCGCCCGGATCGTGGGGATCGTCGGTGTAGCCGCCTTCCATTTCCAGAACGTGGTCCAAAGCCTGCGCAAAGATGTCGGGCGGCGACAGCTCAACCGTGCCGAAGCCGGCCAAGGGGGCGCCCGGCCAACGCAAGGAAACCAACCGGCTTCGCTCGTAACCTGCGACGCTGACGGCATCGTTCTGATTGCCGCCCAGCAGCCAGATCCGGTCCTTTGACCATCCGACAATAAATCCGACATGTCCGAACGCGGGGTTGTTGCCCCGCGACAGGACCGCGATTGCACCCAAGCGCTCCTCTTCAATTGGCTCACCGAAGCGGGCATACGATCGCGCCATCAAGGAGCGCGTACTTGCCAGACCGCCGCGTTCCAGGCAGGCTCCGGCGAATGCCGCGCACCAAGCGACCTCGTCGCGGGCATGAGCTTCATGCCCTAGTTCCCTGAAAAAGGCCGTGATGCGCGGGTTGTGACCCGGACCGGCGATTTCGCTCTGGCCCAGTTCACGCCAGGCTTCGGCGAGCCACGCGGGCTGTCCGTTCATTGGAGTTGCCTCTTTGGGTGGAGGGTGAGTCAGACGGTGGCTGCCCCAACAGCTCCGCGCCCGAACAGCGCGCTCAGTTGATGGACCCGCACGCGACATGGACTGCGCAAGCTTCCGAAGTCGGCGTTCTGATCGGATGCGGCGTAAGCGGTGTTCGGCGCACTGGCCGGTATGGTGCGCACAACCGCGTCGTCGTCGGCGAGTACGTCGATCTCGTAGCGTTCGAAATCTTCTGACAGTGGCACTTCGAAAGTGTCCCAACTGTCACCGCCAATGCGCGTGCGCCTCTTCCAGCTCAGTTCGATATCGCCAATGGCGTTGCGGCTGGCGCGCACATGGACGGGTGACAACGGACGTAATCCGATTCCGGCGAAGGCGTGCTCTGCCTCTGCGTAGGAGGGATCGGCCAATTCCCGGTTGGCCGGACCGAACCGCCATTGATAAGGCAGGCGGATCTCATCCAGGCCTAAATCGACGCGGGCCACGGCGCCGTCGAGGAGAACGAAGCTGGTTCCGGCGGCGACTGCGGCCCCCGATTCCCCGAGCGCACATTCCGTTCCGGCCTGACCGCGCAGCAGGCCGCTCAATTCGTAAACGCCTTCGCCGAGGAGGGTCGCGGTCTCGAACTGCACAACCTCCCACTGTCCATCGCGGCCCAGAACAGCTGCAATGTTGGCGCCTGCGAGAAGTTGAACTCGCGTCACCGAAGCGAGTTGCCCCCCAGATACGACCACTTGCAACGTCGTCGCATGATCGAGACGGGACAGCGGCCCCGCCGGCAACGGACTTTGCGTCAGCCCCATGATGGCAGGTCCCTGCAAGAGGCTGCGCAGCCGGAAGCCGGTCGCCTCCGGCGACCCGTAGAGTGCGACGATCCCGGGCCATGGTTCCTGGGCCGCTGCTGTGTACCCGGCCGATGCCGGCTCGGACCCATTGAGGAGCGGCAGGTCGAGAAAGACGAGTTGCGGCGTCCCGCTTGCGCTGGCTGCGGGGCTGCGGGATTCCCTCGGAGGCGCCGACACGAGATTATAGACGTCCGGATCGATGCTGCGGGCATCGATTGTCCGGGCGCCGGCATCAGCGATCTCGGTGATGCGAAACGTGCGGGTGACTGCATCGCGCTGGAGTTCGATGACGTCGCCAGGTTCCAATTCCAGGCGGCTTGGCGGAACGGCAAACTTCGCCCGCTCTCGGCTGGCCCAGGCTTCGAACAGCCAGCTCTCGGCGACTCCGCCTGCCTGATCGGCTTCCATCACGATCGGCAATTCGGCCTGCGCCAGACGGCCGCTCGCTCCAACAAGCCGGCGTGCCTCGGCGACCGATTGCGAATAGTTGGTGGCGCCGCTGACGTAATTGATTTTTGCCGACGCCGGCAGATCTGTCTCCTGTGCGCGCGTCAGGGTGACGAGCGGGGCATCGGATGCGCTTTCAACGATCGCCGCGTCGATCAACGTGGCAACGGAGGGCTCGGCTCCACGGTGGCGGAAGACAATCTGGTCACCGCTCTCAATCGCATCGAAGAAGTAGGCAAGCCCCAATGGCTGCAGCGCGTCGCGCACGCTCATCGGCCGGTCGACAACGTAGCCGGGCACGATGCCCGCCAGCCGATCACTGACGCCGCGGTCGAAGCCGTATTCCATCAGCAGTGCTTCGACCAATTCGGCCAGCGGCACGCCGGAAAGACGGCCGTTGAGCCAATGACCGAGCCGCCAGTTCTCGCCATCCCCCCACACGTCGAGATTGAAGGGAAATGCAGGATAGGGGCGTGCATCCCAGCAGTAGACGAACATTCGGGAGGCATCGACCATGCGCCCGTTGTAAACTGTGGACGACGGATTCAGGCCAGGGTTGAAGCCTTCACCTCCGGGGGTGAATGTGCGCATCAGCGCCTGGAGATAGCGCCGCTGCATGAGGTCGTCGCGGCGGCCTTCCGAAAAATACGGGAGCGCGTTCTCGGAACTCTTCGGATCGACGAATACGTTCGGCTGGTTGGCACCTTTGTCGGTTGCCGGACAGCCGATTTCCATGAACCAGATTGGTTTAGATTCCGCCAGCCAGGCCGTGGGCGTTGCCTGCTCGACACCACCAGGTCGGTTGTAGTGACGATTCTCCCACCAGCCGCGCACGTCCTTGTAGCGGAAGACCCAGGGCTTGCCCGTACCATCTGTAATCGGGGTTCGAACCTGCTGATTTCGATGGCTCGCGCTGGCGTAATACCAATCATAGCCCTCGCCGGCGGCGACGTTCGAGGAGAGGTAGGCAAGGTCGTAAACCGAGCGCGCGCCGGCGAAATAATCGAGATGCGCGCGGCCATCGCGCCAGTCGGCCAGCGGCCAATAACAATCGATCCCGACGGCGTCGATGTTGGGCGACGACCACAGCGGATCGAGGTGGAAATAGACATCGCCCGTCCCGTCCTGCGGCTGGTGACCAAAATATTCCGTCCAGTCCGCGGCATAGGTGACCTTGGTATTCACCCCCAGCACCGACTTGACGTCGGCGGCAAGCTGGCGCAGCGCCGACACGAACGGATAGCTTGCAGCGCCATCTCGCACCCATGTCAATCCGCGAAGCTCGGTCCCGAGCAGAAAGGCGTCGACGCCACCGGCTGCTTTCGCCAAGTGCGCCTGATGCAGGACCATCCGGCTATAGCTCCATTCGGCCGGACCGGAATAGCTGACCGTATCGCCGTCGATCGAGAAATGCCCCGGCTGGGCGCTGCCGACGAACGTTGCGATCTGAGCGCCGGCTGCCGCTGTCTTGTCGGGTGTACCTGGCTCTCCCGGCGCGGGGTTGCAGGTGATCCGACCGCGCCAGGGATACACCGGCTGGCCCGTTCCGCCGTACGGGTCGGGCAAGCTGTTTCCCGCCGGCACATCCATGAGGATGAACGGCGTCAACGTGACGTTCAGGCCGCGCGACTTCAAATCGCGGATGGCGTCGACCACACTCTGATCCGAGGGCGTCCCGCCATAGGCCGGCCGGCCCTGGCGCTTGCTGACGAGATGCGCGCCCGCGCGTCCAACACCGCCCGCGCGCCACGTTTGCGGTTGCGTCGTCTTTGAATCGACCTCGACACCCGGGCGGATCTGGCAGTTCGCAGCTCTCAGGTCGGTGCCAAACCAACTCATCACGAACGAGACATTGGAAACGTTGGGTAGTTCCGCCTGCAGTTGGTTTATTGCGACTTTCCAGTCGCTGCCGCCCTGTCCCGTGTGCACGTTTTCGGCGAGCGACCCGCCGATTCCGAATTTCAGATTGATGACCTCTGGTGCGTAGACGAATTCACCGGAACCGGGAATCAATACGACGCTGCGGACATCCTCGTTGAAGTCATCGACGGCGCGATGCACTTCGAAGGAAAACTGTGGGATGCGGTTGCCGAATTCGGCAAGCGGCAGGCGCTCGAAAACGATGTAGGCAAGGCCGCGGTAGGCGGGTGCCGCGCCGGCCCCTTCGCGCGCCTCGATGAGCGAATCGGGCGACTGGCCCTCCCGCCCCTTGCGCAGCCTGTGGACATACCCCGACAAATCGAGTTCGGCGCCATCGGCCCATACCCGGCCCAGCCTCGTAATTTCACCTTCGCAGATGGCGATCGCGACGTTGGCGTAGTAGTGATATTCGACACTCTCGACGGATGGCGCGCTGCCGGCCCCGCCCAAGCCCTTGCCGCTGCCACCGCCTTCGGTCGAGCGTACTACTTCTTCTTCGAAGTCTGTCGCCCAGATGACCTGACCACCGAGGCGTACGCGGCCAAATATGCGCGGGATCGCCGCGCCTTCGGAAGATGCCGTCACGTGCAGATCGCGCAGCCGCGGGCCTTCGACGGTGCGCGTTTCGCCGGATGCCCCGAACAGTGCCTGATCCACATAGGAACCCGCTAGCGCGCCAACTTGCGCGCCAATCGCGGCGCCCGACAGCGCCGCGCCGAGAACCGTCACGCCCGCCGGCAGCAGGGTGCTGCCGATCGCGGCGCCTGCGACCGATAAAGCCAGTGTCGCCATCAGTCCCTCACTCCTGGAAACCGGAAGGCGCCTGCCACGCGCCGACTCCACCAATTCGTCATCGCGACTTCACACACGGGTGCTCCTTCGATGGCATGTATGAAACGGCCGGGCGCCGATAGAATTGCGCAGTGCTTCGCTGGCAGCCGTTCGCGATAGCGGAAGATGAGCACATCGCCGGCTTGGGCTGCCGCCGCATCAACCGTGACGAAGTGGCGGGTTGCGGCCGCCAGCAACGTCTCGTCACCCGTTGCCGACCAGTCGCGCGTATAGGCGGACATTCGTTCCGGTTCGGCGGAATAAAGTTCGCGCCAGACCCCCCGGACCAATCCGAGGCAATCAGTGCCGACACCTCGCAGGCTCGCCTGATGGTGATAAGGCGTACCAACCCAACCGCGCGCGAGCGTCACGACTTCGCGGGCGGAGCGCGGCTGCGCCAACTCCGTTTTCATGACCATTCAAGGTGACCTTCGCTGATTGCTGGAGGTCGGCTTCGCGTTCAGCGACGCGTTCCGGGACGGGTTGCGTGGGAAGCGATGAAGTCGTTGCCGGGGATGTGGGGGAAGCCGCGAAAGTTGATGGCGTTGTCGAATTTCGCCCGGCACGTCGCAAAGATCTTGTCGCAGCCTGCGCGCACGTCGAACCCTGATCCTGGCTGGAGCGGGTTACGTACCGGCTCCCAGCATTCGACGCTCACCACGCCATCGCGCTTGACGTGAACCTTCACCTCGAGCTTCTGGCCGAGCGCGGGACCGCTGGTGAAATCAAGCAGGCCCCGGCTGAAGAAGTCATTGGCAAAGGCGTTGAGGCCAGACGCCGTGAATTTGCGGGGCGTCAGAAATTCCACAACCGTGCCGCTGCTGCGATAGGCCGCCGCGTCGAGGTTCACCTTGCAGCGGTTGTCGCCAAGGTCAGCGTCGCAGGTGTATTGGTAGAGTCGCCCCTTGGGTTGCTGGAGATAATGCGCAAGCCCGCGCACCTCGGCCTTGAAAATCCTACCCGCCCGGCTCACTTCACCAAGACTTCCGGTGCGCATCAGGATGCGATTTTCCGGCGCAGACCAGTCAACGCGGAAGACTTCAACTGCCGCGTCATCGTAGAAGCCGGCGGCAAGATCGGCTTCGGTCAGCCGTTCCGAAGTTAGCGCACCGGAGACCTCGAGATTGTCGACTCCGAGGCCAACGCTCTCGTTGATTTCGCTGGCTGAGAGCCCCGCAGCCGCTTCAAATGTCGTGGCGTCGAAAACCACATCGCGGTCGTGATCGGTAAAGCCCATCCGCGTGCCATCGCGCCGCGTGACGCGCCAGCACCAGCAAAGCATCGTGACGCCGCTGTCGAGGCTGGTACGCAGGCCCAGAGGTAGATCCTTCATAGGCGTATCTCGACAATGGGAATTGAGGGAATTGCGCCTGCGCGAAAGCCCTGCAGATTGATCTCGAGATGATCGGTATCGAAGCGTACCGGCACGTCGAAAGCAAAGCCCGCAGTGACGCTCGCGCCCGCCGCTGGAAGGCTCGACGGCTGAAATATGATTGTTCCGTTTTCGCTATCGACCAGGTAATCGCTTGTCTCGGTGCGCGCGACCCCGTCGACGGCAACCGTCAGGGAGCCGGCAACGGGTTTCCTGATGCGGCGGACCCACGGGGCGAAACTCCCCCCATACGTCTTGACGAGGTCGAAGGAGACCTGAAGTCCGTCGCCGATCCCGAGGTGCTGGTCGAGCGGGCCGGACTCTTTTCCTGGCTCGCAGGATTTCCAGTCGGCGTGGTCGCGCCAGCGGAATCCATAAAGTCGCCCGCGCCGCTCTTCGAAGAAAGCGATGACTTCGTGCAGGTCGTCGAGCGAGCGGACGCCGTAGCCGGCATTATAGCTGCGACGGGAATCCGCCCAGCGGCTGTTGCGTTCCTCGAATCCGGATCCCAGGACGACAACGTCGGTACGCCGCTCCGGCCCGCCTTGGGAACCCAGCGAGATCCCGATCGGGAATCGCACCTCATGAAACCCCATCGCGGCTACTCCTTTGGCTTTCGTGTGCGCTTAAAGATTGCGCTGGCCCAGCGAGACCGCACGGCTCAGCATGGCGGCGACCTGAGTTTGGGATCGCTGGAAACTGTCAGCGTCCGGCGTCGAGACATGGAAGGTCACGTTGACGCCTCCGCCGCCGGACTGCGCCGCAACGCCAAGACGTCCATCCGGTCCGCGCGCCAGTGGCATAACCGCTTCCGCGCCGCGCTCACCGGCAAGACCAAGCCCGCCGCGCCCCAGTGGAAACCGCATCGGATTGGAAATTACGCCGCCATGGGCAAACGGCACCGGCAATGGTGCTGGAGCTACGCCGCCGCCGAGTCCGCCTGCAAACATGCCAGACAGCAGATTTCCAAAGCCCTGCTCAAGGGGCTTGAAGGCGGCTTTCAAAGCAATCTTCGAAAGGTCGAGGGCCAACCCGCGCAGCACGTCGCCAAGACCTTTGCCCTTGATGGCGATACCATCGAAGGCGCTCGACAAGGCACTTGAAAACTGTCGCCCGAGATTTGAGGCGGCGCTCAGTTCCTTTGTCAACGCGCTCGTGTCGGCATCAACGACGACCGTCCACGTCTCGATGGAAGTATCGAATTCGTCCATCATTCACTCCAGATCGTTGCCAAGTCAGCTTAAGCCCGGTCCGGGCAAACGGATTGGGGTCAGCTCGGGTCAGGGAACCGCTGCATCAGGCTTTCAAGGTCGCCGCGGCGAAGCGGGGATGGCGAGGGATCAAGGCCGAGACGGCCGCGGATGGCTGCCGCCAGTTCGCAGGGCGTCATGGCCCAGAAAACTGCCGGTGGCAGGCCGAGTAGCCCAAGCCCTGCCGCCATCACGTCGTCCCAGGGAAAGGGCCCGAATGTTCGCTCGCCCCCACCCCTGCCGTTGTTTCGTCGCTGTCGGGCCCGGATGCTGAAAACGTCGCGCGCAACAATCTCGCTACGATATCGACGAACCCGCCCGCACCGCCTTCAGCCTGCATGGCCGAGACCGCCTCATCATCGATGGGCGAGCCGCCGCCGCGCAGCCCGGCGCCGATGATCTTCATGGCGTCGGCGGAACGGATGCGGCCTTCCTCGAAACGCCGCGCGAGCGCGACCATGTCATCGGCGCCGAAGGCGTCCTCCAGTTCCGCCAGCGCGCCTAGCGTCAGACACAACCGGTAGCTCTTGCCGTCGAGCTTTGCTTCTATTTCGCCACGATGCCGATTGGTCATAAACGCGATCCTCAGATGGGGGCAAACAAGACTTCGCCGGCGCTTTCAAGCGTCAGGTCGAACGTCAACTCGCCATCGTGGCGGCCGGCGAATTCCAGAGACGTCACCTGAAACAGCCCGGTCGCGGTGCCGAAATCAGGTATGACGACCTGCCAGGCGCGCACCGTTCCGTTGAAGAAAAGCCCGCGCACCGTTTCATCCGAGGCATCGTCCTTGAAAATGCCTGACCCGGACAGCCTGGCGCTCCTTATGCCGCCGCCGTCCAGCAATTCCCTCCACTGGCCAGCCGATTCCTGGTGAGTGATGTCGATCGTTTCCGCATTGAACGACAAGGTCCGCGATCGCAGACCCGCCACTGTCGAAAAGCTGCCCAAGCCGTCGGTATCGACTTTGAGCAGTAGGTCCTTGCCCTTTTGCGCCGCCATGGTTCAAAGGCTCCTTGTGCCGTTGGATGTGCAAACTCGTTCCAGTTCCAGCTGCCCCGTCAGGGTGCCGGCTCGGTCACCGCCCGATATCGAATGATGCCGCGGTAGGTTTCCCCGTCGGCCTCGCGGCGGCTTTCAGAAAATTCGTGACGCAAGTTGATCAACCGGTGGCCATCGAGCGTCAGTTCTGCGTCATGCAGCGCCGCCTCCAGTAGCCCCATCGCCTCGGTGACTTCGCGCCTGCCGTTTTCTCGCGACCAAACGTTCAGCGTGAAAACGTGCTCGTGTCCGCCGTCACTTCCCGTCGACCAGTCGCGCAACTGGGATTGGCCGAACGTCACGTATGGGAACTCGGCATCGCCCGGCACGTCGTCGTAGATGCGGTCGGCACCAATCAAAGCCGTCAGCGGCGCTGCGCCCGACAGGGTCGTGAAGATCGCTTTCTGCAGCGCCCAATTCGCACTCGTCATGATATTGCAGCCTCCTTATTCGGCCGGCCGCCGCGGTCTCGACCGCGTGCGGCGTAGAATGTCGCTCCCGCCATCACTTGAATGACCGGCGGCGGGCTTGCTCCCAGAGCCGGGAATGCGCAATCGCCGGGCCAGGATGCGTTCACGCATGCGGGCAATTTCGAGGCGGCCGAGCTGGCCGGACAATCCAGCAATACGCACCCCTATCCTCACAGGTCGCGCTCCTCGATTAGGCAGCGCAGGAAGCGGCGCCGTTCGTCGATGTCGAACACGGCACGGATGTCGAACACTCGCGTGCCGAGCCGCAAGCGCAGCTCCGGACCGAGGTCGCCGCGATAGCGCATCACCGCTTCGTGGCTGACGCTTCCTGCGATCGCATCGGCTTCGCTCCGCTCGGTGCCGCCGAGCGGTCGCAACCGCGCCCATACCTCGCCGACCTCGGTCCAGCTTTCCAGGGCCCCGCCCCCGCCGTCACCAACGCGCACGGGCTGTTCGATCACGATGCGCTGGCGCAAATCGCCGATCCGAATGTCATCGGTGCCGTTCATATGCGCGCCTGCCTGTAGGACTTCAGGAGCCTTGAGACCGCACCGGGGATGGCGACGCCAGGGGTGCCGATCTCGACGGGATCGCGATGCTCATACCAATGCGCGATCAGCAAGAGCAGCGCCTGGCGGATCGGAGCAGGGACATCCGAGGGTGTATCGCCGTAGCCTGCAACGAATGCGATCTCTATGCCGTTGGCAGCGCGGCCGGGCGATGGCAGGGCGCCGCCTTGCGGAACGACGCGCCCCGGATTGGAGACCGCATCGACGACATAGCGATCCGCCGGCAAGACGCTTGACGCACCAACGGCATCGTACGTGCGGATCTCGCCGACTGACTGCAGAGGCCGCAGCGGAATGCGAACTTCGCCGTCCTTGGGCCATCGGTCGAGCAGGAGCCGCCAGCTTTGCGTCATGAGCGCCAGTCCCAATGCCGCTTCGATATGCAGGCGCGAAGTCAGGATGAGGCTCGAAATCAGCGTATCCTCGCTCGTTCCATCGACCCGCAGGTGTTCTTTTGCCTCGGCCACGGAAACCGGTTCGGCCACCGGACCTGTCAATTGTAAAAGCGCCATCCTTCCCACTCCCTGTGATCTGCGACCAGTTGGCTTCCCAGCGTTACCGCGCCCAAAAAAAGCTGAAACGGCGCCTTGGCTTCTTGCGAAGCCCGGACGCCGTTTCAGAGTTGCGCGCACGTGGGAGGAGGGCCGTGCGCGGATGCGAGGAAGGGCCGCGAAGCAAGCCGCGCCGCCCTTAAGTGCTTTCGGTCTGGCGGTACTTCGTTTACACGCCGAATTTCAGGAGCTTGAGGGCTTCGAAATCCTGAATGCCTCCGCCGACGCGCTTGGTCGTGTAGAACAGCACGTAGGGTTTGGACGAGTATGGATCGCGCAGCACGCGGATGCCGACGCGGTCGACGATGAGATATCCGCGGCGGAAATCGCCGAAGGCTACAGAATAGCTGTCGGCGGCGATGTCGGGCATGTCCTCGGATTCGACGACCGGGAAGCCCATCAGCGTCGAGGATTCGCCAGGCCGGGATGCCGGCTGCCACAGGTAGGTTCCGTCGGCGTCCTTCATCTTGCGGATTTCGGCCTGCGTCGAACGGTTCATGACGAAGTGTGCGTTGCCGCGATAGCCAGAGCGGACCGAGTAGATGAGGTCGATCAGTACGTCGCTTGGATCGCTTGCGGGGAAGGCGCCTGCGGCCCCCGTCGAAACCGTCCCGACGTTGCCCCAGGTCCACGACGCATTGTCGACCGTCGTGTAGTCGAGGAAGCCCTTCGGCTTGTTGACGCCATCGCCGGTGACGAAGGCGCTACCTTCCTGTTCGGCAAACGCGATGCGGACTTCCTCGGCCAACCACTCGTCGATGTTGACCGCCGAGTCATCAAGCAGGCTCGCCGTCGCCGCCGGCATCGCATAAAGCTCCATCGTCGGGAAGGACAATTCGGCCAACGTCGGGGCATTGGTCTGCGTCCGGGCCGCCGTCTCGCCGACCCAGCCGGTGTCAGGACCCGAGATCGCGAACGGGCGCTTGTAGACTGACCCGGATACCTGGCGGATGCCGGCGATCGCGCGGATCGGGGAGATGTCCTTCAGCGCGCGGTTGACGGTTGCTTCGGTTTCATCGGGCACCAGGTAGCCGCCATCGGGATCGGAACCAACCGACAATGCCTTGCCTTCGAGGTCGCGCAGAGCGCTCGTTTCGCCGTTGCGCACATAGCGGTGAAACGCCGACTTGTGTTGCAGCTGGCTTGCCGACGAACCGATGCAGCCTGCGCTTTCCCCACCGATCGGCGGGCGCGCCGCCTTCACCGAGAGTTCGTCGACGCGGCGCTTGTTGGCATCGAGCGCGCGGTTTATGCGCTCCAGCTTGTCGGAGGTCAGCACGTCGACGGACATGCGTTGCTCCATCTCCTGGAGGCGGTTTTCGTTTTCCACCTTGAACGCCTCGAAGGCGGTCATGAATTCATCGAAGGCCATGGCAACGTCGTTGCCGGTCGCCTTCGTTTCGAGTGCCGGGTCGCTCATCGATTGCGTCCTTTCCATCAGTTCAGTTGTCCTCGTCTCACTTCGGGGGTCAGTCCAGGAGCTGCCTTGCGGCCTCCCGCATGCGGCGTGCGAGCGGAGTTTGCCCGCGCACCGCGAGGTTGCCGGCAGCGCCGGTTCCTTCGTCGAGCCGGGCTCGCGCCAGCGGCTGCATCGGGAAGGTCACGACCGACACCTCCCACAAATCTATCTCGACCAGTTGTCGTGTTTTTCTCGCGCGGTCATTCTTGGCTTTCATCGCGCGAAATCCGATGGACAATCCGTCGATGGCGCCGGCCCTCAGCAGGGAAGCTATCTCGGCGGCTCGCGCCGAACCCGGCGCCAGCCAGCCTTCAACGTAAAGCCCGCGCTGTTCTTCGCGGACCACGTCCCAGATGCCGATCGGCTGGCCGGGGTCGTGCTGGAACAGCATGCGGATGCTCCTGGGGCCGCGCCTTGCAAGGCTTCTTGCGAAGGCGCCGGGCATGACGATGTCGCGGCTGTCGTCGACGATCCCGAACACGCTCGCATAGCCCGAGACACGGCATCCCGCTCCGGCCGATTTGACTTCCAGCCGTCTGTCCATTCTTCCTGCCATCGAGGCCGGCTCCTTACTTCTAGCGATTGCCCAAACAAAAACGCCCCGCATGCAAATGCCGGCGTGGCGCATATTGGTCGAAATAGTTCTAAATGGATTTCAGGCTCGAGGCCGCGTCAGCTCGCAATTAGTCTTCTTCGTACCGATCCTCACGCAGCAGCTTGAAGCGGTCGGGGCGCGATTTTAGCGCGAATAATATTTCCGAATCTTCCGGCAAACCATCGACGAATAGAATCAGATACAGGTCCGGGAAATCATGTTCAGTTGGGTATTCTCCATCCTCGTCTTCGGAAACTCCAGGACAAAGTCTAACAAATTCGCCACTTAGCTCGCCGAACGAATAATAGTCATCCATTTCGTCGTTGTGGCGGCCCTGGGCCCTAATTTTGAAGACCGTCTCAAGCCAGGACTTTGCGACTTCGATATCGTCTGTTGAGAGGCGGTTCAGCGAGTCAATACGCTTCTCACCCTTCAGCTTTCGACACGGAAACCTCCTCCGCCGAACGATCCTCGCGTAACTTTACAAAGCGGTCGGGACGTGACTCAATAGCGCGCAGGTTCGTGGAATTGACCGTCGTTTGATCTACATAGATAATTACATTTTGATCTGGGAATTCTTCCTCCGTGGGATATTTTCCATCTTCGTCTTGTGAGATTCCCGAGCAGAGTTTAACTCTTTCCCCACCCCGTTTGCCATAGACATAATAGTCGCCAACGTACTCATTATTTCTACCCTGCGCCGCAATTGGCAAGACTTCGTTCAACCATTCACGCGCTATTTCGATATCTGACGTTTTCACGCCAAAGAGTACGAAAAACATGTTCATTCCTCCACTCGTTGCAATCGAATATTTGGTCCCCGCCGCGTTATCGCGCCCTCTGATCTGTAGAGCATGATGGTAACGTCGCGACCTTGTTGAATTGATTGGCGGTCAACATTGGATAGGATTCCTAATCTGCCCAAATTGTTTTCATTTAAGCTGACGCTTCGCATTCGGTTATTCCTGAGGGGTATCCTCAACTCATCGGCCCTTCGCATTAAGGTTTGGCTCACAATAGCCAGGTCAAGATCACTGGGCTTCGGACCCTGGTCAAATGGCCTTCCTTCTTGGAAACTTCGTCCTGTCAGGGCACTACCGCGGAGGTGAGGCACGGCATCACGGTGGCCAGCGGATTCGAACTCTGTCCGCACTCTGCGTCCGAAGTCTTGGTATTCCTGCATGTTTCGAAAAACATAAGGTACGCCGCCGCGCTCGATAAACGTTATTCGCGCTTCGGCTTCCTGAGCTATGGCTCGCAGTCTCGCCACCGCGACCTGTTCTGACTCATTCGCGCTTGTAATACTCGGAGTATACCTGAAATTCGGGTCGAGTTCGCGTACGCGTTTCAGAGCATTTTCGACGCGCGAACGGGCAAACACCAGTTCCGTCGAGGGCCGCCCGCCCGGTGAACCGGCGTCGGTCCTCGTAGGACGCCGCGCCTGGGCCACACGTACCGGTTTGTCATCGCCACCCGACGCACCGCCACCGCTGCCGCCATCTCCAACCCACTTGCCGCCGTTCGGGCTGCCTTCAGGGGCGCGCGGTTGGCTTGGGTCATACCTTTTGGCCTCTTGCGAGGCTTCCGGAAAAGGGCCGAGGTTGTTTTCGTCCTCCCCTAGCGCATCGTAACCGGCCGCCGCACGCTTCTCGTCGCGGGTCAGGAAGCTCGCCTTCTCGATGCGCGCCCAAAGCGCCTCGCGTTCGCTCGACAGCGCCTCGATCTGATCGAGGTCGGGGCGCAACGTCAAGGTCTCGCTTCCAAACGCCGGCGACAACCATCGCGATAAGGCTTTGGCCGTTCGGTTCGTAAGGGGCAGTACCGTCTGCCGCCAGAAGGAGCGGTTGGCTTCCTGGTAGTTCGAATAGGTGTTGTCGCCGGGGATGCCGAGCAGCATTGGCGGCACGCCCATAGCCAGCGCGATCTCGCGGGCTGCAGCGTTCTTTGTTTCGATGAAGTCCATTTCCTTTGGGCTGAGGCTCAAAGGCTTCCAGTCAAGCCCGCCTTCGAGGAGCAACGGCCTTCCGGCATTTCGCGCTCCCGCGAAGCCTGCTTCCAGCTCGCTCTTCAGGCGGTCGTACTGCTCGCCGGTCAGATGCGCATCGCGCGCCGCATAGACGAGCGCGCCCGATGGCCTCGCCGCGTTGTCGAGCAGCGCCTTGTTCCAGTTGGCGGCCTCGTTATGGATATCGATTGCGGTTGCCGCCGCCTCGATCGGGCTCATGCCGTAGTGGTCGTTGAGCGGGTGGAAGAGGCGCATGTGCAGGACCGGCCGTACCCCTGCGGCGACTTCTCCCGAAAAGCGCACGGAGTTGCCACCGACAGTGTACTCGTAGCCCTCCGGCCAGCCGTCCACGCCGGGGATCACTTTCATGCGGTCGGGCCGCAGGGCGTGAAGTTCGCGCAAGTCGCCGTCGAGACCCACGGCTTCGATATAAGCGTTGCCTGCAACAAGCAGGTGGCCATAGAAGCTTTCGAGGAGGTCCGTTCCGGTGGAGCCGGGACAGGGTTGCGAGAGCAGTTCGAGGAACGGATGGACGTCATGTTCCTGGTCGCCCTCGAAAAGCATCAACGGGATCGATGCTGCGGCCTCGGAAATCATGCGCACAGAACGATAAACAATTGCGTTTTGCGCAAAGCCTTCGCGGGCGAATGTGGAATAATCGCGCGGGCTCCACACGGGTTCGCCCGGCCCACTGAACGAGACTAAACCGCCGACCCGGCTGGCCTTCGCTTCGTCATGACGCACCGGCCAGCGAGGCAGCAGCCCCGACAGCGCTTCGAGAATGCCTGGCATCCGAAGTTCCTTGTCTCAGGTTTTCATAGTGGTTCCGGCAGTTGGCCGGGTCGGTCTGTCTCAGAGCGCGCGCAGAGCCGGACGCGGCGGTTCCGGGTTCATCAAATCGGTCAGCGCCCAGACCAGCGCATCGAGGCGGTCGGGACTGTGGCCCCGCGCCTTGCCGTCGGTGCCGAAGCTGAGCATCTCGTCTTCCAGTTCGGCGTGGTCGCCGACATGGGCGACGCGGCCTTCCGCATAGAGTGCCGCGACCGGTTCGGCGCGTACCCACTTGCCGCGGCTTGCCCTTACCTTGCGCACGAAGACGCCCGGTTCAATCTGGCGCAGAACACCGACGACGAGGTCGCCACCCTGATTGACCTCGGCGACGATTCGGTCGGCATCGAAATCGCGGCGTGCGGCAATAGCCGCCCGCGCCCACACCAGCGGTTCGCGTCCCTGCACGCTGCGGTCGGCCAACACGTAGAACCTCTGATCCTCGCCCTTCGCCGCCACGATGATGCCGCACGCATCGGAGGCGGCGGTTGCCGTCACCGGCGGGTCGACCGCGACCACCACCTGGCGCAAGGCCGGCGCGGATCTCACCCGCTGGGCTTCGATCCAGTCGCGCCGCCACAGGCAACCTTCGGTGTCCTCGATCAATTCTCCCAGCAATTCCTGGCGGCCCAGCGCCGTTCCCGCGTACCGCCGCGTCATCTCCGCGACGAACGAGGGAGCGAGGTTGGCGGCATTCGCTGAGGTCGCGCACCTGCTGACGACCGTTGCTTCGTCTGCCAGAAGCTTCTTCAAAAGCGGCACCGGACGCGGCGTTGTCGTTGCGACGACACGGGGATGATCGCCCAGGCGCAATGCAAACTGCAGCATGTCCCAAGCCTCCCCTCCGTTGCGCCACTTGGCGATCTCGTCACACCATGCAACAGCGAATTGCGGCCCTCGCAGTCCTTCGGAATTCTCCGCCGAAAACATTTGCGCGACGGCTCCGTTGGGCCAGGTCAATTGCATCTTCGAGGGTTCGAATCGCGGGCGTTCGGCATCGGCGTGAATCGACAGCAGGCCGGAGTCTCCTTCAACCATGACGCTGCGCACATCCGCCATAGTCTCGCCGACGAGTGCAATCCTCTTCGCGGGCCCGTTCGCCAGCGGCGCAATACCGAGGGCCTGTGCTCTAATCCATTCGGCACCGGCCCTGGTCTTGCCGGCGCCGCGCCCGCCAAGCAGAAGCCAAACCTGCCATGGATCGCCGGCAGCGGTGGATCGCGGCGGCAACTGATCGTCGCGCGCCCATACCTGCCAGTCAGAATGGATCGCCGCGATGGCGTCGTCACTCAGTCGAGCCAGATTGGTCTTTAGCGTCCCTGTCCGCGCATATGCGTTCAAGGCGCTGCGTAATCTCTTCGCGCATTCGCTCCGCATCACCGGCGGCGACGAGTTTGCGTTTGGAGGGCTTTTCTCGTTCTTCAAGGACTGCCGCAAACGCCGTGACCTTTTCGAAGCTTCGGATCATCGAACCCAATTCCCGGGTTTCCCGCTCGCTTTCAGCGGCGGTCAATTCTTCATGGCTGTCCATGCGCGCCTCGAGACGTTTCAACTTCGCGTCCATCGCGTTGTAGAGCCTTGCGATAAGGCTTGGGGCCGATGCGGCGTCCTGCCGGAGCTGCCGCGTGGCGTGGCCGGTTCTCGTTTGGGTTCGGCATGGCTTGCCTGTCGCCTTTGTTTTGTGGCTGCGTTTCTGCTTCGAACGCCGTGCCCAGCCGTCGCGGCGGGCCCGCCGATAGATCGCCCCTGCCGACACCGCCAACCGTGCCGCGATCTGCGAGACGGTTTCTTCACCCATCTCATAGGCACAACGGATATCGGCCCAGGCCGCCTCATCATGCGACATGCACCTGGCCGCACCCCTCTTCAAAGATGCCCTGATCAAGATCGATTTTGGATGTTCGTAGGCGCAGGATCAGAGGGCGGGCGCTTTCGCCTCACCCTCTTCCGGCCATACATAAACAGTACTCGAACAGCGGTACGCTGTCAACAAGTAAATTGTTTTATTTCAATGCCTTACATGGTCCGTCCCGGGGCAAACAATCCAGGCTATCCCATTCCAAGCAACCTGAGGATAAGTGCTGCCGATCAGTCGTCGTCGAAGTCATCGATGATGTAGCGCTCCAGTTCCTCCGCATTGGCCTGGGTCTCCGGGCGTGCCCAGCCGCGCACCGAAATACCGGCCTTATGCACCGTCTCGGGATCTCCTGATACCAGCGGATGCCACCATGCCAGACCGCGGCCTTCGGAAATCCGTCGATAACCGCATGAAGCGGGCAGCCAACTCAGTTTTTCCACCGCTTCCGGATCGATCGACAGGCAGTCGTGCACCAGTTCGTGACGGCGCGGGTAATCACGGCAGCGACACTTGCCAAGATCCAGCAGCCGGCATGACAGGCGGGTCAGGTAGACATCGCCAGTATCCTCGTCTTCGAGCTTGAGCAGACAGCAGCGTCCGCAGCCATCGCAAAGCTGCTCCCATTCACTTGCCGTCATTTCGGAAAGGGTCTTGATGCGCCAGAACGCTTCTGGTGATTCCTTGTTCATCGTGCACCGTTCGCAGGTGTTTTGCCGGGCGGTCAAGCACTCATGCCGGCTTCCTGTCGCCGCACCTATGCCACAGAAGCACGTTTTACCTTAAACATGGCGGTCCGGGCGCGCACCGCGCTAGTTTCCCCGCCCCCTGTGAGGTATTGACAGTCGATGGACCTGGCGGCCGGCAGCAGGTCTTTTTCCTCCTGACCAAACGGAGACGGCAGGCTTTGAGCGATTGGTTCTTCAAACAAGGTGGGCGCGACCGCATCATCGACTGGCTAAGCCTCGATTCCAAGATCGATTCGTTGATCTCGGAAACGTGGGGGCGGGTGCGCGATACCTGGAACTCCGCCTCGAGCTTCTTTGCCCGCTTCAAGCTGTCCGGCTGGAAGCGAATCGCCAACGAACTGGCCTGCGAATGCCTGACGATCGGAGCTGGCGGGCTCGTGCTGCTTTATGCGCTCGCCCTGCCGGCCTTCAAGGAATTCGACGAAAGCAAATATCAGACCGGCCAATTCGCCGTCACCTTCCTCGATCAGAACGGCAACGAAATCGGTAAGCGCGGCATCCTGCACAACGATGCGGTACCTCTCGAAGACATTCCCGACTACCTGATCAAAGCCGCGCTGGCCACGGAAGACCGCCGCTTCTTCGAGCACTTCGGTGTCGACTTCTTTGGCACCGCGCGTGCCATTGTCGAAAACGTTCGCGCATCCGGCGTAGTCCAGGGCGGTTCGACACTGACCCAGCAGCTCGCAAAAAACCTCTTCCTGTCTCCCGAACGCTCGATACAGCGCAAGCTCAAGGAAGTGTTTCTTGCCTTCCTGCTCGAGTCCCGGCATTCGAAGCGCGAAATCCTGAAGATGTATCTCGACCGCGCCTACATGGGAGGCGGCGCTTTCGGGGTCGAGGCGGCGGCCCAGTTCTATTTCGGAAAGTCGGCCAAGGATGTCAGCATGGCCGAAGCCGCACTGATGGCCGGTCTGTTCAAAGCGCCGACGAAATACGCCCCGCACGTCGACCTGGCAGCATCGCGCGCTCGTACCAACGAGGTGCTGTCAAACCTTGTCGAAGCCGGGTTCTATACGGCAGGACAGGTTCACAACGCCCGCATGTTCCCAGCAAAGATCGTGGAGCACAGCAACCCTGACAGCCCCGACTGGTTTCTCGATTGGGCCTTCGAAGAGGTCCAGCGTCTGGCTCGTGGCAAGGGCGAGTACGTGCTAACGGCCCGGACAACTGTCGACCTGAAATTGCAGAAGGCTGCCGAGGAAGCGCTGATCTCGACAATCAAGGGCGAAGGCCGCTATGCGCGGGCGCGCGCCGGTGCTCTCGTTTCCATGGAAACGGACGGAGCAGTGCGCGCCGTCGTCGGCGGCACCGATTACGGCGTCAGTCAGTTCAACCGGGCAACTTCGGCGCGCCGCCAGCCCGGCTCGTCGTTCAAGCCCTATGTCTATGCGATAGCGCTCGAAGCGGGGATGCGGCCCAACACCCCCGTGCGTGACAGGTCGAGAAGCTGCGGGCGCTGGTCACCGAAGAACTACAACGGCAGCTATGGCAGCGGGGCGCGCGTGCCGCTGCAATATGCGCTGGCAAAATCCTACAACACCACTGCGGTCGAGCTTTCGTTGTCCATCGGTCGCGACAAGCTGTTGGAGATGGTCAATCGGCTCGGCGTCTCGGGAGTGCAAAAAACCTGTTCCATGGCGCTCGGCGATGGCGGCGTTACCGTACTAGAACACACCGGCGGCTACGCCACGTTTGCCAACGACGGCAAGCTCGTCAAACCGTACGGTGTACTCGAACTGGTCAATTCGCGCGGCGAGTTGATCTATTCGCGCGAACGCGACGAAAAACCGGCGCCGCAGGTTTTAGAAAAGCGGGTTGCCGAGGACATGAACCAGATGCTCTTCCAGGTCGTCCATGCGGGCACCGGTGGACGTGCGAAACTCGACTTCACACATGCCGTCGGCAAGACCGGGACGAGTTCCAGCTATCGCGACGCCTGGTTCATGGGTTTCACCGGCAAATACGTCACCGGGGTCTGGCTCGGCAATGATGACTTTCGCCCCACTAACCGCGTGACTGGCGGCAGCCTGCCCGCGCAAACATGGAAGGCCTTCATGTCGGTCGCCCATACGAACATGAACATCCCGACCATACCGGGCCTTGATCCGCACCCTGTCCAAGTCGCAGAAATGCAGCGCCTCGCCTATCTGCGCCAGACCGATCCTGCCTTCAAAGATCCTGCAGGCCGCGGGACCGCCTCCGCCAGCCTGTTGCCTGACAAGACCCGCAAGGCGCTGCAGACCCTGGTCGCAGCCATGCGTAAAGCCAACGGCGTCGAGCCCGCCGAAGTTCCCGCCGCGCCGGAGCCCGAAGGCGCGATTAATCCCGACAAACGTGCCGAGCTAAAAGACCGCCAGGTTGCTCGCTAACAATATACTGCCCTTATCGATCGACACCGTTCGCCGTCATCCGAAACCAGAAACTAATCCGCCATGCATTTTGTCCTGCACAGGGCCCGCAAGAAACTCCAAGCCATCATCCTGAAGATCTCCGACTGGGCGATCTTCGTGGGACTTGTGCTGATTGGGGGCCTCGGCTCCAGCTATTACATGCTGAGCGCTGGCAATGCTCTTACCACCCTCAACGTCGGCCCATGGAGCACCTGGAAACACGAAGGCCGCGTCGACGCCGATCCCTATACGCGGGCGCATTTCGCGCGTTCTGGCACACTGAACCTGACGACCGACATAGCCAATACCTATCAGGCCTCCAGCGACAGCGACGGGCTGCGGCTGCATTCTTCCTGCGAGTACGAAATCAGCGGCGAAACGCTGGATGCTCGCTGGTGGAGCATCACCGCGCTCGACGATCAGGGGCGGCTGATCGACAACCCCTCGAACCGCTACACGTTCACCAGCGATACGGTTGCCATTTCTCCCGACGGCACATTCACGGTGACGCTGGCGCGCGATGCGAGGCCGGGCAACTGGCTGCCGACCGGAGGAGCTGGACGATTGACGCTTGCCATGACGCTGCTTGAGAGCAACGCCGTGATTGCAGGCGACAGGGAAGCAGAAGCCGAAATGATCGTGCTTCCAACCATCAAGCGGGTGGCCTGCCGATGACGCTTCACCCGCTTGCCGAACGAGCACTGGCCGTGTTGAAGCGTCTCGCAGCGTTGCGGCCGGACCTGAGGCTGGTTGCTGCCGCGCTCTGCGCCATGGGCATCCTGCACATCGCCGCGACGCTTGCGGCTCCGATGATGATGGGCCGTTCCGCTTTCGACAGGCTGGAACCGATGCTGCCGGTCAATACCGTCATCGTACTGCCGCCAGTGACGCCCGCCACCCAGCCGCTGCCTTTTCTTACGCCCGATGTCCGCTACGCCATGTGCCGGTACGACAGTGCACAAGCTCCGGTCGGGGTTTCCCTTGAACTGCCCGGCAAGGGCTGGTCGCTCGCCTTGCACACCCCGGAAGGCGACAACGTCTATGCGGCCACCGGCGAGGACGAGCGCGTGACTTCACTACGGCTGCGCATCCTGCCGACGGCCGAGCGCTTCATGGGGCTAACGCCGGAATCGCTTGGCGTGGCGGACACTACGGAGAAACCGCAGGCCGTGCGCAGCGATCGTGGCATCATCGTGCTGCGCGCCCCCGACAAGGGGCGCGCCTACAGACCATTCATCGAAGCCGGCCTGCGCCGGTTCACGTGTGCAGCTGAAAAAGTCCGCTGATAGGCCGGGCCTGCGAAGGCCCGGCCGATAAGCTGCTGGTTCAGATACGGAAGATCGCGCCCTTGACAGAGCGAGCGCGTTCGCGCACGCGGCCGCCGTCGTTGCCCGATTTCACGATCCACTGGCCGTTCGCAGCTTGGCCGGTGATGATGCCGACATGGTGGCGCCAGACGACGACCGCGCCAACCTGCGGGCCGCTGGAGCTGCCGTAGTTGCGCCAGTTCCAGGCGACGTTGAGGTGCGGTCCACCGCCGAGCTGCGTGCGCATCCACCAGCCGCACCATTTACCGGGTCGCTTGCCGACGCCGCCGGAGTACGAATCCGTATAGGAAAGGGAAGCGGTCTGCTGGCGCTTCTTTTTCTTGGTCTGGGTCTTGTAGGCTTGGTTGGCGTAGCCGCCTGCGCCCAGATTGCTGCGCTGGCTCGAACGCTGCTCGTAAAACGCCCCGTTTCGCTCCTCGAACATTCCACCTTGGCCCAACGCAAACGAAGGTGCTGCGAAGGCGCAAGCAAGGAATGAAGACATCAGAGCAAGTACCATGACTCTCATCGGAATTCTCCCGTTATTGTGCAGCGCGGGAACACCAGTGAATTGTGGCGAAAAAGGGCGCGCGCACCCTACCGCGCGACAGGATGTCTCGATTTTGGGGAGGAGCGGCGCGTAATTCACTGCTTGGCAGTCGCTTCTGTTGCGTTCTCCATAAACAGAAGCAGCCCCGCTGGGGTCAGCGGGGGCTGGCGATGCGCTCTTGCTTGTAGCCTTCAGGATTCCTTGTCTTCGGACGGCTTGGCGGGCGGCGCCGAATAGCTCTGGTCCATCGCGCCTGGACCGGCGCCATCGCCTTCCTGGTTGATGGCGCTGCAGCCGGCGACGAGGCTGGAAAACATCAAAGTCGCGATTAGTGCTGTGAGAGGAGTCTTCACCGTGTTCATGGGAGTGGTCTCCAAGGATCCCGGCGCCGGTTATCGGCCCTGCCGGACCAGCCGTCCGAGTCTCTCGATATCCAGGCGGCGGCGGACGCAGCGCCCGGATCGTGGCGGATTCACGGCAAATTTTCTGTAGCATTAGCGATGACCGTAGTCCCTGTGGCGCGCCGGTGACGGGATCGCCACGCCCCCTTTGATCCTGAGCGCCCGACGCGCCATATTGAGCGCCATGGCATCAGATTCCTCATCCAAGACATCCGCAAAGGCTTCGGCAAACTCCGACGCTAAAAAACCGCGCCCGTCGCGCGGTCGGTCCGGCAAGCCGTTACCGCCGCCAGAAGAGACGGCGGCGCAGACACCCGGCGTCGCCAAGCCCGCCCGCCGCGGGAAAAAAGCGATGGCGAAGGCGCGCGCCGAGGCCGGTGCGGCATCCGAGCTTGAGAAAAGAGGCGGTTTTGGCGAAACCGCGCAGACCGGTTACGACCACGGCGCGGACGCCCTGCCGGCGCTCCGCAACCAGGCGCTGATGCCGACGTCCGGGAACATGAGCCTCACCGCCTATCTCGATGCGCTGCTCGCCAAACCCGACGAGCGTGGACCAAACCAGCGCGAACTGCTGAAGACACAGCCGCTGATGGCCGCACATCCCGTTGTTGCCGGCACTGAGATCGACTTCACCCCGCATCGGCCGGAGCGGCCCGAAAAGAGCGAAGGCGGGTATCGCTTCGAACTCGTCTCCGACTACGAACCCAAAGGCGATCAGCCAACCGCCATCGAGGAACTCGTCAAGGGCGTTCGTGCGCATGAAAAAGATCAGGTGCTGCTTGGCGTCACCGGCTCGGGCAAGACCTTCACGATGGCGCACGTCATCGCCGAAACCCAGCGCCCCGCGTTGATCCTGGCGCCGAACAAAACGCTAGCTGCTCAGCTCTACGGCGAATTCCGCTCGTTCTTTCCCAACAACGCAGTCGAGTACTTCGTCTCCTACTACGACTACTACCAGCCCGAGGCCTACGTTCCGCGTACCGACACCTATATCGAGAAGGAAAGCTCGATCAACGAACAAATCGACCGGATGCGCCACTCCGCAACGCGCGCGCTTCTCGAACGCGACGACGTCATTATCGTCGCGTCGGTGAGTTGCATCTACGGTATCGGTTCGGTCGAAACCTACACCGCGATGACGTTTGCCATCAAGGTCGGCGACAACATCTCGCGCCAGCAGCTTCTCGCCGATCTCGTCGCTCTTCACTACAAGCGCAACGACCAGTCCTTCCAGCGCGGCACGTTCCGGGTGCGCGGCGATACCGTGGAGATCTTCCCGGCCCACTTGGAGGACCGCGCCTGGCGGGTCACCATGTTCGGCGACGAAATCGAATCTATTATCGAATTCGATCCACTGACGGGGCAGAAGGCGGACGAACTTGAACTGGTCAAGGTTTACGCCAACTCGCACTACGTGACGCCACGGCCGACGCTGCAACAGGCGATCCAGTCGATCAAGAAGGAGCTGAAACAGCGTCTCGAGGAACTCAACGCAGTCGGCAAACTGCTCGAAGCACAGCGTCTGGAACAGCGCACGATGTTCGATATGGAGATGATGGAAGCCACAGGCTCTTGCGCGGGTATCGAGAACTATTCGCGCTACCTCACCGGCCGCCGTCCCGGCGATCCGCCGCCCACGCTGTTCGAATACCTGCCCGACAACGCGCTTGTGTTCTGCGACGAAAGTCACGTCACGGTGCCCCAGATCGGCGGTATGTTCCGCGGCGACTTCCGGCGCAAGGCGACGCTTGCCGAATACGGTTTCCGGCTGCCGTCCTGCATGGATAATCGCCCGCTGCGCTTCGAGGAATGGAACGCAATGCGGCCGCAGTCGATCCACGTTTCGGCGACGCCGCAAACCTGGGAACTGGAGCAAACCCAAGGCGTGTTCGCCGAGCAAGTGATCCGGCCCACCGGCCTGATCGATCCCGAAATCGATATCCGTCCGGCCAAGACACAGGTCGACGACCTGCTCGACGAAGTGCGCAAGACCGCTGCCAAGGGCTACCGCACGCTCGTTACCACCCTGACCAAGCGCATGGCCGAGGACCTTACCGAATACATGCACGAGACAGGCATCCGCGTGCGCTACATGCACTCCGACGTCGACACCGTGGAGCGAATAAAGATCATCCAGGACCTGAGGCTCGGCGCATTCGACGTGCTGATCGGCATCAATCTGCTGCGCGAGGGACTCGATATTCCCGAATGCGCTCTTGTCGCGATTCTCGACGCCGACAAGGAAGGATTCCTGCGTTCGGAAACCTCGCTCATCCAGACCATCGGCCGCGCGGCGCGCAACGTCGACGGGCGCGTGCTGCTCTATGCCGACCAGATCACCGGTTCGATGGAACGTGCCATTGCCGAAACCGATCGCCGCCGCGAGAAGCAGCTGGACTACAACACGGAACACGGCATCACGCCGCAGACGATCAAGAAGAACATCGCCGACGTTCTCAGCTCAGTCTACGAGCAGGACCACGTCAACGTCGCCCCCGGGCTTGCCGATGTGCCGACGACCTACGGGCACAATCTGGCAAAGGTCATCGAGGATCTCGAAGCGCGAATGAAGTCGGCGGCTGCCGATCTTGAATTCGAAGAGGCTGCGCGGCTACGCGACGAAGTCAGGCGGCTGCGCGAGACAGAGTTGGCAATCGCAGATGATCCGATGGCGCGGCAGACCGATGTCGAGGCCCGCGCCGGGCGTTATGCCGGGCCTGAGAAATACGGGGCCAAGGCCAACGTGCCGCCAATGGATAAAAGCCGCGTCAGGAGGCCCGAACTCGGCAAGATGGGGCCCGGCACCGACCGGGCAGTGCCGCGCCGCTCTGTCGACGTCGATCCACGAACCAAGGCCGGCGCGTTTGGAGAGAAGATCCAGGGCGCCCACAGGCCGACGCTCGACGAAATGGGGCCGCACGCGATGAACGCCGTGCCGCGCGGGCGTTCCGAGCCGCAGCGTTCGGCCCGCACCGTCGACTTTGACGATCCGGTGCAAACGAAGAAGAAGCGCAGCGGCGGGCGGCGCCCGAGGAAAACCGGTCGCCCCGGCGGTTGATGTTTTTTTAGTTCACTGATGCGCACTGACGCGCGGCATGCCGCTCGCGGTCTAGTGAGTGACGGCGTTCAGATTGACGGGCGATTGTGACCCGCGCGTCCTCGCCTCGTGCCGCCGAAAGCTTTAGACTTACCCAACATCAATTCTTGTTATCAGCAGATGCGAGCCCGAATTCATGCGCGACTTGAACCTTTCAACAACATTACTGGCCGCGGCGCTGCTGCTCCCGGTGACGGTCGCTCCCGGCCATGCGGGCGGTGTTTTCGCGGCGCTGGCCGGATCGTGGTCGGGCGGCGGTTCGCTTAAAACTGCGAACGGCAAACGTGAGAAGCTGACATGCCGCGCATATTATACGAAGAAGGGCGGCTCGGGGTTGGGCATCGCCATACGTTGCGCCAGCCCGTCCAACAAGATCCACATGCGCGGTTCGCTGCAACAGGGCGGCTCGTCGGTCACCGGCACCTGGGAAGAGCGGACGTTCAATGCTGGCGGCAGCGTTTCCGGCACAGCAACCAATTCGTCTCTGCGCCTGTCGATCCGTGGCAGTGTCGCCGGCTCGCTTTCGATTTCGATCAACGGTAACAGTGCGACAGTCAATCTCTCGACGAACAAGGCTGGCGGTGTCAGCCTGAGCTTCCGGCGCAGTTGACAAGTGTTATGATCGCATGACTCTCACGCGCACCGAGGAATGGACATGATGAAAACTCTCAATACCGCGGTCATCATCGGCACGCTGGCTGCTCTGTCGCTCCTACCGTTCGAAAGTGCCGCTGCGCTCGGCTGGCGCAATCAGCAGGCCGCCGAAATCCAGCGTGGCTACACCGTCGCCGAAAGCCGCTACGGCAACGGCACCGTCACGGGTGCTGTGCGCCCGTCAAGGCTTGGTCCGCAAGTGCAGTTGCCGAGCGGCCGCTGGGAATACTGCCGGCGGCTCTGCTCTGAAACCCTGCGCGTCGAAACCATCGATTTCTGGGATTCGCGCAGCAATGGCATTATTTCCGACGAATGCGGCGTCTTCGGCTGCCTTACGATCAAGGGCCATTACTGAGTTCTGCGCACCGGGGTACCGCGCCCCAAGTTCGCGCTGAGTCTGCTCCTTCAGGAACGGCCGCTTACTTCAGAAAAGGATTGGTGCGCCGCTCCATGCCAATGGAGCTGCCTGGACCGTGGCCAGGGATGAACGCGTAGGCGTCATCGAGCTTCAAGAGCTTTGTCTTGATAGCGGTGATTAGAGCTTCGTGATTTCCGTAAGGAAAATCGGTTCGGCCGATAGAACCCTGGAACAGCACGTCGCCCATCAAAATGAACTTGTGGGCGTGGTTGACGTAGACCAGCGAACCCGGCGAATGCCCCGGACAATGCAGTATCTCGAACTCATGGCCGCCGATCAAAAGCGTGCCGGGTTCGTCGAACCAGCGGTCGGGCGTCACCTTGCGGGCGGGGAAACCGTATTCGCGGCCCTGCTCCTCGAGACCATCAAGAAGAAAAGCATCGGCCCTGTGCGGCCCCTCGATTTCGACGCCAAGCGCCTCTTTCAATTCGGTAGCGCCCCCGGCATGATCGATGTGCCCGTGGGTCAAAACGATCTTCTCCGGCGTCATGCCGACTTCCAGAATCGCCTCGCGGATGCGGTCGACGTCACCGCCCGGATCGACGACGGCGCCTGATCCACTTTTTTCGTCCCAGATCAGTGTGCAATTCTGCTGGAACGGGGTCACCGGAATGACGGCTGCTTTCATCGAAGGTTTGTTGGCTTCGCTCACGGGGGTCTCCGGTTGGTACATCGTCAGTCAACCCGAGCAAACTCGCACGCGTTCGTCAACTCCGGCTGTCGATACCATCTGCAGACCTTGCAAATTAGCTCCGCGCTGACGAGCAAAAAAAGCGGGGCTCTGGGCCCCGCAATTTGTTGTCCTGGAAGAGAGAGTGACGGGCAGGGGTCAGGCGACCGCGGGCTCGTCGTCTGGATCGCGAAGCACGTAGCCGCGGCCCCACACCGTCTCGATGTAATGCTGACCGCCAGTTGCCGCCTGCAACTTCTTGCGCAGCTTGCAGATGAACACGTCGATAATCTTGAGTTCGGGTTCGTCCATACCGCCGTAAAGGTGGTTGAGGAACATTTCCTTGGTCAGTGTCGTGCCCTTGCGCAGGCTGAGGAGTTCCAGCATCTGGTACTCCTTTCCGGTGAGGTGAACGCGCGAGCCACTGACTTCGACGGTCTTTGTGTCGAGGTTGACCTTAAGGGAGCCGGTTGAAATGACCGATTGGGCGTGCCCCTTCGAGCGGCGCACAATGGCGTGGATCCGGGCGACGAGTTCATCCTTGTGGAACGGCTTCGTCATATAATCGTCGGCGCCGAAGCCAAGGCCACGCACCTTGTCCTCGATGCCGGCCAGACCCGAAAGGATCAGGATAGGAGTAGAAACCTTACTGACCCGCAAGGCCTTCAAGACCTCGTAGCCGGAAATATCCGGAAGGTTGAGGTCAAGTAGAATGATATCGTTGTCGTAGAGCTTGCCGATCTCGACGCCGTCTTCGCCAAGCTCGGTCGTGAACACGTTGAAGCCTTCCGAGCGCAGCATCAATTCGATGCTCTGCGCGGTCGCGCTGTCGTCCTCAATGAGAAGCACCCGCATGCCTGTTCCTCTCTCTTCCGATCCGCCGTCCCCGGACCGTTGTCCCTATTGCGAAGAGAACGCGATGACTCTCTTCCACAAATACTTCATTATTGATTTAGCACCTAGAGGTTAACAAAACCTAATAACCCCTTGCAGACAACGCATGTTTCAGCACGCTCGTTTACGGTTGGCACACGATAAAACGGACTTGCCACGCCATAGAAAGGCATAGCAAGTGCATGATACTTAACGAAAACTCTGGAAATCTTACCGGTACGCAAGCGCGCGCAAGGCGCAGGCTGGCGGATGGCCCACGTAATGGTCGGAGGCTTTGACAACACCAAGCCCGAGCGGCATTTGCTGCCGACTCGGGCTTTTCACCCCCGCAAACCCCACCTTTGTCACTCCCATCCAGTAACATTTCAACAGTTATCATTATTCGCCGGGCCGCCCTAGTGTTCATCGGGAGAAATTGGCCCGTACGCGGCGGGATTGACGCGTGAACTCTGAGAGCGTGGCTTTAGTGCCACGTTAAGTGTCGGCAGTTAGAATGCAGCCTTGGAGAGTTACTTGAATGGTCAGCTTGACGTTCAGCTTGCGCTAGAGCAGGTTAACCTTGATGAGTGCACAGCGCACTCGAACCTTGAACGTCTTTGGCATGGATCTTGAGTGTCAAACTCTGTGAGTTGTCGAATGAGTGAGGGGTACCGCGCCATGAAGTCCCGGGACAGCTTTGTTCGCGTCAAGCGTTTCGAACTGGACGAGAAGGCCCGCAGGGTCGACGAACTGCAGTATATGATCCGCGATTTCGAGCAGCTTGCTGCCGATCTCGAGCGCCAGATCGCGGCCGAAGAAGACCGCACAGGCGTGCGTGACGTCGCGCACTTCGCCTATTCAACCTTCGCCAAAGCCGCCTTGCAGCGTCGCGATAATCTGATGTCGTCGGCTGCAGAACTTCGTACCAAACTGGAATCGGCAGAGAAGGATCACGACGAGGCGCGCGCCCAGCTCGCCCGTTATGACAGCGAGGACAACAACGTCCGGGCGGTTGCCGAAGGCGCAGGGGCCCGCTGACCGGCGTGGCGTTGCGTTGCAAAGCCGCAGTCCCGGGCTGTGGAATGAACGTAAAGCGGTGTCAGGCGAATTGCCTGGCGGCGCTTTTTCGTTCATGGATGTCGGATCAGCATTAACTGCGCCGTATGCGAACAGCTAGTGAGAGAGATGGCATGCTGCGGGTTGCCGCGCTCAATCGATTTCTTTGGGTCGCCGGTCTGACAATGCTGGCTTGCGGGTGCTCGCCAAACGTCAAGCTCGAGGATCTGCAATCGGGCGCTACCGGTGCGATAGTGGCGATTCCTGCGGCCGCGCAGGCGCTTGTGCCAAAAGCGATCAAACCGCCGGTCGGATCGGCGACGGAAGTCTATACGCGGGTAGCGCGCGGGGCTCTAACGTGTTGGATGGGGGGACTCGGGGGGATGCGTGATACCCATCTTTTCCAGGCCGACGCGAAGCCAAGATCCGAAGGCGGTGCCGCACAGATCGATATCCACGAACGCATCGCCGACAAGCCTAACATCCCGGGCCGCAGGGTATTCGCCGTTTCGATCACCCCACTCGGAGAAGGCGCATCGGTGGCTTCAGAGAACCTGGGGCTGCCCGCAGAAAAGGGCGATGCCATGCGCGCTGATGTCGACAGGTGGGCAGCCGCAGAAGAGGGCTGCTTGGCAGAACCAATCACAGAAGGCTGGACGCCTCCCGAAGCCGAGACGAGCATTAGCGCGGTAAAACCTAAGACCTAACGCGCGCCAGCCCAGCCGGCGCCGCGTAGCGTGCCGTGGGCAAGCATTGCATCGACGCACGGCTCAAGAACGCCCTGCACGTACCTATTCGCGATAATCCTGCAACCTGGTGGCGCGAAGGCCCGGCAGACCGTGCTTTTCAATCGAGCGCTGCCAGGAAAGCAGTTCGTCGACCGTCAGCCGGTAGCGGTCGCAAGCTTCCTCTATGCTCAGGAGGCCACCGCGAACGGCTGCTACGACTTCTGCCTTGCGGCGGATGACCCAGCGCTTGGTGTTGGTTGGTGGAAGATCGGCGACAGTCAGCGGACTGCCATCCGGTCCAATGACGTAGCGCACTCGCGCTCTCATCTGCTTTTCGTTCATGGTACGCTTTACTCTTTTTTTGACGCCTACTACCTTGATATACGAACGCGATTAAGAAGCGCCTAAATTCATCAGTAAACTTAGCATAACCAACTATCGTTTCCAGTATCTAGCGGGACTGCTAAACGTCCCGATTTCGAACTACTTGTATAGCTGGCCTCTACTTACTGACTTACCTTGGGCACTCCTTCAGCTTCGCTTAAGTTTCTCCCGGTGTTGCTGATTCGAAACAGCGTGATCCATTGTGGTACACTTTCGAATGCTGTCAATCTCAGAGCAAGTCCTGGGCCAGCCACTTGGGCATTTGGTCGTGGGCAATGACCCACTACCGGGCACTTGCATGTTTCGCGCCGATGCACCTAATGTCCTGATCCAGAACCCTTGCCGGCCACTTGAAGACACCCGGCGGGATCCAGCTCGAATTCTCGTCTCGCAATAACAGCGCTAAGTGACTTATGCTCACATTTGGACTCAACCGGCGAACGATAAGCCATGAATAACGCTGCAATATTATCCAAATCAGCGGCGCAAGCAAGGCCGCGCCGCATCGTCGTGGCGATGTCGGGCGGGGTCGACTCGTCGGTTGTGGCAGCGCTTTTAAAGCGGGCGGGTCACGACGTGATCGGCATCACGCTGCAGCTTTACGATCATGGTGCGGCGACGTCGCGAAAAGGCGCATGCTGCGCAGGTCAGGATATCCATGACGCTCGGCGCGTCGCGGAGGCGCTCGGCATCCCCCATTACGTTCTCGACTACGAAGAACGCTTCCAGCGGGCGGTGATCGACTCCTTTGCCGACAGTTACGTTGCCGGTGAAACGCCAATTCCTTGTGTCAATTGCAACACGCAGATCAAGTTCAAGGATCTTCTCGAAACCGCGACTGAGCTTGGTGCCGAGGTGCTGGCAACCGGCCACTACATCCGCAGGCGTGATGGCGAGCGCGGACCGATTCTGGCGCGCGCTGAAGATGCGGAACGCGACCAGAGCTATTTCCTGTTCTCGACGACCCGCCAACAACTCGACAAGTTGTGGTTCCCACTCGGCGACCTACCCAAGTCGGAGGTTCGCGCCCTGGCGCGCGAACTTGGGCTTGTCGTCGCGGACAAGGCGGACAGCCAGGATATTTGCTTTGTGCCTTCGGGAAGTTATGCGGACATCATCGAGCGGTTAAAGCCGGAAGCCCTGACTCCAGGCAATATTGTGCACGTCGATGGCCGCGTTCTTGGATCGCACAACGGCATCATACATTACACCGTCGGCCAGCGGCGTGGCCTGGGGATCGCATGCGGAGAGCCGCTCTACGTCGTCAAACTCAAGGCGGACGCCAACGAGGTCGTTGTTGGCCCCCGCGAAGCGCTCGCAACACGTACGGTAGAACTTCGCGATGTCAATTGGCTTGGCGATGAGCCTTTGGAGCGGGCTGCCGTTAACGGTCTCGAAATCCATGCCCGTATCCGTTCGACGCAGGCCCCGACACCGGCAATGCTTCACGTCGGTCGAGATGGCAGGACTTCTGTGGTGCTGCATGAGGCGACCGACGGCATCGCGACAGGGCAGGCGTGCGTGTTTTACTCTGACGGCAGTGCTCAGGCGCGCATTCTGGGCGGCGGCTGGATCGGTGCGACGCGAAAGGATGCCGAACTGCCGCTGGCGAGCTGAGAGGGGTCCAGTGTTCTGAAGGCGCTGATTGAACCCCCGTTCGACGGCTTCTGCGAACTTGACAGGCGCGCCACCGGCTCCTTATAGACTGCGTTCCCCTTCGAGCCGGCATCGCCGCCGCGGGGCGTGGCGGAGTAGCTCAGCTGGTTAGAGCAGCGGAATCATAATCCGCGTGTCGGGGGTTCAAGTCCCTCCTCCGCTACCAATGTTTTCAAATGGTTAGCTGTCCGGCGATTTGACACGCCGACGTATTCGTCACTTCATTCGTCCCTGCTCGACTAAGGTTGATCGTCACGGAGACTTTGCCATTCCGTTTAATGTTTTTTGCCTTCTACGAACCTTTACCGCAGCCGACGTAAATTGTTGCTCCATCACCGACATTTGTGACTGCTGTCGCCTGCGGAATCAATCATACAGTCGCGACCGTCATGTCCTTGCCCTCGTCGATCATGGAAACGATCTGCGATCTGATTTCAGGTGTCATTCGGAGCGTGATAGCGCCGTCCGTTTTCCTTCAGTTTTGCTTCACTCTTCTCTCATCTTCCCGCGCACCAGATTGAAAAGTTCGATCGGCAGCGGGAAGACGATGGTCGAACTCTTCTCCCCGGCGATGTTTGCGAGGGTTCCCAGATATCTGAGCTGCATTGATTCTGGATGTTTCGAAAGCATCTCGCCGGCCTCGACCAGCCGTTCGGCGGCCTGTGCTTCGCCTTCCGCGTCGATGATTTTTGCGCGCCTCAAACGTTCGGCCTCGGCCTGCTTGGCAATGGCGCGAATCATTTGCTCATCAAGGTCGATGTGTTTCAGTTCGACGTTCGAGACCTTGATGCCCCAGGCGTCGGTCTGCGAATCAAGAATTTTCTGGACGTCGGCGTTGAGCTTGTCGCGCTCGGCCAGCATCTGATCCAGTTCGTGCTGTCCGACGACCGAGCGTAGTGTTGTCTGTGCCAACTCGCTGGTCGCCTGATTGTAGTCCTCGACCTGTATAATCGCCTTCTCCGGATCGATCACGCGGTAATAGACCACAGCATTGACTTTTACTGACACGTTGTCTCGCGAGATCACGTCTTGCGGAGGTACGTCGAAAACGCGAGTACGTAGGTCGACCCGCTCGATTTGCTGGATCACTGGAATGACAATGATGAGCCCTGGCCCCTTCACCCTGTAGAACCGGCCAAGCATGAACACAACGCCACGTTCGTATTCACGCAGGATGCGTATCGAAGCCATCAAGATGAAAAGGACGACGAGGACTGGGAAGAGCCACGGCATCCAGTTGAACAGACTAACAACTTCACCCATTTGAAAATCCTCTAAGTCGAGTGGGCGACAAGCAATGTCAGCCTGTCGCGGCCGGTTATGAAGACGCGGTCACCAGGTTCGAGAGCAAGAGGTTGAGCCCCTGTCGCGGCCCAGATTTCACCGTGAACACGGACGCGACCTTTGCCGCCCGACCACTCAAGGATCTCGCCGGGCATCCCAATCAGCTCTTCGCTTCCCGTCGCGATTGCCCGCTGTCTCGATTGCACGACCATTGCCAACGCGCCGGCGAAGACGACAAGAGTCGTCAACGCTACCCCCACGATGACCGGCCATGCCAGCGACAGGTCAAAATCGGCGCCGGCCGGGTCGAAAAGGAACAGCGCGCCCGCGATAAACGCGACGATCCCGCCGAGCCCAAGGATTCCAAAGCCCGGGGCAAACGCCTCGGCAACGAGAAAGGCGATCCCCAGAAGGAGGAGTCCCACCCCGGCAATATTGACCGGGAGCGCCGATAGTGCCATCAGCGCGATCACGAGACTGATTGCCCCGACAATGCCCGGACCTGCCAGCCCCGGACTCCAGAATTCGAATAAGATCCCATAAATACCGATCATCAGGAGTATGAACGCGACGTTGGGATCGGTGACGATTGTAATCAGCTGGGACTGCCAACTCGGCTCGAGATATTTCACGCTAAGTCCAGCGGTCCGCAAGGTTCGGATTCCTGCAGGTGTGACGAGTTCCTTGCCATCGATTTTCTTGAGCAGTTCGGCGACATCGTCGGCCAGAAGATCGATGACCTTTTCCTGCTGTGCTTCGCGCGCTGTCAAGGTCGCGGCCTCGGTGACGGCCTTCTCAGCCCATTCCGCGTTACGGCCTCTGAGCTGCGCAAGCGCGCGGAGGTAGGCGACAGCGTCGTTGATCACCTTCTTTTCAGCTGCGCTATCCTGTGTGGGCTTCGATGGCTTGTCGGCCGGCTTGCTCGGAGCGAGCGGCTGCGGCGAAGGCGGTTGCCCCATGAGAATCGGCGTTGCCGCCCCGAGGTGCGTTCCCGGGGCCATCGCAGAGATATGAGCAGCATAGGAGAGATAGGTTCCAGCGCTGGCGGCACGGGCGCCGTTTGGTGCCACGTAGATGGCGACCGGAACGTTGGAGCTGAGGATCTTGCTGATAATCTGCCGGGTCACTGCGACGAGGCCGCCTGGTGTGTCGAGCCGAATGATCAGGAGCTGCGCGTCATGGCTACGGGCAGTTTCCAATGCCTCGCTGAAATGTTGCTGTGCCCCGACCGAAATCGGCCCATTAACATCGATTAGAAACACCTCAACCGGATTGGCCGCCGATCGCGCTGCCGGAGCGCTGACCATGAATGCCGTGAGGAGCAGACATCCAAGCGTTTCGCAGAAATGCGAACAGCACCTTAAAAACAGCCATTTTGCGAATTGATCCACCTTGGGGACCTTTCTGCAACGAGACCTTCAATCCTGCATCCCGGCATTCCGGCGGCATTGATCCAGCACAATCAACCGCATCGAAAGAGCGCTTGATGGAAGTCATGACCGCCGCCGCACTGGTCGTGCTTTGCAACCGGCCGTCCGCGCCCGAAGGTACCGACGGGTGCTGTCTCAACGATCGCATTACGCTCGGGATCTGAACGAGAACGAAGCTTGCTCGAAGAGCCGCCTTGTATCTCAAGGCGCGTATCGCCGTCCGCTCTGTTCCAGGCGATCTCCCCAGCCTATTTGTGAGAACTGGATTGTATCATGTTCTGTCAGGTAATCCTCATTCAAGTTTGTTGGGTGAGTTCGAATCGCCCTGCTGCTCTGCTGGCTGGATGCAGCGCCACGGCCGATCCGCGTTCGAGGTCGGCTTGACGCCTCCACAGCAGGGGCCGCGACTGCGGCTTCAGCCGAAGGTCATGCTAGCAGCTCGGTAACGATTTCCGATCCTCCGTAGGCCTTCGACTCGTCGCGCGCCCAGTCGTGTGCCGCGAGGAAATCCTTCAGGGCAGTCCGGACCTGACAGCTATGGTTCCGTGGTGCCTCAACAGGCGACAAACGATCGCACAAGCATCTGCAGGAATCGAGGCCGTTTACCATCTCGACAGCGTCATCAGCTTTGTTGGTGATCCTGACGGCACCGTAGTGGGGAGACGGTAGACGCATGCGACGCATTAAACCGAGCCTCTAAGAATCGACCCGGCTCGTCTCGGTCTCGACGATGAGCTTTTAACTGTGCTCAGGCCGACGCATTTGTGGTGGCACTATCGCCCAGTCAACCGGAGAGCAACTCACTTTCGATCATGTTGATGACGGGTAGTGATTGGCTGTCGAGGAACTTGCAGGCGAAGTACTTGCGCGACTGGCGCATCATTGACAGATCCCGTTCCACCATCACGGCCGGGTCCTCGCGGGCTGGATCCCAATCGATATAATGCAAGTAAACTCGCTTTTCGTCAGGCATGGGCGGCTGACGGCCGGCGAAGATGTCCTGTGCGGCGGCTTCGTCGAAGCCGATGCACTGATTCTTCAAGGGGGAGTTGAGCACGGCGGTCTGGACGAAGATTTCATCAGAGTTGGCGCATGACCACAGGTAACGCCGCAGCTTGCGACTTTCCGACGATCGGTAGAAGTCGACAATATATTCTATGGTCTCGCGGTTGAGGCACCAACGCGAAGAACCGCTGTAGAGATTGGTGAAGCGCGTGTTGCGCGGCATGCAGCGGGCGTTTAGGGTGGTCTCGATCTTGCTCACGAGCGTGCCGCCGAGACGGCGCCAGGCGGGCGCCGAGACGTCGTTCGGCCGCCGCAAATCGATGAAGCGCGATTTGATTTCGTTCAAGCGATAGCGAGCGACCAGGGCGTGGCCCCAGATACCAGGCACCAGCGGATAGTAGTTGAGGAAGTTCTGCCCGTGGCTATCGCGCAGGAGATCCATCAATTCGGCATTGGGACGAATTGGAAAGTCAGTGCCTGCGAGATAAATGAAATAGTTGGCGTCCGAGAAATTCAGCGCGATGGCGAGACCTTCGATTATAACTTCCGTCAAGCTCCAGCTTGCCCAGCGCACGCGGCGACGCCGAGCCATGTAGTGGACATTGCTAGCTGAATAGCGGAATGGTTCGATGCTCGCGGCACTGTCTATGTGCACCACAACATCAACTTCGCGGGTGCTGATGTTGCGGATGAGCTTTTGAAAAACTTGCGGCTGATGGTGCGCCAGGACGACGAAGCATATTTTCATAGGCGAACTTCAGATGTTCATATAAGTGGCGCGATCGCGCAGTGCCCGGAGCTTGGCATAGCGCCGCTGCTGGTCTTCGCTGGTGGGCTCGGGTACGGGCAACTTTGCTATGAAATCGTCTATCGCGTCTTCCCCGAAGATTTCAATTCGTGGGATATAGAAAGGGTCGCTGCGTTCGGCCGGATTACCGCCGACGCCAGCGACGGCCCAAGAGAAGCCCGCTTCCCGGATAATCTGTCGAGACGCCGGATCGGCGGCCGCATAGGGGTAGCAATAGCCAAAGATCGGAGTGCCAAGCTGTTCTTCGATCGAGAGCTTCGAACGCTGGGCATCCAACCGCAACTCATCCTTGGTCATTTCGTGTACGCGCCGGTGGGTGCAACCGTGCGATCCAAACGCCACGCCCTGACGGTGCAGTTCCTTAATCTGCGACCAATCCATGATAGGGGCCGGTTTCCCGTATTGCGCATCCCATTCGGCGCAGCCGCCCACGAAATCGACAGGAATAAAGACGGTTGCAGAAAACCCGTAGTGGCGGAGCAGCGGCCAAGCAGTCTCGAAAAAGTCAACATAGGCGTCGTCGAAGGTGAAAATCACTGCTTTGCCAGGAAAAAAGTCCTGGCCTTCAGCGTAGCGCTTTTGGCAGTAGCTGGCGAGGTCGAGACTATGCCAGCCATAGCGCTTCAGCCAAGCCAATAGCCGCTCGAAGCGGACCGGCGAAAGCCGGTAAGGTGCGAGATCTGCGGGCCCATCCTCGGCAATGCGGTGGTACATCAGCACAGGCACTTCGCGCAAGCACCAGAGGTTCGCGGCCTCGGCCGCAGTGACAGCGCAGCCGCCCCATTTGATTTCGCTGTGGTTGAATTCTGCTGCGCGTCGCACGAGAACTTCAGCTGGCGCTGCGGGCCCCGGCTGATTCTTGCCAGTTTGCCGGAACAGCTGCACGCGATACAGTTCTGTTCGCAACTCGCGGGTAAACTCTAGCCCTACACAGCGTGCAAAAGTTTCGCCTATGAACTTTGCACCGATTTCATTGAAGTCGAATCCAGTGGAATCACGGTCGTCCGAAACCATGTTGGCATGGGTCATCAGTAGGTAGCCGCCCATGCTGAGGCTGTCTCTTAGTTTCTTGGCGAAGGCCGCGACTGCGGCTCCATCGCGCAAATAATATAGAACCTCAGAGCAAATGATGAGATCATAATCATCACCCGGCACACCGTCGTTGATATCATGCAGCAAAAGGTCAACTCGCTTCGCGCTCGACAAACGCGCACGCGCTCGTTCGATCGCCGTGGGAGAGATTTCGACCGCCATAAGCCTATCGACGCGGGATACCAGCATACTAGTGAACAGGCCTTCGGCGCAGCCGATTTCAAGAGCGCGGCTAATCGGCTGATCACACAGCAGCTCGAGACTGTGGAGATATTTTATTTGCTCATAATCGCCGACATAATTCCACGGGTCCTCGCGGCAGAATACGCCTTCCCAGTGCCGGACTTCGATTTGGTTCGAATCCTTCGCCGGCGCCTCCTCGGATCGGCGCGCATAGACGGGGTTTTCCCCGCCCCAGATGCGCTCCGACTCCTGGGCAACGAAATTTGCCTGATCCGCAGTCAAGCGGCAGCGGGGGATGAATTCGCGGAAGTCTTCGAGCAGGAAAGGGCGATAACCATCCACCCAGGCCGGTGGATGAGTGGCCTGCAGCAGTGCCTTAACGCGCGAAGCATGATGGAAAGAGTCGATTACGTCGGCGAAGGCACTACCCGCCGACCCTGTCATCTTGGGATAGCCGCGATAGAGGTAGACAACGTCATCGATTAGAGAGGGACGTTGCGAATTGACAAGCACCTGAGCCATGAAGACTGGATCTTCGCCACGCCGCAAATCCGGGTAGATGGCGCCGCGCTCGCCCAACAGTGAGGCGGCAATCAAATAAGTTGTGTGCCACCACGGCACCCAAAGCAGGGGCTCATCGCGGAACGAGGTGATATCCCGATTGGGCACGCGTACCGACCATGGACTATCGGCAGGATCATCGTTAACGAAGCGGGAAAGCGAGCCCCGCACAAGGTCGGCGCCTACCTCCTCGGCGCGTTCGAACATCAGTTGGGTCGAATTTTCCGGCACCAGATCGTCAGCATCGACGAAGCGCACATAGCGCCCACTAGCCAAAGCGATGCCGCGATTGCGGCTGGCCCCCGGGCCGAGGTTGCAGTTGTTGGTAATTACCTGTACGCGAGGATCAGCCGCCGCCGCCTCGCGGAGGATAGCGGCTGAGCCATCGCCAGAATGATCGTCGATGCAGATAATCTCTATCGAAGGCAGCGTCTGAGTTCTTACCGAGGCGAGGCAACGCCACAGGTAGGACGACTTGTTATGGACGGGGATAATGATGGAAACGTCTGGCAGCATGCTCAGTAATGACCCACTATGTGGTAACCTTGACAATCGCGGTTTTGGGGAAACCTATCGAGGAACTTTACGAGCTGGAGCTATGTGCGTCAGTACCAAAGATTTTCGATCAGTTTAATATTGGTTCTGGCATTGCCCTGAGCCAAGCATAACACAAGCCCAACGGTGGGAACATCCGCCGAGTCGGGTGCTCCGATTGCGCATTATATCGACGGCCTTTCGTTCAAGATAGCAGTTTCACAAACGTCGCCTGCGGACCCTTGTCTCCTACAGCTTCGGCGAAACGGACCTCCTGCCCGACTTCGAGCTTGTCGAACGCATCGCCTTCCACGCTATTGCGATGAAAATAGATGAGCCGTCCGTCGGCCGAAGAGATGTGTCCGTGATCCTCCGCGGGGACGAGCGTTGCGATTCTTCCCGTCGGAGGTGCCTCGTGGTGTTTGACCTCGCCCTGGCGAATGCGCACGAGATCCTGCAGTTGCCGGCGCGCCGAGCCGAAGGCATCGCGGATAGCGACATAGGCGTCCTCGTGGGTATGGTCGAGGCCAGCATCGCGGTTGACGACGATGTCGTGTCCGCCGGGAATTTCGAGAAAAATGCGCACCGCGTAGGTATCGCCTTTCTGGTGGCGCTTTTGAGGACGCTCGACGATGACGCGGCAAGAGATTATGCGGTCATAGAACTGTTCGAGCTTTGACACCTCCTCGGCAATGCGTTTTTCGATGACATCGGAATGGTCGAGATTGTGGAACGTTATCTGTGCAGGAACCTGCATGGACGAACTCCGTTGCGAAGCGCTGCGAACTTGAGTTGGCCGATTTTGCCCGCAGTGTGCCGGTTGCGTCTTGATATCGATCAGTCGAATTGCGCTTGGGGACCGGGGTGCGGCTGTGTCGCCCCTGGAGTTGGGCTGCGCCCAGCACATGGCAGCGCATAGCGGGTCGGTTCGCAATTGATATTGCTCAATGCCCGTTTCCGCGCTTTGCGTTGTTCTCATAAGATATGCGCCTCGAACAGATAAAGGAGGCAGGAAATGACCATTCCAGCCACGATCAATCACGCCGTTCAGCAGAGCCAGGAATGGCTGAAGGAGCTCCGCGATACCGCAGGTCTTGCTGATGAAACGGAAGCACTGAGTGTCTTCCGGCTGGTCCTGCACCAGCTCAGGGACCGCCTGAACGTTGAAGAATCCGTACAGCTTGCTGCCCAACTGCCGCTCATCTTTCGCGGCATCTATTTCGAAGGATGGGTGCCGGGACACGTGCCCGACAAGGAGGTGAAGACGCAGCAGCAGCTCTTCGACAAGCTTTCCTTGAAGATGCTACCGCGCACATTGCCACCCGAGCCGATGGTGAAAAGCGTCTTCGCCATCCTCGCCCATCATCTCGACCCCGGCGAGATCTCGGATGTGATCGGCAATCTGCCAGGCGACCTGAAAAACCTCTGGCCGCTGACCGCCAGGACGTACAAGGAACGCATGCGCTAGTGGCCCGTCGCGCCTAAATCTCATCATAGCCGCAACCTCGTTCGATTTAGGCGTGACGTGAGGGCCACTAGCAACATCAATGACTTAGTGCGGCGTTTATCACGCCTTAATTGACACCGGCCTCGCCGCACCGCCGGTCAATTAAGGCGTGACGCCTCACTAGTGTCGTGTCTCGCAATTGCCGACCAACAATTTGGCTGGGTTCGTAGTCGGCAATTGCGAGACAAGTACCACACTAAGATCATGTTTTTGCTAGTGTCCCCTTGTCTCCGAATTTTCGATGAACGGGTGCCGCAAAGGTGTCGGCAATTCGGAGACGGGACACTAGTGTAGCGCACCTGACATTTGGTACCCGCTTGCGGCTGGACTCGAAACCAAATGTCAGGTGCAAAAGCTACACTAGAATCATAGTGTTGCTCGTGTTCCTTATGGTTCTGACATTTGCTCCGAACCTAGCAGCAGGGGGAAGCAAATGTCAGAACCGGAACACGAGTGTAGCGCACCTGACGTTTGGTACCCGCTTGCGGCTGGACTCGAAACCAAACGTCAGGTGCAAAAGCTACACTAGACTCATAGTGTTGCTAGTGTTCCTTATGGTTCTGACATTTGCTCCGAACCTAGCAGTAGGGGGAAGCAAATGTCAGAACCTGAACACTAGTGTAGCGCACCTAACGTGATAGGCACGAGCGGCCAGCCTTTCAATCAAATGTCAGATGTATTCATGGCGCTGATCACGTTGCAATCTCGACGAGGACCCAGCGCCGCTCAGGAGGTCCACCATGGCCGTCTCCACACCCGTTGCCCACGCCGTGCAGTCCATGCAGGAATGGCTCAAGGAACTCAAGGACAGCGGAGAACTCGCCGATGAAGCCGCCGCCTACAGCATCTTAAGGACTGTACTGCACCAGCTTCGGGATCGGCTCACGATTGAGGAAGCCGTCGACCTCAGTGCTCAGATGCCGCTCATGGTAAGGGGGCTGTTTTTCGAGCACTGGCGCCCGCACAAGGTGCCGCGAAAGATTCGCTCGAAGACGGTCTTCCTCGATGAGTTGACCGCGGCCATCCTGCCGCATACCTACCCGGTCGAGTGGGCCGTGCGCACCGTGTTCGGCCTACTCGCCCGGCATTGCGATCCCGGCGAGATCGCCAACGTGAAGGCACAGTTGCCAGATGATATAAAAGAGTTATGGCCCGCGTCCGCCGATGGTCGCTGAATGTGGGCCAGCCGGTCGTCGAATGCATCGTTGTTGCGGCCTTGGCGCTGCTGTGAAGACTGAAGGCAACTCCCCGCGCAGACCAATCGGAGTGAGGACTTTGTCCGGACGCAGCTTGAAGAGCGTTGCAGAAACGCTGACTGGTCGCTGGACCGATTCATCGGGACCTGGGTTGTGGCGCATCGCACGGCGGACCACGCGATGAGCTGCGTGCGACTGACCTTCCATGGGGCCGCTCGCGCCGTCACTGGGTCATGCTTCAGGCTCGAAACCGCCGCGGGTCAGATCCTTATCGACTGCGGACTGTATCAGGGCTCGAAATCGGAAAAAGAGCTGAACTACCGCGAGTTCCCGTTCAGTCCGCGCGATATCGATGCCGTCATCCTCACGCACGCCCACATCGACCACTCGGGCCTGCTCCCGAAGCTGGTGCGCGACGGATTTGGCGGGCCTATCTATTCCACCGGGGCGACGGCAGAACTTTCGGCTGTCATGCTGCCGGACAGCGCCCACATCCAGGAAATCGAGGTTGAGCAGCTCAACCGCCGCAATGCCCGCCGGCACCGCGCTTCGGTCGAGCCGATCTACACAGCTGGCGATGTCGACAAATGCATCAAGCTGTTTGACGTTCAAGATTTCAAAAAGTGGTGCGAGGTTCTGCCCGGCGTGCGGGCTCGATTCTGGAATGCAGGTCATCTGCTCGGTTCGGCTTCCGTCGAACTCGAAGTTCAAGAACAAGGGAGGGAGGCACCGATGCGTCTCTTGTTCTCGGGCGATATCGGACCCGATTTCAAGCTTCTTCACTCCGATCCAGAAGCCCCCAGCGGCGTCGATTACGTGGTCTGCGAATCCACCTACGGGGATACGGATCGGACGGATCTCGACGAGGACCAGCGCCGCGCACTCCTGTGCAGCGAAGTGCGTGCTGCCATGCACCCCGACGGAGTGCTGCTCATCCCCTCGTTTGCAGTCGAGCGCGCGCAGGAACTCATCAGCGATCTGACACGGCTCATCGCGGAGGGTGAACTCCCGATGATCCCGATCTATGTCGATTCTCCACTGGCGGAAAAAGCGACGAACGTGTTCGCGAGGAACTGGCAGCAATTGAAGGACGGCGCGATGCTCGTGCACGGGCTCAAGTCGCGGGCGCTGCATTTTACAGAATCCGTCGAGCAGAGCATCGCACTGGACCGGCTGCGTGGATTTCACATTATCATTGCGGCGAGTGGGATGTGCGAGGCCGGGCGAATACGTTACCGCTTGAAGAACTGGCTCTGGCGTGACGAGGCCACCGTCCTTCTGGTCGGTTATCAGGCGGTGGGCACGCTTGGCCGGATTCTCCAGGAAGGCGCCAGCTCGGTGCGTATTCAGGGGCAGGACTTCAAAGTCAGGGCCCGTATCAGGACCATCGATTTCTTTTCCGGGCATGCCGATGGCCCGCAACTCGTCGATTGGATCGCGCAGCGCCTTCCGATCAGCCAGGGGCTTTTCCTAGTGCATGGAGAGGACGACGCAATCGCCGGGCTGATGAACCGCCTCTCGGGGAGGGTCGATCAGGAGCGCATTGCCGTTCCCGTCCTCGACGAGACGTTTGAGCTCTCTAAGGCCGGCGCGAAGCGACTGCCCGGCAAGGCAGTACCCCGACTTCCAGCCGATCGGGTCGCTCGGATTGATTGGCACAACGATGTCACCGCATTGTTCCTGGATGTGAACGATGCTCTTGCGTTGTTGCCGGATGAGAAAACCCGAGCCATCCTCATCCGCAAATTGCGGCGGGTTCTGGAGGATCACGAACCAGCGCAGGCGCCGCCTGCGCGCAGCCGTTTGAAGAAGCCATAGCCTGAACAGAATGATCCATGCAATCCTTGACTCGATGGCCGTGTACCGCCGCTCGAGTCTTCGGCTCCTCCACGAGCCTCTTGTCGGACGCACCCAGGCGGCTCGTTTCACGGCCTTCTGCAGTTCTTGTCTTGAGGAGGAAAAGTGTCGCCCAAGCACAAACCAGCAAAGTCCGTTCGCGGACATCCCGTCGTCGAGGATATCGCGTTCCTGTTGCGCGACGAAATGCGCGGCCATCGTTTGGCGCTTGAGTACGAACGCGCAGAACTCGAACTGAAGGATCACCACATACGGTCGACCGTCGTGGTGTTTGGAAGTTCGCGCACAAAGGCAACCGAAGCGCTCTTTGACGATGTCGAATCCGGTCCAGTCGACCGGACCGGCTGTCCCGGACTTCACGCCTGGTACGAAGAGGCCCGCACCTTCGGCCGCATTATCACCGAGCGGGGCGGCGCGCTCTCGCCCGTCGGCGGCTTCCGCGACAACGTCATAACGACGGGCGGCGGGCCGGGCCTTATGGAAGCTGCCAACCGGGGGGCAAGCGAGGCCGGCGGGCCGTCAATCGGATTCAACATCCGGCTTCCCACCGAGCAGAAACCGAACAAGTACATTACTCCCGAACTCAATTTCCATTTTCACTACTTCGCGGTTCGCAAGATGCATTTTGCCATGCGCGCAAATGCGCTGGCGGTTTTTCCCGGAGGCTTCGGCACTCTCGACGAGTTGTTTGAGATACTTACCCTGAAGCAGACACGGACGACGCGCGGCATGCCAGTCCTGCTATTCTGCAAGGAGTACTGGCGAACCGTCGTCAATTTCGAAGCACTCGTAACGTATGGGACGATCAGCCGTGAAGATCTTGCGTTGTTCGATATAGTCGACACTGCGGAGGAGGGCTGGGATCGCATGGTCGAACGCGGGCTGACGACAGCGACCCCGCTGCGAGAGGATTAGCTGGTTTCCGCCTCAGGCGGGACCGAACGTTTGCCAACCGTTGACGCCGGGCGAGCCATGGACCAAACCGTGTCGGCTGCAAATCTTTGTCGACCGCTTAATTTTGGAGCATCGGACTGGCTTCTGCATCTGACACGTGATCGCCGACAATCTTGACTGCCAGAATTGTCGTATTGTCCTGGCGTGGCTTGTTTCTCTTTTCGACCTCATTGATCAGCAATCGCGTCAGGGCTTCCGGCGTTTCGTCCTTGTTTCTTCCGATCAATCCGGCAATCTCGTTCCCCTCCAAGGTCAAGAGACCGTCGCTGGCAACGATGATCCAGTCGCCTTGATAAAGAGAATGCGGATTTAGTTCCAGGTCCCGCATTTGGATAGGGCCGCCGGTCAGGGCGGAGTACAGGGCGGTTCGCCGGGTGTCGCTGATAGCGATTTGCGCGGTGATAATTCCGGCAGCGGCCTGGCGATCGAGAATAGCGCCATGCGAATGGTCGGCGTTCAAGCGGCGCAATGAGCCTGCGCGGTAAAGCAAGAGTGTCGAGTCACCAACGCTGACCCAGCGCAGCCCGTCCTGGTCAAGATAGGCGCCAACGATCGTGCACCCCATTCCCTGCAACGTGGGGTCCAAGGTGATGGCATCGGCAATGGATTGATTGCTGAACTCAAGAGCACGGGCCATTCTCGGTCCAATCTCGCCGGGACTGCGCGAAAAAGAATGTATGTAGCGGTTGCAGGCCAGTTGGCTGGCCGTATGTCCGGAAACATGACCGCCCATCCCGTCGGCGAGAACAACCAGCATTGTCTTCGCGGACTGATTCAGAGCTGAATTATGCGGAGACCAAACGGCGCAAAAGTCTTCCTGGCGACGGCGTTGCCCGAGGCTTTCGCAACTGCCGTGACTGAACTCAATCGGACAGGCGCTCATCTGGCAGGTTCTCCGCTCAAGCTCCCGTTGCAGGGTTCGGCCCGTCGTCGACCTTCAACCAGTCGAACTCGGTGCCGCAAAGCGCCACGAACAGCATTACGGTTTCTCCAATCGATATAATATCGCGGTCGGCGACTTCGGTGGGCACCATGACTGCGACGTTGTTCAACCTGATCAGGTTCGCCTTGCCGTTGTCGCGCAGGTAGAACCTCCTTTCGACATCATCGTAAACGAGATAAGCGTGAGTGTCGCGCGTGATCCTAGCATCTCCGAAATTGAGCTGAACACGCTGATCCTCACCACGGCCAATGGAGTTCTGCCCGTAAAAAAGCGGGCAATTCTCACCCCTTCCGGGTCCTTCGAGGATCACCAGCCAGCCGACCACTGGGTTGAAGTTCGCTTCTGCGTCGCGTTGAGCGTCCGCCGGGATGACTTCGGTTTGGTCCTCGTCGGTGGGAGGCTCTTGCATCGTGCCGATGAGCGACCCGGCAGCGCTGGCGGCGGGTGTACGCATCGGCAGAATGCGGGTCGCTTCGAGTTCATCGTCGGCGTCGGCCCCGTACTCCTCCTCCGCCAAATGGTCCTTCCGTTCGTCGCTGTCGCCTCGCCAGTTTTCCTCAAGCGCCGGCTCTAGCGTCGTGCCGATGACCGTTGTGGAAGCGCTGGCGGCGGGTGCGCGCATTGGCAGAATGCGGGTCGCTTCAAGGTCATCGTCGGCGTCGGCCCCGTGCCCCTCCTCCACCAAACCCTTCTGCGGATCGCCGCTATCGCCACGCGCGTTTTCCTCAGGCGCCGACGCTTGCGTCTTGCCGATGACCGTCCTGGAAGCGCTGGCATCGGGCGCGCGCATCGGCAGAATGCGGGTCGCGTCAAGGTCATCGTTGTTGTCGGCCCCGTGCTCCTCCTCGACCGAATCCTTCTTCGGATCGTCGCTGTTCCCGCCTGACTGAATCGTCATTTGCCAATTCTCCTCGAGCGCGCTCTTCCAAAGTGAACCGTTGATTTCGTCGCACCATCCGATCGCTACTGAATCGCGGTCAAGCCCGGCCGGTATTCTCAGCCCTGCTGCGGCCTCAGGCCGTTCACGCGGGCACATCCGCGAAGCGAAGTTTGACTTCTCCGAGTTCGATCAAATCACCGTTTGCGAGTGTTCTCTGGCTGCATCGAGCTCCGTTGACGAAGACACCATTCTTGGTTCCAAGGTCATGTATCGAAAAACTGCCGTCCGCATCCATTTGAATCATGGCGTGCTGGCGGTGTACCGACGAGTTTTCCAGGCGAATATCGCTGTCCTTGCTGCGCCCGACCTGAATATTTCCGGAATGCAACGGCACTCTTTCTCCATGATCGCCGACAATTTCCAACCAGGCCTTTGGTTTTCTTCCATCGGCATCGGGAAAAGAATTTCCGACGATCGTTGCTTCACCGGTGTACTCGTGATCGTCAATGCCCGCGACCTCATCAGGCGCACCATGGCTATCGGCGAACCGAGCGGATCTGTTCTTTGCTCCAAGCGAGCGCAGGACAAAAATCCCTCCGACACCCAGCCCCAGTGCTGCAAGCAGCATGAAGAGGTTATCCGACACAAACGAACGACCTGCGTCGATCCAGGAATCTTCGGTTTGGCGCTCAACTGTTATTGGGTCGGCACTTGCCTGGCCAACGCCGTCCAGGTTCGCCGATAACCTGATCTCGCTGGCCTGGGGCAAGCCGCGCGCATCGAAACTGAGGATGAAACCATTCTCCAAATGGGTCGAAAGTTCGGATGCAAACTCCAGCAGTTGTTGCCGCGGCAGGTCAGTGACGTCATGCGTGCCGCCGCGGCTGTCCCGGCCCAGTTTCTTCAAAACAACTGAAGGTTCCTGTTTATTCCTTCCAAAAGAAACCAAATAGAGGGCGACCTGATTATCACGGGCGAGGTCTGCGATTTTGGATTCGCTGACGCCAGACGTTGAGGGATCCGAGTCGCTGATGACAACGACCGCTCGCCGCTCTGCCTCTTCGCCGGCAAGTTTAACGATTGCCTTTTCTATCGAGGCGAGAACGACCGACGGTTCGTCAAGCTTTGGGGTCATCGAGCGAATGGCGCGGATCGCGTTGTCAATGCGAAGCCGCGAAGAACCAAGGGGTGCCTTTTCATCAAAACTCGCGCCGGCGGTGGCAAACCCCATCTTCTGCTTGCCGGCCGGATAGACGATGCGATTGAGAAAATCAAACATCGACGCCAGCTGCCCAGAACTCACTGATGACGTTTGTACGAGGAAGTAGAATGCCGACTGGTTGGTCACCCAGCTATACGGGATTGCCTTGAAGTTATCGACCGACCCTACCTCATCCACCTCGACGCTGAGGTCGCGCATTTTTTTGCCGTCGCCCGAGCGGATCTGGCATACGAACTTCTCATCATCGGACACGACTTCGGAATCACATGACGCGTAGATCGACGCAGCGTTAACTGGCGCTGCCCAGGCCATTGCCAGAACAGACGCCAAGGCCAGCCCAATCGGTGTGGTCGGTCGCATTCACTCCCCCATTTAATCGCGAGTTTATACTCCAAGGTGTATCAATTGCTGCTTTCGGCGTACAGCTTCTAACATCATGCCAGCCTGCCCTTCGGCTGGAAAGCAAGGCCTTGTTTCTGTCCCCCCTCATGGGCGAAGCGAGCCGCCAAGACTTCGGCGTTCCTGCTGCATTTCGCATGCGCACCTTCGGACCCGTGGGAGCCTCACTTGCCGCACGGCACCGGGACGGTCGCAGCGGCTGAGGGAATGTAGCGGCGGCAGTCGCCAATGCCGTTGTCGGCGCGCCGATTTTCAGCTGGATTGCCTTGTGCGAATACGCTTTGCGATTTGTCTCGAAGGGCAACGCGAGCCGTCGACTGATTCTCAAGGACATCGAGACGGAGGCGCGCGGTCGCTTCTGCAGTTTCCTGGTCGATGGCGGGACCGGCAGAAATCAGTGCCTGACGATATTGGTTTTTCGCCTCACCAACATCGCCACGCAGCTCCAGGATCTGCGCCCGCAGCGTGTGGGCGGCTGGGAAAAGTGCCTGCTGCTTCAAGGCTGCTTTTATGTCGCTGAGCGCGTTCTCGAAGGCATTGCGGCGAAACGAGATGACGGCCCGCACATAGCGGCTGACCGGATCTCTCGGGCGTGCGGCGACGAGTTGGTCGGCTTCACCTACGGCCTCGCTGTGGCGGCCAAGGTCCGATAGCAGGAGAACCCGCAGCGGCTTCAGGACCGCTTCGTATGGTTTTTGGGCGAGTGACTTGTCGAGGGCTGCGATCGCCACCTTCGGCTGGCCGAGGCGGCGTGCGACTTCGGCGCGCTGGTAGTGGCCGCTCCAGTCGCGCGGCTCGAACACGACGTAAACGTCCAGGTCGAGAAGGGCTCCCGTGAAATCGTTCAGTTCGCGCTTCACCTGCGCGCGGCTCAGATACAGCTTCGAGAAGTTGCGGTCGAGTTGCTCTGCGGCGTTAAAATCGGAGAGTGCCTTATCAAGGGCGCCTTGGCGCAGGTGGTACCACGCGCGATTGTAGTAGGCCATGAACCGGTCGGTCTTTGGATTGGCAGGTGCATTGATGATGCGCGTGCAGGCTGCCTCACTCGACTTGCGAACCGTCACCGAGCAGTCAATCAAATCGTTCGCGGACGCCGGCACAGAAATCGCGGCTGCCGTAAGGACCGCGAGGCCTAGTGTCGCCGTTGCAAGATAGCACGTCATGTTTCGCCCCAAAGTCCTACCCGGCCGCCGCCGGTTGCGATTGCATCAGATCATGAGCGAATTCTAGCTTGATTTCGCTGGTCCGACGGTCACCTTGGAAACACTTGGGCGATATCGAGCTCCGCGGTCGGGGAACTCCCGGCTCAGCGGCCGATTAGCTTGATCAAGCGAGTGCGGAATTTGGCCCGCTCGTCGCTGCTGGCCAGTTCGCCGGCCAGGGTCTCGATGAGATTGCTGGCTGAGGTCGCTGTCTTCGACTTCCGGTTCACCATGAGACGCGCCACCGGGCCGAGGTGTACTGCGAGCGCTTCTGTGATCTCATTGATCGCTTCGGCGGGGATTGTCGCCGCAGCGGTTGGCGGCGTCGGCTGTGCTGTCGCCGAGCGGCTTCTGGTGGACGTCGATTGTCCCGGCACCGGAGGCTGGCGCGGGGAAGGTGGCGCTGGCGGCACCAAAGGTGCGTCATTCGCTTTTGGCCTCGCCAGCGGTTCAGGATCCGCCACCGTCTGCTCGAGCTGGCTTGGCTTCGATTTTTCAACCGCCGCCGTCTGTGGCGGCTTTTCGGTAGCCTCGGGTGCTTTCTTGGCCTCTGCAGCTGCCGCTGCCGCCGTCAGCGAGCCGGCACGCGGCAACTGCATCGTCGTGTCGAGCGGGAGCGACGGGATCCCCATATCAGTATCGCTCAGCCGGTCAGCAGAATGAACCGCAAAAGTGGTGATGCGGCGCGGGATATTCTTCAGGCTTGGCACGCCGCGGTCTTCGAACGTCGCCTGGATCCTGGCCGACACGGCATCGACCATGGTGCCTGAAACAAGGATCCCGCCGGGGTCAGCAAGGCTCTCCAGGCGGGCGGCGATATTGAGGGTCTCGCCGAAGGGCATGTCGCCTTCGAAGAGAACGTCGCCGACGTGAATTCCGATGCGAAGCCGCATACCGCCGAGGTTGGTTTGCGTGGCAAGTCGCTCCTGAATCTTGAGCGCGCACTGGACGGCATCGACGGCACTTTCGAACAGCGCAAACAACCCATCGCCCGGCATGCCAATGAGGTCGCCATCATGGCGCGTCAGTTCCTCGCGGCCGATCTTGAGAATGGCGGAGAGATTGCTGAAAGCGCGCGTCTCGTTCACCGATACGCGGCCGCTGAAGTTGGCAATGTCAGCAGCCAGTGCTGCGCGAAGTCGGCGCTTGCGCTTTGGCGCGGCTTCTTCGTTATCTGGTGTATCTGTTGCCATCGGGAAGCCGATCAGGTGGACCCGCTGGCGCGGGCGGACTTGCGATACGAGGCGAGGAATTTTTCACGGTCCTGAGCGTTCGATATCTTGCGGGCGAGATGCTCGTAGTAATCCTCGCGCCCGATGGCGGTTGCGGCTTCGCGCTCGGCGATCACCTGGGCAAGCGGCCCGATGATCGGCAGCAGCAGTTCGGTCGCGATCCGTTTGTCGGCGTCCGAGATGATTGCGCTCAGCTGAGCGCCGGCAACCCCGCGATCATCGCGCAGCCAGATTTCGGCTGCTTTGCGGAATCGTTCGGCTTCGCCGTGCCCGGAGATCTGGATTTCGAGGGCCGCAATGAGCTTATCGGGATCGGTCGCGGCCTTTGCCTCGCGGGCCAGGACATAGCGGGCGATGGGACCAATGGCGCGGGCGAGCGTTTCCTCGAGGCCGTGCAGAGTAGCGGGCGCCAGCTTCTCGGCCATGGTGCGGTTCATATCACTGGTCGAAGCATCGTTGGCGTGCGCTGCGGACGGTCCAGTCAGGCGGGTCAGGTCGAAGCGCTCGACTGGGGCAGCGGCGGTCCGCTGCAGGGCTCTTGCTAAAGCCTCGATGAACTCGGCGGCGGTCTGGAAGCGGTCCGTCGGGTTGCGCTCGAGAGCGCGGCCCATCAGATCGTCGAGAGCGGGGGGCAATTCGGGACGGAGCTGGCTGACCGGCGGCGGGGTTTCATTCAGCAGCTTGTTCATCAGGCTTGGGATGTCGTCGGCGGGGTACGGCTTCGCGCCGGTCAAAAGCTGGTACATGATGATGCCCGCTGCGAACAGGTCGGCGCGGCCATCGACCTCGCGTCCGAGAAACTGCTCGGGCGACATGTAGTTCGGTGTGCCGATAGCCCCGCCGCCGCCATCGCGGGTCAGTCCGAGGTTCTGGAAGCGGGCAACGCCAAAGTCGGTGACCTTGATCGAGGTGGCCGCCGGGCAGAGGATGTTGGCCGGCTTTACGTCTCGGTGGATGACACCTTTTTCGTGGGCGTGGCCAAGCGCGCCCAGTAGTTGCACCATGACTTCCCCGACCTGCGGCAAAGGCAGCAAGGTGCGCGAGCGAGTGACCTTTTCCAGAGTGCCAGCCTCGACGTACTCCATGATGATGAATGGTGTCTCGTCCTGCTCGACGTAATCGAAGACGGTGACGATGTTGGGATGCTGGCAGCGACCTGCCGATCTCGCTTCGGCGGCAAACCTTGCCAGCAGGGCGGCCTGGTCCTCGACGCCTTCCAGTATTTCCGAGCGCAGCGACTTGATCGCCACCGGCCGGCAGATGTGCGGATCGAATCCCTTGTAGACAACACCGATAGCTCCCCGGCCGATGATGTCGTCGACGCGATATTTGCCGACTGCCTCGGGTACAGATTCGCGGCCGATGCCGTTGTCGGTGGCCGCACTGAGGTTGTTCTCGTCGGTGCTCATGAGCAACCTTCCTCGAACCTGGCGGGTCCGCCGCGCCGGCACACTGGCTTTACTTGCGCCGGCGGGCTCTTGACTGACAAGTTCAACCCTCGAGCATTTTCATTGCGTTGTCGAGGCTTCGACGCATGCGGTTGAAGGACTGGGACAACGACGCGATTTCGTCGGCCCCGGCGTGAACGTATTCGGGCTGCGAGCTATCGCCCATGGAGACCTGCTCGGCGATTTCGGCCATCTTAATGACGGGCGTCACGACCATCCAGCTCAGCATCATGTTGATGAGCAGCAGCAGCGTCAGGAAGATTGCGCTCATGGCGCCGATCAGCAGCTGAAGGCTCTCCCAGGTCTGTTCCTCGGCAACCTTGAGAGGGACGGAGAAGATTTGAGCGCCGACGATTTCATCCATCTGCCAGCCAAAACCGTTCTTGTCTCCATAGAGTGCGACCATCGAAGCCGGCGCCTTGTCCGGCGTCGAATGGCACGACAGGCAGCTTTCCGATTTGATGGCAAGCGGGAAGGCGACCGTGTATTGCGGGCCGCCGGGGGCCTCACGAATATCGACGACTTCCTTCAGCGAGGTATTGTCGCGAAGCTTGCCGATCAGTTCCTTTTCCCACACCGTTGCAAGGTCTGAGGGATTTGTCGGATTGAGAACGGCCTCCTTATAGTAAAAATCCGGATAGTGATCGCGGAAGTTGGCGAAAGCGGTTTGTGCGGAGAACGACGGCACCGTCTGCGGCAGGAACTGGACATCCGACATGTCGCCCAGCAGCGGCCGGATTTCTTCCGAGGTATAGCGGCGTACCGCGAGCGCCTGGGCCCTGAGGACACCGATCTGAGAATGCAGGCGCTCCAGGGCGTTCTGCTTGGACACCTCGTAGAAGACCACCGAGGAGGCGAGCAGGCCAACAATAAAGCACGCTGCCAATATTAAGTTGAACTTCAGCCGCAGTCCCATGGACGATCCCTCTTCTTCGTCTTAAACATGGCCGGACCTCAAGGCTGGTCGACCGGTTCATTTGCACACAAATATTCAGGCTTTCACCATGACAGTTCGCAGTCTACATCAAGAACAGTTTCTGAACGCCTTTTGGATCGCGCGCTGTTCCCTGCGGAGCACACGCTGCAGTAGGCTGGTTCTGGCTCTGGCAATGGCCCTTTCGTGGGCTTTGACTGCACCACTTATGGCCGCGGACGGCAAAGACCGCGTCGCGCTTTTGTTGTCGGTAGAAGATTACGCCAGTTACGGTAAATCAGCCATTGACTCGGATATAATAAAGAAAATGGGGTCTGCACTCGAGGCCCAGGGCTTCTCCGTCGATCTCGTCACGAATGCCAACAATGCGACTGTGCGGGCCACTTTGCGGGATTTCGCCCATAAGTCGGAGGACGCGCGCGTCGCCCTCGTCGTCCTGGCCGGCCATGGCGTCGGCTCCGGCGGGCGCTCGTATCTTTTGCCCTCCAATGCCGAGATCCGGCGGGACAGCGATCTGTTGTCTCGCGGCGTTGCTATAGCAAGTGTCGCCCAAATCGCTGGTCGCGCCAAGCACGGCGGGGTGTTCTTCTTTATGACCGCTCCTGACATCTCCTCGACTTTGCAGAGCATCTCCGCGCGGCCGGCCATGGCCGCATCGCCCAGCGATAATGTCTTTGTAGTCTTCTCGACCTCCGACAAGGTCCCGGTATCCCGCGTCGGCGGCGTTTCCCGGCAGGCCGCGGCTGATTTCGCCGACGCAGCCAGCGAGACGCCATTGATGATGTCGACGCTGGTCGGTTCAGCCTCGGCTGGCGATATCGGCAAAATTGTCGGCAAGGTCGTCGATTTAGATCTGTCCAAGGCTCCTGAACCGGAACCAGCACCAACGGTGGCAGCACCCGTACCTTCCAAAGTAGAGGTCGATGCGCGACGTGAGGCCGAGCGGCGGGCGAGGGAAGCCGAGGAACGGGCCAAGGCCGCCGAAGCCAGGGCCCGGGACGCCGAAGCCCGCGCCCGGCTTGAGGAACAGCGTGCAGAGGAGGCAAGATCCTTCGCAGCTGCGCCTCCTGTCGAAACCGCGCCCACGCCACCGCCGGAACCTGCCAAAACATCGGAACCTGCGGCCGAACCCGATAACGTCGAGGCACTTCAACTCGTCGAGGCGCTGCTTGGGCGGTCGAAGAAAAAGGATCTACAGCGGAAGTTGCGCGATCTTGGTTTTTATAAAGGGCCCATCGACGCGATTTTCGGGGACCTCACCCGCCAGTCCATCAAGGATTTCCAAAGCGACTCCGGGGCCGCCGTGACAGGCTATCTGACCCCTGTACAGATCCAGGCGCTGATCGAGGGCTAGCGCAGGTGCGTGCTCTGGATTCACACCCCTGGTCGACCTGCACCGGCGCATCAAGCGGCTTATCCAAACAAGAGACCGTGGTGCGAACATACGTCATCCATGTTCGCGATCGGATGGCGGGTCGGATGGTTGGCTGTGCGAAGTGCGGCCGCTTGGAGGAATTCAACAACTGACTATGCCCTCCGCGCCACACCTGACGTTTTTCCGGTTGACCGGTGATCCGTCACGGTGCTTGTCTGGTTGCACTTACTGGTTGTCCGGCCTCAGGGCCGGACTGAAAAGGGAACGTGGTGCGCGATCCTAATCGCAACTCCGCGACTGCCCCCGCAACTGTAAGCGGCGAGTTCGTCTTCAAAAGCCACTGGTATTGCTTCGGCGCAATACCGGGAAGGTGAGGATGAACGCCTGAGCCGTGAGTCAGGAGACCTGCCAGCAGGTGTCGCCCTTTCGGCATGCGGGGCGCATGACGAAGCGGATACCCGTTGTGGCGACGGCTGGTATGGTAGCGTCGCTCACGGAGTGTTGGAGTTTCTCTCAAGTCAATTTGAGAATTTGACAGCCTTTCAGGCCCTGTTCTGTTTGGAGTAGCTGTCCGTCCCTCAACCCAAGCGACCTCCGTGCCGTAGTTCGACCTTGAACAACGGAGTGAGGACATGTCATCAGTATCCAAATCGAAGGGCATTTCGACGCCCATGCTTCGGCGACGGCTTGCTGCAAACGCGAGCAAGCTATCGTCGGGCGCTGCCGGCCTTTTGGCGTTGGCAGCGTTGCCTGCACACGCTCAACAGTCCATCCAGCTTGAAGGCATCTTTATCGAAGGCGGCAGCACCCTTCTTGAGCCGATCGAGGCGGGGATGCTTGGGAATTCGGTCAGCGTCGTGACCGGCGAAGAGTTGCAGCAGCGCCAGGTGCGCACCCTCGCGGATGCCCTGCGCACGGTGCCTGGCGTTGCGGTCAATCAGTCCGGCGCATTCGGCGGATTGACCGAAGTCCGCATTCGCGGTTCGGAAAACAACCACGCGCTGATCATGATCGATGGGGTCGAAGCCAACGACGCGACCAACGGTTTCTTCGACTTCGGCAGCCTGCTTGCCGACGATATCGAACGCATCGAAGTCATCCGTGGGCCGCAAAGCGGCATCTGGGGATCGAACGCTCTTGCCGGTGTCGTCAATATCGTGACCAGAAGCGGTAAGGGTCAACCGCTGACGGCAACCGCCAGCGCCGAAGGCGGCGCATTCGACACGCGGCACCTGTCGGCGTCCGTTCGCGGCGGCAATGAATTCGCGCATGCCTCCGTTTCAATTGTCGAAGCGCAAACCAACGGCTTCAACATCAGCCCATTCGGCGAGGAAGCAGACGGCGCCGACCGGCGCAACATCAGCGCTCGCGGCGGAGTGACCGTGACGCCGTGGCTGTCGTTTGAAGGCGTCGTCAATAAACTCGACAACACCACCGAAATCGACGGCTTCGGGGCAGCTCCGGGAGCCCGACCCAGTGACTTCGCCGTGGCATTCGACCAGGAGGGTTCCACGACGATCACCGATGCGCTGCTCGCCAAGGGTACGGCCAGGCTGTCGTTCCTCGACGATCGGTGGATCACCAAGATCTTTGGCGACTTTTCGCGCAACGATGTCGACACCATCGACCCCTTCTTCATTTCCTTCAATGGCTCGGAGCGGGAGAAAGTCGGCGTGGTGTCGAGTTACACACTCGAACAGGCGCTGTTCGGCGGTCTCACGCACACTTTCGTGGGCCTCTATGAAGACGAGAGCGAGTCGTTCACGACGAACGCCTCGCCCGGAAGCTTCGAACGATCCACGCAGAGCATGGCTGGCGAATATCGCGGAGCCTTCGCCGATCAGGTGTTCGTGCGCGCGGCTGTACGCGGCGACGACAGCGATGCCTTCGGCGACTTCACAACCTACAGCCTGTCAGCGGCCTGGCAGGTGCCGGATGTGGGAACGCGGTTCCACGGCAGTTATGGTACGGGGGTCGTCTTCCCGACACTTTATGACCAGTTCGGCGTGATCCCCGGCTTCTTCACGGGCAATCCGAATCTCAAGGCCGAAGAATCGCAGGGTTACGATGCCGGGGTCGAACAGGCCTTCCTGCAGCGGCGTTTCGTCGTCGATGTCACCTACTTCAATCAGAACCTCGAAAACGAGATCTTCTCGACATTTTTCGGGCCTCCGGTAAACCTCAGTGGAGAAAGCGAGCGACAAGGCGTCGAAGTCACAGCAAGCGTGCGCCCTGTCGACGGACTGACGCTCACAGGCTCGTACACGTATCTCGATGCCTCCGGCGTCGACGGGCTTGCAGAGTTGCGAAGGCCGGAGCACTCCGGCAGCCTCAACGTCGCCTATACATTCGCTGAAGGCCGCGGGCTCGTGAACCTCGGGCTGGTCTACAACGGCAAGATGGACGACCTGGCGTTCAACGCCTTCACCTTCGCGCGGAGCCAGGTGACGCTGAAGGACTACACGGTCGTCAATCTGTCGGCGCACTACGACGTTACCGAAGACGTGCGGCTGTTCGGCCGCGTCGAGAACCTCCTCAACGAGGACTTTCAGCAAGTCTTCGGGTTCGAAACGGCACCGGTTGCGGCCTACGGCGGAGTTCGAATCAAGCTAGGTGGAACGCGTGATACAGCGGCTCTGGAATAGCGCTGCGCTCCTTGCGGCAATGGTTGCCGGGCTCGCCCTCTTCGGGGACGGGCCGCAGACGGCGCGCGCCAACTCACTGCCAACGCGGATCGTCTCGCTCAACTTGTGCACCGACCAGCTCGTCATGATGCTGGCCGGTCGCGAGCGCATCGCTGCCGTCAGCCATCTGGCGCTCGATCCGCAACTCTCGGTTCTGGCCGAAGATGCGAAACGGCTGCCGATCACCTACGGACAAGCCGAAGAAGTGTTCCTCTACAAGCCCGATCTCGTCGTTGCAGGCTCATTCCACCTCAATCCTACTGTCGATATCCTGCGGCGGCTCGGCATCAAGGTCGAGGAATTCGCGAGCGCCAATTCGTTTGCCGGGATCCGGGACAATGTGCGGCGCATGGGCCGGCTGCTCGGGGCCGAAGAACGGGCCGAAACGCTGCTCGCCGAGTTCGATTCCACATTGGATCGGGTCGAAAGGGAGCATGGCAGGCGTCCCGCGCTCGCGGCTCTCTACTACGCCAACAGCTACACGTCGGGTGCGGACACGCTCGCAGCCGAAGTGGTGGAAAGCGCCGGCTTCAAAAATCTCGGCAGCCAGCTCGGTCTCAAAGGCACTGCAGAACTGCCGCTCGAGATGCTGATCATGAAGCGGCCCGATCTCGTCGTCACGGGGCTCGCCTATGAAGCTCCGGCGCGGGCTCAGGAAGTCTTCGAGCATCCAGCCCTTGCCTATCTGGAGCGGCGGTCGAAGAATACCGCCGTGCCTGAGAACCTGTGGATCTGCGGCACACCCTATACGGCGCGGGCGGTGGAAGCCCTGGCGGCGGTGCGCCGTTCGCTGCCCGCAGAGACGGCCGCGGTCGCAACCCCCGCGGACGCGCAACCGGCAGGTTCACCGTTGGAGCACCGATGAGGGATGGAGTTTCCTACCCTCTCCTTCTAGCCGGGCTTTGCCTGACCACGGTCGTACTGTTCGTCGTCTCATTGCTGACGGGACCGGCCGGCATCTCATTCTTCGAAAGCCTCGATGCGCTGCTGAGCGGACGCGGTGGTGCTGCCGCAATCGTCATGCAGGAAATCCGGCTGCCGCGTGCCATCCTGGGAGTGTTGATCGGCGCCTCGCTGGGCTTGAGTGGGGCTGCACTACAAGGCTATCTGCGCAACCCGCTGGCTGAACCCGGCCTGCTCGGTATCAGCTCTTCGGCTTCGCTTGGCGCCGTGCTGGCAATCTACACGGGGCTTTCAGCCGTGTTTCCCCTGGCACTGCCGCTAATGGCGCTCGCCGGCGCCGTCGGTGCGGTGCTTTTGGTGCGGCTGCTTGCGGGACGTGGTGCGCAGGCAATTACACTCATCCTCGCCGGGGTCGCCGTCACAAGCTTTGCCGGCGCGATGACGTCGCTCGCCTTGAACCTCTCGCCCAATCCATTTGCCGCTCTTGAAATCGTGTTCTGGATGCTGGGTTCGCTCAAGGACCGGTCGATGACGCATGTCTGGTTGTCGCTGCCCTTCATCCTGGTGGGCTGGGCGATGCTGTTCCAGGTCGGCCGGGCGCTCGATGCTCTGACGCTCGGCGAAGCCGCCGCTGCGACGCTGGGTTTCCGGTTGGAACGCGTTCAGGCGCTTGTCGTGCTCGGCACAGCGTCTTGCGTCGGGGCCGCGACATCGGTTGCCGGCGCCGTCGGCTTCATCGGCCTCGTCGTGCCGCACATCCTGCGGCCGCTTGTGGGGGGGCAGCCCGGCCGGCTGATGCCGGCGAGCGCGCTCGGCGGTGCGGCCGTCCTGCTTGCGGCCGATATCGCGGTGCGTGTCATTGCACCCGAGCGCGACCTCAAACTTGGCGTCTTGACTGCTCTGGTCGGTGCGCCGTTTTTCCTCTGGCTCATTTTTAAGCTGAAGCGGGAGGCGGCATGAGTTGTGCTCTCAGCGTCCGCTCCCTCGGTGTCCGACTTGGCCAGCGCGACGTTCTCCGCGGCGTCTCCTTTGAACTGCAGCCGGGGGAATTCGTCGGGCTGCTCGGTCCCAATGGCGCCGGGAAATCGACGCTTCTAAAAGCTATCATGGGGCTCGTCGCAGGCAGCGGAAGCGTGTTACGCGACAGTCGCCCGCTTGCGGACATGACACCGAAGCAGCGCGCCCGCGAACTCGCCTACCTTCCCCAGGAGCGGGAAGTCGCCTGGCCGGTCTCAGTGCGCACGTTGATCGAACTTGGGCGGTCGCCATACCGGACAGGGTTCGATCGGCCACGCGAACAGGATCGGCTGGCGGTCGAAGCGGCGATCTCAGCGATGGATGTTGGAACGTTGCAGGATCGCTCCACGCTCGAACTGTCCGGCGGCGAGCGCGCCCGGGTTCTGATCGCACGCGCGCTGGCTCAGGAAACCCCGGTTCTGCTCACCGACGAGCCCGCCGCCGGACTCGATCCGGCACACCAGATTGCGCTGATGTCGACGTTCCGTCATCTGGCATGCGAGGGGCGGACGGTACTTGCCTCACTGCACGAACTCACCCTCGCTGGACAGTGGTGCGACCGGGTCATTCTCATCGCCGACGGCTCAATCGTTGCCGAAGGCGCTCCCGCCGCGGTATTGACACCTTCGAACCTGGCAACGGTCTATGGCGTGCGCGCGCAGATCTCGGTCACGTCCGACGGGCTCAGCGTCGTACCGACCGGACTGGTCTGACTAGCGAGGCGTCGCGCCTTAGTTGACCGATGGTGCGGCGAGGTTTGAGTCAACTAAGGCGCGGTAAGCGCCTCACTAAGTCATTGATGTTGCTAGTGGCTCTCATGTCGCGCCTACATCGAACGAGGTTGCGGCTATGATGCGATTTAGGCGCGACGGGCCACTAGTAGCCCTCTTATTCCTGAGAGGGCAGGGAAGGTGAACGGGGCATGGATCGACTGAATGGCGCATTGGCGCGGCTCGGCACCTTCATGGGCAACGCACCGCTTTCCAGCCTCGTGATCGCAGGGCTTCTTGCCGTCATGGTCATGTTGCGGATCGCTGACCCGGAGCCCATCGCCAAATTGCGCCTCGCCGCCTTCGATACCTTCCTTCAGCTTTCGCCCCGCGAAGCCGATCCGGCTTTTCCAGTGAAGGTCGTCGCCATTGACGAAGCCTCGCTGGCAGTCCTCGGTCAGTGGCCGTGGCCGCGCAGCGTCCTGGCCGACCTCGTGTCGCGGCTGAAATCGGCCAGGGCCAAAGCGATTGCGCTCGATATCGTCCTGCCGGAAGCCGACCGGCTGTCACCGCAGCAGTTCGCCGAGGCTTATGCGCGGGAAGCTGCGTTTGCCGAAATCGCACCCGCGCTCAAACGCCTGCCGCCGCTTGAAACCCGGCTTGCCGACGCGCTGGCGGACGCCCCATCGATATTAGCGTTCGCTGGTGAAGACACGGCCAAAGGGCTGCCCGGACAGGTGCAGGCCAGTTTCGCCAAGGCTGGCGATCCTCCTGAACGTTTCGTGCCAGCCTTCAAGGGCAGCGTCACAAACGTCGCAAGTCTGCGCGACAGTGCTCACGGCCTGGGCGCCGCAAACTGGATTCCGGAACGCGACCAGATCGTGCGGCGGGTGCCGCTTCTCGTCACGGTCGATGGCAGGCTCTATCCCTCGCTGGCGCTCGAAGCGCTGCGGGTTGCGCAAGGGTGGACGACGATCTTCATCAAGTCTTCCGGCGGCAGCGGTCTTGGAGCTTTCGGGCAGCACACCGGCATCGAGGTAATGCGCGCAGGGACATCCATCCTGCCGACCAATGCGCGCGGCGAACTGTGGCTGCGCTTGGCGCCTGCCGATCAGCGCCGCACAATCCCGGCAAGTCGCGTTCTCTCGGCGGACTTCGAGGCGAGCGAGGTTGCGGGCAGGATCGTTTTCATTGGCGCGACCGCAATCGGGCTCCTCGACATCCAGGCGTCGCCGCTGTCTGATGCTGTTCCCGGGGTCGAAATGCACGCGCAGGCCGTCGAGCAGATGCTTTCGGGCGACCATGCGGTGCGGCCCGCCTACGCCGACGGCCTGGAGCTTGTCTTCCTGGTTGTAATGGGCGCGATTATTGCCTGGCTGTTGCTTCGCTCAGGTCCGATCACAGCTGCGGGCATCGGCATCATCGCAATTGCCGCAGTGGTTGCGGGCTGTTTTCTTGCCTACCGCACCGATGGCCTGCTCATCGATCCGGTCTACCCTTCCCTGTCGCTGGCGCTTGTCTACGCTGCAGGCTCGTTGACCAATTTCGTGCGCTCCGAGCGGGAACGCCGCCAGGTGCGCAGCGCCTTCAGCAATTACCTTGCGCCGGAGCTTGTCGAGGAACTCGTCGCCCATCCAGAGAAGCTGAAGCTTGGCGGCGAGACGCGCGAACTGACGCTTCTGTTCGCCGACGTAAGGGGCTTCTCGGGCATTGCTGAAGGGCTTGAAGCAGAGCAGCTCGTCGCATTCGTCAACCAGCTTTTCACGCCGCTCAGCGAAGCGATCCTCGAAGAAGGCGGGACCATCGACAAATTCATGGGTGATGCCGTGATGGCGTTTTGGAACGCGCCGTTAGCCAGTTCGCGTCATGGCGAGCGTGCATGCCGCGCCGCGTTGCGCATGCTTAGCGCGCTCGAAGTGCTCAATGGACAGCTGGCCGCACAGGCCAAGGCTGCCGGGCGCGCCTTCATGCCCGTGCGCATCGGTATCGGTCTCAACACCGGGAATGCCTGCGTCGGAAATGTCGGCTGTCCGGGGCGGTTTGACTATTCGGTTCTCGGCGACGTGGTGAACATCGCGTCGCGGCTGGAAAGCCTCACCAAGACGTATGGCGTTCCGATCATCGCCGGCGAGGCCACCGCGCGCGCAGCCCCCCAGTTGGCGTTCCTTGAGATCGACGACGTCGTCCCCCGGGGGCGAACGCAGCCTGAGCCGATCTATGCGCTGCTCGGTGATGATGAACTGGCGCGCGGCCCGCAGTTCCAGACGCTTCTGGGGCTTCACGCACGTCTTCGAGAGGCGCTCGCAGCGGGCGATCGCAAATCCATTTCGCCGAATCTGGAAGCATGCCGGAGGATTGGACTGCCCGCATATGCTCCACTCCTGAGCTACTATGCCTCGCAAGCGGATGAGGCTGCAAGATAGCACAACGGCCCCGGTGTTCGCGGGGCCGTTACAGTTGCCGTTTGTCCGGATGGATCAGTATCTCATGTAGTCGTTATGGCCACCTTTGCGGCCACCACCGCCTTTGTAACCGCCGCCGCCCTTGCCGCTACATCCACCAACCCGCATACACTCTTTGCCGCCGCCTTTATTCTTGCCGATCATCTTGCCGATACCGATGCCGATACCGATCGCAATGGCGGCCTTGGCGGCATCGGATGCACCGGAGTTGCGCGCCTCGCGCGACTTCTTGCGCCGCTTCTTCACGACTTTCTTGCGTGTTCGCTTCGATGCCTTGGGTTCGTACGTCTTCTTTTGTGTGACCTTCTTCTTCGGTTTAGGCTTGGGAGTCTTTTTCGCTTTCTTCGTTTTCGATTTCTTCGGCGTCGACTTCTTCTTCGGTGCCGGTTCGTCGCTCAGAACGGCTTCACGGGTCAGCGGCGGATTGGGGTTGATCGTCGGCGCGTTGATCATGAAGGGGAACGCGCGTGCGAAGCCGACTTCATCCCTGCCGGGAAGTAGTGCCCAGCGCATGGGATCGCTCACCTCGCCGTCGGGGGAAACCCGCAACAGGCTGCCCGGCTGCGACAGATCCTTGCACGTCCCAGTGTCGTTACAGGCCGTGATGCCACCTTCGAGCAGCAGGAACCATGCGGAGTTATCGGTCAGGACATAGACGTCGAAGATCGTACCACGCACCGTGATGGCGGCGCCTGGTGTCTTGATGCGGTAGGACGGCTTGGCCGCAACGCCGGTAATGAAGCGGAACGCTCCCTTGACCAACTCGACAGCGATGTCACCCTTCGTCTTGGCGCCATTATAGACGAACTTATCAAGTAGAATCTGCGAACCAGGACCGAGCGCCATTTTGGTCTCGTCGGCAAATTCGAGTTCGCCAATGGAGTCGGGGCCGACTTCGATCAGCTCATCCTGGTGGATCTCATCGCCCAGCGTCAGATCGCGCCGGTCCTGCTCATAGGCAGCACTCACCTCGTTAACGATCTGGACGGTGGAGCCAATTCTCTGGGTCGGAGCGGCGTCAGCGATGGCCGGGCCGAACATCAGCCCGGCTGCAATAAATGTAAATGTCGCCGCGTGTTTCATGACGTTTCCTCGGCGGTTGATGGCGTAGCCGCGGTCATCAATAGCAATGCGTGTCGCCGATCTTACGATCAGGATGACCAAATTACCACTGCGCGATGCAGTAATATTAAATGTGCCGGTCTCCGCAGGCTGTTCCCAAGGATACAGTTGGCAATTCATTGCCACGTGTTTCGGGCCGGTGGGAACGCACCGACCAGCGATCGCACAGGCATTTTCAGTACAGTCAGATAATTACAATATGGCGTTCCCAACGTTCTGCCCCAGCCCCTGGGGAGACGGTCAGATCGAGGGTTGCATCTAAAATCTACATGCAACCGCTCTTTTTTTGCCGCCTGTCGCCCACGGAACAGCGCCTCCTCACCTCTCCTGGCATCTTGGTCTCAACAACGGGCGACCAAATCGTTCGCCCGATAGATGCAAATCAACTCGTGGTGGAGACAGAAAATGTTCAAATTCGCAGCAGCAGCAGTTCTTTCCGGCGCCCTGGCACTCGCAGCCATCCCGCAGCAGGCACAAGCCGGCGGCAAAGGCATCGCCCTCGGCGTCGGCCTCGGTCTGGGAGCCGCCGTGCTCATGCACGGTGCGCACAAGCAGCAGCAGGCCGCCGCTCGCCAGCGTGCCGCCCGTCAGCGCGCGGCCAGCAAGAAAGCAGCATACGCCCGCAAGAAGCAGGCTGAATATGCACGTCAGAAGCAGGCTGCAATCGCTGCTCGCAAGCGCGAACTGGCCCGCCAGGCCGCAATCGCCAAGCAGAAGCAACTGGCCCGCCAGGAGGCTGTCATCGAGGCCAAGGAGGAGGCCCTCGTCGCAGCGATCGAGCTGCCAGCCAAGAAGCCTGAAGTCGCCGAAGAAAAAGTGGCTAAAGTCGAAACGTCAAAGGACGAAGATTTCGAGACGGTCGCCAACCTCAACGAACCGACCGATCTTCAGCCGGCTTCCTATGACGACGAGCGTACTGGGAACCTCGATTGCAAGCGCTACATTCCGAGCGCCGGCCTGACCATTTCGGTTCCGTGCGGCCAGTAACGATCCCAAGTAGGAATCGCATCCTTAAAATGAACGTCGGCGGGGAATCAATTCCCCGCCGGCTTTCGTTACGTCAGCGCGGCCGATCAGACCGTCTGCGGCTCCGGGAGGCCCAGGCCTGCGCCGTAAGGGGCAACGGAAAGCCCAGTGTCGTCGGGCTCGGGGCCGTATCTGTTGGCACCTTCGATGCCCTTGGCGAAGTGCAACCACAGGGTTGCCGCTAGCGGCCAGACCATGACGGCGCTGGCGTAGACAAAGAATGCGGGGGAGCCGACGACGGCAACCGATTCGCCCAGCGCCAGATAGGAAACGAAACTTGCCACCAGCATCCAGGCGAACAGCAGCAACGTTGCCCCCGGCACCGACCAGCCGCTGTAGCCCAGATCGTGCAGGCGCTTGATCGCAGCCGACGTTGCGATCCACAGGCAGGCGACTTCCACCGCGCTTGCCACAAAATGTAGCGCTGTGTTCTCAGTGAACCAATGAACGGCTATGGCGACCGCCTGAATGCTCAGGAGGGCCAGCGCAATTCCGAGCAGCGCCTTGCGGTTGCAGCGCCCGCGCGGGTCGGCGATCTGGAGTACACGGTTGAGAAACGTCATCGGACTTGGTCCCCTGGACGGAGTGATTTCCGATCCAGATTCGCCCGATATGGTTTCGCGACGGTTAGCCGTCGCCCGCATCCGCAGACGTGGTTTCGAAACGCTTGTCAATTGGCTCAAAAGCGGGCGCCGGCGGCGCTCAGGCGAACTCCATGATGACGTCATCGACGGCGAGGCTGTCTCCGGAACCCGCGTTGACCTTCGAGACCGTGCCATCCCGCTCGGCGCGCAGCACGTTTTCCATCTTCATGGCTTCGACGACGGCGAGAGGGTCGCCCGCCTTCACTTCGTCGCCGACAGCCACGTTGATCTGCTTGACGAGGCCGGGCATCGGGCAGAGCAAGAGTTTCGAAGTGTCGGCGGGTACCTTCACCGGCATGAGAGCGGCAAGTTCGGCTTCGCGGGCGGTATAGACCCGGGCCGGCACGTGCAGGCCGCGGTAGGCGAGATCGTAGCCGTTGAGGATCGGGCGGACCTGCACCGATACGTCCTTGTTGCGAACCACGCCCGACCAGACCGCATCGCCGGGCCACCATTTCGAGGCGATCTCGAGTTCGTCTATGGCGCTGCCGTCGGGATCGAGCAGCGTAATCTTGAGGGGCCCACCGAGTGCGCCTTCGACATGGCAATGCTGGCTGATCCCGCCCAGCGCCACTATGCGTGAATTGGCAAAGCGCACCGGCGTTCCGTCCATCTGGTGAGTGATTTCGCGGCGCCGGACGTTGTTGATGTGATCGATGGAAGCGGCAACGGCTGCCAGTACCTTTAGTGATTCCCCTTCAGGAGTCGGCGCAACGAAACCAGCGGGATATTCCTCGGCTATGAAGCCGGTCGACAATTCGCCCGATTGCCAGCGCGGATGCTGCATCAGCGCCGTCAGAAACGGAATGTTGTGCTGGATACCGTCGATATAGAATGCATCGAGGGCTTCGGATTGCAGATCGATGGCGGCCTGACGAGTCGGGGCATGAGTGACGAGCTTGGCGATCATCGGATCGTAGTACATCGAAATCTCGCCGCCTTCGTAGACGCCGGTGTCGTTGCGCACGGTCAATCCCCCGAATGATCCTTCGTGCGGCGGACGGTACTTCACGAGGCGGCCGATCGAGGGCAGGAAGTTGCGGAAGGGATCTTCCGCGTAGATGCGGCTTTCCACGGCCCAGCCTTCGAACTTGACGTCTTCCTGCCTGATCGAAAGCTTCTCGCCGGCGGCAACGCGGATCATCTGCTCGACAAGGTCGATGCCGGTGATGAGTTCGGTCACCGGATGCTCGACCTGCAGGCGGGTGTTCATTTCGAGGAAGTAGAAGCTCTTGTCCTGACCGGCAACGAACTCGACCGTGCCGGCGGTATCGTAATCGACGGCCTTGGCGAGCGCGACGGCCTGCGCCCCCATCCTGGACCGCGTCTCTTCGTCGAGCAGCGGGGAAGGCGCTTCCTCGATGACCTTCTGGTTGCGGCGCTGAATCGAGCACTCGCGCTCGCCCAGGTGGATGATGTTGCCGTGCTTGTCTCCCAGCACCTGGATTTCGATGTGACGCGGATTGACGATGAACTTCTCGATGAAGACACGGTCGTCGCCGAAGGAGGACTTCGCTTCCGAGCGGGCAAGTTCGTAGCCTTCCTTGCATTCGGCTGCGTTCCAGGCAATGCGCATGCCTTTTCCGCCGCCGCCAGCGGAAGCCTTGATCATGACGGGATAGCCGACTTCGCCAGCGATCTTCACGGCCGTCTTGGAGTCGGCAATCTCACCGAGGTAGCCAGGCACGGTCGAGACGTTGGCGGCAGCCGCTGCCTTCTTCGATTCGATCTTGTCGCCCATCGCCGCGATGGCGCGCGTATTGGGACCGATGAAGACGATGCCGTTCTCGGAAAGGGCTTCGGCAAAGGCTTCGCGCTCGGACAGGAACCCGTAGCCGGGATGGACTGCTTCGGCGCCGGTGGCCTTGCAGGCCTCGATAATCCGGTCGATAACAAGGTAGGATTCGGAAGCCGCCGGGGGACCGATGCGGACAGCCTCATCAGCCATTTCGACATGTAAGGCGGCGGCGTCGGCATCTGAATAGACCGCGACTGTTGCGATCCCCATCTTTCGGGCGGTCTTTATGACCCGGCAAGCAATTTCACCGCGGTTGGCAATCAGAATCTTCTTGAACATCGCCGCTTTGGTCCCGTCATAGCAGTGTTAGGTGGGGGCATTGGCCGCCGGTGGGGCCGCCCTGTGGATGGGTGAGTTGTTCTAGTGGCCCGTCGCGCCAAAATCGCATCATAGCCGCAACCTCGTCCGATTTTGGCGCGACATCAGGGCCACTCGCAACATCAATGGCTTAGTGAGGCGTTTATCGCGCCTTAGTTGACTCAAACCTCGCCGCACCATCGGTCAACTAAGGCGCGACGCCTCACGAGTGTGGTGTCTCGCAATTGCCGACCAACAATTTGACTGGGTGTCGCAGAGGTGTCGGCAATTCGGAGACTGGACACTAGTGTCCCGTCTCCGAAGTTCGCCTCCACTGTGCGGCAACCACTCGAGCGAACTTCGGAGACAAAGGGACACTAGAATCAGAAAGTTGCTAGTGTGATTCAGATTCAGAAGTTCGATCTGAACCTAGCCGCAGGTGGTAGCGAACTTCTGAATCATCACACTAGCCGGGGTCCTCGCGCAGGTAAACTCTCGTGCACGTCAACGAAAGGCGAAGTTCTGGCCGGTGCGGTCGAGTTTTTTCGATTTATCAGGACGGGTTGGGCAGGCCTTTGATGCGCTGGCGCACCAGATCGACGGCGCTGCGCAGTTCGTAGAGCCTGTCGGAATAATGCAGAGGGACCGGAATGCGGCTTACTGCGTCCTCGATCCGGAGGATCTCTCTTGTATACTTGTCCTTTTCCACCTGCGACTCGTCGAGCACCGCCTTTTCAAGGCGTTTCAACTCGCCATACCAGAACAGGATGCGCCGCCGTATCCGCCACTCGTAGACCCATGGGACTATCTTGAACAGCGGCAAGAGAATTGTTGCGATCGGCACGATCATGATCAGGCTGCGTTCGATGAAATTCGCCAGCCAGAACGGCAGGAACCGCTGAAGGAATGGCGGCCCCTGCTTATACAGCCGTTCGGCATCATCATGCATGGGGTATTCCGGATCGTGGGCCTTCGGGAATTCTTCGACGCGCTGGAAGATGCCGCCGCTTCCATGAACTTGCTTGGCGGCTTCGACCAACAGGCCGACGATCGCGGGGTGGACGTCGCTGCGCGCAACCAGAGCGGCCTGGGCGGCGAGCAACTCGACGTCTTGCGATGGTATCTGCGCGGAAAGATCTATGACGCCGGCTGGCAGTGTCACTTTGGACAGAAACGGGAAGAGCCGTATGTAGGCTTCTGCCTGCTTGAAATACATCAAACGGATTTCCGGATTGCGCAGCAGCGACTCGACGAGCTTTGCCTGCGGCGACAGGACCAGGAAAATTGCGTCGGCCGTATTGTCGCGGAGGGCTTCGGCCGCCTTTTCGCCGCCGATGGGCAGCAGTACCGCCGTGTTCTCGTCGATTGCGTTCTTTGCAAGCAGTTCGCGAGCCAATGCCTGGGTGCCGCTGCCATCGCCGCCGATCGCGATGCGTTTGCCCTTGAGCTGGGCCAGCCGGTCGATCGGTTCGATGCCGCGATAGAACACCCAGACCGGTTCGAGAAAAACCCGGCCGAGGGATACCAGGCCCGGATCCTTTTCGTGATCCGAAATTCCGCCCTGGAGCAAGGCAACCGAAATGCCGGATTCCGGGTTGCGCAGCAATTCGAGATTACTGAGCGAACCAGCCGACGCTTTTACCTCCAGGCGGATATCCGATTTCGCCAAGATCTCCGCATAGCGCCTGGCGAAGGCGTAATAGGCGCCGGTCTCGGAACCAGTGGTTATGTTGACGCTGCGGGGCGGGGCCGGCTCGACGAACTGATAGGCAAACCAGAAGGCAAAGCCGACTGCAATCAAGGCCGGACCGACGAACATCAAGGCTTCGTGGAAGGCGCTGCGCTGCGGGCTTGCTGTTGCCCCAGCGGGCGGTGTCTCTGCCATCCAAAAGTTCCTTATGCCGCGCCCACCCTCAACCCCCCGGCGGCTCTTGAACAGGGTTGGCCGCGCAGGTTCCTGCGGCAGACCATGCACGTGTGTCCTTACAAAGACAATATTCCGCAGGCGCGTGGAATTTATGAAGTGCGATCAACACGAAAAGGCGGCTCCGCCAAAAGCCGCCCACTCAGTCGCTTGGTCGTTTTCGGCAGATCAGGCGGCGTTGAGCCGGCGCTCCACGATTTCGTCGAGGCGGGGGCCGATCTCGGTGTCCGCTTCCTTCAGGTAGGCTATAAGTGCGGTTTCGGCGGGGCTCAGCTGGCCATCGCGGGCGAGCCGGGCGGCCAGCCAATCGGCTTCGTTCGCGTCAAGGGATTCGCCCGTCACAAGCTCGCGGTACTCGCGGTCGAGGCGCGTCAGCGTGCACTCCTCTCGGCTCTGCTTGCGGTATCCGCCGATGACATCGTCGAGGCTCAGGCGGGTGATCGATCTGATGATGTCGATGGGTGACAGATCGGCCGCCTCATCGAGCCAGGCTTCGCTGCGCAAGGCTTCCTCCCGGCTAGGGACGGAATAACCGGAATTCGCCAGTAGGCAGTTAGCCATCGCCTTGACATAAAGCTCCGCCCAGGCGGAGTTGACTGTATCGGTCTTGAGGCTGTCGTTGATGTCGCACAGCATTTCGGCTTCGGTATGCGTGACGGCGATGTTGCCGTCGCCGCCGAAAGCATAAATGATGCGGCGGACCAATTCGACTTCGTCATCGTCGATCGTCGCGACCTCGTGATGGGAACGCAGTGGACCTTCGCCGGTTCTGACAGCATGGCTGACCTGCGCCAGGGCAAATGCGACGAGGATTTCCGGCGACCAGCGTGCGTGATCGATGATGTGGACGATAAGGTCGAGCTCCTTGCGCGACCTGACCAGGCCGTCTGGAGCGATGCGGGAGATCAGCCAGTCAGCGTTCTCCTGCGTGACATAGCCTTCCGGCTCGGACTGGTTGACAATGAAGTCGGTCAGCGCCTCGCGGAAGAGATCTGACCATTCTGCCGCCTGGACCGGGCAGTCCGCGTTGAGCTCGATCAGACGTTCGGCTTCCTCCTGCGATATGCCGCCATCTTCGTAGACCGCGCGCCGCAGTTCGGCGGCATCGGCCTCGCGGATGCTGCCGCGCTCGGCGATCAGGTCGAAGGGAAAGCTTTGCAGTGCGCTCATGGGACCGCCTCATTCATCCACTCACGGGTTCGCTTCGGATCCAGTAAAACCGCCGGATGCTTACCAAACCGCTAATAGACGTGGCGGCTTGAAGCATGGTTGATTGGGAATTCGACGCGCGCAGAGCAAAATCGATTGGCAAAACCGATTGCCGCAGCGGACTTGGCCGCGCAAATTGCCGGCCATCGGCAATTCAGCAACTGAAGGCATCGCAATAATGGCAGCGCAGGGGACGGCGGTTAAGGGCTGGCAAGGCCAGTTCGAAGCGGCACAGGTGGCACGCGCCGTCAACGTCGTCTGCATGAAATGGGGCGACCGCTACGGTGCGTTCTGGGTCAACCGGCTTTTCGGGATGGTCAAGCGCAATACGACCTGGAATGTCCGCTTCGTCTGCTTCACGGACCACGCCGACGGCATCCGGCCGGAAGTCGAGTGCCAGCCGCTGCCGGAGGTGACGTTCGACAAGAAGCTCGGCAAGTACTGGCCGAAGCTCGGGCTAATGGCCGAAGGGCTCGGCGGGCTCGACGGCATGACGCTGTTTCTCGATCTCGACGTCGTCATCATCGACAACATCGACGCATTCTTCACGCATCCGGGACGCTTCCTCATCATCCGGGAATGGAAGGACCCCCAACTCGGCTACGGCAACAGCTCCATCGTTCGCTATTTCATCGGCCAGGAATCAAATGTGCTCGACAAATTCTACGCGACGCCGCCCGAGGTGATCGTCGAGACCTACGATTCAAAGGAGCAGAACTTCCTCACCAAGGCCGTCGATGAAGCCTCGTTCTGGCCGGAGGAGTGGGTCGTTCCCTTCTCGATCGCCTGCCTGCCGAGCAATCGCGTCATACGGTTCTTCACGACGCCGAAAAAACCCGTCACCGGGAAAATCGTCGTGTTCTACGGATCAATCACGCCCGAAAGCGCGCTGCGCGGCGAACATCAGCGCAACAAGCGCGTCGCCGGCGGGCTGCATCTGCGACCGACGCGCCGACGTTTCGGGCCCGCCCGCTGGATCGCCGACTACTGGCGGGAATGAAAAGCATGCGGGGTCCGGCACTTTTGGCTGAACCCCGCACTCTCCCTCCGCAACTCATGCTTTTTCAAGTCCGGTCACGGATTCACGTGAAACGTGTATCAGCGCCCAACGCGCGGCAGAGCCGACCAGCGGCGGTAGCCGTCGCGCTTTTCGGCGCGGATCTTGCGGCGTGCCTCGTAGAGTTCCGCATTGAGGCGTTCGACTTCCTGATAGGTCAGGTGCCCGCCGCTGGCGCGCAGGTGAACTTCGAGGGCGGCGATCCGGCGCTGCTCTGCGCGCAGCTTGAGGCCTTCGCGCCAGGTTATCTCCCCACTCTTGCGGCCGCGTTCGATTGCTGCTGCCTGGCGTTCCTGGCGGGCATCGATCGTGCCGTCGTCGTGGGCGGCGGCCGGAAGGTAGGACGAAGCGAGCAGAACGCCAGCGGTCGCGGCAGCCAGTATGAGTTTCAACATTTTGCAGTCTCCATAAACGAAGCGTGGAAATCGGAAGTCCGGTTCCCGACCCGACGAGTACCTCGGAAGGTAGTGTTCGCCGCCCCAGCGGCTTGTTTCGGAAAATGGCGGGACTGCCTTGAACGGAGCCTGAACGGCATTGTCAGCCGCCGTTCAGGGTGATCTGAGCCTTGGGCGTCAACCGCTTGGCGGAACAATAACGTCATCGGAGTGTATAAATACACGGCAGCATTTGAGTTCAGCCCACACAAGCTGTCATAAGTCTCCCCAAAAGTCAGCAGAAAACGGAAACGCTATGACCACCGGCGACAATTTTGACCATGGCGTCGGCCGCTTGCGCAAATCGACCATCGACAAGGATTTGCGCAAGCTTGAGCGGATCGAGGTCGCAACCCGCGCGATCGGCAAAGACCAGTTCTCGATCGGGATGGCGGTCGTTTTTCTGTGTGTGATCGCCGCTTTTGCCGCCTTCTATTTCGGGTCGCAACCAGGGGCGGTGATTCTGGTGGTTGCCGCCGTCCTTGCCGGCTACATGGCGCTCAACATCGGCGCCAATGATGTCGCCAACAATGTCGGGCCCGCAGTGGGATCGCGAGCGTTGACTATGATGGGGGCGCTCATTATTGCCGCCGTCTGCGAAAGCGCGGGTGCGCTGATCGCGGGCGGCGACGTCGTCAAGACGATCTCCAAAGGCATCATTGATCCAGCCCAAGTCGCCAACAGTCAGGATTTCATCGCAGCCATGTTGGCGGCGCTGTGCGCCTCGGCGGTATGGGTCAATATTGCCACGTACGTTGGAGCACCGGTCTCGACGACGCACGCCGTGGTTGGAGGCGTCGTTGGAGCGGGCGTTTCCGCGGTCGGATTTGGCGTCGTCGATTGGGGAGTGATGGCTGCCATCGCGTTGAGTTGGGTGATTTCACCAATTCTGGGCGGGATCATCGCAGCGTTGTTCCTCGCGTTCATCAAGGCCAATATCATATACCGCGACGATAAGATTGCCGCCGCCCGGCTGTGGGTGCCAGCATTGATAGCCAGCATGTGCTCGGCGTTCGGCGCCTATCTTATGATAAAGGGTTTCAAACAAATCTGGATACCATCGGCCGGAATGGTCGTCGCGACTTCGTTCGGGGTATTCGTCGCAGCGTACCTCGTTCTGAATCCAGTCATTGCGCGACAGTCCGAGGGCATGGAAAACCGCAATCAGTCGCTGCGTAAACTGTTTCACATCCCGTTGATCTTTTCAGCGGCGCTCTTGTCATTTGCGCACGGCGCCAACGATGTTGCCAATGCCATCGGTCCGCTTGCCGGCATTCTGCATGCGCTCGAGACGGGCAACATTGCCGGCAATGTAAAAATCCCGTTCTGGGTCATGCTGATTGGAGCACTCGGGATCAGCATCGGCCTGTTCCTGTTCGGGCCCAAGCTCATCCGCATGGTGGGGGAAAACATCACCCGGATGAACCCCATCAGGGCATACTGCGTGGCTCTTTCGGCGGCCATTACCGTGATCATCGCCTCGGCTCTTGGTCTTCCTGTCAGTTCGACTCACATTGCCGTCGGCGCAGTATTCGGAGTCGGTTTCTTTCGAGAGTACTACATCACCCACAGCAGGGTCCGGCGCGAATATCTTGAACGCAAGGGGGTGCCTCCGGCCAAGGATCTTGAGGTCAAGCGAGATGCCCCAGAACTCATTCGGCGCAAACTTGTGAGGCGTCAACATTTCACGGTCGTCGTCGCCGCCTGGCTTATAACGGTGCCTGCGGCCGGCGCCCTGTCGGCGATCCTCTACCAGCTGATCCGCGCCAATATGTAAGGCTTGGCATGTCGATCGCCGGCTGCATATTCGCCGTCGGTAAAAAGCATCGCGGAGTGGACTCGCGGCCGCGCTTCTGAAGGATTTGTATTGCCACATGTGCGAACTGCATCTTTGAAGCTCGCCTTCGGCAAGAACCCGCTACGTTTTTGCTGAACATGCCCTGACTCTAGCGTTGGTAGAAGGACAAGTGATATCGACCACATCGTCGTTTCCCTCGTCGTTCTGTCCGCCATACTTCACCCTTGCCGGGATCTCGTCCTAAAGGGCGTCGAGGAGCCACTGCCCGCCTATCTGGGTGTATGTCTTGGGTGGTGCGTTTTGGCCTTTGCGCAGTCCCTGTCCACCGGAACGGGGCTCACTTTGACACATGAGGCCTGGGGACTGGCCGCCGTTTCCGCTGCCGGACTCGCGGTCTATTACTTCGGGACCTTGGAAGCGCTTCAGGGCGGGCATCTTTCGGTTTACTACCCGATCATTCGTTCTTCGCCATTGGCCATCGTCGCAGTGAACTGGGGACTGTTCGGCCAAAGCTATTCGACGTCGGTGCTGTTTGGAATTCTACTCATCGTCGCGTCAGGAATCCTGCTGCAACAATCCGGAGGTGGGCTGTTCGAGAACGTCCGGTCGCTGCTCTTGGCCCTGGCTGCGATGATCGCCTCGGCCGTCTATGCGCTTGCCGACGCCGCAGCCATGCAGATTGCGGAGCCTGCACCCTTCGTCTTCTGGGTGTATGTCTTGGTGTCGGCATTGATGCTGGGGCTGGCGCTGACCGGACGCGACCGCAACAGCCAATCGCTTCGTGCCATCTACCGCAGCTGGCTGACAGCGCCCTGGCGTATTGCTACGGCCAGCATCGTCTCCTACGGCTCCTACTACCTGATCCTGAAGGCGTTCCAGATGAAGGGCGATCCGGCGCTCGTTGTAGCGGTCCGTCAGATCTCAATCCCTGTATCCGTCATCCTTGCGGCAATAGTGCTGGGGGAGCCGCGATTTCGCCAACGTCTGGGTTGGGCGCTCATGCTAGCAGTCGGCGTCGTGATCGTGATTGTCAGCTGAGACCGTTTTGCGCGCGCAAAAGAACGCGTGTGCACTTGCACCGCCGGGTCGCGTACTTCGCGGCCGCCACTCGGGTCGACCGCCTACCTGTCGATCTCACCGAACACGATATCCAGTGAACCGAGGATGGCGGAGACGTCGGCCAGCATATGGCCGCGGTTCATGTGGTCCATTGCGGCCAGATGCGGGAACCCGGGCGCGCGGATCTTGCAGCGGTAGGGTTTGTTCGAACCGTCCGAAACGAGATAGACGCCGAATTCGCCCTTGGGGGCTTCGACGCAGGCGTAAACCTCGCCCTCGGGGACATGAACGCCCTCGGTGTAGAGCTTGAAGTGATGTATGAGCGCTTCCATCGAGCGTTTCATTTCGCCGCGCTTGGGCGGCACGACCTTCTTGTCCTCGGTCGAAAAGGGTCCGTCACCGCTGATGGACCGGAGCTTATCGCATGCCGCCTTCATGATGCGGACCGACTGGCGCATCTCTTCCATGCGGATCAGATAGCGGTCGTAACAGTCGCCGTTCTTGCCGATCGGAATATCGAAGTCGAACTCATCGTAGCGTTCGTAGGGCTGTGACTTTCGCAGGTCCCAGGCCGCGCCCGAGCCGCGCACCATGACGCCGGAGAAACCGAGGTCGAAGGCTTCCTTCAGCGAGACAACACCGATGTCAACGTTGCGCTGCTTGAAGATGCGGTTGTTTGTGAGAAGCCCCTCTATATCGTCGCAGACTTTCAGGAACGGATCGCACCAGTCGTAGATGTCGTCGATCAATTCGGGCGGCAGATCCTGGTGAACACCGCCGATGCGGAAATACTTCGCGTGCATGCGCGAGCCCGATGCCCGCTCATAGAACACCATCAGCTTTTCGCGTTCTTCGAAGCCCCAGAGCGGCGGTGTCAGTGCGCCGACGTCCATGGCCTGCGTCGTGACGTTGAGCAGGTGAGAAAGAATGCGGCCGATCTCGGAATAAAGAACGCGGATGTAGGAACCGCGAGCAGGAATCTCGAGGCCGAGCAGCCTTTCGGCGGCCATGCAGAAGGCGTGCTCCTGGTTCATCGGCGCGACGTAATCGAGGCGGTCGAAATAGCCGATCGCCTGCAGGTAGGTCTTATACTCGATCAGCTTTTCGGTGCCGCGATGCAGGAGCCCGACATGCGGGTCGACGCGCTCAACAACCTCGCCGTCAAGTTCGAGCACGAGGCGCAGCACGCCATGGGCTGCCGGGTGCTGCGGCCCGAAGTTGATGTTGAACTGGCGGATATCTGTTTCGGCCATTTTCTCTCTCGCTCTGCAGGCTCACTCGAACCCCGCAACTCCCGCCGCCGCGGCCTTCTGATTGACACGCGCCTTGAACCTGTCCCACGGCACCACCATGCGCTGGTGGGTGCCCTCGCCTATTGTGTCGATACCGTCGTGGGCCTTCACCGCAAATGAAATGCGGCGACCCTCGATCTTCGTGCATTCGGCACTGACCGTAATCGTCTGTCCGGGTAGCGTTGCAGCCGAATGCGAGACGTCGACGTGGATACCAAGCGAGCCTTCGCCTTCGTCCATGTGCGGGGCCAGCACCTTGAGGGCAGCCCATTCCATCAGGCCGACGTGGAAACCTGTCGCGAACACCGCCGGCATGTCCTGGAACTCAGGAGCCTCCGGATAGAGCGCAGGGACCGTTTTGGTCGCCGGTACCGCAAACCGGAATTCTGCACGCATACCTGGCTGCAGCGTTGGCTTCATCTTCAACCTTTGCCTGCTCCGCCGCTCGCTTTTTCATCGCCGGGGAGTTGATAGTCGGCTCCCTCCCATGGGCTTTCGAAATCGAAGGAACGGAATTCTTGGGTGAGTTTGACTGGTTCGTAGACAACCCGCTTCTTCTCATCGTCGTAGCGGACCTCGACGTAGCCCGTCAGCGGGAAGTCCTTGCGCAGGGGATAGCCCTGGAAGCCATAGTCGGTCAGCAACCGACGCAGGTCGGGATGGCCGGAGAACAAAATGCCGTACATGTCGTAGGCTTCGCGCTCGAACCAGTTGGCGGCCGGGAACACGTCGACCGCACTCGGCACCGGGGCGTTCTCGTTGGTCTGAAGTTTGACGCGGATGCGCATGTTATTGCGCGGGCTAAGCAGGTGATAAACGACGTCAAACCGGTTCTCGCGGGCCGGCCAGTCAACGCCGCAGATATCGATCAGAACTTCACAGCGGCAGCGGCTGTCGTCGCGAAGAAATTTCAGCACCTGTGTTATGTGCTCGCGGGCGACGTTTATGGTCAGTTCGCCGTGGCGGATGCTGGCCCCCAGAAAAGCCGTCGCCATCTTGTTTGGCAGGTGGGTTTCAGCGAGATCCACCAGCGTGTCGTCAATGGTTTGCGCCATCGCGGCTTTAACTCCTCGCCTAATCTTCTCTTTGCAGACCCGGACTCAGCGGGCGATGGTACCAGTACGGCGGATCTTGCGTTGCAGCAGCAGCACGCCGTAGAGCAGCGCCTCGGCGGTCGGCGGGCAGCCCGGTACATAGATATCGACCGGCACGATGCGGTCGCAGCCACGCACCACCGAATAGGAATAGTGGTAATAGCCGCCGCCGTTAGCGCACGATCCCATGGAGATGACGTAGCGCGGTTCCGGCATCTGGTCGTAGACCTTGCGCAGGGCTGGCGCCATCTTGTTGGTCAACGTGCCGGCGACGATCATCACGTCGGACTGGCGCGGGGAGGCGCGCGGGGCAAAGCCAAAGCGCTCGAGATCGTAGCGCGGCATCGAGGCCTGCATCATCTCCACGGCGCAACAGGCCAGACCGAACGTCATCCACATCAAGGAGCCGGTTCGCGCCCAGTTGATGAGGTCGTCGGTCGTGGTGACGAGGAAACCCTTGTCGGCCAGTTCGTTGTTGATCTGGGTGAAGTATGGGTCAGGGCGAACGTCACCGCCGCCCGCGCCTTCGCGGGCCTTATCGAACTGGACTTGAGGCGGCAGGATCAATCCCATTCGAGAGCACCCTTTTTCCATTCATAGATGAAGCCGATAGTCAGAACCACCAGGAACACCATCATCGACCAGAACCCGAACAGACCGATGTCGCGGAAGGCCGCTGCCCAGGGAAACAGGAATGCGATTTCGAGGTCGAAGATGATGAACAGCAGGCAGACGAGATAAAAGCGCACGTCGAACTTCATGCGGGCGTCGTCGAAGGCGGCAAATCCGCACTCGTAGGCAGATACCTTCTCTGGATCGGGATTGCGGATCGCGATCAGAAAAGGCGCGATAACGAGAGCGCCGGCAATGACCAGGGCGATCCCCAGAAAGACGACGATCGGCAGATAATCGAGAAGCAATTGGTTCATTTCAGGTTTCGCTCCGGCTCGCACTCCAGATCCGCCACACATCACTGCTGCGCGGCGGCGCTCGCAATCCTCCCAAGCCTCTACAGGGTTCGAAAAGAACACGCAATTGGGCTTACGTAAACCGTCCAGCATGTCGCTCCACTAAGGGGCGGCAACCGTCGAAAGCCTGGCATTTTTGAAGGAAATTGCAGGTCACGGCCAGTCTGGACGACTGGCGCGAGCGACGGGACTTGAACCCGCGGCCTCCGGCGTGACAGGCCGGCGCTCTAACCAACTGAGCTACGCCCGCAATCGAAATGCGCGCCGCAGGCGGCGCGCTGTTCAGGCCGTCCGATCTACGTGGTATCGGAGGGCAAGTCAAGGAGATAGATGAAGCCGAACTAGGCTGCCGAACGATCCGATTCGGCAGCGTCGTCGACGGCCTTTGAGGGCGTGTGATCGGTAGCGCGCAGCAGCGCGGCAAGCTGTTCCTTGGCGGCGCGGAGGTTGGCCACAAGCGCGTCGACGCTGCCGTCGAGCGCTGGTAGGTCGGTAGCGCCCGCCGCTGCGATCACTTCGCTCGTGTCTCTTGAGGTGTCCTTCACGTCCGTCATGCTGATCTACTCCGCAGTTACCTCCGCCGTGGCCGCATACTGCGCGAAACGCGCTGGCGCGCCGGAGTGGCAATCAAGCCTTTTCCACTGGTTGTTCATTTCTGGTGGAAACCACTTGAACGCAGCCTGAACCGATTCGTTGCGTGGGAGAAGTGCCACAGGGAACAGGGGGGCCTGTTCGGCCGGGGCTACGGTCGCAGCCGTGCTGCCGGGAGTTCTTTTGTCCGGAAGCTGTATGTGAGGGCGGCAACACGGCGCATCTCCAACACCGACTTGTCCGAGGGTCGAAAGAAACGCGCGCCGCCCAGGCGGAGGCGTCAGTGCGAGGATGCCGCGACCAACGGGAGCGGTGGGCATCTGAAGCGCCAAAGTAAATGGTGGGCGGTGAGAGGGTCGAACTCCCGACATCCTCGGTGTAAACGAGGCGCTCTACCACTGAGCTAACCGCCCGGTCAGGGAAAAGTTCTTCTAGTCGTGTGCGGGGCTGGACGCAAGCTTGAGAATTGAACTTGCGTCTTTGCGGAAGATCCCGGCAAGCGGCATCTGACTGCAGAAACAAAATAGAGGGGCGCGCGGCCCCTCTCGTTCTTCTCGCCGTGATCGCCGATCTCGCGGCAAATCAGGCTGTCGCCGGCTCATGCCTTCTTGGCCTTCTTGGCGGGGGCTTTCTTGGCAGCCGGCTTGGCGGCAGCCTTCTTGGCGGGTGCCTTGGCTGCGGCTTTTGGCTTGTCGACCGCCTGCGTCAGCGCCGAAGCCGCAAGCTTCTTGATCTCTGCGGGCGACACAGAAGAGGGGTCTTTCATTGCCTTGCTGGCGATCGAAGCGACCGCTGCAGATGTCTTTTCGTCTTTGGCCATGGTCTCGGTCCGTTGATCGTTGATTTGATGATTGGGCAACCAAAGCGATACGAAGCAGACTCACTTTTGCTGCCTACGCACGAACGCGAATTTTCACAGTCTGTTTCCGCCACGTCTCGCCCTGAGGCGATAGGGCGTCGCGCCATCCCCTTCCAGGGATGGCGCTGGCTGACTTCAGTTCAGCAGCTCTTTCAAGCCCTTGGCGGGCGTGAACTTGGCAACCTTGGCAGCCTTGATCTTGATGGTTTCGCCGGTCAGCGGGTTGCGGCCTTCGCGAGCGGCGCGCTTGGTGACCTTGAAGGTTCCGAAATCCGGAAGACGGACCTCTTCGCCCTTCTTCATGGTCGACTTGATGTGGGCGAGCATTGCGTCGACCGCCGTGTTCGCCTTTTCCTTCGTCATGTCGCACTCTTTGGCGATGGCATCGACCAAATCTTTTTTGCTCATTTTTGTCCTGTCCTTTGACCTTGCCTACCCGATCTCACGCCCGTGACACGGGCGTTTCAAGTGGGTGGGGCCTTTGCTGTCTTTGGCGCCCCGACTGAAACCCTAGAATTTGGGGGCGTCAAGGGGGAAAATCCGCGATAAAGCCCGAAAACACTGGAGAATCGGGGGACAGAGGGCTCCATTGCATAAAAATTAGGCCCCCGCGAGTTGCTCGCGGGGGCCTGGAGTGTCGAAGTGGCGGTTCTCGCCACCCTACCGTGGATGCCGAATACAGGCGAATCAGTGGGCCAGTGGCCGGTCGTCGTCGGATGGCTCGGTGTTGGTGGCGGTTGCAGCAGCTGCAGCTTCCGCAGCCTCATCCCACTCAATACGCTCCGGCATGCGGACGAGCGCGTTTTTCAGAACCTCGTCGACCCGGGCCACCGGAATGATTTCCAGCTTCTCTTTGACCTCGTCAGAGATCTCGGCCAGATCCTTCACGTTTTCGTCGGGGATCAGCACCGTCTTCATGCCACCGCGCAGGGCGGCAAGAAGCTTCTCCTTAAGACCGCCGATCGGCAGAACGCGGCCGCGCAGCGTTATCTCGCCGGTCATGGCGACATCCTTGCGGACCGGGATCTGGGTCAGAACCGAGACGATTGCCGTGACCATCGCGACACCCGCCGACGGGCCATCCTTGGGCGTTGCGCCTTCGGGAACGTGGACGTGGATGTCCGTCTTCTCGAACACCGGCGGCTTGATTCCGAAATCAATCGAGCGCGAACGCACGTAGGCGTTGGCAGCCTGAATCGATTCCTTCATCACGTCGCGGAGGTTGCCCGTCACAGACATGCGGCCCTTACCCGGCATCTTGATGCCTTCGATGGTCAGGAGTTCGCCGCCGACTTCGGTCCAGGCAAGGCCCGTGACGATGCCAATCTGGTCTTCGTCTTCGGCTTCTCCATAGCGGTACTTCCAGACACCGAGATAGTCGCCGACATTATCCTTCGTCACCGTGATCGACGTCTTCGAAGAGGTCAGGATCTCCTTGACCGCCTTACGGGCAAGCTTGGCCAGTTCGCGTTCGAGCGAGCGGACGCCGGCTTCGCGCGTATAGCGGCGGATCAGCTCCGTTATCGCACCGTCCTCGACTTGCCATTCGCTGTCCTCGAGCCCGTGCGACTGACGCTGCACGGGAATAAGGTGGCGTTTGGCGATCTGGAGCTTTTCGTCTTCGGTGTAGCCGGCGATGCGAATGAGCTCCATGCGGTCCAGAAGGGCCGGCGGAATGTTGAGCGAGTTCGCAGTCGTCACGAACATCACGTTCGAAAGGTCGTAGTCGACTTCGAGGTAATGGTCGTTGAACGTTGAGTTCTGCTCGGGATCGAGCACTTCAAGCAGAGCCGCAGCGGGATCTCCACGGAAGTCAGAGCCCATCTTGTCGATCTCGTCGAGAAGGAACAGTGGGTTGTTTTTCTTCCCCTTGCGCATCGACTGAATGACCTTGCCGGGCATCGAGCCGATGTAGGTGCGGCGGTGGCCGCGGATCTCGGCTTCGTCACGCACGCCGCCAAGGCTCATGCGGACGAATTCGCGTCCGGTGGCGTTGGCGATCGACTTGCCAAGCGAGGTCTTGCCGACGCCCGGAGGTCCGACAAGGCAGAGGATCGGCCCCTTAAGCTTGTTTGTCCGGTTCTGAACGGCGAGGTACTCGAGGATGCGCTCCTTGACCTTTTCTAGGCCGTAGTGCTCGTCATCGAGAATTTTCTCGGCCTCGGCGAGGTCCTTCTTGACCTTGCCTTTGACACCCCACGGGATCGACAGGATCCAGTCGAGATAATTGCGTACCACCGTCGCCTCAGCCGACATCGGGCTCATTTGCTTGAGTTTCTTCAACTCGGCAAGGGCCTTGTCGCGGGCTTCCTTCGACAGTTTCGTCGACTCGATTTTTTCCTCGAACTCGACAATGTCGTCGCGTTCGTCAGTGTCACCGAGTTCCTTCTGAATGGCCTTCATCTGCTCATTCAGGTAGTACTCGCGCTGGGTCTTCTCCATCTGGCGCTTGACGCGCGAGCGGATCTTCTTCTCGACCTGAAGGACGGAGATTTCGCTTTCCATCAGGGTATAGACGCGCTCAAGCCGGTCCGAGATCGTCATGACCTCGAGCACTTCCTGCTTGTCGGCGATCTTGATCGCCAGGTGCGAGGCGATGGTGTCGGCGAGCTTGGAATAGTCCTCGATCTGCGAAATCGTACCCAGCACCTCGGGAGAAATCTTCTTGTTGAGCTTCACGTACTGCTCGAACTGGGACACCGCCGAGCGGGCCAGAGCCTCAATCTCGTCTTCGGCTCCGATTTCCTCTTCTATCCGCTCAACGTGGGCTTCGTAATATTCCGCGTTCTCGGAGAACGATGCGATGCGCGCGCGGGCGGTACCTTCGACCAGAACCTTCACGGTGCCGTCGGGCAGCTTCAGCAGCTGCAGCACCGAGGCAAGCGTGCCAACGGTGTAAATTGCATCTTCATCGGGATCATCGTCGCCGGCGTTCTTTTGCGCCGCCAGCAGGATCTGCTTGTCGGTACGCATCACCTCTTCGAGAGCGTTAATCGATTTCTCGCGGCCGACAAAGAGGGGAACGATCATGTAGGGGAAGACGACGATGTCGCGCAGCGGCAGGACTGGATACAGCTCCGGACCGCCCGTTTCGTCCTTCTTCTCAAGCTTCGTGCTCATAGTCACCCATCCTTCATTGGGCCGGCGCATTTGCAGCCGTACCCTGGTTTCTCGAACTGATCGTTGGCTGTGACCGCGGCGGCAACCCCTCGTAGAGGCGGTCCCGGCACGTCCGGATCAGAACGCATTCGCTTTGTCACTTTGCAGGTTACACGCTTGAACGTACGAGTTCATGGCGCCGAATGGATGTCTGCACATGCATCCAAAGGGCACGCTGTGGCCTATATGTACGCTTCAAGTATGGCGAAACGCAAAGCAACAAGTGCAGCCCCATTAAATAGGGTGCGTTTCGGCAACATCAACGGCTACCACTCACGGCAGGAGGCCGCACTGTCAGAATCCGCGAACTTGCGTCCATACGGGCTCAGGAGGCGGTTGATCCGGTCTCTTCGCGCTCGGTGTAGATGCGCAGGGGGCGGGCGCCGCCTTCGACGACTTCCGGTCCGATGACGACTTCTTCCACACCTTTGAGGCTGGGTAGATCGAACATCGTGTCGAGCAGAATGCCTTCCATGATGGAACGCAGGCCGCGGGCGCCGGTCTTGCGCTCAATCGCCTTGCGGGCAATCGCGCGCAGCGCATCGCTGGTGATCGTCAGCTTGACGTCTTCCATCTCGAACAGGCGCTGGTACTGCTTGACGAGTGCGTTCTTGGGTTCCGACAGGATGCGCACCAGCGCAACTTCGTCGAGATCTTCAAGCGTCGCGATGACCGGCAGGCGGCCGATGAACTCTGGGATGAGCCCGAACTTCAACAGATCTTCCGGCTCGACCTCGCGCAGCACTTCGCCGACGCGGCGCTCTTCGGGACCGCGCACGTTGGCGCCGAAACCGATCGAGCTACCTTTGCCCCGGCTTGAGATCAGCTTGTCAAGGCCGGCAAACGCTCCGCCGCAGATGAACAGGATGTTGGTCGTGTCGACCTGCAGGAACTCCTGCTGGGGATGCTTGCGCCCGCCTTGCGGAGGGACGGAGGCGACAGTGCCTTCCATGATCTTGAGCAGCGCCTGCTGGACGCCTTCTCCGGACACGTCCCGGGTGATTGAGGGGTTGTCGGACTTGCGCGAGATCTTGTCGACCTCGTCGATATAGACGATGCCGCGCTGCGCCCGCTCGACGTTATAGTCGGCGTTCTGCAACAGCTTCAAAATAATGTTTTCCACGTCCTCGCCGACGTAGCCGGCTTCGGTCAGGGTCGTTGCGTCGGCCATCGTGAAGGGTACATCGAGAATGCGCGCCAGCGTCTGGGCCAGCAACGTCTTGCCGCAACCGGTCGGACCGACCAGCAGGATGTTCGATTTGGCCAATTCGACGTCGTTCGACTTCGAAGCGTGGTTCAGGCGCTTGTAGTGGTTGTGAACCGCAACCGAGAGAACGCGCTTGGCGTGCATCTGGCCGATCACGTAGCCGTCCAGGACCTTGCAGATCTCATCGGGCGTGGGAACGCCGTCGCGCGACTTGACGAGCGTATTCTTGTTTTCCTCACGGATGATATCCATGCAAAGCTCAACGCATTCATCGCAGATGAATACGGTTGGCCCTGCAATCAGTTTGCGAACCTCGTGCTGGCTCTTTCCGCAGAAGGAGCAGTACAGAGTGTTTTTTTCGTTCGCCATTTAGTGATCTCACCCGTTGTCGGAGTTCTCTGCGGTGCGGAAAACGGTTCCTGTTTGCCGACGGCACCCTGCTGCGTTCACAGAGAAGATTCACCCATCGGCTCTTCTGATTACATCAATCTCAACACGCTAGGGCACTTCAGATCAAGATTGGATTAAGCCAAGGCCCCAAACCTCTGCCATTTGCGGCTTGGTTACGCAGAGGCGTGTTACCGATTTGACCTAGTGTAACCGATTTGCGTCAATTGTCAGACCGGAATTCCCTTCGCGGGTTAATTTCCGGGCATACCTAGAGTTCGCCCCAAGTGGCTATGGCGAAACGGCTAATTTCCACCGAACCCACCAAATATTAAGTGGCGATGCAGGCTATCCAGGAACCATAAAAACGGGGCGGAACGTTCCGTCCCGGGACTGTTGCCGAGAAGCCCATGCGCGGGGAGATCAATCGTCCGACTTCTTGAGCGTGTCGGGGCCGATATCGGCATCGGTGCGTTTGTAGATCACCCGATCAATGAGGCCGAACTCTTTGGACTGCTCCGCTGTCATGAAGTAGTCACGATCAAGCGTCCGTTCAATCGTGTCATAGTCCTGACTGGTATGCGTCACGTAGACCTCGTTCAGGCGCCGTTTCATCTTGATGATGTCTTCGGCGTGGCGTTCGATGTCGGAGGCCTGTCCTGAGAAACCACCGGAGGGCTGGTGCACCATGATGCGGGCGTTGGGTAGCGCATAGCGCATGCCTTTATCGCCGGCGCACAACAGCAGCGAACCCATCGAAGCGGCCTGGCCAATGCACAGTGTCGCGATCTTCGGCTTGATGAACTGCATGGTGTCGTAGATCGCCATGCCGGCCGTCACAACACCGCCGGGCGAGTTGATGTACATCGAGACCTCCTTGTCGGGATTTTCGGCCTCGCAGTAGAGAAGCTGCATGCAGATCGACGCAGCCATGTGATCCTCGATCGGACCGGTCACGAAGATGATGCGCTCCTTGAGCAGCCGGGAGGGCAGATCGTAGCCGCGCTCGCCGCGGTTGGTCTGCTCCACGACCATCGGCCAGAAGGATGCGGTCGTGGCGAACTTTTGATCGTGCATCGGTCAGATTTCTCCAGGTCAGTGACCGCCAATCCTTTTGGCGGCGGCATCAATCGTTACGCAGCACCCGCAGCACGAAGGCTGGTAGACGGGTTGCGGTGCTCAGGCGACTGCCCTTACATCAGATTCGGCAATCGGATCCGGCAATACTTGCGGAATCGGACTGGCGCAAGCCTGACGGCTATGCGCTTTCGGCCTGCGCCTCCAACGCCTTCTGCAGTTCTTCCTTTGTTACCTTTCGCTCCGTCGGCTTGGCCAGTTCGACAATGAAGTCGATTACCTTGTCTTCGAAGATCGGTGCGCGCAGCTCGGCGAGTGCGTTCGGATTCTTCTGATAGTACTCGTAAACGGCTTTTTCTTGCCCGGGGAACTGGCGCACCTGCTCGATGAGGGCCTTGCGCAACTCCTCCTCGCCGACTTCGATCTTGTTTCTTTCGCCGATCTCGCCAATGACGAGGCCGAGACGGACCCGGCGTTCGGCAATGGCGCGATATTCATTCTTCGCCTCATCCTCGGTCCGGCCTTCGTCTTCCCAGGACTTCCCCTCACGCTCCATGGTCTTGGTGAGCTGTGCCCAAAGGCCTTCGAATTCACGTTCGACGAGCGACGGCGGCAGATCGAAATCATGCGTCTTTTCAAGCGCATCGAGCAGATCGCGCTTCAGCTTCGTGCGGGCGGCCTGGCCGAATTCGTCGGCTATGCGACCACTCATCAGTTCCTTCAACTTGTCGATGCCTTCAAGCCCAAGCGACTTGGCAAATTCATCGTCAGGCTCCGGGCGTTTCGGCTTGGCGACAGCCTGAACCTTGGTTTCGAAGCTTGCAGCCTTGCCGCGCAGATGTTCGGCACCGTAGTCTTCTGGGAAGGTCACTTCCACAAGGCGCTCGTCGCCGGCCTTGGCGCCAATCAGCTGCTCCTCGAAGCCGGGTATGAAGTGGCCCTGGCCGAGCACGATGTCGATCCCCTCGGCCGATCCTCCTTCGAAGGCTTCGCCGTCGATTTTGCCGACGAAGTCGATGGTCAGCTGGTCCTTGTCTTCGGCGGCGCGGTCTGCCTCGGCTTCATAGCCGATGTTGTTGTCGATGAGCTTGTCGATCGCGTCATCGCGATCCTTGTCCTCGACGTCGACGGACAGGCGCTCAAGGCTCAGGGTCGAAAAGTCGACAAGGTCGATCTTCGGCAGCACTTCGAAGGACATCGAATAGGACAGGTCGTCCTCGCCGCTCAAGATCCGCTCGATCTTGGCGGGATCCTCAGGCAACGCGATATCGGGCTGGAAGGCAGGACGCTCCTCGCGCTCTTGAATCGCCTTGGCACTCGTCTCCTTGACGGCGTCGTTGAGGATCTCCAGCATGACCGACTTGCCATACACCTTCTTCAAGTGATCAACGGGCACCTTACCCTTGCGGAAGCCTTTGAGCTGAACGGTGTCCTTAATCTGGTTCAGCCGGTCCTGGAACCGCTCGTTCAACTCGACGGTGGCAACCACCACTTCGAGTTCGCGCTTCAGGCCCTCCGACGTCACTTCCTTGATCTGCATAAGCCTCAACCTACTCTATCTGTTCGTTTCATTCCGAACTCGCGTCTGTGCGAAACGGTGCATCTGTCGGTCTGCCTCGGCCAGTGTGCGCGCGACGGGCGGCGCAGTGGGCCTTCGGATCGGCAAAAATGGTGCGGGCGGAGGGACTTGAACCCCCACGGCCAAGGCCACCAGAACCTAAATCTGGCGTGTCTACCAATTCCACCACGCCCGCAACCCGGCGGTAATCCGATCCGCCTCATATCCGAAGCGGCGTGCTTATCACGATGTTTCTCCCAGCGCACCCATCTTATCAGGCCCAGTCGGCAAAGGGCGGCGGAGTCGGGTAACGCAGCGCAACGGCGCGTTGCGCGCCCCATATATCGGGGCGTGCGGGGTAAGATCAATGGGGAGCGAGCGTAAGACTTCGAGAACGTAAACGGCCGGAATCGCTGATTGGCGATCCCGGCCGTCCTGGTCTTGGAGTCAGGCCCTGCGGGGCCGGTTACTTCAGGGAAGCGTATTCACAGCAGTTCGAGGAAGAGCCGAAGTGGTAGCGCAGACCGATCTTGAACTCGTGAGCGGCGATGTCGTCGATATCGACCTGCGGGTTAAGATACCCGGCGTTGTCGACGCGGCCCGAATGGGCGCTGCCCATGTCGATGTACTTATATCCGAAATCGAGGATGGCGCGGTCAGAGACCTGATAGGCGACGCCGGCCATCAGCGACCAGGCGAACGAGAGGGTCTTGTCGCCCTCGATGCGGTTGGTCAGGTAAGGGTTTTCGGTGAAGTAAACTTCGTCGACCATGTGATAGGCGGCACCGACACCAGCGCCGACGTAAGGCACGAAGCCACGGAACTGGCCGAGGTCGTAGTAGGCGTTGACCATGAGCGTGTAGCTCTTGATCGAGGTGTGGATCGGGTCGTCGACATCCGGAGGGGTGCCCGGAGGAGGGCCACCAACGATTGTGCCGGTATAGATCGGCGGCACGCCCCAGACGTCACGATCGCCGCGGAAACCGAACATGACTTCGCCGCGCAGGCCCCGCGAACCCGAGCCGCAACCGGCACCGACTTCAGCAAGCCATGTGTTGTCCATCGAGACTTCCTGGACTTCGCTTCCAGCAGACCGGTACCAGACTTCATCGTAGTCGACGATGCCATTTCTGTTCCAGTCGTCCTCGAAGACTTCATTGTGGACCGGCCAGTTCATGCTGGGATTGCGCGATACCGAACCACCGACGTCGCCGCGGATATAGCACGGGCCGGCGCCAGCGTGGACACGCGGCAGTGGCTGGTAGGTATCCTTCAACGAGCCGCCGAGGTCGGCTGCCATTGCCGGTGTGACAAGAGCTGCAGCGAGTGCGACAGCCGCTGACGCGAGCCCGGACTTCAATACGTTGGTCATAGCCTTATAATCCCTCTCAGACAGGCGCTCGCTTCTCGGGAGACCTGCAGACCCTTGGTTTGCCCCCTGAAGGGTAGAAGCGTTGGGTTAAGGGCCGGTTAAACGGCGTTCCGCAACGGGACACGCGGTCGCCGAGCAGGATGCAAGCCGTGACTCAATGGCCACATAAGGTGATTGGCGGCGTGCCCGCCATCTGGCGGCCCGCCGATATTGCAGGGCGTCTCCCCAGCATTTAGGTTGTCGGTCTCCAACTCGCCCGGTCGCGACACCGGCACCCCCAATCGAGAGGCAACTCGTGCAAATCAAGAACAGCGTGGTCGATGCCGTCGGCCGGACACCGCTCATCAAGCTCAAGCGTGCCTCCGAAGAGACCGGCTGTACGATCCTCGGCAAGGCCGAGTTCATGAACCCGGGGCAGTCGGTCAAAGACCGTGCCGCGCTCTTCATCATCAACGACGCCGTCAGAAGCGGCCGGCTCAAGCCCGGCGGCACCATCGTCGAAGGGACTGCAGGAAATACCGGCATCGGCCTGACCGTCATCGCCAACGCCCTTGGCTACCGCTCGGTCATCGTCATCCCCGAGACGCAGAGCCAGGAAAAGAAGGACACTCTGCGGCTGCTCGGCGCGGAACTCGTCGAGGTCCCCGCCGTCCCCTACCGCAACCCGAACAATTACGTGAAATACTCCGCCCGCCTCGCGGAAGCGATGAACCAGACTGAGCCTGCGGGGGCGATCTGGGCCAACCAGTTCGACAACGTCGCCAACCGGCAGGCGCACATAGAGACGACGGCGGAAGAGATCTGGGCGGATACCGATGGCAAGGTCGATGCGTTCATCTGCGCTGTCGGTTCGGGCGGGACGCTCGGCGGCGTCTCGATGGGCCTCAAGTCCAAGAACGCCGCCATCACCATCGGCATCGCGGATCCTCCTGGGGCGGCGCTCTACAGCTACTATACCACCGGCGAACTGAAGGCCGAGGGTTCGTCCATCACCGAGGGCATCGGGCAGGGCCGCATCACCGCGAACCTCGAAGGCGTCGTCGTCGACAAGGCCTACCGGATCGAGGACGCCGACGCGGTGGCCCGCGCTTTCCAGATGTTGAGCGAGGAAGGCCTGTGCATGGGACCATCCTCGGGGGTGAACGTCGAAGGAGCCGTTCGCCTCGCCAAGGAGCTTGGACCCGGCAAGACCGTCGTGACGATCCTTTGCGACTACGGTACGCGGTATCAATCGAAGTTGTTCAGCCCCGACTTCCTGCGCGAAAAGGGGCTGCCGACACCGGCTTGGCTCGATGGGCCGCAGCCTAGTGTGCCAACGGTCTTTGCCGAGGCCAGCTGATCAATTGATCCTACACGCCTGATAAAAACAGCCCCGGAGGACTTTCATCTTGACAACGCCCGGCCGCGAAGTGCTCGTCGAGACTGAATGGCTTGCCGAACATCTCTCGGCTCCCGACCTCGTCGTTCTCGATGCCTCCTGGCATTTGCCGACGCAAAACCGCTCCGGCCGCAAGGAGTTCCTGGCCGAGCACATCCCAGGTGCGCAGTTCTTCGATCTCGACGAACTCTCCGACGAAAAGAGCGATCTGCCGCACATGCTGCCCTCCACGGTCAAATTCGCCAGCCGCATGAAGGAGATGGGGATCGGCGATGGCGTGCGGCTCGTCGTATACGATTCGATGGGCATCTATTCGGCAGCTCGCTGCTGGTGGACGTTCCGCGTCATGGGCCATGAAGACGTCGCTGTTCTCAACGGCGGGTTGCCCAAATGGAGGGCCGAGGGCCGGCCGCTCGAAGACGGACCCGCCCGCGCAAGGGCGAAGCTTCACTTCACGCCGCGCGTGAACGCGGCGCTCGTAGCCGATCGCGACGACATCGCGAGCTATATCGAACACGGCGGAGTGCAGATCGTCGATGCTCGACCTGCACCGCGCTTTATCGGCGACGAAGCCGAACCTAGAGCCGGGCTCGTGATGGGCCATATGCCCGGGGCGAAGAACCTGCCCTATTCGCGCCTAGTCAATCGCGACGGCACGCTCAGGTCGGCGGAGGAGATCAAGGCGGCGGCGGCGGCGGCAGGGATCGACATCGGCGCCCCGATAGCCAACACCTGCGGCTCGGGCGTCACGGCAGCAATCGTGGCGCTGGCGCTCGCCTCGATCGGTCGCCCGGACACAAGCGTCTATGATGGCAGCTGGGCGGAGTGGGGACGCGCGGATCTAGGCCTGCCTTACCAGCAAGGTTGAGCCGCGCTACTGCGACAACCGCCGCCAGGGGATTTGCAAGTGAAAAGAGTCTTGCCGGGCCCCGTTGTCCGGCATCATTCCCAAGGGTAGGCCGGTCGCTTGTCGGGCGGCGTCGGCTCCAATTCCTCATCGGACTTACCGGCGGCAGCCGGATCGAGACGCCGCACCAGGAGGTATAATTCACGGGTCAGTTCCATGCGATTGGCTCGGTTAGGAATCACGCTGAACGGCGTCACCTCTCCGACATGCACTTTGAACGTCGATCCCGGCATGTTGCGGAATTCCGAAACCAGCAGCGACAAGCGCAGGGTCAGCGACAACCGGCTGACCGCGTGGAAGAGCGCGCTGTTCTGGCCCTCGAAGAACACAGGCAGGACGGAAGCCTCGGCCAGCTGCACCAAGCGCGCGGTGAACGTCTTCCAGGGCAACTCCTCGGCCTTGCCGAACGGGTTGTGAGCCGTCGCAACCCCACCGGCAGGGAAGACGATTATCGTGACGCCTTCCTTCAACAGGCGGCGGGCCTCCGCCCGGGACCGAAGGTTCATCTCCACCGCTTCACGGCTTTCGGAAAAGTCGATCGGCAGGGCGTAGGGCCGCACTTCGGGGACGCGCAGGAGGTCGTTGTTTATGAGCACGCGGTAAGGCCGGCCCAATTCTTCGGCGAGCGACAAAGCTGCAACGCCGTCGCCAATGCCGAAGGGGTGATTGGCAATCATGACGAGAGGGTGGCCGGCGGGAAGCTTCGGCGGCCAAGCGCCGTTTGCGCGGATGTCGAGGTTGACGTCGATAAGGTCGAGGCCATCGCGCATCATACTCGGCGACTTGCCGACGAAATCGCGTCGCCATTGCTGATAAAAAGGCAGGATCTTGCGGCGGCCGGATATGTCTTCGATGGTGCCGATCAGCCACCTCTTCCACGCAGGGTCCGTAGGCGTTACATAGCTGAGTTCTCGCATACTTGGTGGAGGCCCTGTAGCCCTGTTGACAGCAGCGGTTGTGCGGCTTGCCAAATCAGTTAGGTCGCGATCGGCCGTATGAAAATAGCGCAACGGCAACAAGGCCGAGAAAATTGTTGTGAGGCGGCACGGAAGAGTTCGGTGAGCGCAGCCGGGAGCTTTCGACTTGTAGCTCCACGTTACCGACGGGCGACGTCGTGTTTACTAGTGTAGCGCACCCACGTTTGGTACCGGCTTGCAGCTACCCCTCAAAACAAAATGTCAAGTGCAAAAGCTACACTAGAAACAAAGAGTTGCTCGTGTTCCTTATGGTTCTGACATTTGCTCGGAACGTAGCCGGACAGGGTAGCAAATGTCAGAACCGGAACACCAGGTCACTCCGGCAGAGGGATAAATTCCTCGCCATCCCCAGGCACCGTATCGAAGCGGCCCTGTCGCCAGTCCTCCTTGGCGGCCGCGATCCGGTCCCTGGAGGAAGAGACGAAATTCCACCAGATATGACGGGGCCCGTCCATCGGCTCACCACCCAGCACGATGAGGCGCGTATTGGAGTTGGCAAGGATTGAAATACGGTCACCAGGCTTGAAGATCAGCAGCCGGCCGCTGTCGTAGGTGTCGCCTGCAATATCGATCTGACCCGAGGCGACATAGACAGCGCGCTCCTCGTAATCGGACTCAAGGGGCAGCACGGCGCCGGGGGCCAGTACTGCTTCCGCATAGAATGAAGGATGCGGAAATGATGCCGGCGACGAACGGCCGAACATGTCCCCAAGTACGAGCCGGACCCTCTTGCCCTCACCTTCGATACGGGGAAGGTCGTCGGTCTTGTAGTGGGCGAAACTGGCGCTGGTCTCTTCATGGGACTTGGGCAAGGCCGCCCAGGTCTGGATACCGAACAGGCGGCTTTGGCGTTGTCGCTCCGTCTCGCCGGTCCGTTCCGAATGGACGATGCCGCTGCCCGCACTCATCAAGTTGAGTTCGCCTGGACGGATGGCCTGCTCTGTGCCCAGGCTGTCGCGGTGCATGATTTCGCCATCGAATAGGTATGTGAGAGTGGCGAGCCCGATATGCGGGTGCGGACGTACGTCGATGCCTTCACCCAGCAGAAACTCGGATGGGCCCATTTGATCGAAAAAGATGAAAGGCCCCACCATCTGGCGGCCCGCTGCCGGAAGCGCCCGGCGGACTTCAAAGCCGCCAAGATCGCGTGCTCTGGGTACTATGACCTCCTCGATCAGATCGACCGACGTAGCGTCGCCGAACGTTGGATCGTCGGGAACAACCTCTTTGGGATTATCGCACGGCTGCCAACTCATGGCGTGCCTCCTCCAGGGCGAGAGTGCTTCCAGCGCTTCGGTCTGTCAATCCAGATGCTGTTGCGTGTGTCTCGTTTCAAGCCGCATCGCGGGGGGCCGCGATTGTTCCAGCTCCACGCAGAAGGGCCCGCGCACCCTCGCTTATCGCTGCAAATTCAGCGGCCGCGGCCGGACTGAGGGCGCGAGCCCTCAAATACCCGTGGGCGAGTTTTTGCGCGCAACGGTATTCGGCGCGGACGCCGGCAGCTCGCAGTCGTTCGGCATAAACTGCGCCATCGTCGCGGCAGGGATCATAGTTTGCAGTGGCGATAAACGCCGGCGGAAGTCCAGCAAAGTCATCAGCTTCGAGCGGCGCGGCGCGCGGATCGCCGGCTGTGGGGCCGTCGCCGGTATAAAGGCGCCAGAAATACGCCAGGCTGGCGGCTGTCAGCATCGGCGCGTCGGCCTGCTCGACATATGAGGGGAGGTCGGCGGTGGCGGTCAGCGCGGGGTAGATGAGAAGCTGACCGGCCGGCATCCGCATGCGCTTGCGGCGGGCCTCCTGGCATACTGCGACAGTGAGGGCAGCTCCGGCGCTGTCGCCCGCCAGAATGGTGCGGTGCGGGTCAATTCCCAGCGCTCCAGACGTCTGGATGACGTGCGCCCACACGCCAAAGGCGTCCTCGAAGGCGGCCGGGAACGGGTGCTCGGGAGCGAGGCGGTAGTCGACACTGATCGCCACCGCCGTGCTTGCCAGCGCCAGTTCCGCCACTACGCAGTCGTGGCTTTCGATAGACCCCAGGGCGAAGCCGCCGCCGTGGTAGTAGATCAGCGCGGGGGCGGGTTCGTCGGTCCGTTCGACGGGCTCGTAGATGCGCACGCGAACTGGGTTTGCAGCACCCGCCGGCAGCGACGCGTCGCGTACTCGCAACCCGGACGGGCGGTGACGGGAATAACGGCGCGCCAATTCATCGTAGGTGCGGCGCCGGTCGGCTATCGGCCGCCCCTCCGGGAGGCCGGCATAGACGGCTTCGACCTCTGCAATGAAGCGGCGCATCCCTGTGCACAGGTCCAGTTCTGCCCAGCGCGAGGAGCTTCCAAGCTTATCGTCGTGGCTATTGTTCCGCATCATGCTGCCTCGCCGAGGATCGAATCGAGCGGCACGCGCATGTTGCGCAAGGCCCGCGTGTTTCCCTGGCAATCTCGGTCATCATAAAGCGGGCGTGTCATCGGACCTGTTCTGGTTTTTGCATTCACACGTCAGGACGGGCTCGATCGCAAGACCGTTGCAGATGTGCGGGGAGCCGGCGCGGCGAGTGCGAGAACCGACTGCTCGGATAGTTCTGACACTAATTCAAAGAATTCCGCGGCAGGCGCAAGGCACTGGACCCGATCACTTCGGCCTACGCCATGAGAACAATTGTCAACGTCCCGGCCGCACCTACGGGCGTTTGGACGTCGTCGGAGGCGGATGATTGTTGAGATTATTGGGCGATCCAGCCATGCCGGGTAAGCGCCGCCGTCGAACTGCCGCAACGCGATCCTCGATCGCATCGGTGCGGCATCGTCATAGATCTCACAGGCAGCGGTTGAGATTTTTTGCAATTGAGGTATAAGACACCAACTCCAGATCCAAGTCATGAGTGTGATGCGCTCGATCCTAGCGCGTTCTTTCACAGCCATGACCCCTGACCGACGCGACAGAATGCATCACGAATGCTTCCAAGTATCCTGATGTATACTTATCGATAATTGTTCGCTTGGGCAAGTATCGAGCGCTTATGATCGCTTAATACTTTTGCCGATGCGCCGATTTACCGGAGCAGAAGATGACCAACGCAATGCTTAAAAGACCCCGACAAGACTATGGCGACGACCCGCTCGCCGTGAGGGAAACCAGCCACTACCAGAAGGAATACATCGAGTCGTTCGTCGACAAGTGGGACGCGCTGATCGACTGGGAGCGCCGCGCCAAGTCCGAAGGGGAGTTCTTTATCGAAACCCTGCGCCAGCACGGTGCCAAGAAGGTGCTCGACGTTGCGACCGGCACCGGCTTTCACTCCGTCATGCTGGCGAAAGCCGGCTTCGAAGTGACGAGCGTCGACGGAAGCACGGAGATGCTCACCAAGGCGTTCGAGAATGCAAACAGGCGCGGCCACATGCTTCGCACCATCCACTCGGACTGGCGGTGGCTCAATCGGCACGTACACGACCTGTACGACGCGGTCATCTGCCTGGGTAATTCCTTTACCCACCTGCACAACGAAAACGACCGGCGCAAGTCGCTGGCCGAGTTTTACGCAACTCTGCGCCATGACGGCATCCTGATTCTCGACCAGCGCAACTATGATGCGCTGCTCGATCATCAGGTCGAACCGACGCACAATTTCTACTATTGCGGAGAAGATGTGAGGGCGTTCCCGGAGCACATCGACGATTCGCTGGCGCGCTTTTGCTACGAGTTCGCGGACGGCGCGCAGTTCCATCTCAACATGTATCCGCTGCGCAAAGCCTATGTGACGCGGCTCATGAGGGAAGTCGGATTCCAGAAGGTGACGACGTACGGGGACTTCCAGGAAACGTTCCGCGACAAAGAGCCGGATTTCTTCATCCACGTCGCGGAAAAATCGTATGTCGAACAAGAGGACGAGGCGTCTTGAGCGAGCCCTATTCGGACGTCGTGCAGACCGCGCGCGACTACTACAACAGTGATGATGCCGATAATTTCTACCTCCAGATCTGGGGTGGAGAGGACATTCACATCGGCCTCTATGCCAGTGAGCGCGAAGATATCGCAACCGCCAGCCGGCGCACGGTCGAGAAGCTGGCGGACCGGCTGCCCAAGCTGACGGAGGGTTCGCGCGTACTCGACATCGGATCGGGATATGGCGGGGCAGCGCGCTATCTCGCCAATCGGTTCGGCTGCAACGTCGTGGCGCTCAATCTTGCCGAAAAGGAAAATACGCGGAACCGCGAACTCTGCGCGGTTGCCGGCCTTACCCACCTCGTCGAGGTCGTCGATGGATCATTCGAACAGATTCCTCTCGAAGACGCATCCGTCGATGCAGTCTGGTCGCAAGATGCGATCCTGCACTCGGGCCGACGCGAACAGGTCATAGCGGAAGTGGCCAGGGTGCTGAAGCCGGGCGGCGACTTCGTGTTCACCGATCCGATGGAAAGCGGCAACTGCGGACGCGCCGACCTCATGCCGGTGCTGGAACGGATTCACCTCGAGTCGCTTGGCTCGCCGGAGTTCTACCATCGCACCGCGCACGCCAACGGCCTTGAACTCGTGGCGTGGGAGGAGAAGACGCCGCAGCTCATCCGCCATTACCGCCACGTTCGCGAAGAGCTTTCGGCCCAGCGCGCGAACCTCAAGGGCAAGGTCAGCGAGGACTATATCGAGCGCATGCTGACCGGCCTTGGCAACTGGGTGACAGCGGGCGAAAAGGGCTGCCTTGCGTGGGGCTTTTTGCATTTCAGGAAGACGTGAGGGGTTTTCACCACTTGTCATCCTCGGGCTCGTCTCTAGGACCCAACCATCAGCGAGTGCTGCACAGAGTGGTGATGGTTGCCAGCCCCGCAATCACCATTTAACGGCGCCCCTGCCGAACCATGGGTTCCGGGGACAAGCCCCGGGATGACGGTGGAGGGTTTTGCGCTCGGGGCGTGCTAGATCGGCGAACCCGGGCTGCCTTGCGCGCCGGCTTCCTGTATTTCAAGTCACGGCTTCACAGCCCGTGTCGCGCTCAGCACACATCCAATTTGGGGAAATTTGGTAGGCGGGGCGGGTATCGAACCCGCGACCCTCTGATTAAAAGTCAGATGCTCTACCACTGAGCTACCCGCCCACACGGCCGCAAATGGCCGACCGACACGCTTTTGGGAGCGCGGCGGAGCGGACTTCTAGCGCGGTCTGCCGCCGAGGGCAAGGCGCGTTGCCACTTTATCTCGAGGCAGCTTCAGGTTAGCTAACGCATCCGGCCCGGTTGCGAATTATCGCTACGGCCAAGTCATCTCCGACCACGCCGCGCATGCGCTTGGCGTACCCTTTCGCCGTACCGACTTGAACGCGTTTTGAGCCCTTCCGCCGGACCCGAAGTTTCGGGTCCTGGCCTGAGCGTGGAACCTTATGACCCAACCGCCAGACGCTTTCCCCAGTCCGCCGACGCCGCTCCCGCAAACGGGTGACGCCGCCAAGGCCATCGGCCTTATGATCCTGGCGGTGCTGCTGTTCTCGTGCCTCGATGCGGCGGCCAAATACCTGGCGACGCGCGCGGAAGTGCCTGTCGCCCAAGTGATCTGGGTTCGCTTCATCGTGCAGTTCGTGCTGCTGATGGTGATGGTGCCTGCACTCGGCGTGCTGAGCCTGAAATCGATGTTTCGCACCAAGAAGCTCGGCTGGCAGCTGGTCCGCTCGGCGATGATGGCTTTGACGACGGCTTTCAACTTCCTCGCCCTGCAATACCTGCGGCTCGACCAGACCATTACCGTCATGTTCCTGACGCCGCTGATCGTGGCGCTGGCGGCCGGGCCGCTGCTCGGAGAATGGGTCGGCATGCGCCGGCTCGTCGCCATCCTTATCGGGTTTGCCGGGATCCTCATCGTCGTCCGGCCGGGCTTTGCCGCCGTGCATCCGGCCATTCTCTATTCTTTCGCGGCCATGGCTGCCTATGTCGCGTTCGCGCTGATCACACGGCATATTGCATCGTTCGACCCGCCGCTGGTGACGCTGTTCTTCTCAATGTTCGCGGGTGTGCTTTTGGGATTCCCCTTCGCGGCGGCGACGTGGCAATGGGACTTCGGGGTTCCGGTATGGGGCATGCTACTGACCCTCGGCATCCTCGGGGGAACCGGACACTACCTTTTCATTCTGGCTTACCGACTGGCGCCGGCAGGCATCATCACGCCGTTCATCTACCTGCAGATCGTCAGCATGTCGGCGCTCGGTTACGTGATCTTCGGCGACATTCCCGACATCTGGACAGCCATCGGCTCGACGGTCATCGTCGCCTCGGGGATCTACCTATTCTATCGCGAGCAGGCAGTGAAAGGGACTTCCTAGTGTGATGATTCAGAAGTTCGCTACCACCTGCGGCTAGGTTCAGAGCGAACTTCTGAATCATCACACTAGCAACTTTCTAATTCTACTGCCCCGTCGCGCCTAAATCGCATCATAGCCGCAACCTCGTTCGATTTATCGCTGCCCCGCGATCTGGCCGGGCATACGCGCACCGGCTTCGAACCAGTCGAGGGCGCTATCGGCCCAATCGGGGGGGATCGAATGGCCGCCGGGATGCAGGATCAGGCGCAGCTCGGAGTCGGGCGCGCAGGTTTCCCATGCGCGCAGCCAGCGGTCGCCGTTGGTCAGTCTCGCCTCTGCGGGCCGGGAGGCGCACAGGTTCGCTTTTCGCCAGATGCCGAGTCCGGCGAAGATGTTACCCTGGACGAGGCCGCTGTTGCCTAGCGGCCGGCCTTCCAGCGGGACCGTCGCATCGCCCCAGCCGTGCGTGTGGAACAGCCGGACGGGCCCTTTGCACGAACCCGGCAACGGATCCCAGAAGCCACCGGCGACGGGGGCGTAGGCAGCGAATGCCTCCGGATCTTCGCAGGCGATGTTCCAGACCATCGAGCCACCGCGCGAGAACCCCGTCAGTAGCACCCTGCCGCGATCCAGCGGCAAGCGCCCTTCGAGATCAGCCAGTACGTCGTTCAGGAACGCCCGTTCGTCGCGCCGGGGGGGCTGCCCATCGCGCACCGACCAGTCGCGTTTTCCAGTATTCGCAGGCAATGCGTTCGGGGCTACAAACAAATACCCACGGGCAGTGACAGGTGCGACTGATTTGGCATCCTGCAGTGCGGCTTTTCCCGAACTCGCCCATCCGTGCAGCATGATGACCACGGGAAAGCCACGCGAACCGGGCGGGGTGGCTGGGGCGGCGAAATAGTACTCGCCGTTCGCAATTGTGCAGGGCGCGTCCGGGCTGCCGCAATCGGCATCGGCAAGGGCTGGCCCGTTCGCCGCCGGCAACACAACCGTCATGGCGAGGAGGGCCAGGCGGGGGCATCGCAGCAACGTTCCCGGCACGGGCATCGGTATCTCCGTAGTTCACCGCTTCAGATAAACCATGGACCGCCGGCTCTGTCAGATCACGAGTTGTTTGGACTGCTCAAATCCAGCCCATCAATTCGCGGCGGACGATCGCCTCGATGACCTCGATGCCAAGATCGCTGTCGTTGAGGGCGGGAACGTAGGAGAATTTCTCGCCGCCGTTATGCTCGAAGATCTCCCGGTTCTCGCCCTCGAGTTCCTCAAGCGTCTCGAGACAATCGGCTGAAAAGCCGGGAGCGACGAGCGTCAGCTTCTTGACACCTTCCTTGGCGAGACGCTCGACCGTGTGGTCTGTGTAAGGCTTCAGCCAGGGATCGTTGCCAAAACGCGACTGGAACGTCGTCAGCCAGTCTTCCTTCGGATAACCGAGGCGTTCGCGGACAAGTCGCGAGGTCTTCTGGCACTGACAATGGTAGGGATCGCCCTTGTCTAGATATTCCTGCGGCATGCCGTGGAAAGTCGCGATCAGCTTCTCGGGCTTGAAGTCGAGACTGGCGAGATGGCGTTCGATCGATCTGGCGATGGCATCTATGTAGGCGGGATCGTCATGATAGCGAGGTGCGACGCGGACAGCCGGCTGCCAGCGCAACTTCATCAGGGCGCGAAACGCCTGGTCGCAGGCTGTCCCTGAAGTGGCGGCGGCATACTGGGGATAGAGCGGCAACAGCAGGATCTTTTCGCAACCCTGTTCCTGGAGATAATTCAGGCGGCTTTCAGTCGAGGGGTTGGCGTAGCGCATGGCCCAGTCGACCATGATTTCGGGGTGGCTGGCCAGCCGCTCGGCGAGCGCACTCGCCTGATTGCGGGTGATCGTCTTCAGGGGACCTTCGTCGAGTTCCTTGTTCCAGATCGTTTCGTAGTCCTTGCCTTTGCGCGAGGGGCGCGTTGTCAGAATGACAAGGTTAAGGAGCGGCCACCAGATCCAACGCGGCACTTCGATGACGCGCCGGTCGGAGAGAAATTCGTGCAGGTACCGGCGCATCGGCCAATACGATGTGCCGTCAGGCGTGCCAAGGTTGAGCAGCAAGACTCCGATGCGGCCATGCTTGACGTCCGGGTGGTCGGCAGGCCACGACGATTTATCGGCCTTGAATCCACTGGCCCGGGTCATTTCATTCATCATCGGCCCTTGCTTTCTGCCTGATCCTGCTGAAGCCTAACGCGCAAGACAACCTATCGGATCAAAGCAGGCTGCGCGACCCCGGCGTACCGGCAGGTTGCCGCATGGGGCCGGCGGTTCCCGTAAGTCGGCGCAATCCGAAACCTCACAGGACGACGATCCAGATGACGAAAAAAAGCGGCGGCGGTGGCCGCGTGCAAGGCCCCGGCGGCGGCCAGCGCCAGTTGCATACCCGCGTCAAGACCGCGCGGCGGCGCACAGCCTCGTCGGCGCGCTGGCTGCAGCGGCAGCTGAACGATCCCTACGTGGCGGCCGCCAAGCGGGAAGGGATGCGTTCCCGCGCGGCCTACAAGCTGACCGAGATCGACGACAAGCACGGCATCCTCAAGTCCGGCCAGGTCGTCATCGACCTGGGTGCGGCTCCCGGCGGCTGGAGCCAAATTGCGGCCGAGCGCGTGAAATCCGTCGAGGGGGTCGGCTATGGCAGGGGTCAAGTCGTGGCGATCGACTATCTTGGCGTCGATGCACTGCCCGGCGTCGAAATCCTGCAGATGGATTTCACCGACGACGATGCCGAAGCCCGGTTAAAGGAACTGATCCGCGGCGGCAAAGCTGACGTGGTGTTGTCGGACATGGCCGCCCCCACCGTGGGGCACACGCGCACTGACCACCTGCGCATCATGGGGCTCGCTGAATTGGCCGCCCACTTTGCCATCGACGTCCTTAACGAGGGCGGCGTGTTCCTGTGCAAAGTGTTCCAGGGCGGCGCCGAGCGCGAGCTGCTTGACGTTCTCAAGAAGAACTTCAAGACCGTGAAACACGTCAAGCCGCCGGCCAGCCGCGCCGACTCGGCGGAGTTGTACGTCCTTGCGACGGGATTCAGGGGTAATCAGCGCGAGGAGGGGGATAGCCGCTGATGCTGGCCGGAACCAAGGTAGGCAGCGATTTCTAAATTTCGCGGCCGTTTGGCTGCGCGATTGAAACAGATACCGTCATCCACGCGCCATCCAAACCGCCGCCGAAGGCGCGCTCCAGCACCCACCGGTACCGGAGAACCAGTCCCGTGGCGCTGGTCACATCGACGTCGAATGCGGCGGCCACGCCGGTGCGCTCCAGAAGCGTGATCGTATGCGAGCTGTGATCGATGAGCGCGTTGTAGAACGGCCCCTTCATCATCACGGCGAAGTTATCGTAGGGGCCTGTCATGCGGCGGTTGATGGGATGGGCGAACTCCCACACCTGGCGGATGCCAGCGTTACTTGTGGGGGTATCGTTAGCCTGAAGCGCATCAAGCTGCGTGCGAACCACGTCTTCCGGCGACATCTTCGCGTCCGGTCGAACCAAATCCTGTGCCAGCGCCACCGAGGCCAGGGCGATGATAGCCATGACACAACCGGACAGAATAAAGGTTCTCATGGCCAGTCCTTGCGGTTAGTTCTCTCCGCTTGAACGCAACTGGCGCCAAATCGGATCAGTCCGAACCTATCCCTTCTTCTTCATCATGGCATCGATGCTCCAGGGGCCGGGACCAGCGAACACGAAATAGAGGAAAATGAAGCAGTAAAGAATGGCGGCGTCGCCACCGTTGTTCGTTGGAAAGATGTCGCGCGGCGCGTGGGCCATCCAATAAGCTACAGCCATTGTGCCGGACGCCAGGAACGCGGCGGGGCGCGTCATGAACCCGACCAGGATGGCCAGCCCGCTCACGATCTCGATCACACCCGCTGTCCAAGGCAGCGAGAACGCCTCGACGGCGCGTGTCGATGCCGGCACCCCGAGCAATTTCTGCGTCCCGTGCAGCAGAAAAATCAGTCCGGATACGATCCGCAGCACACTCAAAACGCGCGGCTGCCATGCTGTCAGACTGTCCATCGTTTTACCCCGTTCACTTTTGCAAAGCCGTCGCCTGATGCGTTCGACAGGCGCCATCAGTTCCTTAAGAGTATCGTTGAAGGTGTGCAAACACCGAGTGAAGGCACAAGTCCCGGGCGGCAATCCCATGAACCCACGTTGCTGATCCCGGTTAGGTATCGCTCATCGGCCGGCCCAGAGCATTTCCCGCCGATCATCCGCATCCGGCTCTAGTGAGGCGTCGCGCCTAAATCGAACGAGGTTGGGGCTATGATGCGATTTAGGCGCGGCGGGCCACTAGTACCGCCGATCAGAAGTCCCTGCATCATGCCAGTCAAGCACCGTCAGGGACTTCTGATCGAAATGCGGCACTAGAAACAATATCTAGCTAGTACCCTTTACTTTCCGAAGTTCGCTCCGGAGGTCGCCGCGGGTGACTCACGAACTTCGGAAAGTGGGCACTAGGGTCAATCGAACTCTTCCATTCTCGGGAACTGGATCCGCCCCTCGACGAGTCCGCGCAGGATGCGGCAGCCGTTGCCCGATGCGGAGAAGTGGTCGTAGGCCATCGCCCCGAAGCGGGCAGGGTCCAACATGAGCACCATGTCGACGAAGTGGCTCAGGTCGGAAGGGGGCGGACGAGAAATCGACTTGAGGAATTTTCTGCGGACTACCGGTGGCATCGAGTCGATCTGGGCGGCGTAAGCGACGTACTCATGGGTGGCATGAGAGTAGCTATGATGTCTTGTGAGCTTCCGGAAGACGTAATGCGCGACCTCGTGGGCAACGATGCTTCCATAGAATTCCTCGACCGGCGGAGCGCGATATTCCTCCACCTCGCCCGCCATCGCGGCGCACCGCTTCAGGTTGACGATCCGAACCGTCTCCGTGCTGGCGTCATAGCTGCCGAACACATCGACACCGCCGACATCGAGTGCGCCCGCCACAACTCCGATGCGTATCCGGCCCGAAGGTCTCAACTTGCATCGCCGAAAGAACTCGATGCTTCGCTGAGCCGCCGTACAGATCAAGGCCTTCTCGTCGGGCGCTGCGCCTGTAACGTCGACGTCGACAGCTTCACACGTGGCAGGCGGCGTGCTGCGCAAGGTGGATTCCGCATCGGCTTTCGCCGCGCCCGCGGGTTGACTGATCGCGCCGCTCCAAACGGCCAACGAGGCAAGGAAAAAGCCGGCCGACAGAAAACTTCTGTTTTCACTGTATGGACGCATCGTCCACAAATCACGCCACGTTCACTCGTTGAACCATGATGCATATCAAGACGGCGATTGGAAATCGCCTTGGCGATCTTCGATCGCTCAAATGACGAGGCGGTTGGTCCAGGACCCTAAAGCGTGCCGCCGTCTACATGGAGGCGGGACTTGGTTTCTTCGGCCCAATCTGAAAACCGGCCATCGGCGATGGCTTCGCGCATCGCCGCCATCAGGTCCTGGTAGAAAGCGACGTTGATCCACGACACCATCATGGATCCCAGCATCTCACCCGATTTTATCAGGTGGTGGAGGTAGGCCCGGGAATAATCGCGCGCGATGGGGCACGAGCTGCGCGGGTCGAGGGGGGCGGGGTTGTCGGCGTGGCGGGCATTCTTGAGATTTACGCGCCCTTGCCAGGTGAAGGCGAGGCCGTGGCGACCGTTCCTCGTCGGCATGACGCAGTCGAACATGTCGATACCGCGCTCCACCGCTTCAATCAGATCGTGCGGGGTGCCGACGCCCATCAGATAGCGGGGCTTGTCTCGCGGCAGCAGCGGCACGGTTGCGTCGAGCGTGCGCAGCATGGCCTCCTGGCCCTCGCCGACCGCGAGCCCGCCGATGGCGTAACCGGGGAAGTCCATCGCAACGAGCGCCTCGGCGGACTCACGGCGCAAGCCCTCGTCGACCCCGCCCTGGACGATGGCAAACAGCGCCTGACCGTGGCTGGCCCGCCCGTTCGCCTGCTGGGCCTCGAACGCGCGCTTCGAACGTTCGCCCCAGCGCAGCGACAATTCCATGGCGCGGCGAACTTCGTCGCCATCGGCGGGAAGCTCGATGCACTCATCCAGTTGCATCTGAATATCGGCGCCGAGCAGGCACTGGATCTCAATCGAACGCTCGGGGCTCAGCATGTGGTGCGAACCGTCGATGTGGGAGGAGAATGCCGCACCCGCCTCGGTGATCTTTCGCTTGGCGGCCAGGCTCATGACCTGGAAGCCGCCGGAGTCGGTTAGGATCGGCTTGTCCCAGCGCATGAACTTGTGCACGCCGCCGAGGCGGGCGATGCGCTCGGCGCCGGGGCGCAGCATGAGGTGATAGGTGTTGCCGAGAATGATGTCGGCACCCGTCTCTCTCACCTGCTCGACGTACATCGCCTTCACGGTTGCCGCCGTGCCGACCGGCATGAAGGCCGGCGTGCGGATGTTGCCGCGCGGCGTGCGGATGGTCCCAAGTCGCGCATGCCGATCGATCTTCATCAGCTCGAAACTGAACGGCCGGTGCGGCAACGGCGCGTGGACGGTCGGGAAAGGCGGGATCTGGTCCGGGTTCTGGTCCGGGGCTGGGTCTTTGTCTCGGGCATGGTTCATGGTCGCCGGTTTATCCGGCCTGACCGGCCAACCTGTCAACGCCGCAGTCTAAGGCCGAGGCGGACTTCGTCGCTTTCGTAGTCGCTGCCCTGGAAATCGGAGCGGAAAACGGTGTGCTGGTAACGGGTGAAGGCCACCGCTTCGCGGCTCATGAAATATTCCAGACCGAGCGCATAGACGAACTCGCTTTCCTCGACGTCGATGCCTGCGTAGTCGCGCCGTAAGAACTCGATGCCGGTGCTGCCGACCAGATTGGTGCGGAATGCGTGGCGGGCTTCGATGCCAACTCGCTGCTCAAGGGCGGCGCCGGTGTTTGCCGTCTGCGTCACGGACGAAATGTCGGAGGAGGCGGTGAACAGCAGCGATGTGAGCCCGGTCACCCGCCACGCGAGATTAGCATCGACGATGAGCCCGCTGGCGTCTGCAAGCCGGCGATCCTCGAGGTTCTGGGCACCGCGCCCGAGACTGGCTTCACCGCGCAGGATTTCGCTGGTCTGGCCGAACGAGACGCCGACGCGGACGCGGCTGCCTTCTGAATCGCGGCGGCGGTTATCGGCGGTGGAAGCGGCTTCGAACGCGCGTTTATTGCCCTCGACTTCGGCAAACACGCTGAGCGTCGGCTTCAGTTCCCATGACGCGCGGATGGCGGCGCGGCGCTCGGTGACGTCGCGGTCATTGATGCCGGGGCCGGGCAAGCCGGTGGGCGGGTCAAGGTTCTGGGTTTCGGTATAGTTGGAATCGGCGACCGCCCCGCGCAGCTGGACCGATAAGCGGTTGAATCGCTGATTGAGGGCGGCGGAAGCCTCGTCGCTCATGACGCTTGCTCGCGGGCCAGTGCTGGCTGCGTCAATCGCTCCGCGGCTTTCCTGGCTGCGCTGTCGGCGGACGGCGGCCTGCATGTTGGTGCGCCGGGTCACATCTATGCGGCCGCGCGATTCAACCGTGAAGCCGCGGTCGTTCTCGGTGCCGAACTTGCGGTAGTTGGAAAGGTCGCCCGCCGCCTGGAATTCGAGCGCGTGGTTGGACCAGTTCGAGACGAGCCGCACGTTTGGGATGAGTTCGCCCGCGATATCGGCTTGTCCGTCGGGGCTGGTGAAGACGTTTGAATAACGAGCCGCGGCGATCTCGACCTCTGGAAACAGCACGAACGTGCCGATCCGGATGCCGACGGGGTCGTAGGGGTCGAGGGCTGCAAAACGGGCAGGCCTGCGGTTTTGTGCGGGGTCGAAGGGTTCGATCTCCTCGACCTGGAACAAAAGCGGATTGTCGCCATCAAAGGGCGTCACCGGGTTCGCGGGAAAGTTGTATTCGCTGCGCTCGGATTCGGGTCGCTGATCGGAGGTCACGGGATCGGCTCCGTCCGCATCTTCAGTAGGCGGTTCGTCGGCGGTGAAGATACCGTCGCGCAGATCCTCAGGCGGTTCTGCGACTGCGAGATCGCCGTCCTCGGGAACGGTAGCGAGCGGCGGAGAAGCGGCGGTGGAAACGTCAACATTTCCCGTTCGCAGCACTCCTGGAGCGACAATCTGTTCGGTACGCGCCGCAGTTGGCGGCGTATCGGGTCCATTCAACAGCTTTTGAGCGTGCAGCGCCGCGGGACAAAGAAGCGCGGCCGCGAGCGCCACGCACGCACAATGGTTCAGCCCCTTCGCGCTGCTGCGAATTGCCACGCTCGTCTGTCCTCGTCACTTTTTCCAATGGAAAAAACGTTAGGTGACCCGGGTTAACCAGACGTTTACATCTGTACCGCGCCGGCACGGCGGACGGGCTATCGTCGCAATGCTCTATCCCCTGTGCAACTGGCGGGCACCGTTTCCCCGGTCAGCAGTATTTGCTAGTGTTGCGTATCTGACGTTTGGTACCCACTCGCGGCGAGGCTCTTAACCAAACGTTAGATACTAAAGCAACACTGGAATCATAGAGTTGCTAGTGTTCCTTATGGTTCTGACTTTTGCTCCGTAGTTCGCCGCACAGGCAAGCAAATGTCTGACCCGGAACACTAGACAGTCGGGATCACGGCGGAATGGGCCGGGAAATAGCGGCGCGTGAATTCAGCGCCGGCTCGGGGGGACGGATGGCCGAACGCGGGGCAAACTTGAGAACGAATGAAGGCACGGCCGCCGTCAAGACCGGTGCCGTTGTCGCCAAGACGGTCAAGGGCACGCCTGCAAAAGCCGGGGGCAAGAAGAAACAGTTGAAGAACGCCTCCATAGAGGCAGCGCAGCGGACCTTGAAGCTCGAAAGCGCCGGGTTGAGCGAGCTTCACGAGGCGCTTGGCGATGGGCTCGGCAGCCCGTTCGCACTGGCTATCGAAACGATTGCCAAGGCACGCGGCCGGGTCATCGTCAGCGGCATCGGCAAAAGCGGACATATCGGCCAAAAGATCGCGGCGACGTTTGCCTCGACGGGCACTCCGGCGTTCTTCGTTCACCCCAGCGAAGCCTCACACGGCGACCTTGGCATGATCACGCGCGAGGATGTGATCCTCGCAATCTCGTGGTCGGGCGAATCGGTTGAACTTTCCAACATCATCGCCTTCTCCCGCCGCTTCAAGGTGCCCTTGATCGCCATTACTTCGCGCCGAAAGTCGACGCTTGGTTCGCAAGCCGACGTCTGCCTCGAACTGCCGCGCGCCAAGGAGGCCTGTCCGCACGGGCTCGCGCCGACGACTTCAACGACGATGCAGCTGGCGATCGGCGACTGCCTTGCCATTGCGCTGCTTGAAACGAAGGGATTCACGGCGCACGACTTCAAGGTCTTTCATCCCGGCGGATCGCTTGGAGCTTCACTGAAGTACGTCGCCGACCTCATGCACTCCGGGGCGGACATGCCAATAGCCCGCGACGACGTCGACATGACATCGGCGCTCGTCACCATGACGCAGAAGGCGTTCGGCTGCCTGGGCATCGTCGACAAGAAGGGCCGGCTGGTCGGGGTCATCACCGACGGCGATTTGCGGCGCAACATGGGCGACAGGCTGTTGCGCGCCAAAACCGGGGAAGTGATGACGAAGAACCCCAAAACTGTGGGGCCCGGCACGCTGGCATCCGCCGCGCTCGAAACCATGAACGCCAGCCGCATCACTGCACTGTTCGTTGTCGATAAGGGCAAGCCGGCCGGCGTGGTGCATGTGCATGACATGCTGCGGGCGGGCGTGGTGTAAGAGTGGGATGCGCTCGGACTCGCCGCGCGTCAGCCGAAATAGAACCAGGCGTGCATGAAAGAGGGGCCGTCGAAAAGGTCGATGCCCACGGCCGATTTCACGCAGTAAGCGGCGACGAACAGTACCGGAAAACCAAGACCCATCGACACAAACGGCATTGCACGGGCGGTCAGTTCGGCGGTCGTGACGTAGCGGCGGTAGGTCATCTGTCTCAGGTCCTGGGCGTTTGCTTTCCGACGTGAGCCGTACTGCAAAGGCGGGACCGTTTCGCAGGTGTCTATTTGTGCTCCAGAATGAACCAGAAAAGGCTTCGACCATCCTCTTTGGCAGAGCGTCGAATCGATATTCAACAAAAACGGCCCGCCGTGCGGCGGACCGAATTGCAGATCAGGAGGAGTGGATCGCCCGGCGGGCTCAGTCGCCCTTGAAGACGTCCGAGTGGATATTGGTCTTCCAGCCAGGGCCTGCCTGCGCGCCGAGCGTGCCTGCGGTCGATACTCCAGCAATGAGGGCGGCTACCGCAATCGTCTTAAAGATCGTCTTCATATTGAAAAGTCTCCTAGGGTGTTGTTGTTATTCAGCTTCGGGCTGATGCACGAGGAGTAGCCGCCAGACTGCGGCGCTGGTGTTCCGCAGGGAACTTAGCGGGCGCCCTGACGCGACTGTGAACCGGCGTGATCGGCGGGCTATCGCTTCCAGGTCAGTCGGGTGGCGCACGATATCTTCAACCAAACTCAACGTGCCGGGGTGCCGCAATGCTGAAAAAGATACTCCTGACGCTGGCTTCCCTGATCGGCGTTTTCGCCGTCTACATCGCCGTCCTGCCGTCGGAGTTTTCGGTGGCGCGCTCGACCGTGATCGCAGCTCCGCCCGCAGCGGTCTTCGAGTACGTCAACGACCTGCAGAAGTGGGATGCCTGGTCGCCGTGGGCGAAGCGCGATCCCAATTCGAAAGCCACCTTCGAGGGACCCGAAACCGGCAGGGGGGCGATCTTCAAGTGGGATGGCAACGCTGAGGTCGGCAAGGGCAAGATGAGGATCGAGGAAAGCATCCCGCCGCGCGAGATCGAGATCAAGCTCGACTTCGAGAGGCCGTTTGAAGACACCGCCGACGTGGGCTTCGAATTCGAACCCGTCGAGGACGGCACCAGGGTGACCTGGAGCATCGCTGGGGAACAAGACTACATCGAGCGTGTCTTTTGCACATTGATGGGCCTCGATATGGACCAGATGATCGGCAACGACTACGAGGAGGGCTTAGCCAACCTGAAGCGCGTCGTCGAAAAGGCCGCTGAGTGAACTTCGACTAAACCCTTGATCAAATCTGATTTTAACTTTTCCTTAGCCATATCTTCACGGAAACTTTTCAGACCTCGTCTTAAAACACTCCAGGAACACCCATAATCAGGGTTGTATTGAACATTCGAACTGGAGACAGATATGCTTGGTGACACTTTAGGCCTTCTCGGCCTGGTCATGGTTTTGCTGGCCGCGGCCGCGCTCTGGTCGACCGTCAAGGTCGTACCCCAGGGCTACAACTTTACGGTCGAGAATTTCGGGCGCTACACGCGCACACTGTCACCGGGGCTGCATATCCTCGTGCCTGTCGTCGAGCGCGTCGGTTCGCGACTCAACATGAAGGAGCGCGTTCTCGATATCCCTTCCCAGGATGTCATCACCCGGGACAACGCCATGGTGCGCGTCAACGGCGTCACGTTCTACCAGATCCTGAACGCCGCCAAGGCCGCCTACGAAGTCGACCAGCTTGAAAGCTCGGTCGTCAACCTGACGATGACCAACATTCGTACCGTCATGGGCTCGATGGACCTCGACGAGCTTTTGTCCAACCGCGATCACATCAACGCGCAGCTTCTGAACGTCGTCGATGCGGCAACCGAGTCCTGGGGGATCAAGGTCACGCGTATCGAGATCAAGGATATCGATCCGCCGCGCGACCTCGTCGATTCGATGGCCCGCCAGATGAAGGCTGAGCGCGAAAAGCGCGCGCAGATCCTCGAAGCCGAAGGTTCGCGCCAGGCCGCCATCCTCGAAGCCGAAGGTGAAAAGCAGGCCGCAGTGCTCGAAGCCGAAGGCCGCCGCGAAGCTGCATTCAAGGACGCCGAGGCGCGCGAACGCGCCGCCGAAGCCGAGGCCAAGGCGACGCAGATGGTTTCGGCTGCGATTGCCGCCGGCGACGTCCAGGCGATCAACTACTTCGTCGCCAACAACTACATGAAGGCACTCGAAAAGATCGCCATGTCGCCAAACCAGAAGATCCTGATGATGCCGCTCGAAGCAGCATCCATGATCGGTTCGCTCGCCGGTATCGCGGAGATTGCCAAGGACGCGTTCAGCAAGGACGAGGACGGCAATCGCAAGGTTCGCGGCTCTGTTCCGAGAGTCTAGAGCCTCGTAATTCCAGAGCATCTTTATCCGATCCGGGTATCGCCTTCCGGCGATTCCGTCGGATCGGATGTTGCTCTAGATTGAGGATCAGGCGAGAAGTCCCTAGTGGCCCGTCGCGCCTAAATCGCATCATAGCCGCAACCTCGTTCTATTTAGGCGCGACATGAGGGCCACTAGCAACATCAATGGCTTAGTGAGGCGTTTATCGCGCCCTAGTTGACTCAAACCTCGCCGCACCATCGGTCAACTAAGGCGCGACGCCTCACTAGCAGGCCGCCCCGGCTTACCGGGGGCACCTAAAAAAGAGAAGTGAGGGTCGGATGCAGACTTTGTATGACCTCCTGAGCCATCTCGGTGGCTGGAACTGGGTGATCGTCGCCCTCCTGCTATTGTCCCTCGAAACGGTGATTCCAGGCGTCCATCTCCTCTGGTTCGGGCTTGCCGCGCTTATCGTCGGCGTGACGACGCTTGTCGTCTCGGCGGCCGGACCCGAATACGCGGACGCGTTCGTCTGGCAGTTCCAAATCATTGCGTTTGCGCTGGTCTCGATGGTGACGGTGTTCTTCGTGCGCCGCTATGCTTCGGCTGGCGCCGACGACGCGGCCGATGCGCCGTCTCTAAACGTGCGTGCGCAGCAGTATATCGGACGGTCCACCACGGTGATGGTGCCTATTCAGGGCGGACGTGGCAAAGTCAAAATCGGCGACAGCCTTTGGCAGGCCGAAGGCGCGGATGCGCCGGTCGGTGCGCGGGTGAAAGTTACAGGTGTCAATGGCTCGGTCCTGATTGTCGAGCCGGTCTAGCAGCCGCTTCACGAATGGGGCCATTCCGCAGGGGACCAGCCCGTCGCAGCAACAGGCTGACCTGCAAAGCGTGGGCGAAGAGCTTTCGCTATGAGCGATAAAACTGGCCGCAAACTCCCCCACGAGTTGATCTGGGCGTTGGCAACCTTGAGCTTCGTTCTACCGTTAGTGGCGCTGGGCCTTGGGGCGGTGGGCGGCTGGCGCATTCTCAACAGCGACCCCGGCGGCTGGCCATGGGTCGGCGTCGGCGTCGTGTGCTTCGTCCTCGACCTGATCATCGACCTGTGGCTCGCCAACCCGCACACGTTGGCTTCCGATGACCCCGATCTCAACTGTCGCGGTTCGCAATGCATCGGGCGCATCGCGGAGCTTGTCGAACCGGTCGAAGGCGGCCGCGGCAAGGTTCGTCTCGGCGATACGGTCTGGACGGTCGAGTGCGCGGAGAACCTGCCGGCCGGGTCATTCGTGCGGGTAGTCGGAAGCGATGGCGCGGTGTTGCGGGTGGAAGGGGCGAAAACATAGATCGCTCGGCTTCAGACGGAAACAGTCTTGCTTTTTTCGCTCACTGCCCGATCGCCCTGGCGCTGCGCGGGGGGCGCCGCTGCTTGGCCAACACTCAGCGAACCGTTATTGGGCAGCCCGACCACGCAAGCAGGGAATGGTGGATGGGGAGCAAACTGGATGGCGGCAAGATACTAACGCCGCAACTGTTCCTTCACCTTGGCAGCCAGCTGCGGCAGGGAAAAAGGTTTCGGAAGGAATGCGAAGGTCTCTTCGCCGAGGGCCTGCTGGAAGGCTTCGTTTGGGTAGCCGGAAACGAAGATGATCTTCAGATCCGGATTGGTCTTGCGGAGTTCCTTCAGCATAGTCGGGCCGTCCATGCCGGGCATGACCACGTCGGAGACGACGATGTCGACTTCGCCATTGCACTCCTTCATGACCTCTAGCGCTTCGAGGCCGTCGGAGGCTTCGAGAACTTCGTAGCCCTGGCGCTTCAAGGCGCGCACCGCAAACGAGCGAACAACGTCCTCGTCTTCGACCAGCAGCACCTTGCCGGTGCCGGTGAGGTCGACCTTCTGCACTTCGGCACTGGCCTGGGCGCGATCGGCGATGGTGGCCTCGTCCTTCTCGTCGAGATGGTAGCGGGGCAGGTAGATGCGGAAGGTCGTGCCCTTGCCGATGGCCGATTCGGGGTAGATGAAGCCGCCGGTCTGCTTGACGATGCCGTAGACGGTGGCAAGCCCGAGACCGGTGCCCTTGCCGGGCGCTTTGGTGGTGAAGAACGGTTCGAAAATTTTCTCCAGCACTTCGGGGGGAATACCTGTCCCCGAATCCTCGATTTCGATCAGCACGTACTCGCCCGGCTGCATGCCTTCCTTGGCGAGCTTTTGGGTTTCGCGTTCGGCGACGTTGCGCGTACGGATCGACAGGCGGCCGCCATCGGGCATCGCGTCCTTGGCGTTGACGGCGAGGTTGATGATCGCCTGTTCGAGCTGCAGCTTGTCGGTGCGGCAAAACCAGAGGTCGCGACCCGACTGGACCTTGAGTTCGATGCGCTCGCCTATGGAACGTTTCAGCAGCGGGGCGAGATCGCCCATGACTTCGCCGAGCTGCAGCGGCTCGACGAGCAGGGTTTGCTGGCGGGCCAGCGCCAGCAGCTTGGCAACGAGACCGGCGGCGCGGTTGGCCGACGACTTGATGTTGACGATATCCGAATGCGCCGGATCACCGGGCCGGTGGGTCTGCAGGAGAAAATCGGAGAAGCCGATAATTGCGGTCAGCATGTTGTTGAAGTCGTGGGCGACGAAGCCTGCGAGCTTGCCGACGGCCTCCATCTTCTGGCTTTGCGCGTAGCGTGCTTCGAGCGCCTTCTGTTCGGTCACGTCGATGAGATAGAGGATAGCGGCTTCGGGCGCATTGCGGGCGTGCGTCAGCGGACTCATGTAGAGGCGGCGGGTGTATTCGCCTTTGGAACCTGCGCCGATCTCGACGGGCTGGACGTTGCCCTGTCCGGCGGCAGCCTTTTCGAGGCCGGCGGCAATCGCCGCACGCGTATCGGCATCGACCGAGCGGGAGAGAATGTCGAGTGCCGGCTTCGCCTTGGCGCCGGTACCGTCGACGATCATGCGCGAGAAGGCCGTGTTGGCGGATACGATGCGGCCATCGCGACCGATGGTGGCAATGCCAAGCGGTGCGGACCGGAAGAAGCGCTGGAAGCGGGCGCTGGCAATTTCGACGTCGGCTTCTTCCAACTCGTCGGTCTCGCGTTCGACGGCGGCAAGGATCAGGCCTCCCGTCGTGCCCGGTGCGGTCTGCGCGATAATGCGGACCGGGACGAGGCAGCCGTCTTCGCGGATGAGATCGAGTTCGCAGTTCGGCGCCGCGGCTTCGCCGTTGCGGCCCATCGCCATCAACAGTTCGGCGCCGTCTGAGGTGACGAGATCGGAAAGCTTCAAACCGCGCGAAACAGCGGCAGCCGGGTCGGAGAAGCCGAGCCATGTCGACAGCGTCCGGTTGATGTGGCTGAGCGCGCCGTCTTCCTGAATGTGGGCCAACCCGACGGGCACCGCGTCGTAACCGGCAATCGTCTTGTGGAGGCCGGACAGCGCCTGCTGCTGCATGGCCCGTTCGGCGGTGACGTCGCCAATGCGCCAGAGAACGAGAGGCCCGGTTTCAGAGGAAATGCCGTTGGGGAACGAAAAGGGGGATACCGAAATGCGCGCCCACCCGATAGTTTGGCGGGGGCCGAGAGCATCGGAGGCCAGATGCACCGGAATCATTTCATAATGGGCCTGTCCGGCTTCGGCGGCACGCATCAGGCGGAACATCGCTTCCGACACCGCGGGGGTTCCCCCCAGTGCCATTTCGATGTCGGAAACCTCGGCTACTGGAGCGCCGCCAAGAAGCCGGGCGCCGGCCTTGTTGGACCAGACGAGGCTGCCGTCGGGGCGCATAAGTTGCGTGACCTCGGACGATCCGTCGGTGATGTAGCCGGCAATGTCGGGGCCTGGCAGGCGGGCGCCGACACGGATATGTCCTGCGGCAAGTCCAAACAAGAAGAAGACCCCGAGCATCGCCAGCACGGCCATCAGGGTCAGCAGAAGCGGTTCGGTGGACTCGGCCGATATCAGGGACAAAAGCGCGGCGCTGGCCGCGATAACGGCAGCAATGAGGGCCATCAGGCCCCGCGTTTCGTATAGCGAAACCAATGCGTCGCCGGTGAGGGCATGCAAATGATTGATCTTCGAGGCGCTCATGGCGAGCGAGGCTACATGATTCTTGAAGCGGAAAGGTTTATCCACCGGCATCCAAAGCAGCTTTTTACTCATACTCTTACGCATTTCTTGGCAGCGTCCGCAGGTCGTCGGGGCGCAGCTGGTGGTTGTGGTAACTTGCTGGCGAGCCGGTTGCATTTTTCGGCCGGCAAGCGCAGAAGCCATGTCAACTACTCGGACATCACGGTTAATTTGGAATGAACCTTGTCGGCCCGATTCGCCGGAATTGCTTCGGGGCGGCACGTTCAACCACTGCAACACACGGATTCTAAACGCGTTTCACTTAATGTTCGCGCCAGATTGAATCAGTGGCCGCCGCCGCGATCGAGCGCCCGGCGGCTTTATCTGCTATCAGAAGCGCTTGCGCCCAGCAGGCTACGGGCTGAGGGAGTTTGAGATGTGGGAAGTCCTTTGGTTGCTCTTGATAATCGTCTTTGCCGCCGCAGCCATCGTCGCCGCGGCGCTGATGTGGCGCAACTATATCGATAGCGGTGCACCGGGCGCCGCGATGTTCAGGACGAAGGTCGAGAAGCGGCTGGAAGTGGTTGATCAGGCTACGCTTGACGGCCGCCGCAAACTCGTGCTGATCCGGCGCGACAACACCGAGCACCTCATCATGACCGGCGGACCGGTCGATGTCGTGATTGAGACCGGGATCGATACTTCGGGCAAGGCGCGCGGTGGCGGAGTCGTGGAGCCTGTTTTTTCCCGGCAGTCGCGTGCGCTGGGGCAGGCTTCCGGCGACAAATAGTTCGCAGTTGCCGACACAGGGACGCCGCGATCATCTGTGCATGTCCTGCCTCGTCGGATGGACGACGCAAGCAGGCCTCGGCTATAGCACTCCTTGAGGGAACACGCAGTCGGCGAGCGGCGCGCGTTCGCCGGATGTCACTGTGATGGTATCGTCGCGGTGATGCCTTTATCGTATTCCCGAGCCAGAGAGCACGGGATCGAGCCAGCCCTGTTGAATGTCCGCGTGTGACGCCCGGGTCTGCTGATTTTCAAAGGAAGCTTGATGCCATCGATTCCGTGCCGAAGGGCTGCTCTCAACTTGCTGGCAACATGCCTGTTGTTGACAGGGCCAATGCTCGCCGGTTCTGCTGGCGCCGCCGGTGATTCACCGGCCGGCACTGCTGTCGTCAAGCCAACTGAAAAGCCCGTTTTCTCAAACCGCCTCAATTGGCCATCGGCGTGGACTTCGCAGGTCAACGATGCTGATGGCAACAACTCGAGCGCTCCGCAGACCGCTCCAAGCCCTGCTCCTGCTGCCGCGCCTTCGCCTGATCGGGGTCCAAGCCCGACTCCGGCTGTCGCTCAGGCGGCGCAGCCGGAAGCTCCGACAGCCCAGCCTGTGCCGCCGCCGGCCGGTTCGTCTGGCAGCGATCAGCAAACGCAAGTGCCCGCCGCGCCGCCTGACAAAGCAAACACCGAACAAGCCCCACCAACTGCCGCCCCCGCCGCCCCTGCTCCCGCCGCATCAACTCCGGCTGCCCCGGCGCAGGCGGCCCAGCAGGTGCAGCCGACACCCGTCCAGCTCAAAAGCCAGGTCGCGCAAGACGTCGAGGCGGCAAAGGCGGTGGCCACACGCATCGAGTCGGTGACGAAATCCGTCGAACGCGTGAGCGATCGGGATGAACAACTCACCGAGCTTTTGCCGACCATCGAAAAGATCATCGCGGATGCAAAGGCCACTGGGCTGAAGCTGCAGCCAGCACTCGCCGATGTCCGCTCGCAAATCGAGAAGCTCGGCCCGGCACCGGGCGATGCGAAGGCCGAGGCCGAAGAAATTGCCGCGGAGCGCAAGCGTCTCGAAGCCGTTGCCGCCGAAATCGACGGGGCGATCAAGTCTACGGAATTGACGCAGGTGCGGGGACGGCAGCTCATTACCCGCATCCAGGAAATCCGCCTCAACAATTTCCGTGAGGGCCTATCGGCCCGCACCACGTCGATCCTGTCGCCGGGCATTTGGCGCGACGCCTTCGCCGCGCTGCCCGATGCGGGCAAGCAGTTCGTCTCGATTTCCAGGGAGTGGGGGGGACGAGTCGAAAACCGGAGCTCGGAAGCCCTCGTTGTCATCGGGCTGGCACTCGTTTTCGGGCTCGGCTTGCAACTCTTCTCGCGCCGGGCACGCGTGCGTTTGCGCGAGGTGGCCGGTGGGGACGCGCCGACATTCGCCCAGCGCTGCATCGTTGCCGGACTCGAAGCGCCTATGCGGATGCTGCCGAAAATCGTGCTGGCGACGATTCTGTTCATCGGGTTCAACTCGCTCAATCTTTTGTATCTGCAGATCGGCGGCCTTGCGGCCGCGGCTTTCAAGGCTGCGGTCATCGCTTCGGCGGGTCTGGCATTTACCACAGCCTACCTGCAGCCGGGCCGACCGGCGTGGCGCGTACTAGATCTTGGCGATCCGGCCGCGGGACAGGCGCGCGTGGTCATCCGGCTCGGCGTCATCCTGTTCGCCGTAGATGTGGTGATCCGCCAGCTCATCAGCGAGCTGGCACTGCCGCTCCCCGTCAACATCCTCTGGACATCGCTAGCGGCATTGTCATTCGCGATTATCTTCCTGATCGGTGCGCGCATCACGCTGGCAGTGCCTGAAACAGGCGGCGCCCGACTCGCGCTGCTGGGCGGGCATGTGCATAAGGTACCGCTACTGCTCACAGCCGCAGGCATCGTGCTGGCGGTGCTGACGGGTTACGTGGCGCTCGGCCATTTCATAGCAACGCGGCTTTTGATCCTGGCCGCAGCAATCTTCCTGCTCGTCATTTTTTATCTCGCCAACCGGGCCATCGCGCGCGAGCCCGATCTGAGCCAACCGGCCACGGCGGTCGTGCAAGGCGGTAGCGCGGAGGGCGAACCTGGACTGCCGCTCGATATTCGCCGCAAACTGGCACGCGGGCTGTCCATTTTTCTCGACATCGTACTTTTCGTTATCGCCGTTCCGGTCCTGCTGATCGCGTTCGGGTTCTCGCCGCCCGAGATTTCGACTCTCATCAAACAGGCCGTGTTCGGGTTTGTCATCGGCGGGGTCGAGATATCGCTGTTCCGGGTCGGCATCGCTCTTGGTCTGTTTGCCGGCATTGTCCTTGCTTCCCGGATGCTCGAACGCTGGCTCGGGGATACGGTACTACACCCCAGCCGGACCGAGCAGGGGCTTGGCAATTCGATCCGCACCGGGGTCGGCTATCTCGGATTCCTCATCGCCGCGATTGCCGGCCTCTCCTATGCCGGGCTCGATATCACCAATCTCGCCATCGTTGCCGGCGCGTTGTCGGTGGGTATCGGTTTCGGTCTCCAATCGATCGTCAACAACTTCGTCTCCGGCCTGATCCTGCTGGTCGAGCGGCCGATCAAGGTCGGCGACTGGATCAAGGTCGGCGACCTGCAAGGGTATGTGCGAAAGATCTCGGTCCGCTCGACCGAAATCGAAACCTTCGAGCGCGCCAGCGTTATTGTTCCGAACTCAGAGCTGGTCAGCGGCACCGTCGTCAACATGACGCTGCGCAACGCGCTGGGTCGCATCATGATCCCCGTGGGAGTTAGTTACGACTCTGATCCAGACGTCGTGCACAAGCTGCTGCTCGAATGCGCTGCCGAAAGCGATCTCGTTGCACGCCATCCCGCCCCATTCGTCGTGTTCGAGAATTTCGGCAACAGCTCGCTCGATTTTTCGCTGCGCATATTCGTCTCCGATGTCAGCACGTCGCTGACGACGCAAACCCAGGTGCGCAAGGCAATTCTGGCCAAGTTCCGCGCTGCCGGCATCGAAATCCCGTTCCCGCAGCAGGATCTCAACGTGCGCGATTCCGACGGGTTGAAAGCGGCGCTTATGCAGTTGATGGCGGAGCGGCAAGCGCAGCCCTGGGACGCTGCCTCGCCCGCCGGCGCGGCGGGCCGTGGCCCCACCGGCAGCGAGACCGGTTGAGGCTGTGATCGCCACCTGACCGGCGGCGGTGTCTTCCAGAGGACAAATTCCCGGCGGGGAGACCGGGATCGCGGCTGACACCGCCTACACCCCCGCCTTCGCGCGGGCAGGTTTTTGCTGAACATGCTTTGGCGCGGCAATTGCGTCACGGGGCGCGGTATTTAGCGCGAGTTGTTGGCCGCCGGCACTCGTCAGTACGTTGCCAAACTGGCAGTGTCCCTTCCCAGTCACACTGGTCTTGTTGTGTCACGGGCGACGTCGCAGCCACGCGCGGAGGAAGACATGTCGCGGTTCGCCAGGATCACGATTCCGACACCTGCATTAAAGATCGGGAGACTGCACCGGCGAGGCCATCGCAGGGCTTGGATGATTTCGTGCTTGTTCGTCACCGTGCTCTTGCACGGGTTGGCATTCGCAGCCATTCCGGCCTGCGCTCAGAGGGGCGTCCCACACATCGAAGAGCAGAGCCTCGAAGGCGGGCATTATACAATCGCCGTCCATACCAGCGGCATCAAGGATTCACCGGAACCGCAGGCGATCGTGAACTTCGTCGAGCGCCGTGTTCGCGAAATCAATACCGCCGGCGGGGTGTTGGGCCGGCGCTTAAAGGTGCGCTACTTCGATGACGACAACGATGACGCCAATACGCGCGGCAACGTCCGCGATACGCTGGCCGATCCGCGCCTCATCGCAACCATCGGCATCTGGAGTTCGTCGCGCGGCGCCAAAGTCATCGACGACATAGGCAGGAGCGGTGTCCCCTTCATTTCCGAAATGTCGGTTGAATCCCTGTTCCGACTCTATCCCAACGTCTATACGCTGGCCCAATCGGTGCGCGAGGAAGTCGACGTCTTCCTCGCGCTGGCCAAGAAGAACGGCGTGCGGCGCATCGCTTACGCCGGCTTCATCGACGACCTTTTCACCAATGCCTACCTGGCGCATCTGGTCGATGCGCCAGATGGCCCCGGCGTCGTCTCGACATTCTGGGAAACGGAGGCCACCCAGATCGCCGAATATGACCGGGCTATCGACGCCTTCGTGAACTCCGGAAGCGAGATGATCGTTTTGGCACTCGGTTCGGAGATCGGGGCAAGATTCCTGAAGCGCATGCATGAGCGCCGGGTCACGCTCCCTGTCTTCGTCTCCTATGGCAGCATTTCCAAGGTGATTCAGAGCAAGGAGTGGGGTGGGGCGTATGCGGGCAACCTCTACGAGTTGTCGTCCGGCGGCGTCGCCAACCTCAATAACGAACGCATCAAGGAGCTGGCGCGCGATCTGGGTGTTCGCACCGAACCGGGGGAGGATGGTGGGAGGGTCTATACGCCGCGCGACCTCGGCTACGGCGCGCGCTATGCCGACCTCGTTCAACTGATCGTGGATGGCGCGGCCGGCCGACTCGATCCGGCTGCGCGTCCGGGGCAGGCCATCACGGGGCTGGACGTCAGTCTCAAGGCGGTGCGCAACCGCATCGCCGGCGGACTGGCAAGCCTGCGCGAGGGACGGCGCTACTGGGAGGGGAAGGCGCAGTACTGGTCGTTCAACGAGAACCGGGCGACATCGGAGCGGTCCATGCTGCTGTGGAGTACACCGACGCAGTCGACGCCGGTGCTGCATCCCACCCAATTCATCAGGATCGACGGAAAAATCACGGAAGTGCCCGTCCTTTATCTGCACCTCGACATGGTGAGAATGTTCGAGGTCGATACCAACCGGCGCACATTCGATGCGGAATTCTATCTGACGCTGCGATCCAAGGCCGACCTGCCGCTGCAGGCCATCGACTTCACAAACGCATTTCGCACCAACGGTTTCACCGAGCCAATCCGGGAACGCCTCGTCGCAACCTTCGAGGACGACATGGCTGACGGACTGGGGCGACGGCGCATCTACCACGTAACGGGCCGCTTCCAGTTCAAGCCGGATCTGGCCAAGTACCCTTTCGACCGGCAACTCCTGACGATTTCGTTCCAGCCGGTCGACAAGGGTTCGATCTTCATCCTGCAGCCACCGGCCGAATCCTTGCGCAACAAGGGCTTCGATGTGGAGGACTGGAAGTTCCTCCATCATTACGTGGGCACCACCGATCGCATCATCACCTCCGTCAGAGGGCACGACTTGGGCGAACACGTTATCCCGTTTTACAACTTCAACTATACCTGGATCATGAAGCGCGAGGTCGTCGACTATCTCGTCCGCGTGATCGTGCCGCTCGGTTTCATCCTGGTCGTCGCCTATCTGGCCGCCTACATCCCGCGGCGCGAATTCAACGCAACGATCGCAATCCAGGTGACTGCACTGCTGTCGGCGATCGCGCTCTATTTCGCCTTGAACCAGCCCAATTCCGACGACGTCACGCTGTCCGACAAGATCTTCGTCAGCGCCTATGCCATCGTCTCCTTGATGATCTCGCTTTCGATTTTCGAAATCCATGAAGCCGGCGATGGCGAAAACATCGAGCGCGGCAGGCGCCTGACGACGCTGCGCAAGGCGCAATTGTTCGTCGTGCCGTTCCTCACATGCGCCTTCATCGGCTGGTTGATTGCATCGGCGGCGACGGATCGCAGCATCGCAGACGGTATCGCCGAGACGGTCCGCTGGATGGCGCTGGCTATCTCGGATTATACGGGCAAGTGACCAACGCTGCGGGAGATAAAGAGCGGCGAAAGGCGTCAGAACTTTCTCGCTGGAGCGGGAACGCCAAGCTTAGCCTTACGGCTGGCCCAGCGGGTCGTGGGGATGGAGCGATCAATCGGCTTGTATGCGGGCCTCAGGGCGAGAGAACGCACTGGCTCGCCGCGTGACAGTCGCTCGACCGCGTCGGCAGTGTCGATTGTCGCGGCGTCCTCAGACGCGCCAGCCATTTGGAACATTTCAAGGGATGGAGGTTCAACTGACTGGCGACCGGCCAGCATAACGAGTCCGAGCGCCACGAAAGCCGCTATGCCCGCAACCCAGACACGCAAGACGCGAGCATACCGCAATCGCGGTTGCGCCAGCCGTTTCACACCTCCGCCTTGCATCGGTCTCTCCGAACCGGGCTGCCAGTGATTCGGACCCGGGTCGGACAAGAATGACGGTTGCAGTGTAAAGAAAATATTAACGCACGCACCAGCATGCGACATGCACGTGAGAGGGGCCGCGAGCAGACCGCTAGAACGCGCCGCTCCATTGCTTCGGGAGATCCATTTTCTCAGTCTTCCCGGTAGACCCGTTCGCGGCGCTCGTGGCGTTCCTGAGCTTCCACTGACAAGGTCGCGATCGGGCGGGCATCCAGCCGCTTCAATCCGATCGGCTCGCCGGTATCTTCGCAATATCCGTAACTGCCGTCGTCAAGGCGGGACAGCGCTGCGTCGATCTTGGAGACGAGTTTGCGCTGGCGGTCCCTGGCGCGCAGTTCAAGTGCGCGGTCGGTTTCGGAGGTGGCACGGTCGGCAAGGTCGGCGTGCTGCTGGGACTGGGCGTTCAGCTCAGCCAACGTCATGCGCGTTTCATCTATTATGTCTTGCTTCCAGTTCTGCAGCTTGCGCCGGAAATACGCGCGCTGTCGGTCGTTCATGAAAGGCTCGTCGTCGCTGGGGCGGTAGTCGTCGTCGAGCACGATTACCGTCGAACCGGCGCTCTCGTCCCCGGCCGAACCGGTGTTCTTTCTACCGGCCTTCTGAACAACGGTTCGTTTGCTCATCTATGCCTCCAAAAGGGGCGGAGGCGCCGCTTGTTTGTCGGCGCGCTCGACCTTGGACCTTGTTATCCTCCGCCGCTGCGTGGTCCCCGTGCAAGGTGGGAAGCAATCGTCGCGAGGTTTGTCAATGTCAGCTTGTGGTGGGTATGTATGCGGCGCGGTGCCTATGTCAAGAAACTCCAGGAATTACCGGAAACTAGCTCGTGGAAACAGCTGCGGTGCGGGTTTACGGCATCGCTGGATCGAATAGGTTGCACATCAACTCCGAAAAGCGTCGCAAACCGCATGAAGGCTTGCTGTGCGCTTATTTGTGCCACCCAAGGTTGTGTCTGGATTTTGCTCCTGGACTTCTCCCGATGACAGAAGACGCTGACCCTGCGGCCGCATTGCGACCCAGCCACGTCGGCAGACCTTGTCTTGGTTTCACTCCCGGCAGTAGAAGGCGCCCACCCCGAAGGGAGCGGCGTCTTTTTCTTGCGTGGCGAGAGTGCTAACACCGCGCAACCGATCATCTGTTCGAAAACGGGGACTTATGAAATTCCAGGGCACATCGCGCTATGTCGCGACCGACGACCTGTCCATCGCCGTCAATGCTGCGATCACGCTGGAAAGGCCACTCCTGGTCAAGGGCGAACCGGGGACGGGCAAGACAGTACTGGCCGTCGAAATTGCCGAGTCGCTCGGCGTGCCGCTCATCGAGTGGCACATCAAGTCGACAACGAAGGCCCACCAGGGACTTTACGAATATGACGCCGTCTCACGCCTGCGCGATAGCCAGCTCGGCGACTCACGAGTCGGGAACATCTCCAACTACATCAAGAAGGGCCGGCTCTGGGAGGCCTTTGAAATGGACGGGCGGCCAGTGCTGCTTATCGACGAGATCGACAAGGCCGACATCGAGTTTCCCAACGATCTCCTGCAGGAAATCGACCGAATGGAGTTCCACGTCTACGAAACCGGCGAGACGATCAAAGCGCGTAACCGTCCCATCGTCATCATCACCTCCAATAACGAAAAAGAGCTGCCAGACGCCTTCCTGCGCCGCTGCTTCTTTCATTTCATCAAGTTCCCCGACCCTGAGACGATGAAGGACATCGTCGAGGTCCATTTTCCGGGCCTGAAACAGCGCCTTGTCGCCGAGTCGCTGCGCGTCTTCTATGAATTGCGCGACGTACCGGGGCTGAAAAAGCGGCCGTCGACATCCGAGCTGCTCGACTGGATCAAGCTCCTCATGAACGAGGACATCACGCCTGAAACGCTCCGGGAAACGGATCCGCGCAAACTGATACCTCCGCTGCACGGGGCACTTCTGAAGAACGAGCAGGATGTGCAGTTATTCGAGCGGCTGGCGTTCCTTTCGCGGCGGCGGGCGGACGATCAACGCTGAAGCGTGAACAGGCGCGCGCGCACGATGGAGTTGCGGCTGCAAAAGCCCGATCGCCATGTGGTTGAGACCATCCAGCGAGGTTAACTGTTGAGGTGAAGCTGCCAATATTGTCTTCCGACCCCGTCGCGGCGCTCTCGCGCGTCGGCATGGCCGTCAGCGATTACCTGACCCCGACGATCCGTCTCGGAGTGACCGGACTTTCGCGGTCCGGCAAGACCGTTTTCATCACGGGACTGGTGCGCTCGTTAAGCGGTGCGACGCCGCAGCCCCCGTTCAAGCGTGTCGATCGCATTGCCGGATTTCGTGCCTACCTCGAACCGCAGCCCGACGACGATATTCCCCGCTTCGCCTACGAAGAGCATCTCGCCGCGTTGTCGTCGGATCCGCCAGTCTGGCCGGAAAGCACTCGTAAGATCAGCCAATTACGGCTGACCCTCGAGTGGCCGGGCCAGGATGCGATCCGCGGGGCGTTCGGCCTCACCCAACGGTTGCATATCGATATCGTCGATTATCCAGGCGAGTGGCTGATCGACCTGGGGCTTCTCGGCCAGAGCTTCGAGACGTGGTCGGCGGATGCGCTGTTCACGGCTGGAAGCGCAGGCTTGGAGCCCTACGCGAAAGACTTTCTGGCGTTCCTGGAGCGCAGCGACATCACCGGTCCACTCGATGAACAGGTCGCCATCGAAGGCGCTAGGGTTTACACCGACTATATTACGCGGGCGCGTCGGGCCGACCCGTCGAGGGCGGCCCTGGGGCCCGGCCGGTTCCTGCTCCCCGGCGACCTTGAAGGTTCTCCGCAGTTGACCTTTTTCCCAGCCCGCAAGGCGGTCATCGAGGGGGCTTCTGGAAAGCGCGGTCCGACAACCGGCGATCTCCTGGCGAGACGGTATGAAAAGTACAAGAAAAACGTCGTTCAGCCGTTCTTCGAAAAGCACTTCAGCCGGCTCGACCGGCAGATCGTGCTGATCGACGCCTTGTCGGCGCTGAACGGCGGCGGGGAAGCCCTTGCAAACCTGGAGCAGGGTCTCGACGGCGTGATGAGAGCATTCCGCCCCGGGGCAAACAGCTGGCTGTCTTTTCTGCTGGCGAGGCGGATCGATCGCATCGTGTTCGCGGCAACGAAGGCCGATCATATTCATCACACTTCGCACGACCGCCTCGAGGCCATTCTGGAAAAGGCGGTCTCGCGTGCCGCACAACGGGCCAGCAGCGCCGGAGCCGGATTGCGCTGCATCGCGATGGCGGCATTGCGGGCGACCGAGGACGTGGACAGGCGGGACGGCGCTTCGACTTATCACTGCATCCGCGGTGTACCGATCGCAGGCGAGAAGGTTGACTCGCGGCTGTTCGATGGCACGCGGGCAGCGGTGGTGTTTCCTGGAGATCTGCCGGCCGATCCACTCGATGCCTTCGACACGGCCAAAGCGACGCCCGAAAACTACCGGTTCGTTCGCTTCCGCCCGCCACAACTCAATGATAACCGCGCGAAAGAAGGGAAAGACGGCAGCCGGAACATTTGGCCGCACATCGGGCTTCAGCGCGCTTTCGCCTTCCTGTTTGAGGATCAGTTGCCATGAGCCCTGACGACAAAGGCCGCAAACCGCGTGTGTTTGAAGCCGACGATCCGGCCATCAAGGTCTCGGCACGACAGCCGGGAAGAGAAGACGACGAGGATGGCACCGGAAGCCGGGCGGCGAGCGAAGAATCGGATGCCGGCGCGGAAAGCGGGCTTGGCGATGCAGCGGGCGGGGCGAGCGCTCAACCGCCCGGGGGCGCGTGGTCATTCGGCTGGTTCAGTGTGTTCCTTTCGGCTGTCCTGGGGCTTGCGGGACTCGCGTTTTCGCTCTGGTACACGCGTTTCGTCTCGGTCGCGGTTCTCAGGGACGATTGGGTCGGCTGGATCGCGCGCGGGCTTGCCGGCATCGTTGTCGTCGGTGTTGCCTATTTCGTCCTGCGTGAACTGATCGGCTACCTGCGGCTCAACCGCCTCGGGCGCCTGCGCAGCGATGCCAACAAGGCGAAGATCGCGGAAGACTACGATCTGGCCCGGCGAACCGTGCGGCGGCTCAAAGCGACCTTGGGAGGGGAGCGCGACATGCGCTGGGAGCTCGACCGGTTTCGCGAAGAGGAGCGCCACATGCGGGACGCAAATGCGCTGCTGGGGCTGGCCGACCGGATTCTTCTGGAAAAACCGGACCAGAAGGCCCGCCAGGTCATCTATGAGTCCTCGCGGCGCGTGGGCATTGTCACCGCCGTTGTGCCGATGACCTTCATCGTGATGGCATTCGTTCTGTTTGAAAATTTGCGGATGGTGCGCCGACTGGCCGGCATCTATGGCGGCCAGCCGGGGTTCTTCGGCGGACTGCGGTTGTTCTCCTGGATCATCGGGCATATCGCGGCCACCGGGGCGATCGCGCTTACTGACGATCTGTGGGGACAGTTTCTGGGGCAGGACATGCTGCGGCGGGTTTCTTCGAAACTCGGCGAAGGCGCCTTCAACGGTGCCCTGACCGCCCGCCTCGGAGTAGCCGCGTTGTCGATCTGCCGGCCGCTGCCGTATATCGAGGCCAAGCCGCCACGGGCCCGGCACATCTTCTACCAAGCTTTTCCCGACCTTAGGCCGGATCTGGGCAAACGCGCTTGGAAATCTCGGGAATAGGTTGCAACGCGCGATTCCCGGCCTGACTCCGAATCAACACGCGTGGCAGGCGTGCCACAAGGAATCATCAATGCGACAGTCGTTGCATCCCAAAGATACCCAATGCTGAAAAATTCTGCATAGATGCCATTGGAGATCGGCGAATTAGTCCATTCGCGTGCTGGTCTGCCGATTGATTAGTTTGGTTGGGTTGTGAAGCGTCAAAATCGTTGGTTGCTTTCGGCCCGTTCCGTTAGACGGGAGTAGGGGAATGAAAAAGAATAGCCTATACGCCCTCGCCGCCGCGGGCCTTCTGGCCGGCTTTGGTGCGACGAGCGCAATGGCCGCAGATCTTGGGGGCGACTGCTGCGCAGACCTCGAGGAACGGGTCGCAGAACTCGAAGCCACAACCGCGCGCAAGGGCAACCGCAAGGTCAGCCTGACGATCTCCGGCTTCGTCGCCCAGCAAGTCGTTGCTTGGGATGACGGCCAGGAGAGCAACGTCTACGTGACGGACACCGGTTCGGTGTCGATCGGCACGCACTTCGCGTTCTCTGGCGCTGCTCAGATCACGCCGGACACCAGCGCAGGCTTCATGATCAAGATCGAAGCCATGAACAACGACTCGCTGACTGTCGGCCAGAACAGCGACGAGGGCCCAAATGCCATGAGCATCCTGCAGGGTGGCGGCGGCAACGCACTGGCCCTCGAAAGTGCCTATTGGTTCTTGAAGAGCAACACGCTGGGCCGCGTTTCGCTCGGTCAGCAGTCCTCGGCTGCGGATAACCAAGCCATCCTGCCGGACGGTTCGGGTTCGCTGGTCCAGGCCAACTACGTTATGTATGACGTAAACGGCTTCACCACACGCGCTGGCGGTGGATATACCGGCTTTACCTGGGGTTCGCTCGCAAACTGCCAGGGCCTGAATGGCTATGGCGGCGCCTTCGGCGACTGCGACGGTGTTCCAAGCAACAATGTTCGCTATGACACCCCTACTTTTGCCGGCTTCTCGGCATCGGCTTCCTGGGGTGAAGACGACATGTGGGCCGTTTCGGGCCGTTATGCCGGTGAGTTCGTCGGCTTCAAGGTTGCCGCGGCCATCGCCTATCACGAAACGACGGACGAAACTGGCACGGCCGGCCCAGGCGTCCCGACCATGCTTGCAGCACGTAACAACGGCGGCCTCGACATCGGCCACTTGCAGACCGGTGCCTACATCGAGCACGTCCAGTCCGGCCTCTTCGTCTACGGCGCGTATGCCCAGGCTTACAATGACACCACGGCATCAGTTCGCGGTGCTGGCCAGACGAACCCGGACGGCGAGATGTGGTACATCAAAGCCGGCTTGAAGGGTCAGTGGACAAGCCTCGGCGGCACGACGATCTACGGTGAATACGGTCGTCACGACGACTCCTTTACCGCTGGAATGTACGACGCCGGCGTGAACGCCTCGGAACTCGAGCAGTATGGCATTGGCATTGTGCAGAACATCGATGCAGCCGCCATGCAGATGTGGCTCTCCTGGCGCCACTACGAAGGTGACGTGACGTGCGCCAATCAGGTGGCCGGCAGCTGCGCAGGCCTCGGCCTCGGCACGGGCAGCAACAGCCTCGAAGAGTTCGACCTCGTGAAGTTCGGTGCTCTGATCGCCTTCTGATCCGGCTGTCGAACTTGAATTCTAAGAAAGGCCATCCCGGTTACCGGGGTGGCCTTTTCTGTTTTGCGGTGGCGTCCGGCTCGACACCGCTAACCCGGTGCGGCCGGTTCAGCAGCCCCTGGGCCATTTCGGTTTGGTCGCTTCCACAAATATCGAGCTCTTCGACCAACGTGCTTGCCGACCATTGACTGCGGCCGCCGATCGCGGCCCCGATTGCCTGGCGAAATGATTTGGACGGCGTTCAGAAGGATCGGCACCCGTGTGCTGCGCCCACTAAAACAGTGGGGATTGCCTCAAAAACAGTGTACTTCCGGCACCACTCAGAGTTTCCGCCCCCATCGCATCCAGCAACGGGGACTGTCGCGCGGCTGATTTCGGGCTCCATCCACATCATTTTGCAGCGCAGACGCCGGGAACTTTCAAATCTGTGAAAGTCAGCAGCAGATGACACTTTCTCCGTAATATTTTTTTCTGACTTGGTGGTTCCGGGTTTTGAATTCTCACATTGGCAGCTTTTTACAATTTTTCATCTAAATGATCCGCTCGCGAATTTGTAACCGCTCTGCACAATGCGTTGCAGCATTGACACACAAAGACTGCTCAACCTGCCCTGCAGCAACGATCAATTGTGGCCCCTATGCGAATCGATCAATTTCTGGGCATGCGGCTCAGTCCTAGCGTTCATCGCCGCGCTAATGTGTGCGGCCTTTTAGTTTCGCGTGCTGTTCAGGCGTCCGCCAACAAGTAGACAACGCAGACTAGGAGATAGTCGATGAACAAATACAGCCTGAGCGCCTTGCTGGCGGCCGGCCTTCTGGTGGGCAGCCTTGCAACGGGGGCGCAAGCTGCTGACCTCGGTGGAGACTGCTGCGCCGATCTTGAAGAACGTGTCGCCGAACTCGAAGCTACGACGGCCCGCAAGGGCAACCGCAAGGTATCGCTGACGGTGTCCGGCTTTGTCGCCCAGCAACTCGTGATCTGGGACGACGGCCAGGAGAGCAACGTTTACGTTACCGATACTGGTTCGGTATCGATCGGCACGCACTTCGCCTTCTCGGGCAAAGCGCAGATCAACAGCGAATGGTCGGCTGGCTTCCTGCTCAAAATCGAAGCCATGAATAACGACTCGCTAACGGTCACCCAGAACAGCGACGAAGGCCCCAACGCCATGCTCATCCTGCAGGGTGGCGGTGCTGGTGTGCTCGCACTCGAGAGCGCCTACTGGTTCTTGAAGAGCGAGCGACTTGGCCGCGTCAGCGTCGGTCAGCAGTCGTCTGCCGCAGACAACCAGGCGATCCTGCCCGACGGTTCTGGTTCCCTGGTGCAGGCAAACTACGTTATGTATGACGTGAACGGCTTCGTTACCCGTGCAAATGGCGGTTACACCGGTCTCTCCTGGGGGAGCTTCGCAAACTGCCACGCGCTCAACGGTTACGGCGGCGCATTTGGCGACTGTGACGGCGTGCCCAGTAACAACGTGCGCTACGATACGCCTACCTTTGCTGGCTTCGGTGCTTCGGCATCGTGGGGTGAAGATGACATGTGGGCGCTTTCGGGCCGTTATGCCGGTGAGTTCAGCGGCGTGAAGCTGGCAGGTGCTATTGCCTACAGCCACTCCAGCGATGAAACCGGTACTGCCGGTCCTGGCGTGCCAACCATGCTCGCAGCCCGCAACAATGGCGGTCTTGACATCGGTCATCTGCAGTTGGGCGGCTACATCGAGCATGTCTCGAGCGGCCTGTTCTTCTACGGTGCCTATGCTACAGCCTTCAACGACACCACCGCTTCGGTTCGCGGTGCCGGCCAGAACAACCCGGACGGGGACATGTTCTACCTCAAGGCGGGTCTGAAGCGTCAGGTCTTCGCGATCGGCTCGACCACGTTCTACGGCGAATATGGTCAGCACAACGATACCTTTACTGCTGGCATGTTCGACGCTGGCATCAATTCGACCGAACTTGAACAGTACGGTCTCGGTGTCGTCCAGAACGTCGACGCTGCTGCAATGCAGTTGTGGGTCGCCTGGCGTCACTACGAAGGTGATGTGACCTGCGGCGCATTCGGCGGCTGCGGTGGCGGCATCAACTTCGGCAGCAACGATCTGGAGGAATTCGACCTCGTCAAGTTCGGTGGTCTGATCAACTTCTGATCCGTAAATCCGGGGTCCCACGCATCTCTCCAACCGCGTTGGACTTCAAATCTCCATTTCCAGGGAAAAGCCGGCCTTCGGGCCGGTTTTTCTTGTTTTGGCTGGCGACTATGCATTTCAAGGCGTCGGTTGGCTTGGTCGCGACGTTGCCTGATGCTAATCCAACGCTCTGGGCTGTGTTGGCCTCAGCCGATTCAATCGAGCGGATGACGAGATGTTCGTAACCTTCTTCAACGAGCTCAAGGCGGCAAAGCTGCCGGTCTCCCTGCGCGAATACCTGACGCTTATGGAGGCGATGCAGGCTGGGATTGCTAGTGGCCGGGTGGAGGATTTCTACTATCTGTCACGCGCGGCGCTGGTGAAAGACGAACGCCATCTCGATCGCTTCGATCAGGTATTCGGGCAGGTGTTCAAGGGGCTCAGCGGTCTACAGGACGGCGCCGAAGCCCAGGTCGAGATCCCGGCCGAATGGTTGAGAGCCATGTCGGAGCTGAACTTGAGTCCCGAAGACATGGCGCGCATCGAGGAACTCGGCGGCTGGGACAAGATCATGGAGACCCTGCGCCAGCGCCTGGATGAGCAGAAGGGCCGCCACCAGGGCGGCAGCAAATGGATCGGTACGGGCGGCACGTCGCCGTTCGGCGCCTACGGTTACAATCCCGCCGGTGTCCGGATCGGCCAGAAGGAAAGCCGGCATCGTCGCGCGATCAAGGTCTGGGACAAGCGCGAATTCCGCGACCTTGACGATGGCGTCGAAGTCGGCACGCGCAATCTCAGGGTGGCGCTGCGCAAGTTGCGCAAACTGGCGCGGCAGGGGGCGGCGGAGGAATTGGATCTCGACGATACGATCCGGTCCACGGCTGAACGCGGTTTTCTCGACATCAAAATGCGGCCTGAGCGGCGCAACGCTATCAAAGTGTTGATGTTCTTCGACGTCGGCGGTTCGATGGACTGGCATGTGAAAATCGCCGAGGAACTGTTCTCGGCGGCGCGCAGCGAGTTCAAGCACCTGGAGTACTATTACTTCCACAACTGCCCTTATGAGGCGGTCTGGCGCAGCAATGCGCGGCGACGCGCGGAAATGCTCGCAACTGCGGATGTGCTCAACACTTATCCAGCCGACTACAAGGTGGTCTTCGTCGGCGATGCCTCGATGAGTCCCTACGAGATCGTCGTGCCCGGTGGTTCGGTCGAGCACATGAACCAGGAGCCCGGATCGGCTTGGCTGCAACGCATCACGGATGCCTATTCGAGCTGCGTGTGGCTCAATCCGGTGCCAGAGAAGCATTGGGACTGGACGCAATCGGTCGGTATCGTGAGGACGTTGCTGTCCGGGCGCATGTTCCCCTTGACGCTCGACGGGTTGGAGCGTGCCGTGCGCGAGTTGCAACGCTGATGCATCGGCAACGCCGGCAGCTATCCGGCTGCGGTTCTTCTCACAGCCTTTATTCCGGCCAATTTGCGCTCACAGCTAATTCGCGATGCCGATTGACCGGTGCCCAAAGGTCGGGCAATCCTCATCTTGAACAATGGTTTCGATTCCGGGGGTTTCGGACGATGACTCTTCGCCTTCGCGCTCGCGCCGCCTTCATTGCTGCCACCACCTTGCTGGCTGCAGGATGTTCGTCTGGCCCGGGTATTACTACCGGCTCTCTCTTCGGCGGCTCAAGTCAGGCGGCCGCTCCCGTCGCTGCACCCGACAACAATACCCCGACCGGACGAGCGCTTCATGTTGGTACGGTCGCTGCGCGTGCCTCCAAGTGCGGCTATAACTTCGACGCGGCAGCCCTGAAGTCGAACTACCTTGCAGCGGAAGCCGCCGGCGGGCTGGCAGTCGCCGACCTGACGAAGGTCGAGCAGATTTATGACACCGGCTACCGTGGCGTGATGACTGCTGCTGCCAGCGAACCCGATTACTGCAATGGGAAGCGGACAGCCGCCATCAAGACCGACCTCACCAAGGTGCTGGCTGCCGATTTTTCGCCTCCCCCGGCACCCAAGGCTGGCAGCGACGGTGGTATGTTCGGCAACTTGTTCGACCAGGATGTCGTGGAGGACAAGGGGCCCCAGTTCGGCACCGGCGACTGGTGGGATTCCCAGCGCGATAACAGGCGCTGATCGTCGCCGACCAGGTTTGAACCAGCGCTCGTGCAGCAGCTCCTCTACATCGAGACAGTCCTGAAACTCAGTGGCGGCCTCGTCCTGCTACTGTTGCCTTTGACGGTATGCAGCGTGTTCGGTTTGCCCAAACCGCAGTCCGGCTTGTGGCCGCGGCTGCTCGGCGCGGTTCTCATCGGAATCGCGGGAGCGACCTACATCGAGGGAGCCACCACGGTCCGCGGCCTCGGCATGGCCGGCTGCGTTGTCATCAACATGGTAGCCGTGGCCGTCATTCTGACGCTTCTGATATTGGGGGCTGCAGGAACAACGCAGCGTGCGCGCTGGATACTGGCGCTTCTGGCGCTCGCTTTGTCAGGCTTGAGCTTCCTCGAACTCGGGCAGATCTGAACGGCTTGGCACCGGAGGCTGCTCAAGTTTTGAACTTGGTCTGGGCGAAGGCCTTCGCGAGGGCTGAAAGCTTGTTTGCCAGGTGGGCCTTTAACAACCGGCTGACCCTCTTGCCATCGCGTGCCGCAAATGCGGACAGAATCTCCTCATGTTCGGCAACCGCTTCAGTCCAGCGCTCCTTGGAAAGATTGGCCATATAGCGGGCGCGGCGCACCTGTCCGCTAACGGTGCGCAACAGGCGGGGGAGGGCGGTGTTGCCGGACGCTTCCAGGATGAGCTGGTGGACTTCCTCGTTGACGCGGAAGTAGCCCTTGCGGTCTCCCTTTTCGAACATCGCCACCATCCGGGCGTGGAGCGCGGCGGCGCGTTCAATCTGGGCATCGCTCGCATTCTGGCAGGCGAGTTCGCCGGCGAGGGCTTCGAGCGCGCCCATCACCGGGAATGCGTGCTGCATGTCTTCCCAAGTGACTTCGGTGACGGAGGCGCCCCGGTTCTGCATGAGCTGCACGAGACCCTCGGTCGACAGGATCTTGAGGGCCTCGCGGACAGGGGTGCGGGAGACGCCGAACTGCTCGCAAAGGATCTTTTCCGAGATCTTTTCGCCGGGCCTGAGTTCGCCATGAACGATCGCGCGGCGCAGCTTTTCGGCGAGGTCTTCGTGAAGCGCGCGCCGCTCTATTGGCGCGATGGCAGAGGTGCCCATGAGCGGTCTTCCTATTGCTGGTTCAATCGGGCAGGCCTGTAGAAGCTTCCAGAAGAAGTCGCGCGACATGCACGGCCTGACGAGCGGAGCCATCGGCAATCTGATGCCGGCAGGACGTGCCGTCGGCGATGATGACGGTCTGCGCATCGGCCTCGCGCACACGAGGCAGCAGCGCCAGCTCGGCCATTGCGACCGACGTGTGATAAGTTTCCGACTGATAACCGAAGGCGCCGGCCATGCCGCAGCAACTCGTTTCGATCAACTCGATTTCGAGATCTGGGATCAGTGCGAGCACGGTCTGCACGGGGCTCACGGCATTGAACGATTTCTGATGGCAATGCCCGTGCAGGAGAGCCTTTTTTGCTGCCACAGGCCCGAGTTGCAGGTCGAATTCGCCGACCTCGCGTTTCTTGCAAAGGTATTCTTCCAAGAGCAGCACCCGGCTCGCCAGATCTTCGCTCCAGGCATCCCCGAGCAGGGCGACAGCTTCATCGCGGAAGGTGATCACGCAGGAGGGCTCGAGACCGACGACGTAGCCGCCGTTCTCAAGGGTCGGCCGGAAGGCGGCGATGGTGCGGCCGAGTTCCTGCCTGGCTTCATCGGCAAGGCCTGCTGAGAAGAAGGTGCGGCCGCAGCACAGCGGGCGGCGTCCGTCCTCTTCGCGGGGGGTGGCGTGTGCGAACCTTATTCCGGCGCGCTCTAGGACCGTTTCGGTCGCGCGCAGGTTTGCGGGTTCAAAGTAGCGGTTAAAGGTGTCGGCGAAGAGCAATACGTCGGCGTGCCCGGGGCGCGATCGGGTTCCTGCCGGTCGGTAGGCATCCGCGTGCCATTGCGGCAGGCGGCGGTTGGCGCTGAGGCCCAGCATCCGATCCGACAGGACCGCGGCACCCGGCAGCCTATCGCGCAGGTTCATCGCCCAGGGAACGCGCGAAGCAACCTCAGCATACCGCGGCAGGTAGGCGACGAGGCGGTCGCGCAAGGAAATCCCGTTCTTCTTCGCCCGCCGGGCCAGCACCTCGATCTTCATCTTGGCCATGTCGACGCCGGTCGGGCACTCGCGGCGGCAGGCCTTGCAGGAGACGCACAACGAGAGGGTCTCGGCCATCTCGTCGGAGGCGAGCGCGTCTGGACCGAGTTGGCCGGACATGGCGAGGCGGAGCGAATTGGCCCGGCCGCGCACGACATCGCGCTCGTTTTCCGTGATCCGATAGGATGGGCACATGACGCCGTCGCGCATTTTCCGGCAGGCGCCATTGTTGTTGCACATCTCGACCGCGCCCTGGAAACCGCGTCCGGCGCCGTAGTGGCCCTTCCAGTCGAAGACCGTGTCGAACTCTGGCACCTGGTAGCCGGGGCCGTAGCGCAGCAGTCGGCGATCGTTCATGCGCGGGGGACGTACGATCTTGCCTGGATTGAGCAGGCCGTGCGGATCGAAGCGGTCCTTCACCCACTCGAAATTCTCGACCATGCGTTCGCCGAACATTGTGCGATGGAACTCAGAACGCGCGATGCCGTCGCCGTGTTCGCCCGAGTGGGAACCCTTGTATTCGCGCACCATATCGAAGGCCTCTTCGGCGATGGCGCGCATGGCGTTGAGGTCGGTGTCCAGCTTCAGGTTGAGCACTGGGCGGACGTGCAGGGTGCCGACGGAGGCGTGCGCATACCATGTGCCGCTCGTACCGTATTTCCTGAAGATACCGGTCAGGCGGTCGGTGTATTCGGCGAGGTCCTTGAGTTCAACGGCACAGTCCTCGACAAAGGAGACGGGCTTGCCCTCCGACTTCATCGACATGACGATGTTGAGTCCCTGCTTGCGCACCTCGATGATCTTCGACTGGAACGCGGGATCCGTTGCCTTGACGACGCCGCCGTCCTTCTTCCCGCGATCGCCCCAGCGGAATCCGAGATCGGCCATCAGGTCGTCGAGCGCATCAAGGCGGCGCAGGTTCTCCTTCTGGTCGGGTTCGGCGAATTCAACGATGAGAAGGGCTGCGGGATCGCCCCTGACGAAAGCGTCGACCACAGGACGAAACATGGCAATGTCACGGCCCAGCCGGATGATGTTCGAATCCACCAGTTCGACGGCCGTCGGGTCGAGCTTCACGATGTGCTGGGCTGCGTCCATCGCCTCGTAGAAGGTCGGAAAGTGGCATACGCCGAGCACCTTCTGGCGCAACACCGGCGACAGCTTTAGACTGATCCTCTCGCTGACCGCGAGCGTGCCTTCGGAGCCGACCAGGAGATGGGCCAGGTTATTGCCGGCATTGTCCGGAAGCAGAGCATCGATGTTGTAGCCGCCGACCCGGCGGATGACGTTGGGAAAACGTTCGCGGATTTCGGCTTCCTCGCGGCGACCGAGGTCGAGCAGGTCGCGGACGAGTTCGGCGGGAATTCCGTTGGGCGAACTATCAGAGACCTGGCCGAAATGGGCGCGCGTGCCATCGGCCATCAGTGCGTCGACTGCAAGGACGTTATCGCGGGAAGTGCCATAGCGGATCGAACGCGAGCCGCACGAGTTGTTGGCCGTCATGCCGCCGATGGTGGCGCGCGAACCCGTCGAAACATCAACGGGATACCAGAGCCCGTGGGGTTTCAAGGCGTCATTGAGGTGGTCGAGGACAAGGCCCGGCTGCACGTCTGCGGAGCCGGCCGCGGTATCGACCGAGAGAAGCGCGTTGAGGTGCCGGGAGAAGTCAATGACGATGGCTTCATTGACGGTCTGGCCGCACTGCGAGGTCCCCCCGCCGCGCGGCAGCACGGGGACGCCTTCGCACCGTGCGATGGCAAGGGTTGTCTCTACGTCCTCGAAGCTTTTCGGGATGACGACGCCGAGCGGCATCATTTGGTAGATCGAAGCGTCAGTGGCATAGCGGGCGCGGGTGAAGGCGTCGAACAGCACATCGCCCTCGATCTCCCTGGCCAGCTTTTTCTCCAGCCCTGGAGCCACCTCCATCGTCTGCACCGCCATTGACAAGCCTCGCCCGTATGTATGCATAATACATAATTACGAATTCGCTGCGGTGGCAAGCATGCTGACAAGAGTGGGGTCATGGTTGCAATCGAGTTGCGCCGGCGTCACCGGCGGGCGATGGCCACCCGCCTTGAAGCGCCGGCCGCAAGAGCGAAGTTCAGGGTGCCACGGCCTGACCACGTCACGTAAAGAAGTCGACAAGACCGATAACGGTCGAACCATAACAATCGGGAGGATCTCACCATGAAACGCACGACATTGTTCGCCGCGGCCGCATTTGCGGCCTCACTTGCAACGCCGGCTCTGGCCGACAAGCTCGTGTTGAAATTCGGTCACGTCGGCGAACCCGGCTCGCTGTTCGAGACCAGCGCCAATGAATTCGCCCGCTGTTCCAACGCAGCCCTCGGCGACAAGGGCGAAGTCCAGACCTTCGGCTCCTCGCAGCTCGGCAAGGATAAGGAACTCCTGCAGAAGCTGAAGCTCGGACAGGTGACGTTCGCACTGCCGTCGTCGGTGATGTCTTCGGTCTCCGAAGAGTTCGGCGTCTTCGAAATGCCCTACATCATCAAGGACCGCGACCACATGCGCCGCGTCCAGGCCAAGATGATGGACAGCGTCTTCCAGCCTGCGGTTCAGGCCAAGGGCTATGAGATCATCGGCCTGATGGAAAACGGCTTCCGCCACATCACCAACAACTTGCGGCCGATCAACAAACCTGAAGACCTCGCCGGCATCAAGCTGCGCACGCCCAAGGGGACATGGCGCGTGAAGATGTTCCAGCTTTATGGCGCCAACCCGACGCCGATGGCGTTCTCGGAAGTCTTTACCGCACTGAAGACCGGCGTCATCGACGGGCAGGAAAATCCCTACGCGCAGATCTGGTCGGCCAAATTCCAGGAAGCGCAGAAGTACCTCTCCATCACGGGACACGTCTATACGCCCGCCTACGTGCTCACCGCCAAGGACGAATTCGCCAAGCTGCCCGGCGACGTCCAGGCAGCGTTGAGACAGTGTGGCAAGGAGAGCCAGGACTTCGTTTACAAGGAAGCCGCACGGCTTGAGACGGAACTTCTGGAAAACCTAAAGAAATCCGGCATCGAAGTGAACGAAGCCGACAAGGCTGCCTTCATCGCAGCTTCGAAGCCGATCTACGACGAGTTCTCTTCAACCGTCAAAGGCGGCAAGGAACTTATCGAAGCGGTGCAATCGGCCGCCAACTGATCTCCAACAATTTATGCTTTCAACGTACGACGTTTGCGGGCCGGGTTCATCCCCGGCCCGCGATGTCCCGTCCGGGCGCCAGCTCCGACATTGAGGTTTGAGCGCGATGATCGCCAGTCTTAGCCGGACCCTCGAGTGGATTCTCGAATCCATCACCGTGGGTCTCATGATCTTTTTGACGATCGTCGTCATCGTCGCCGTCCTTTTCCGCATCAGCGGCAACTCGCTGTCCTGGTATGACGAGGTCGCGGAAATCTTCCTCGCCTGGATCACCTATTACGGTGCCGCACTGGCCGCTCTCAAGCGGCGCCACATCGGCTTCGACACAGTGCTGCTGGCGCTGCCGCTCTATACGCGGATGGCGGCGCTCATCTTCGGCGAAGTCGTTGTCATTGGCTTCTTCGTCATCATGGCCTGGGCCGGCTGGCAGGTTCTCCAAGTGCTGCAAGGCGACTACCTGGTGTCGCTGACCTGGGTTCCGGTGCAGATCACGCAATCGGTCATTCCAATCGGCGCGGTGCTGTTCATCGTCTGCGAAGTCCTCAGCCTGCCGCAGTACTGGCGGATGACGGCCAGGGGCAAGTCGATCGAGCACGCTGAGATCGAGGAAGAGGTCGAGACCGAACTCAAGAAGGCGGGGACGAACTGAGCCATGCTGATCCTCTTATGCTTCGTCACCCTTCTGGTCCTCATCTGCATCAACGTGCCAATCGCGGTGGCACTTGCGGTTGCGGCCATCGTCGGACTGCTCGCTACGGAGGGAACAGGCAGCCTCGTCACCGTCGCCCTCGACATGTACGATGGTTCGACCAAATTCTCGTTGATCGCGATTCCGATGTTCGTGCTCGCCGGCGCCCTGATGAATGCGGGCGGCATCACCGACCGGTTGATCAATTTCGTCTCGGCGCTGATCGGTTTCGTGCGCGGCGGTCTCGCCATGGTCAACATCGGCGTATCGCTGTTCTTTGCCGAGATCTCGGGTTCGGCGGTGGCCGATGTCGCCGCCCTCGGTTCTATCCTCATCCCGCAGATGAAGAAGCGCGGATACTCGGCTCCATTCGCGGCGGCTGTCACGTCGTCGTCGGCGTCGCTGGCGATCATCATTCCTCCGTCGATCCCGATGATCCTTTATGCAACTTCCGCCAATACCTCCGTCGAACAGCTGTTCGTGGCGGGTGTGGTGCCCGGCCTGCTCGGTGCTGCCGGTTTGATGCTGGTCGCCTACATGTTCGCCGTAAAATACAACCTGCCGGTCGAGGAAGCGTTCAATACCAAGCGTGTTTTCGAGACCTTCATGGACGCGCTTCCAGCGTTCACGCTGCCTATCATCATTCTCGGCGGCATCTTCGGGGGATGGGTCACGGCAACTGAAGCTGCCGGTCTCGCGGTCATCGCGGCGCTCGTGGTCGGGGCTTGGTATCGCGAATTCAACTTCCGGCATCTGCGCCGCGCGATGCTGGATGGCGGCATGCAGACCGCCGTGGTGATGCTGCTGGTTGCTGCAAGCGTTCTGATGGGCGGGTTCCTGACGCGCGCGCAGGTGCCCCAGCAGCTGGCGCAAAGCATCCTCGATTTCACCTCCAACCAGTACGTCATCCTGGCGATTCTCAACGTCTTCTTCCTGATTATCGGATTTTTCCTGCACTCGGCGGCGGCGATCATTCTCGTGATCCCGATCGTCATCCCGCTGATCAATGCCGCCGGGATCGACCCGGTCCACTTCGGTCTCGTCGTGACGCTCAATCTGGCCATCGGCCAGCAGACGCCGCCGGTGGCAAGCGTTCTCATCACCGCTTGCGCGGTCGCCAGGGCAAACATATGGGAAGTATCCAAGGTCAACATCTACTTCGTCGGTGTGCTGTTCGCGGTGCTCATGCTGTGTACATACGTGCCGGTCGTTCCCATGTTCCTCGTCGAGTACTTCTACCGATAAGGAGCTGCGTAGACCGCCTCGCGAATCGGGCCGCACGTCGCTACCAGGCAGGAAAAGGAGTTTGACATGTCAGGTCCGCTTTCGGGTTGCCGCGTCATCGAACTCGCACACATCATGGCCGGGCCGGTAGCCGGATTGATGCTGGCCGACATGGGCGCCGACGTCATCAAGGTCGAAAAACTCAACGGCGACGACACGCGCCGCTTCGTGCCGCCGACGATCAACGGCGAGAGTGCCGCCTTCCTGATGATGAACCGCAACAAGCGCGGTATCGTGCTGGACCTCAAATCGGAAGCGGGCAAGGCGGCGTTGAAGCGGCTGGTGGAAAGCGCGGATGTGCTGATCGAAAACTACCGGCTCGGTACGATGGAAAAGCTCGGCCTCGGCTACGAGCAGCTCAGCGCGATCAACCCAGGACTCATCTATTGCGAGGTGTCCGGATTTGGGCGCACGGGCCCTTATGCACATCGCGGCGGCTTCGATCTCATCGCGCAAGGCATGTCGGGACTGATGTCGATCACCGGCGAAGGGCCGGGCCGCGAACCGGTCAAGGTCGGCGCCCCTGTCTCCGACATCACGGCCGGCATCGTCGCGGCGATGGGTATTGCGGCAGCCTACGCCCACAAGCTCAAAACCGGCGAGGGGCAAAAGGTCGACACCTCGCTCTTCGAAGCCGCGATCACGCATACCTACTGGCAATCGGCCATCGCCTTCGCCACCGGCGAGGCGCCGCACGCAATGGGGTCCGCACATCCGCTCAACGCGCCCTACCAGGCATTCAAGACCGCCGATGGCTGGATCAACATCGGGGCTGCCAATCAGGCTAACTGGGAGAGAACGCTGGCGCTCATAGGTGCGCCCGAACTCAACGACGATCCCAGATTTTCATCCAATGCGGTGCGTATCCAGAACCGGGAAATCCTGGCGGATCTCCTCAACGCCATCGTGCAGCACAAGACGACCGCCCAATGGCTTGCGATCTTCGAGGAGGGCGGCGTCCCCGCCGGACCGGTGTTGACAATCACGGAAATGCATGCCGACCCGCAGGCTTTGCACCGGGACATGATCGTCTCGACGCAGCACCCCGTCGCCGGAGAGGTGAGGACTATCGGGCATCCAGTCAAGTTTTCGAAGACGCCGGGTGGAGTGGAAAAACCTGCGCCGCTCATGGGGCAGCACACCCGTAAAGTCCTGGGAGAGGCCGGCTTCAGTTCTGACGAAATCGCAGCGATGATTGCCAGCGGAGCAGCCGTCGCCGCCGATTAACCCGCAGTCACGGCGAGCTGCCGGCAGGACGAGGTTGTGATCAAAGTGTCTTCGGGCTGCCACGCCGGTGAGAGTGCCTCGGGAAAATACACCACTGGATGTTTCGGTCTGCCGCGCGCCGGGCTATGGATGCCCAGCCAGTAGCGCAGCAGAAGAATTCGAACCCGCCATGTCCCGCACCCTCGCCAGCGCAGAGCCCTCTCCCACTTTACGAGCGGCCCCGCGACACGATGCAGCCGGCTTCAGACCGGATATCGAGGGCTTGCGCGCACTCTGCGTCGGGGCGGTGGTTGCGTTTCACGCTTTTCCAGCGATGCTTCCAGGCGGCTTCATCGGAGTCGACGTCTTCTTCGTTATCTCGGGATTTCTCATAACCCAGCTCCTGCTGCGCGAAATCGAAGCGACCGGCCGGATCGACCTCGTCGATTTCTGGGCGCGCCGCATCCGGCGGATTCTTCCGGCGGCGACGCTGGTGCTGTGCGCTACGGCAGTGATGGCCCTGTTCGTATCGAGTATAGATGCGCGCCTCCTGGGCCGCCACCTCATCGCGGCGGCGCTGTTCTATTACAACTGGCGCCAGGCCGGCGAGGCAGTCGACTATCTCGCGCAGGACGACCGCGACAACCCCCTGCTGCACTACTGGTCGCTGGCGGTCGAGGAACAGTTTTATCTGTTCTGGCCGCTGCTGCTGGCGGGATCTGTGCTGTTGCTCAAGCGGTGCGCGCCGCGCCAGGCGGCCGGTGCCGTGATCGGCTTTATGATCGGCGTGATCGCCGTTGTATCGCTGATCTATTGCGTTGCGGTCACATCGTCGAATCCTGCGCTGGCGTTCTTCGACACGTTCGCGCGCGCCTGGCAGTTGCTGGCAGGTGCAATGGCTGCCGTTGTCGCGAACGGCGTTGGTGATCATCGACAGAGGGTGTCGGGGGCAATCGGGGTCGCCTGCATCGGCGTACTCATTGCCAGTTGCCTCGTGATTTCCGAGCGGACCGCATATCCCGGCGTAGCCGCCGTCGCACCGACCCTCGCCGCTGCCCTGCTGCTCTTTTTCGGTGGAGCCCCGGGGACATTGCCGTCGACGATGTTGTCGGCGGCCCCGCTTCGCTATGTCGGCCGCATCTCCTTTTCGTGGTACCTCTGGCACTGGCCGCTGATCGTCTTTGCTGGCATGAGCGCAGCGGGGACCGGCGAGGCGCCAGGAGAACCTGGAAGCGCGCCGGCGTGGATCGCAATCGCGGTGTCTTTCTCACTGGCGGCTGCGACCTACCAGTTCGTCGAGCGGCCGTTCCGCCACAGCGCCGCCCTCAAGGCATCCCGGCCAAAGACGTACATGATCGGCGGGCTTCTGATTGCCGCCGGCGCTGCGAGCGGGCTGGCGATGAAGGCGTTCGGGCCCGACGCGGTGGCGCTCGGCAACGGCTCGTTTATGAGCCTGACGGCGATCAAGCAGGATCGTCCGGTGATCTACTCGGACCGCTGCCTGTTGCGCTTCGTGGACGTCGATTACGCGTCCTGCGTGTACGGTGCCAAGGATGGCGCCAAGTCGGTGGTGCTATTTGGCGACTCGCATGCCGGCAACTGGTTTTCGGCGCTCGACATAGCCGCCGAGAAGCAGGGCTGGCGGCTGCTGGTGCGGATCAAGGCATCGTGCCGTCCAATCGAGGCGGCGCAGGTTCATGGCAACGGCCAGGCTTATCCCGAGTGCGAGGCGTGGCGCCGGCGCGTCATGGCGGAACTAAAGGGGACGAAGCCGGATCTCGTCGTCGTGTCGAGCATGACAAATCCGCTACCGGCGGCAAGCGAACAAGTCACGTTTAGCCAACTGGCGAGCATCGCACCGACCGTCGTCATGCGCGACACGCCAGTGTTGCCGGAAGCGCCTGGGGACTGTCTGAAGAGGACCGGGAATGCCGGCGAATGCGTCTGGCGCTTCGAGGATCTGAGATCACCCAACAGCTATCCCAAGACGCAATCGGCGGAGCTGCCAGCAGGCGTGTCGATCCTGGACGTCAATCCTCGCATCTGCCCGGACGGCGTGTGCCGGGCCGTGACCGATGGGCGGGTTCTGATGTCGGACAAGCACCATCTGTCGGACAGCTTTTCGCACACGCTTGCCGGCGAATTCGTGCGACTGTTGGCGCCCACCGGAAAGTGAAGCCGGCGCGAACGGGGGCGGCGTTAGACGTCGCTGTCGCCGACGGCTGCCAACGCATTCGAACGGTACTCGCGCCGATAGACGACCCAGAGGACCCAGCTGCAGGCCGCAATGAAGATCAGCGGATGCAGGAACCAGCCGAGCCCGGCGATGGCGAAGTAAATGGTCCGAAGACCGTCATTGGTGTGCGTTGCGGCGATGGAGGCAAGCCGCGCGGTCTTTTCGATGTGGCGTTCGCCCAGCGCGAGATCCTCGCCGCTCCAGGCCGGCATGGCGCCGAGCATGATGCCGAGGTAATGGGTCAGCCGGAAGGCCCAGGCGAACTTGAAGAAGGCGCGGATGACCAGCGCCATCATGAACATGATCTTGAGTTCCCACATCACAATCGCCGTCTCGCCAACGAAGGGAAGCTGTTCGAGGCGGATCTTGACGTTATCGGCGGCCCCAAGCATTGCCGCCAATCCACCGAGAACGATTACGGTGGTGGAGGCAAAGAACGCGGTCCCGCTCGACAGCGACGTCATCAACTGCGCATCCATGATGCGGACATCACGATGCAATGCAGCCCGCATCCATTGCACGCGGCGCAACTCGACGGCGGCAACGAGACCGACCTTGTGTTTCAGCGGGCCATACTTCACCGCCCAGCCATAGCCGAAATAACAAACGGCAAACCAGGCGATGGCAGCATAGTCGAGGATATCGATGGCGCTTAGTGGCATGGCTTGACCTTGCGCCGATTCATACCTGTTCGGATGGAGTGGCGTGGACCATTACCGGACTCACGCGGGTGCGCAGACATAGCGGTGCTGGATCACGCCGGGGACCGCTCTGACATCTTCGATAATCTTCCAGTTTGCCGCCGTGATCATGTCTTCCATCGTCGACTTGCGATAGCGCGCGCGCAGCAGGGGTTTGTCGGGAACCTCATCGAAGAACGGTTTGATCTGCTCGGCATCGACGAAGCACGAGAACACAAGACGCGCCTCAGCCGCCGCATAGCGGCGCAGAATTGCCAGAATCGCCGCGGTGTCCTGCGGTGCCAGATGGGTGATGACAGAGAACATCGTCAGAATATCGAACGGCTCGTCGGGAAGTGGCAGAACCGACTGCGGCGTCATCGCCTCGCCCTTCGGGTTGTACATGTCGTTCTGGAAGGGTACCGTTGCGAACATATAGCGGGCGTCGCCCGCCAGCGCCTTGCGCATGTGATCGATCATGGCCGTGTAGACATCTAGTCCGGTGTAAAGCGCCTGCGGGCTGTCACGCTCGTAGAGGGCCTGTGCCATCTTCACGCCGCAGCCGAAGTCGAGCCAGCGAGCGCCGGCAACCGGCCGGGCTGCGTCAACAAGTTTCATGATCTCGAAAGCTGACCTGAGGGAGGCGGCCTCGTCGTCGCGCAGTGCGCCACGGCGGAACTTCTTCGGAACCGAAAGCTTCACGGTTGCCATACTGGTTGCCTTCGATGCCAAGCCTCACCCAATTCGCGGCGACGTTGCCGGGGGCACCCGGCATTGTCAAGCGGCGGCAGCGAGCGCGGCATTTGGCATGTGGACCAGTGTTCGGGATGCACATTTGCGTCCACCGCTTCATGTTGCATTCGCGCGATTCCGATAGAGGGCGCCACCGCGCAACGCTATAAACGGAACCGGAGGCTATCGAGAACAAGCCGGCCGGACGCATATAAAAGGACCACCAGCGTGACATCGATCAACGCCCGCATCGCCAGGGAACTGAACATCCAGGTGGGGCAGGTGGCGACTGCCGTGGAATTGTTCGGCGAAGGATCCACGGTTCCCTTCGTCGCCCGCTACCGCAAGGAAAAGACCGGCGGCCTCGACGATACGCAATTGCGGACCATCGAGGAGCGGCTCGGGTATCTGCGTCAGTTGGAGGATCGCCGCGCGAGTGTCCTGCGTTCGATCAGCGAACAGGGCAAACTCACAGACGAATTGCAGAAGGCCATCGCGGCCGCAGAGAGCAAGGTCGAACTCGAAGATCTCTACGCGCCCTACAAACCGAAGCGGCGCACGAAGGCGCAGATCGCGCGCGAAGCCGGGCTCGAAACCCTCGCCGACGCGCTGCTTTCAACGCCGGCACTCGATCCGGACAAGGAAGCGGCAAAGTTCGTCAATGCCGAACTGGGTTTTGCCGACGCCCAGGCCTGCCTCGATGGGGCTCGCGCCGTCCTGATCGAGCGAATCGGTGAGAACGCCCGGCTTGTCGGGGCGCTTCGCGAATGGCTTTGGAATTCCGGCCGGCTGTCCTCGAAAGTCGCAAAGGGAAAAGACACCGAGGGGGCGAAGTTCTCGGACTACTTCGCCTTCGACCAGTCGATCAGGGACTTGCCGTCGCACCGGGCGCTGGCGCTGTTGCGCGGGCGCAACGAGGGTTTCCTGAACCTTGGCCTCGACGTCGCCTGCGAGCCCGGCAACACCTATCAACCCGCCGAAGCCAAGATCATGGCGGCCTTCAACATCGGCGATCGCCGGCGTCCCAGCGATTCCTGGCTTGTCGAGACGGTCCGGCAGGCCTGGAAGACCAAGCTGCACAAGTCGCTCACGACGGATCTTTTTGCGCGTTTGAAAGAGCGCGCGGACAAGGCGGCCATCGACGTGTTCAAGGCCAATCTCAAGGACCTGCTGCTGGCCGCACCAGCCGGGCCGCGCATCACCATGGGACTCGACCCCGGTATTCGCACAGGCGTCAAGGTCGCGATCGTCGATGCGACGGGCAAGCTGTTGGACTTCGCCACCGTCTATCCGCACCCGCCGCGCAACGACTGGCAAGGGGCGCTCGCAACGCTTGCGGCGCTGTGCATGAAGCACAAGGTCGCGGTCATCGCCATCGGCAACGGCACCGCGAGCCGGGAAACCGATAAGCTTGCCGGCGAACTGTTCAAACATCTCAAGGACCCAAAGCCGATGCGGGTCATGGTCTCTGAAGCCGGTGCGTCGGTCTACTCGGCCTCCGAACTTGCCGCCAAGGAATTTCCGGACGTCGATGTCAGCATTCGCGGCGCAGTTTCCATTGCGCGGCGCCTGCAGGATCCTCTCGCCGAACTCGTCAAGATCGATCCAAAGGCGATCGGGGTAGGGCAGTACCAGCACGACGTCGACCAGTCGGAACTGGCGCAGTCGCTGGATGCCGCAGTCGAGGATTGTGTGAACTCCGTCGGCGTCGACATCAACACCGCTTCCGCGCCGCTTTTGTCGCGCGTTGCCGGCCTCAATGCGGCGATCGCCAAGAACATCGTCCTGCACAGGGACGACAAGGGGGCCTTCAAGAAGCGGACGGACATCAAGAAAGTTGCGCGGCTCGGCCCGAAGGCGTTCGAGCAGGCGGCGGGATTCCTGCGCATCATGGACGGACCCAACCCGCTCGATGCCTCCGCCGTCCACCCGGAGGCCTACAAGCTTGTCGAGCGCATCTCGGAAGCGACGAAGAAACCGTTGAGAGCCATGATCGGCGACGCGGCGTTTCTGCGTTCGCTTGAACCCCAAAGATTTGCCGATGCGCAATTCGGCGTTCCAACCGTCACCGACATCCTCGCCGAACTGGAAAAGCCCGGCCGCGATCCGCGCCCGGAGTTCAAGACGGCAAGTTTTGAAGAAGGCGTCGAAAAGATTTCCGACCTCAGGACCGGCATGATGCTCGAAGGCGTTGTAACGAACGTTGCCGCCTTCGGCGCCTTCGTCGATGTCGGCGTACATCAGGACGGGCTCGTGCACGTCTCCGAACTCGCAGACCGCTTCGTCAAGGATCCGCGCGACATCGTAAAAGCCGGCGACGTCGTGCGGGTACGGGTCAAGGATGTCGACGTGGAACGCAAGCGTATCGGCCTCACCATGAAGTCCGGGGCCATCGAAGCAAGCGCGAGCGGCGTCGCACAAGCCAAGCCGGTCGGCGGCAAGCCATCGGGCCGGAGCGGCGGCAACCAAGCGAGCGCGCCGCCACCGAAACCACAAGCGCAATCGCCAGCCGGCGAGTCGGCGCTTGCGGCGGCCCTGCGGCGTGCGCAAAAGGGCTGAGCGAGACCTTCTCACAGGGCGCGCAACGGCGTAACTGTGTTCAGCCTATGTGGTGGCGGGCTGGACGGGGAAGCTCTCGATCAGTCCCTTCAGCTCTGCGAAAGTTGAGAAGGACGCAGCGTGCGGTATCTCGTTCAAGGGTGACTTCCGGTAGCCTTCGGCAAACAACAAGAAGGGCAGCCCGGCGGCTTCGGCGGTTGCCGCATCGACCTCGCTGTCGCCGACATAGAACGTTACCGCAGCGCCTAGCTCGGCAGTCGCCTTGAGAAGGGGCTCCGGGTGCGGCTTGCGTTCGGGCAGCGTATCGCCGGCAACGACTGCTGCAAACAACCGGTCCCAGCCGAACGACTTCAGAAGTGTCCGAGTCGGCTGCATCGGCTTGTTGGTGCAGATGGCGAGGCTATAACCGGCGGCGGCCAGTTCATGTATCGCTTCGCCGCTGCCGGGCATCGGCTGGTTGGCCTCGGGGGGAGCTGCATCATAGAGCGTCATGAAGCGGGTGAACTGAGTGTCGAATGCGTCGGGTGAATGTGCCCGGCGGGCTTGCAGAGCCTGTTCGAGAAAACGGCTGGCGCCATTGCCGATGTATCTTCGCGTCTCGGCAACATCGAGGGCGGGAAGATCCAGTTCGGCCATCAGGCCGTTTGCTATGTCGCAGATCGCCGGCGCGCTTTCGATCAGCGTTCCGTCAAGATCGAAGACAATGCCGTTCATCTAAGCTCCTCTTAGCAAAACAGAGTGGGGAATTGAGGGGCGGACATGAGGACAGGCAGGGAGGAATGTGGACCGCCAGCAAGCCACAGGTATAGCAAAGTGGGACGGCGCAGGGAATTATGCGCATCGAGTGAGATCGAGACATACAACATGGTCATTGACGATTTCAGCAGTCCGCCAGCACCCGCCTGCAATGCTGCGCGCTGGCAGGTCTTTACCGATCAAGTGATGGGCGGCGTGTCGCGAGGGTCGGCGTCTGTCGAAACCGTTGCGGGCCGGCCTGCGATCCGCATGCGGGGCAGCGTCAGCCTGGATAACAACGGCGGCTTCGTGCAGATATCGCGCGACCTGGCGCCGGACGGCGGGCCGGTGGACGCCAGTGGCTTCAGCGGGATCGAAGTAACGGTGTCCGGCAACGGCGAACGCTACAATGTCCATCTGCGCACCGCCCAAACACGTCGCCCGTGGCAGTCGTATCGTCACGAATTCATCGCAGCGCCGACGTGGCAGAAGCTCCAATTTCCATTCGCCGGTTTCACGCTGCACCGAATTGAAGCGGCACTTGACCTCGGCACGCTGAGACGGATCGGTCTTGTCGCGATCGGCCGTGAATTCGATGCCGATCTCAGCGTCTCACGGGTCGCCTTTTTCTGACTCGGGGTTCGGGTTTTTCGACGGCGGAAAGTTCCGACAACGCGGTCGCGAGCCTCGGCGCCGACCAGTCGACGAATGCGCGGACCTTGGCTGCGAGCAGGCGGGAATGCGGATAGGCGATCTGGACTGGTGCAGGTGCCGGCCAATAAGGCTGAAGGACCGGAAGCAACTGGCCTTTTCGCATTTTTTCACCGACCATGTAGCAGAGTGCCGTGGCGATGCCGTCGCCGGCTTCGGCTGCGGAGATTGCGGCTGCCGCGTCGTTTACCTCGAAGCGCGGGTGGAAGGTGATGTGCGAGGGCCGGCCATTGTCATCAAATCGCAGTTCGCGGTTGGACATCAGGCCCGTGAATGCGATGAGGTCGTGGCGCTTCAGGTCTGCGGGATGATGAGGCGTGCCGCGATTTGCTAGATAGTCGGCGCTCGCGGTCATAACGCGGCGGACTTCGCCGACGCGCCGGGCGATAACGCTTGAATCCGGCAAGCTGCCGATCCTCACCGCGACGTCAATGCCCTCGTCGACAAGATCGACAACGCGATCGAGCAGGATCAGCGAAACGGTAATGCGGGGATGTTGGGCAAGGAAGCCGCTGATGATCGGACGAAGCGCGATCCGCCCGAACGTCACGGACGCCGTAACCGTCAAGTGCCCCTGAGGAACGGCTGTTTCGCCGATGGCCTCCTTTTCGGCCTCATCCACATCGGCAAGCAACCTCCTGCAGCTTTCGAGGAACCGCTTTCCAGCTTCGGTGAGGTTGAGGCTACGAGTCGTTCGATTGAGCAGACGCGTGCCCAGGCGCTCTTCCAGCGAGGAGACGGCCCGCGTCACCGCCGGTGGCGATATGCGCAAGCGCGTGCCCGCCCTGGCGAAGCTGCCCGAATCGACCACGGCAACGAAGACTTCCATCTCGTGCAGGCGATCCATTTATTATTCCTTTAAACGGAATTTTATATTCCATATTCAGCGTATTATTTCAAGCGTCTTGTTCTGCCAGATTGGCGTTTACCGGCGACTGCAGCCGGCACAAACGCCAGCAATCACCGAATTGCAGATCAGCGATTCCTGAACCCTGAAAGATTGGAGAAAGACAAAATGTTCACTTCAAAAAGCACGGCCGGCACGCTTTTGCGCTCAGCGGTCATCGGTGCCGCGTCCGCGGCTGCAGCAATTGGGCTATGCCTTCCGGCTTCCGCTGCACCGGCCGGTGCACCGCAAGCGACGCTGTGGGGCGTTTATGGCGATCACGACATGCACGACTGCCCGCTCAACAACCGGGAGACCGCAAAGCGGGTGATAGATATCTCGAAGGCGGACCTGGGGCCGCTCTTGGCCAAGTACGGGATTGAGAAAGTGCATGCTCAGTACCATTCCGGGTTGGAGCACACCTTCCTGTGGGTATTCGAGACCGACCGACCGCACGACCTGGAGGAGTTCACCCAGGAGCTGGGCGTCGCCAGCTGGAACGATCTGAAGATCGTGCCCATCCGCCGCTTCGGCGAGGATGTGGTGCCTGAAGTCAAGCGACTGCACGGCCTCAACTAAGCTTAAACAGGTCATCGGCGGTTCGCGGTGACACCGCGCGCCGCCAGCCTTCATCAGGGAGAACGATCTTGGGCCACAGGTTCACGGAGATTACCTTCACCGATCCGGTGAAGGCGGTGCAGGAAAGGATGGGGAGCCGCGCCGGGTATGCGCGGCGCGAAGGCGGCAACGTCGTATCGAACGACCAGCTCGGCCCCAGCGAAGCCGCGTTCATTGCCGCGCGCGACAGCTTCTACATAGCAACCGTCAGCGAACGCGGCTGGCCGTATGTGCAGCACCGCGGCGGGCCGAAGGGGTTCGTGCGAGCGCTCGACGAGAACACAATCGGTTTTGCGGATTTCTCCGGCAACCGCCAATACATCAGCGTCGGCAATCTCGCGGCAGATAACCGCGTGTCGTTGTTCTTCATGGATTATCCGAACCGGACACGTCTGAAGCTCCTGGGCCGTGTCGGACTTGCCGGGGCGGGAGACGGCGAACTCCTGAGCCGGCTGGAGATCCCCGGCTATCGGGCGCGGGTCGAAAGGGGAATGGTCATCACCGTTGAAGCTTTCGACTGGAATTGTCCCCAGCACATTACGCCGCGCTTCACGGCCGAAGAGGTCGAAGCAGCCGCCGCTCCGCTCAGAGCACGGATCGCGCATCTTGAGGCCGAGCTGGCGCGGGGCTGAGTGGTGGCCGGCAAGAAAGACCAGCAGATGCCGGCTTTTCCGTGCCGCTTTGCTATCGCGGGGGAGACCGCAGCGCCTCAGCCAGCGAGAGAGTGCGCACCGTGCCGTCAGTTTCGCACTTGACGAGGAGCTGCATGTCGTCGCTCAGGCCGAGGACTTTTCCCCGCAGCGGGCCGCCGGCACCCGTGGCAATCGCGGCTGGTTCCTCCGCCCCCTCGAGGCGGCCGATGAACTGCTCATGCACCGCTGCGAATCCGTCATCCTGCCACTCGTTTATCCAGGTCAGCATGTGCGCGGCAAACGACTGCATGATTTGGCTGCGGTCGAGATCGCCGCCGCCTTCCTCGAAAACCGTCGTCGCGCCGGCTTTCTTGCCGGGTTCGGGATCGTCCGGAGCGGACTGCAAAGCGAGCGAGACGCCGAGCACCAGCCAGTCGGGGACCTTGTCCTCGACGTCGGTGCTGGCAGCGAATCGCAACTTGCCGGCCTCACCGCGATTGATCAGAAGCGTCGACGGCCAGCGCAACAGCACGGCTGTCAGCGGCGGCATCAGCGCGCCCAGACTGTCGGCAAGCGCGGTGAAGGCCAGCGGGAACATCTGCCTGGACTGCGACAAGGGGACGTCCGGCTCCAGGATCAACGCCAAGTCGACGCTCGTCGTAGAGCGGCTCCAGACGAGATCTGCCGCGCCCAGCTCTCCCGCGGCCGCGCCTCGGCATGCGACGTCGAATGGAAACTCCCGGGCGGCTACGGGATGGCCGGTGATGAGCGGGGGAAATTTCGGGTCGGGCAGATGCATGGTCGCTCGTTCTCAATCCGGATGCCGCAACGCTCTGCGCTCTGCTCGATTTCTAACCCAGATCTATATCGCCTTCGACGACGTGGTTAAGGCCGGTACCTTCGGCAGTGAGCACCATCTTCACCTTGAGCGGACCATTGGTAATCGTGCCGCTGCGGACGAGTTCTTCGATCTCGCGCTGGGAGGTAACGCCGACCTGCTTGAGAAACTTGCGTAATGACATATTGAAGCGTTGCTCGTCCATCGTCTTCATCCTCGTAGGGTGACAGTTGGATCTACTCGCATAAAGTTCTGCTCGGTTTTGAGCCTGGGCGCAATACCGGCTTAATAGGTCCAGTTCTCTGCAAGTTTTGCAGCTGCGGCCTGCAACTGGGGAACGAAGGCGACGGCGGCCTTGATCGTCAGACGCTGATCGGGACCGTGCAGGGCGAGGGCCGCCAAAATTTTTCCTTCCTCGTTGAGAATTGGAACGGCGATGCCGACAATGCCGACGTTCTGCTCGCGATCGTTGATGGCGTAACCCTGGGCTCTCACTTGCTTCAACTGCGCTTCCAGTTTCGGGACCGACGTGATCGTGGTGGAGGTGAAGCCGTCCAGCATATGCGCCTGCAAAAGCTGGCGACGCAGGTCTGGGTCCATATAAGCGAGCATGACCTTGCCGCCGGAGGTGCTGTGGGCGCGCACGCGGGAGCCTTCCGACAGATGGACGCGCAGCGACCATTCGCATTCGATCCGCTCGATGTAGACGAAGTCAAAGCCGTCGAGCACACCGATATTGCAGGTCTCGCCGGTCTCCGCGACGAGTTGGGACAGGATCGCCCGCATAGGAGCCGTCTGGTTGCGCGAGCGCAGCGTTGCGAATGCCAGCTGCGACAGGCGCGGTCCGACGGTGTAGCGATCGGCGTCGACAATCCGGCTGATCAGGGCATTGGACGTCAACTGCTGGAGTACGCGGTGGATGGTCTGGCGCGGCAAGCCGAGGCGCAAGGTCAATTCGGGCAAGCTGACCGGCTGGGGATGATCAACAATCGCCTCCAAGACCAGAATCGACTTCTCCAGGGCCGACATGCGGTCCTGCTCGTCGCTGTTCGGCTTGGCGGGCTGGTGGTGCTTCATGCAGTTCTCCAGTTGCAGTCGCGCGAAGCATTTCATCACATGCGGGCCTGGCGTCACGAATTCGCTCAAACGGGGCCTCGCGAATTGCATTGACAAGCCGCAATAGAGTGTTAAAAGTTGGACATACTGTCCCACTTTTTGGACGCGTGAGCAAGCTTCATTTTGCTGCATGACGCCTACCCAGAGACCATTCCATTTGCCTGACCTAGCCGACGACTACAGGGAGCAGCAACGGGATTCTCTTGGCGGCGACAACGCCTGGGCTTCCCATCCAAGGAGAAAAAATATGGCAGTGAGTTCGGTGAAACGGCCCCTCGGGGTCATGCTGACGGCTGTTCTGAGCGGGGCCATCCTGACGGGACCCTTGTGCGCACAGGAGACCTACCCCTCGCGCCCAATCGACGTAATCGTAACCTTCGGTCCGGGCGGCGGCGCGGACTTGATGGGCCGGAAATTCGCGCAATTCGCCGAACCCATTCTCGGCGTCGCGATGCCGGTCGCAAACATTTCGGGCGCTTCGGGCAACGCCGGCCTGACCCGCCTCCTGACGGATGCCGCCGACGGCCACAGCGTTGCCACGCTGATCGCCCTGTCGGTTTCCGCCTGGGCAGCCGGGATCGGCAATCACAATCCCGATGAGTTCGCCTTCGTCGGCATGATGCAAAGCTCGCCCTCGATGCTGTTCGTCAACAAGGACAGCCCGTTCAAGACTTACAAGGATGTCGAGGAATACGCCAAGGCAAACCCCGGTAAACTGCGTTGCGCGACATCGGGATACGGCACGATGGACGACATCACGCTGAAGTATCTCGGCACCAAGGGCATCAGCATCAAGAACGTTCCGTTCGGCAAGCCCGCCGAACGTTATGCTTCGGCGGTCGGCGGTCACACGGACATGATCTACGAGGAACCAGGCGATGTCGCCCAGTTCCTGAAGTCCGGCGACCTGCGCCCTATCATTGTCTTCGACGAAGCCCGCCACGATGCCTTCAAGGACGTCGAGAGCTCGAAGGAACTGGGTCTCGAGATCAACGACCTGCCGAACTTCCGCACCATCGCGGTTGCGGCCAGCACGCCAGCCGACAGGGTAGCCACGCTCGCCGCGGCAACCGAGAAAGTACTGGCGACGCCTGAGTGGAAGGAATTCTGCGAGAGCACCTACACCTGCACGCCGGCGAAATCGCCGGAGGAAACCAAGATGATCGTCAAGAAATTCTACGAGACGGTGAGGGGCTATCTCGAGAAATTCCCGACGACGGCCGAAGAGAAAGCCAGCACCAAGAAGTAATTTCACTGCGACACCGTAGAAGCCGGCACCGCTTTCCTGCGGTGCCGGCCTGCGATTGGCGTTCATTTTATGAGGCCAGGACGCGCGACGGAAAAGCGGCAGGCTTATCCCAGCCGCGCCCATCAGAAGGTGTTGGCCGATGTCTTTTTCGAACCGGGCGATCCGTATCGGGCTGCCCATCGGATCGCTGGGGTTGTGCGTCTTTCTCTGGTTCCACATCGCCAGCAACAGCGCTGCACTCGACGCCGTTCCCAACGCGGTCGGGCCGGGCGGCTGGCCACGGGCCATGCTCATCGGCCTCGCGACGTTGAGTGCCCTGACACTGATCTTGGAACTCCTCGAATGGCGGCGCAGCATCCGCAGCGGAGTCGAGGTCGCTGTCGCCGCGAAAGAGTCGAATGGCGCGCAGGCGATGGCCCTCGTCGGCGTCGGGATAATCCTCGCCTACGGTTTTTCAATACCCTACGTCGGCTTTGCCTTCGCGACCATGGCCTTCCTTGCGACATGGTGCCTGCTCGGCCGCGTTCGATCGCCGGTCACGGTTCTGTCGGTCTCGATCATCGGCTCGATCGTGCTGCTCTACATGTTCGTTGCCGTCGCGAAGATGCCCTTGAACCGCGGCGTCGAACCCTTCAACTCGGCAACGATCTCGCTTTACCGCGCGCTGCGGATCTATTGAGAAAAGGACTTCGGCAATGGATCTTGCGACGCTCTTCTTGAATGGTGCCATCGGCGCCTTCCAGCCGCATAACTTCCTCATCCTCATTACCGGGCTGATGGTCGGGACGATCGCCGGCGCGTTGCCCGGCATTTCGTTCGTCAACGCCATGGCGATGGCGCTACCCTTCACGTATGTGATGGAGCCGGTGACGGCCATGTGCTTCCTCGGCGGCATCTATGTCGGCGGCGTCTTCGGCGGCTCGATCTCCTCGATCCTCATCAATATTCCTGGTACGCCCGCCTCGCTGCCGGCATGCTGGGACGGGTACCCGATGACCACCAAGGGTCTGTCGACGCGCGCCTTGCGCATCGCGATCACAGCGTCGGCGACGGGCGGCTTCTTCTCAGCGGTGATGCTGGCGGTTGCCTCGCCGCCGTTCGCGGCCTTTGCATTGCGATTCGACCAGCCGGAATTCTTCGCCGCAACCATTCTCGGCCTCGCCAGCGTCGTCGCCATCGCAAAGGATCTGCCGGTCTTGAGCGCGCTGTCCATGTTCATGGGGCTGTTGATCGGCACCGTCGGCATTGATCCGATGTACGGCATACCCCGCTTCACCTTCGGCGTTTCCGAGGTCCAAAGCGGCATCAACTTCACGGTCGTAATGATCGGCCTGTTTGCCATCGGGGAGGTCGTCGACCTTCTCGTGCGCAATGTCGACCTGAAGAAGAAATTCACTCCCGTTCCCGGTAAGCAGATCAACTGGGGGGAGTTGTGGGGCCTGCGCAATTCGATCATGCGGGGCACGGGGCTTGGCTGCATGATTGGCATGATTCCTGGCGCCGGCGCCACGGTCGGGGCGGTCCTCGCCTATGGCGTCGAACGGCAGGCCTCGGGGCGCGGGGCAGAATTCGGAACCGGAGTCGAGCAGGCACTTGCCGCACCCGAGGCGGCAAAGAACGCCACAACCGGCGCGGCCATGATCCCACTCCTGACACTGGGTATTCCGGGAAGCGCGGCTACCGCGATCATGCTGGCGGCCATGCTCATTCACGGCATCGCTCCAGGTCCGCTTCTGTTCCGGATGGACCCGACACTGGTCTACACGATCTTCGTCAGCATGATGGTCGCGAACCTCTTGATGATCTTCGCGGCAGTGCTAGTTGCGCGCGGGTTCTCGACACTGATGCGCGTGCCGCCGGCGATACTCGGTGCCTTCATCATCGTGCTTTCGGTGATCGGCGCCTACGGGGTTCGCAACAACATCTTCGATGTCTACGTCTGCCTCGTCTTCGGGGTGCTCGGCTTCATCATGAAGCGCGCCAACTTCCCGTCGGCGCCGCTCGTGCTCGGCGTGATCCTGGGGCCGCTGGCAGAGCGCTACTTCCTGACGTCGCTGGCCAACTACGACGACAACTTCTGGATCTTCGTCCAGCGTCCAATCAGCGGCACCATCCTGGCACTCGCCGCAATGTTCGTCCTGTGGTCGCTCTATCCGGTGATCAGGTCTCGGTTCGGCAGAGGTGCTGGCGCGAAGAAGGCGCCTATTGGTCCGCAGTGACTACAGGCCGCGGTTGACACGGCGGAGAAGAAGTGAAAAACTAAGACATGTTGTCCCATTTTTTCAATGACTGGCGACCGCTAACGGGACATTTTGGTCGGCAAGGTTTTCAGTCGATCGGTGAGGGCGGGCCGGACGGTCGCGGGCAAGAACGTGAATGCGCTTTAATCGACGGTTAGCGACAAACCTGGAGAGCAAGATGGTAGCCGACTCCCCCAGCATCGATCGTGCAACGCCCGGTGATACGGCCGGCGGCGCTGGCGATCCAAAGGCCGCGGTCGCCGAAGTCGTAGCGCGCGCGCGGGCGGCGATGGAAGCTTACGAAAACCACGATCAGACCCGCGTCGACGACGCGGTGCGGGCGCTCGCATGGTCCATCTACAAACCCGAGAACGCGCGCATGCTCGCCGAACTCGCCGTCCAGGACACCGGACTCGGCGATGTCGAATCGAAGGTCATCAAGAACACCCGCAAGACATTTGGCACGCTGCGCGACCTGTTGCGCGCCAAGACCGTCGGTATCATCCAGGAAGACCCCGAGCGCGGGCTCGTAAAATACGCCAAGCCCGTTGGTGTGGTCGGTGCCGTGTGTCCATCGACGAACCCTGCCGCCACCCCGGTCAACAAGGCGATGATGGCACTCAAGGGCGGCAATGCCGTCATCATCGCGCCCTCACCGGCTGGTGCTGCGACCACGCGCCGGACCGTGGAACTGATGCGGGAGGAACTGAAGAAGTCGGGCCACCCTGAGGACCTCGTGCAGCTGCTTCCCGCGCCTGTATCCAAGGAAATGACGCAGGAGATGATGAATCAGGTCGATCTCGCGGTCGTCACCGGCTCGCAGGACAACGTCAAGCGGGCCATGCAGTCCGGCACGGTGACTGTTGGAGTGGGCGCCGGCAACGTGCCCGTCATCATCGATTCCACAGCCGATTTGGACGACGCCGCCGAGAAGATCTGCGCCTCAAAGATTTTCGACAACTCGACATCCTGCTCGTCGGAGAATGCCGTCATCATCCTCGATGACGTTTATGAAGACGCCATCGCCGCGCTTGAGCGTGCAGGCGGGTGGCGGTGCAGCGATGAAGAGCGCGAGAAGGTGCGCAACACGCTGTGGCAGGGCGGCAAGCTCAACCGGCATGTGATCGCGAAACCGGCGCCGGTACTGGCCGAGGTCTTCGGGCTCGCCAAGGAGTCCGCCCAGCGCAAGTTCTTCATGGTGGAGGAAGTAAAAGTGGGCGGCAAACACAGCTTCGCCGACGAAAAGCTTTCCCTCGTCCTCACCATCTACCGCGCCCGCGACTTCGACGAAGCCAAGGCCATCGTGCGCCAGATTCTAGACGTCACCGGCAAGGGGCACTCGACCGGAATCCATACCAAGGACATGGCACACGCCCGGGAGCTTGCGGCGGAGACCGACGTCGTGCGCGTTCTCGTCAACCAGGCACACACCTTCGGCAACGGCGGCGGCTTCAACAACTGCCTGCCGTTCACGCTCTCGATGGCGGGCGGCACCTGGGCCGGCAACACGCTTTGCGACAACCTGAACTACAAGTGCTTCATCAATCTCACGCACCTCGTCTCGACGATTCCAGAAGACAAACCCTCTGAAGAAGAACTGTTTGGACCGTACTGGGAACGCTACGGCAAATAAGGAAGGACGCGAGGCCCATGAACTTCGAGGAGCATGCAGCAAAACCGCTGCTCGCACGTTACAATATCGCCGTTCCCAAAAGCCGGCTGGCGCATACACCTGCCGAAGCCGAGGACGCCGCCCGGCAGATCGGTCCGTGCGTCGTCAAGGCTCAGGTGCCGACCGGCAAGCGCGGCAAGGCCGGCGGTATCAAGCTGGCTGGCACACCTGCCGAGGCGCGCCAGCACGCCGAAGCGATTATCGGCATGACGATTGCCGACTGGCCGGTGGAGAAAGTGCTGGTCGAAGCACAGACGGCAATCGACAGGGAACTCTATCTCGCCATTCTCAACGACAGCGCCACCAAGGGGCCGATGCTTCTTTTTTCGGCGATGGGCGGCATGGATGTCGAAGAGGTCGCGGAAAGAGATCCGACCGCCATGCGCCACTTCGCGATTTCGATCAGCGACGGGCCGACCCTGGCGATAGCGCAGAAGGCTATCGAAGGGCTGGACCTCGAAGCGGCCGGCGACGAATTGACGGCGACGATCTTGAACCTCTACCTCGCTTACCGCGAACTCGATGCCGAACTCATCGAGATCAACCCGCTTGTCGTCACAAAGGAAAACCACGTCGTTGCGCTCGACTGCAAGCTGACGCTCGACGACAGCGCGGCCTCGCGGCAAAAGGCGACAGCAGCGCAAGCTGCGCCGGAGCGCTACACCGATCTTGAAGCCAAGGCTGCTGCGGCGGGTCTCAAGTACATCGAACTTGGCGGCAGTGTCGGAGTCCTGGCGAACGGCGCCGGGCTGACGATGACCACCATGGATGTCATTGCCCACTACGGCGGCAAGCCGGCAAACTTTTTGGAGATCGGCGGCGAAGCCTACACCAAGGCCAAAACCGCGCTTTCGATCCTGCTCGAAAACCCGAATGTGAAAAGCCTGCTCGTCAACTTCTGCGGGGCCTTTGCGCGCACCGACGTGATGGCCGAAGGCGTCGTCAACGCCTGGGAAGAACTGAAACCCGACATTCCTGTTTTCTTCACCATTCACGGGACCGGCGAAGACGAAGCCATCGCTCTTGTCAGGGAGCGGCTCGGCATCGAACCTTACGACCTGATGGATGACGCGGTGAAAGCAGCGGTTGCCGCCGCCAACACGAGGAGCCCCGCATGATCCCGCGCAAGCACCACAAGCTCCTGATCCAGGGGATTACCGGCAAGCAGGGCACCTTCTGGACGAAGGCCATGCAGGACTACGGTTCCAACGTGATTGGAGGCGTCAACCCGAAGAAGGCGGGCACCGACCATCTCGGCGTCCCTGTGTTTGCCTCCGCACGCGAAGCGTCAAAGACCGCGCCGTTCGACATCGCGTGCATGTTCATCCCGCCGATGATGGCAAAAGACGCGGCAATAGATGCCTGCGAAGGCGGCGCCAAGCTGCTGGTCTGCCTGACCGAGCACATCCCGGCGCACGACGTGATGGAAATGCATGTGGCGGCGAAAGCCAATGGCACACGCATCGTCGGGCCCAACACCGCAGGGATCGTGACGGTCGGTGAATGTTTCGTCGGCATCATGCCGGCGTTCAACGACCGTGTGTTCAAGCCGGGCCGTATCGGGGTCATTTCGCGCTCGGGCAGCCTTGGCACGCTGATCAGTCTCAATCTCGCCCAGGAAGGTTTCGGCCAGTCGGTGTTTTATGGCGTGGGCGGAGATCCGATGATCGGCACGACTTCGGCGGATGCTCTGCGCATGCTGGACGAGGATGCCGAAACGGACGCCGTCGTGCTGTGCGGTGAAATCGGCGGCAACGCTGAAGAGACTGCAGCCGAGTACGCCAGCACGATGAAGAAGCCGGTCGCCGCCTTCATTGCCGGACGGCAGTCGCCGCCGGGCAAGAAGATGGGTCATGCCGGTGCGATCGTGTCGGGGGGCAAAGGCGACTATGCCTCGAAACGCGCGGCACTCGAAAAGGCAGGGGTCGCGGTGGCGGATACTCCCAGCCAGATTCCCGGACTTATTCGCCAACGTCTCAAGGCCGCATGAGGCCGATCGAGCGCGCGACCGACCCGCCCGCCACACTTTAAAAAGCCAGGGTTATCCCTGGCACACCAGACAATTCCCGTCCCCGGGCAATAGAGGATTGACGAACATGAAAATGACAACCGAAGAGGCCTTCATCAAGGTCCTGCAGATGCACGGCATCGAGCATGCCTTCGGCATCATCGGTTCGGCGATGATGCCGATCTCGGATCTGTTCCCGGCCGCCGGTATCACCTTCTGGGACTGCGCGCATGAGGTGAACGCGGGCATGAGTGCCGACGGCTACACGCGCGCCACCGGCAAGATGTCGATGGCGATTGCGCAGAACGGGCCCGGCATCACCAACATGGTGACCCCGATCATCACCGCCTACTGGAACCACACGCCGCTGCTGCTGGTCACGCCGCAGGCCGCCAACAAGACCATCGGCCAGGGCGGGTTCCAGGAAATCAAGCAGATGGCGATGTTTGAGGATTGCGTCTGCTATCAGGAGGAAGTGCGCGATCCCTCCCGCATCGCCGAAGTCCTCAACCGCGTCATCCTCAAAGCGTTCCGCGGTTCGGCTCCCGCTCAAATCAACGTGCCGCGCGACTACTGGACCCAGGTGATCGACATCGAGCTGCCCCAGGTGGTTCTTATCGAGCACCCGCCGGGCGATCCGGCTGCCATCGCGCAAGCCGCAAAGCTGCTGTCGGACGCTAAGTTCCCTGTGATCCTCAACGGTGCCGGCGTTGTCCTTGCGGGAGCGATTCCGGCATCGGCGAAACTTGCTGAAAAGCTTTCCGCGCCGGTGTGCTGCAACTACCAACACAACGATGCGTTCCCGGGTTCGCATCCACTGTACTGCGGGCCACTTGGCTATAACGGCTCGAAGGCAGGCATGGAGATGATCTCAAAGGCCGACGTCGTGCTGGCGCTCGGCACCCGCCTCAACCCGTTCTCGTCGCTGCCCGCCTACCAGACCGAATACTGGCCGAAGGATGCCAAGATCATCCAGGTCGACATCAACGCCGACCGCATCGGCCTGACCAAACGCGTTGCCGTAGGCATCCAGGGCGATGCAAAAGCGGTCGCCGAACAGATCCTGGCTCAGCTTTCACCGACGGCTGGCGATGCCGGGCGCAAGGAACGCGAGGGCATGATCGCGACGGCCAAGTCGCGCTGGGCGCAACAGCTCACCTCGATGGATCACGAAGAGGACGATCCGGGCATCACCTGGAATGAACGCGCTCGCAACCGCGAGCCGAACCGCATGAGCCCGCGGCAGGCATGGCGTGCGATCCAGGCGGCAATGCCGGCTGACGCCATCATCTCCTCCGACATCGGCAACAACTGCGCCATCGGCAACGCCTATCCGACGTTCGAAAAGGGCCGCAAGTATCTGGCTCCGGGGCTGTTCGGCCCGTGCGGATACGGTCTGCCTTCGATTCTGGGAGCCAAGATCGGCTGCCCCGACGTACCAGTTATCGGCTTCGCGGGCGACGGCGCCTTCGGCATTTCCATGAACGAAATGACGGCGTGCGGGCGCAACGACTGGCCGCCGATCACCATGGTGATCTTCCGCAACTACCAGTGGGGCGCCGAAAAGCGGAACACGACGCTGTGGTTCGACGACAACTTCGTGGGCACCGAACTCAATCTCGGCGTCAACTATGCCAAGGTGGCGGAGGCCTGCGGATTGAAGGGCGTGCAGGTGGACAACACGGAAGCGCTGAGCGATGCGCTGAGGACCTCCATCAGGGAGCAGATGGAGGACGGCGTGACGACCTTCATCGAAGTGGTCCTCAATCAGGAACTGGGGGAACCCTTCCGCCGCGATGCCATGAAGGTTCCCAAAGCGGTCGCCGGTATCAGCAAGGAAGACATGAAACCGCAACAACCTCGGCTTTGATTTCCGGCGACAATAGCGCGGTGGGCTGTCGCGCCCACCGCGACGCTGCATTGGGCGGGCTGCATGGTATCGCCCTGCAGAACCGCTAAAGCTTCATCCGATGCACGATCGCTCTTCGCGATCGAATAGTCTGATCAAAGATGCTCCAACATTATAATTGAAGGCCGCGCGGCCGAGCCGTGCAGCGTTGCGGCGAATTGCCGACACTCAAAAGCCGAGGAGCGTCAAAAGTCCAGGCTGCTGCGGCGCCTTGAACTCGGACATCGCGCCCGCGACCTGCGTGTAGAGCGCCGGCACCCACTGTGGCGTTTTAGGCGCCGGCTCCAGAGGCTTCTTGCGGAAGTCTGTCGGCGCGATGATCAGCTGGATATTCGCCAGACCGATTTCGGCCGCCAGATCGAAAAGTTCCTCGGCCGCCTCGTCGCCCATGGCAAGGCAACCCGCGGATACGTTCTTGCCGTGGATCATGATGTCCCCGCCAAGATCCTTCCTGCCGTCAAGCGCCGCCATCTCGCGATCGAACGCGTTGGGATAATTGACACGCAAGGAGACGTGGTAGCTGCTGTTCGGGTTGAGGTAAGAAATGCGGTAGATACCTTCGGGCACCTGCTTGTCGCCGCGGATCAGCTTCGGCCCGCTGCCGCCGCTGGCGGCGAGTACCCGGTAGCGATGGATGAACGTCCATGCGCCTTCGCCTGAGCGCGAATAGAGTTCAAGCGACCTCTCATCCTTGATGGCAACCAAGGAGACCTCAGTTGGCGGCCAGACGGCCTTCATGGAAGCGAATTTTTTGATGATGCGCGCGCGTGCGCTGGGCGAAATCTCTTTGAGGCGCTCACGCAGCGTGTAACGGCGCTTTCTTACCTTGGCCGGCTTCTTCGCAACCTGTCCGCGACGCGAGGCAGATGAATCCGTCACCGGCTCGCTGTCGTTCTCCTGGACCTCGACCGTCCACGATTGGGGACTGGCTGCGACTTGCGGCAACTCTTTCGCAAGCCCCTCTGCGTCTGGCATTTCGTCTACTAACGGCCACTCGAAAGACAGAGCTTCGGGCGGCAAATAGGCAAAGCGGGACGGCCGCTGCGCTAGCCGTGGCGCCGGGACAGGAGCCGCCTGTTGCTTGTCCTCCAGCGAGGACCGCAGGGTGCCCGCCGGGCCGTCGCGACTTTCGTCAAGCGAGACAAGCGCCAGCGTCGTTGCAGCACATGCGATGCTGGAAAGCGCAAAAGCGACGAGTATAAATTGCTGGTTCGCTCTCAGTACCAATGCTCACACACCCGGCGATCATTACGGATTACGGGGAGCATGGCTGATTCGCCTCTCCATTGGACCTGTTGAGTGCAAAAAAAGCAGATCCCAAGTTTTTTTTCACAGCAACCTGCGTGCCGGCCGCCAATCGCTGCCCGGCCAGAACGTTCGGCGCGCGGCAATCAACCGCTAACTTGACATAAAAGTTTTGGTGTATCGGCTGGCCCGCCAATGCAGCCTCCATATCGGGCACGGGCAGAACCATTTCGATGTCGCTTTCAGAGGAGGCTCGGGTTCTGCCGACCTGCGAATTCGTCGTTCGGCTGTCGGGGTAGCCGTAGATACCAGTCCACAATCGCGTCCAAATTGGCCGGCAGGACGTCGCCCAGACCGCCGTGGAATTCGTTCCATGCCGCGACATAATCCTTACGCACCGCAATCAACGTCGGCCGCTCCTCCTCCGCGCAGCGTTGCAGGATGGTGCGCAGGCCGTTGCCTTCGCTCTCAGCCCGGCCAAAGCGATTCAGAACGATCAGGTCGGCCTCATCGTCGAGCGTATTCTCAATCCATGCGGTGGCATCAGCCATGGCGCGGTAATCAAGCCGGCAACCTTTCGAAAAGTGCCCGCGCGGCTCCATGATCGGCATGTCCATGGCGCCGTCGATCGACTGCAAGCGAAGCTGGGAACCACTGCACCCCGGCGTGTCCGAATAGGTCTGGGTAACTCCGGCGACTTCCAGCCCTCGCGCCTTGAACGCGGACACCGCTTGACCAATCAGCGCGTCAATTCGGAAGGGTTGCTCGAAAACAATTCCGGCGAGCCAGTTGGCGGGAGACTTCTCGAAGGCTGCATTGTCCATCTGACATCCTGGGTTTGATAGCAATCCACCAGCATAATCTACTGATACAGGCGCTGGGGGAAGATGGGCGGGGTCGGTCGAGCATGTTGATCTGAGCCGGGAAATATCGCCCATCGAGCAGGCGAACGGAGCGGCGGGAAACGGCAAGATGAGACCTATTGTCCATCGGTTCGGAGCGATTTTTAGGAACCATACTTGATCGCTTCCGTTTAGCTCGCTCGTCGCATGATCGCCGGTGACCTATGGCCACCATCACGTTATCGCGCTGTTCGGCTCCGGCAATACTCTAGTTCCTCGCCGGCAGCAATGCATCCGGATTGTGGATTCACTTAATGAACTGGCTTGAAGATATTGGCATCAACCATACTCATACCCCGGAATGGGAAATTGCTATTCGTTTACTACTAGCTGCGTTGTTCGCAGCAGCGATCGGTTTCGAAAGGGAGCTAAAGGCCCGTGGGGCCGGCCTGCGCACACATATGCTTACGGCGCTAGGCGCGGCGTTGTTCACCGTCATCACGTTCGAGATATTTCACGAAGTTCGTGGGATAGAAGGCGGTGGCAGCGTCGATCCGATCCGCATCATCGAGGCTGTCACGGCCGGCGTTTCCTTCCTCGCCGCTGGAACCATCATTCACGGACGCGGGCAAGTACAAGGATTAACGACGGGGGCTGGGATATGGATAGCCGGCGCCATCGGAGTTGCTTGCGGAAGCGGCTACTATGTCATTGCCTTCTTTGGCGTTCTTCTCGCCCTTATTATCATTGTTGTGCTGAGGTGGTTCGAGCGTGACGCACTCGACACGAAACCCAACGCCGATTGAGATCAATAGCAATCAACCAATTGGCTCGTCGCTGCTGCCATCGACTTCTGGGCGAAGAGATTTCAGCGAGTGTTCGATATCCAAGAGCAGCTCCGAGTGTCGAGAATACCCACCTCGGCGCATTAGATCCGCATGCCACGTCTCGAATATCTCGCGCTTTTGCGACGCTGAGAAATCGTTTGCGGTCAGTACCTCGAATGGCGAAGAAAAATCCCCGGCTAAATAGAGTTCGACATGCGGCGGTTTGTCAGTGTGCTTGTCGTAGGTCATCAGAGGCCGTCTTCCCTTTTGGACCAGTGAGGATTAACGTTCCAGACTATCAATCGTTCCCTTGTTGGAACCGATGGCGCTTTCCATGCATTGCACGTAATCACGGTGGCAACCGTGTAAGAAGGGGAGGCTTCCAAAGCAGAACTCATAACCAGCTATCGAGTTCGCGGAACGAAGGTGCTGAGCGCGGGTGGCAAAGGCATCGGGGAGATTTTATCGGCAAGGTCACCGGGAAAGTGGCATACGCTGTAACGAAGTTCGGAAGTTTCATGGGGTTGGGAGGAGACTACTATCCGATCCCCTGGCAAGCGCTCACGTACGTTGCCAGTCGCGAGGCCTTTGCGACGGACATCACGGAGGACAAACTCAAGGCCGCGCCGACCTACGAAAAGGCCGATCTGCACGACCGGGAAGAGGCTCGGAGGATCCACCAGCACTTTGGGGTGCCGTTCTCCTGGAGAGAGAATTGCCAGATTCCTTGTGGGTAAGGCCGTGTAGCTCGACTGCGCCATAGCTGCGCGAATCGAGGAGGTCAAGGTGAGTGAAGTTTCGGCAATCCGCGGGCTTTGCGCGAAGGCAGACGTCGGAATCGACGGCGGACGGTCGTGGGATATTCGTGTCCGTGATCAGCGCTTCTATGACTGCGTGATTGCCGACGGCTCGCTCGGACTGGGCGAGGCCTACATGCGAGGATACTGGGAGGCTAACGATCTCTTCGGGTGTATCTCGCATATTCTGTCGTGTGATCAACTTTGCGCACACAAAAATTATGGCTGGCGAACGTCGTTGGCGTTTCTCAAGGCACGGCTGTTGAACGTGCAATCTATTTCACAAACCCGCAGTCTTGCGGACGTCCACTATAACTTGAACACGGAATTGTTCGAGCACATGCTTGGGCCTTCGATGGCCTATTCTTGTGCCTATTGGTTGAACGCTGCAACACTCGATGACGCGCAGATCGCGAAATTCGATCTTATTTGCCGCAAGCTTCACCTCAAAGAGGGCGAACGTCTCCTCGATATCGGGTGCGGCTGGGGAGGCTTTGCCCATTACGCGGCTGAGAATTACGGCGTCGAAGTCGTGGGGATTACCGTTGCAGACGAACAGGCCGCCTATGCGCGCGAGCTCTGCACCGGTCTGCCGGTGGAAATCTTTTGCGGCGACTACCGCGAATTCCCCACGGCCGAAATCTGCTTCGACAAAGCCGCATCAATCGGCATGATCGAGCATGTCGGCACGCGCAATTACCGCACGTTATTCTCGACCGTCGAATCCGCGTTGCGTCCGCGCGGACTTTTCCTGCTGCATTCGATCACCAGCCCGGTTTCGAGCGAGGTCGGCGAACCATGGCTGACGACCTATATATTTCCCGGCGGCGTGCTCCCCTCGATGCGCCAGCTAAGTGAGTCCGCAGAACGACTGTTCGTGCTTCAGGACATGCAGAACATCGGCCCGCATTACACGCCGACCCTTCGCGCATGGCTCGATAACTTCGAGGCGTGGTGGGAGACCGCCAGTCCCTATGCGAAGCCGAGCATCTGGAATTCACAGGAAGCCTTCTACAGGATGTGGCGCTACTACCTGTCGAGCTGTGCAGCAGAGTTCCATGTCGGAGGCAGCCAGGTCGCTCAGCTGGTCTACTCGAAAGGACACTTGCCTGGGTGCTACACGGCGGCGCGGTAGAAGCAACGCTCGTTGTTTGAGTTCGCGAAGCTATCTTCCGGCACCAGTCAGGCTCAACGCCAGCACGAGAACAACACCCCCAAGGAGACCCGCGATGAACACGACGCGCTGCCAACGCCGGCGCAGGATAATCTCGCCTTGCCGAGCTTTTTCGGCCGGATATTCCCGCCTCTCGTTACCGGTTGGATTAACTTGCTTATCTTTTGACATGACGCACAGTTCCTTGAGCCGTTCGCTCCGTCACCTGGGGTTCGGTGCATTGAGCACAACGCTGCGATCCGATTGCGCCTTGTCCTTCATCGACACCTGCAGAGTGTCGAGGCCATAGAGGCCTACCGCCAGCAGAACCACGGCGGCGCAAAGACCGAATACAAAACTCCTCATTCCAGATCACCTCGCAAATTACTCGCCAGCCGCCGGCGATGGGCGCGACGATTTTGAATTCGAAAGACGCTTGGTCGAACGCGACCCATCCGTAATCCTGTCGTACCAGATGCTGTGGTGTTCCTTGGCCCAGTTCTCATCGACTTGCCCGGACCACATGGCGTCGATGGCACCCTGCATTCCGACAGTGCCGATGTAGATATGGCCGATTATCAGCGCGATCATCAAAAGGCCGATTGCTGCGTGAACCAATTGTGCCCACTGCATCCCGACGTAGCCGAAAAGCGCGAATGGAAACATCAGGATCAGTCCTGAGGCAAAGGCAGACACTCCGCCGATTACAACGCCCCAAAAGACGATCTTCTGACCGGCATTGAACCGCCGGGCCGGTGGATTGGGGCTGTCCTCGCTCGCAAAACCGCCGCCGGCTTTGAGCCAGTTCCAATCGAGTCGCGTTGGAACGTTGTCGCGTACCCACAACGCGATCATGATGCAGACACCGACGATGAAAGGGACCATCGAGGCCATATGGGTCCAGGCCGAAACCTGCGCCAGCGTGCCCATGGCCTCTGGGCCGATAACCGGCAGGAGCAGTGGCGTGCCGTAGAGAATGACGAGACCAGTCAGTGCGAGAAGAACGAAAGCGGTGGCGGTCATCCAGTGGTTGGCGCGCTCGGCCGCGTCAAAGCGTTCGACCGTCGTTCCTGCCGGCCCTTCCGCGATCCGGATCCGGCCGCGCGCAAATAGAAAGAGCGCCAGCGCAAGCAAGACGCCGAGGATCAGCCAGCCACCTCCATAGGCGACCGCGCCGTTGCGCTCACGGCGCCAGTCGCGGCCTTCAGGCTGCTCCAGGATATCGGCGTTTTCGTAAGGCAGCGAACTGGTCCCACGAATCATATCGGGTTTGCGCAGGATCGCCGTTACATCGCCTGGAGCCCGCCATTTTTCCACGATCTCTCGGGAGCGGGCGACACCTTGGCGGGCCGTTAGATCTGCCTGTGGAGCACCGCCCGTCGCGACATTGACTCCATCGACCGTTTCACTCTGTGTCCGGTCATAGAGAAGTCGGGAGCGATCCCTAAGAGCGTCGGCTGCGACGACACCCGATGCTGCACCAGGCGACCCAGTTGCTTCGATACTAACCGTTGGCTCTACGAGCGCCTCCGGCCCCATACTCGCGAAGGCGAGCCAAGCGAGCGAGACGAGCATCAGGAGTGCGACGATTCCACCCGCGATGCGCGCACTGGACATGGTGGGTCTGTCGGGTCTGCGTTCATTACCCGAAGGATGAGCATTCGCTGCCATCAGCCTGCCTCCGATCCGTAATAGGCGGAGGACCAACCCCAGGCTCCAGATCCGTAGCCGCGCTTCTCAACCCGGGAGCGATATATGTCGGCAACGACGTCGCCGTCTCCGGCGAGCAGGGCTCGGGTGGAGCAAACCTCCGCGCACAGTGGCAGCTTGCCTTCCGCGATGCGGTTACTGCCGTACTTCCGGATCTCCGCTTCCGACCCGTTCTCTTCAGGACCACCGGCGCAATAAGTGCACTTATCCATCTTGCCGCGACTGCCAAAGTTGGTTGCCTGCGGATATTGCGGTGCTCCGAAGGGACAGGCGTAGAAGCAGTAGCCACAGCCAATGCAGGTATCCTTGTCGTGAAGCACGACGCCGATGTCTGTTTGATAGATGCAATTCACGGGGCAGACGGCAATGCAGGGCGCATCGGTGCAATGCATGCACGAAGTTGCGATGGACCGCTCGCCCGGCTCACCATCGTTGATCGTGACGACGCGGCGGCGAAGCATTCCCCACGGTACATCGTTCTCGTTCTTACAGGCTGTGGTGCAGGCGTTGCACTCGATGCAACGTTCGGCGTCACACAGAAACTTCATGCGGGCCATGGAGCTGTCCTCCGGTATTCCAGTGCTGTAGGCGTCAAGCCTTCTCAATCCGGCAGATCGTGGCCTTCGACTCCTGCATGAAGGTCACGACGTCGTAGCCGTAAGTTGCCGCCGTGTTTGCGGCCTCTCCCAAGACGTAGGGAACCGTACCTGCGGGGTAGCGCTCTTCGAGGGATTTTCCCTGCCACCAGCCGCCGAAATGGAATGGCATAAATACCGCGCCCTTGCCGATGCGGTTGGTGACCTGAGCGGCGACCCGAACCCGCGCCTTTTCCGGCGTGATGAGCCAGATCATCTCGCCATCCGAAAGGCTGAGACTTTCCGCGTCTTCGGGGTTGATCTCCGCAAACATCTCCTGCTGCAACTCCGCCAGCCATTTGTTGGAGCGCGTTTCGTCGCCACCGCCCTCGTATTCCACGAGACGCCCTGTCGTCAGGATCATGGGGAACTCGCCCGAAACGTCCTTCTCCTGGATCGACCAGAAGAGAGTCGGCAGGCGGAAATCCTTGCGGTCGTCGTAGGTGCGGTATTTTGGAATGAGGTCGCGGCGCACCGTGTAAAGCGGTTCGCGGTGAACAGGAATCGGATCCGGGAAGTTCCAGACGAGAGCCCGCGCGCGTCCATTGCCGAATGGCGCGAGGCCGTTGGCGATCGCAACGCGCTGGATGCCGCCAGACAGGTCGGTTTTCCAGTTGACACGCAGAATTCTGGAAAGGACTTCGTCGCTTGCGTGGATCGGGAGCTGGTCGGCTCCGCCACCCTCGCCACCGGAAAATTCCGCTTCGCCCTTGTCCTGGGTTTTGCCCTTATCCTGGTTTTCGCCGGATTTGCCGCTCGGACCAGCGCCGTCGTGCGCCAGATAGGCGGCGACAGCCTCCCTCGCGAGGGGTGTCAGATCCTTGAAGTCCAACTCTTCTAGTCGCTCCCTGCCCGCGGAAACGTCAGGTTCCCGGCTTGCAAGCTGCGTGTTATCGAGCAAGCGCTTAGCTTCGTCGTCTTTGATCTCCAACAGGCGGTGAGCGTACTCTCCCGCTCCGATCGCCACGATTATCAGCTTCTCGCGGGGTGTCAGGTGTTTTGTCAGTCCGAGCTTCTCGAGAACAGCGAGAGTCATCTCGGGATAGCCGTCCTTGATGAGCGAGTCTTTGGTATGGGACTTGGAAGCGAGCAGATTCTGGCCTTCGTGCTCGACGCCCCAGCGGGCGCGGAACGGCAGTCCACCTTCGGAAACGGGCTTCGATACATCGTAGAGAAGCGGCGTGCCGGGGTGCTTCTGGTCGCCGGAACCCCAACATGGCCAGGGCAGCCCGTAATATTCGCCCTTTACGGGACCGCTCATGCCCATCAGCGTCGTCGGATCGAAGTCCTGCTGGTTGGCCATGTGCAGCTTGAGCCGCTCGGGCGTCTGGCCAGTGTAGCCGATGGTCCAGGTGCCCCGGTTCAGCTCGCGCAACAGGTCTTCGGCGACGGGTTCACCATTCTTCACTTCAATGTGTTTGAACAATTCGTCGGCGAACCCGAGCTTTTGCGCCAGAAGGTGGACGATCTCGTAGTCGCCTTTCGCTTCGAAAATCGGGTCGATTATCTTATCGCGCCACTGGAGCGACCGGTTCGAGTTCGTGACCGAACCGGCAATTTCCATCGTTGAACCCGCTGGGAGCAGATAAACACCATCGGTCCGATCGCTCATCACCGCAGTCATTGTCGGCACGGGATCGATGATGACCAGCAGGTCGAGTTTCTCCAGCGCCTTCTTGAGATCGGGCCCTCGGGTCTGTGAGTTTGGCGCGTGTCCCCAGAAGATCATGCCTGCGATGCTCGAGGGCTGATCGATGTTTTCAGGTGCCTCCAGCACGCCGTCGAACCAGCGCGAGACGGGCATGCCCTTGCGCTCCATCAACTCTTTCGATGCGAAACGCCCCTTCAGGTAATCGTAGTCCACGTCCCACACGCGTGCCCAATGCTTCCAGGCGCCTTCGGCGAGTCCGTAGTAGCCTGGAAGCGTGTCGCACAACACACCGAGGTCGGTGGCCCCCTGCACGTTATCGTGGCCGCGGAAGATGTTCGCGCCGCCGCCCGATTTCCCGATGTTTCCAAGCGCCAGTTGCAGTATCGAGGCGGCCCGGGTCTTGTTGTTGCCGATCGTTGATTGCGTGAGCCCCATGCACCAGATCAGCGTGCCTGGACGGTTCTCGGATATGATGCGGGCCACCCGTTCGATCTGCTCTGCTGGAACACCTGAAATGTTGGCAGCGACATCGGGCGGGTAATTCTCGACCACTTTGCGCACCTTGTCGAACCCGAAGACGCGCTCTTCGATGTACTCTTTGTCCTCCCAGCCATTCTGGAAAATGTGATGCAGCACGCCCCACATGAAGGCGACGTCCGCTCCGGGCCGGATACGTACGAATTCATCTGCGTGGGCCGCCGTACGGGTAAATCGCGGATCGACGACGATGAGCTTGGCGCCGTTCTCCTTCGCCCGCAAAAGATGCTGCATTGAAACGGGGTGCGCCTCGGCCGGATTGCCGCCCAGCAGAAAAATCGACTTCGAGTTGTGTATGTCGTTGAAAGTGTTCGTCATCGCGCCGTAGCCGTAGGTATTAGCGACGCCTGCGACGGTGGTGGAGTGACAGATGCGGGCTTGGTGATCTGTATTGTTGGTCCCCCAGAACGCTGCAAACTTGCGGTGAAGATAACCGGCTTCGTTGGAGAACTTAGCCGAGCCTAGCCAGTAGACGGCATCGGGCCCTTGCTGCTCGCGGATATCGAGAAGCTTATCGCCGATCTCCTCTATTGCCTGATCCCAGCTGATGCGCTTCCACTTTCCGCCAGCGAGCTTGGTGGGGTACTTCAAGCGCCGTTCGCCGATTGCGAGTTCACGCGTGGCAGCACCCTTGGCGCAGTGCGTCCCAAGATTGATGGGGCTCTCGAAAGCCGGTTCCTGTCCGACCCAGACTCCATCCTTCACCTCTGCCCAAATCGAACAGCCAACTGCGCAGAACGGACAAATTGTCTTCTTTCGCTCAATTTTCGTTCCACCCGCTTCGCGCTTCGCATCCGCAGCACGAAGGCGCCGTGCCCCGATAAGGGAATGACCTGCAGCGGCTGCGCTCGCGATGCCGGAAGTCTGCAGAAAAGCGCGGCGTGAAAAAGAGCCGGTGATCGAGGAGCCACCAGCTTCAATGAGTGCGCCGGCCTGCGGCGTCGTTTTGCGGCTGCGTCTTTTAAGCATGACAATCCTCCGTCCGAGGCGTGCGGGACGCTTCAGCAAGATGCTGCTCTATTATCGGCGTTTCATCGTCGTGCCAGCGCGTAGTAGGTGCGAACGTGCGCGGTTTCTCGATAGGCGGTCTCGTCTGCTGCCACCGCTTCCTCGAACGGTTCATCAACAGCCAGCGCCGCTGCAGGCGCGATGGCTGCTGCGGTGGCGGTCGTTGACGACAGTTTGCCAAGGAAGCTGCGGCGAGTGACGGGCGAGGATCCGAAACCTTCGACAACACTGGACGCGTGTCCGATATTTGGGATCGTGCGTGTCATTGATGTGCAAACTCCCGGCCCTCGGAAGGGTTCCCGAAGATGCAAGGAAAATTTCAGACGCTAGAGGAACCCATACGCCGATGAGCCGTTGAAATATTACCCGGCTGACTTTCTATCTGTTATCGAACGAGTATTTATTCGAATGAGAGCTGAAATTCATTGCTCCACATCCTCCCATTGTCGCGTTCCAAGCGGCAAGGATACAGGTGACGAACTCTTTGTGCGAACGTTCCTGTTTTTCATTGCACTTTACCTGACCATCAACTTCGTCGATCGGGCGGTCGCAGTCGTCGCAAGTGGTCCATTGAGCCGGCACATGCTGGGGCATATCGCTTTGATGAACCTCGTGGCCCCTCTGGCAGCTCTCGCACTCATTAGAGGCAAATGGGTTCCCACTGCACTTCCTTTTGCTGCGCTCGCGGCAGCCACAGCCTTGCAGCTCCTGCTTTTGTGGGGATGGCATGCACCGCCTGTACTCACCGCATCGCTAGAACGGCCTATTATTCACTTTCTTGCCTCCGCGACGCTCAGCATTTCTGCTCTCTGGTTCTGGCTCGCGGTGTTCACGATCTCCGGTGCGCGGCGATGGGAGGCCATCGCGGCGCTACTGATCACCGGCAAGCTCTTCTGCCTTCTGGGGGCGCTGCTGATTTTCGCGCCGCGCACGTTATACGTCTGTGCGGCGACATCCATCTGTGCGCCCGGCGTGCCGGCTTCACTCGACGACCAGCAGATGGCCGGCGTACTCATGGTCGTTGCCTGTCCCCTGACCTACGTTACAGCCGGCGTGATCATCGCCGCCAGATGGCTTTTTGAGCTTTCGCAACGCGAGCCTACTGCGATACCACGAGCGCGGGAGGTAGAGGCGTGATCCCGGGCTTCTCCACCCCGCGTCTGCGCGCGCTGGGGAGCTGGATTGTAGGCTCACTGGTGGCGGTGATCTGCGCAGCTCTTCTGTTCGCCTGGTCCGGTCTTTACAACATCGCCGCCAGCAGCGGCCACTTGGCGGTAACACGCGCTTTCCTCGAGTTCGGCATGACGAACTCGGTTCGCACTCAAAGCGCAATGATCGAGGCGCCAAACCTCGTTAACGACGTGGATCGCGTGCGCCTTGGAGCCGGCCACTACCAGGGCGGATGCGCACCATGCCACGGCGCACCCGGCGAGCCAGCCAATCCAATAGCCAAGCACATGCTGCCACCGCCACCAACTCTCGCCCCGCATGTAAAAAGGTGGCAAGACAAACACCTCTTCTGGATCGTCAAGCACGGCATGAAGTACACGGGTATGCCGGCCTGGGCGAGCCAGGATCGCGACGACGAAGTCTGGGCGGTTGTAGCTTTCCTGCGCCGTCTTCCCCACTTGACACCCGAAGGCTACCGGGAACTAGCCTACGGCAGTGCCAGCGCGCAGCGCCGCCCCGTGACTGCCTTGCTCTCCTCGGGATCAGACACGCCCGATATCGCCGCCTGCGCCAAGTGCCACGGCACGAAGAGCGCCGGGCCGACGAGCAGCCTGGTGCCTCGCCTCGCCGGTCAAAGCGAAACCTACCTCGCACAGGCACTGCGCGATTACGCAGAAAACAGCCGGCAGAGCGGCATCATGGAGCCAATCGCCGCGGAACTCGATGAGCTGACGGTCAAGGCTGTGGCTGCCTACTATGCTGGTCTCGAACGCCACCGGGATCGACAGCCGGAGCCGTCATTAACGGGGGACCACGACGCCGGAGAAAAGATCGCCCGAAATGGTGCTCCCGAGGAGGCCATTCCATCCTGCTTGTCGTGTCATGGACAAAACGCGGCTGAGCGGTATCCCCGGCTCGCGGGCCAACCGCAGCGTTACCTTGCTCTCCAGCTGGGTCTGTTTCGAAGTGGCGTACGTGCGAACACCGAGCGAGCCCGAACCATGGCCGCCATCGCCGAACGGTTGAGCGACCGCCAGATCGCGCAAGTAACTGCCTATTTCGCCAGTCTTCCGCCGTTGTCATTGACGCAAAATATGCGCGATGCGGCTGTTGACGCGCCGGCAAAGCAAGGTGCCCAACGATGACGTTTTTCCAGACATGCCCGGCGCTCATTTTGGCGGCCGTTCTGCTGACCGGCTGCGGCGGGGATCAGTCCGTGCTTTCGCCCTTCAGCGAAAACGCCCGGACGGTGAACATCTTAAGTAATGTGCTGTTCATCGGCGGCTTTCTTATCCTGGCCGTGGTCATCGTACTCGCTGGCCTTGCCGTCTTCGGCAGTGCTCATTTGCGTCGGCGGCTTGCGGGGGAGAATACAGTCGTAGTCGGTGGCCTGGTTTTCCCTTTGGTCACACTGACGCCACTGCTGCTGTACGGTTACGCATTGCTCGGCGCCGGTCCTGCTCCACTCGATGGCCAGCGCCCGCTCGAAGTCACTGTCATCGGAGAGCAATGGTGGTGGCGCGTCATCTACACGGATTCCGCCGGAAACAGCATCCGCAGTGCCAACGAACTGCGCATTCCCGTCGGCCGGCCGGTCAAGCTTTCGCTGAAGACCGCCGACGTCATACACAGCTTCTGGGTCCCGAACCTCGCCGGCAAGGTCGACATGATCCCCGGCAGGACCAATACCCTTACTCTTTCTGCAGATTCGCCCGGTATCTTTCGCGGCCAATGCGCGGAGTATTGCGGTGGCGCACACGCGTTGATGGCGTTCAAGGTCGTGGCGCTGCCTGCCAAAGAGTTCGCGACATGGCTTGAAGTTGAACAGTCTCCCGCGCGTGAACCCCAAAGCCAAGTCGAAAGCGAGGGGCTTGAACTGTTTCTCGCCAATGGCTGCGGCGGCTGCCACAGCGTACGCGGCACTCCCGCGCGCGGCACGGTCGGTCCGGACCTGACACATGTCGGCGGGCGCAAGACGCTGGCGGCAGGCGTGCTGCCGAATACCGCGGAAAGTATCGCTCGCTGGATCCGTGATAATCAGGAGATCAAGCCCGAGAACCGGATGCTGCCGTACCGTAGCCTGGAGCCCGCCGAGCTATCGGCCATCTCCTCCTACCTGGCTGGTCTGAGGTGAGCATGGTCCAGTTCGAGCAACTCTCTCTGCCTTTGAACCTTGCGATATTTGCCGTCGCCGCGGGATTCGTGTGGCTCGCCGGTTTCCGTATCTCGCGTTATGCAGACATCATCAGCATCAAGACGGGGCTCGGCCACGCGCTGCTGGGTCTACTACTCCTCGGCGGCGTTACCTCGCTGCCGGAGCTGGCTGTCACGTTGACGGCATCGATACGGGACAACGCCGCACTCGCCGTGAATAATGTCCTTGGTGGCGTTACAATGCAGATTGCTGTGCTTGCTGTCGCGGATGCTGCGATCCGTCATCGCGCGTTGACCTCCGTCGTTCCCGACTCGGTCGTGCTGCTGCAAGGTTCGCTCAACATCGCGGTCCTGTCACTCGTCGCTTGCGCCGTAATTGTCGGCGATATCGCGATCTTCGGAGCGGGCCTGTGGACGTGGGGGATACTTGCCGCCTGCATTATGTCTTTTTGGATGCTCGCGAAGGCCGGCAACCGCCAGCCGTGGCTTGCCAACATCGAGGACGAGGGGGGGCGAAAGGATAAAGACGAAGGAGATTCGAAACCGCACTCCGCCTATGGGCTGAGCTTGAACCAGGTGATCGCACGGGCAGTCGCGGCGGGCGCGGTCATTCTGGTGGCCGGGTTCCTCGTCACCTTGAGCGGAGAGGTGATCGCCGAACAGACGGGGATTGGACAGAGCTTCGCCGGCGCTGTGCTCGTGGCGATTTCAACCTCGCTCCCCGAACTCAGCACCGTCCTATCTGCAGTCCGGTTGGGCCTCTTCACCCTGGCGATCTCCGACATCCTCGGCACAAACCTTTTTGACATTGCATTGCTGTTCGTTGTCGACCTCGTGGCGAGCGGGCCGCCGGTCCTCTCGGTCGTCGGTTCGTTTGCGGCCTTCGCTGCCGTCCTTGGAATTCTTGTCACAGCTATCTTCCTCGTTGGCCTGGCAGAAAGGCGTGACCGGACATTCCTGCGGTTGGGATGGGACTCTGTCGCCGTGCTTGTCGCCTATCTCGGCGGCCTAGTTATTCTCTTTACTCTGCGGTGACCTGATGGACAGACCCGACACAGTCGAGCCAGCGCCAATCAGCCCCGTCCCGCGGCCCGAAGGCGAACGCGCGATGCTCAAGCGCATTTGGGCAACGCCGAAAGGCCTGAGGCTTGTCACCGCTGTCAATAACAGTGTGATCGGCCTGTTCTACATCGGAACCGCGTTCCTGTTCTTCGTTCTCGCGGGGTGCCTCGCACTCGTGATGCGCGCACAGCTGGCGGTCGGCGACAACAATCTCGTCTCGCAAGATCTCTACAATCAGCTTTTCACCGTGCACGGCACCACGATGATGTTCCTATTCGCCGTGCCTGCGGTAGAGGCCCTGGGCGTGATGCTTCTTCCGCAAATGCTGGCTGCCCGCGACCTCCCCTTCCCTCGGCTCTCTGCATTCGCGATCTGGGCGTACGTGATTGGCGGCCTCGTCTTCTTCTCCACCGTCTTCTACGACCTGGCCCCGAAGGGCGGCTGGTTCATGTATCCCCCACTGACAAACACTCAGTACTCCCCCGGCGACAATGCCGATTTCTGGCTTCTCGGCATCGGCTTCATCGAAATCTCGGCGATTGCCGGAGCCATCGAAATCGTGGTCGGCACCCTACGCACGCGGCCGCCCGGCATGACGCTCGACAAGATGCCGATCTTCGCATGGTCCATGCTGATCTTTGCAGGCATGATCATCTTTGCTTTTCCAGCGGTGATCCTCGCAACCATGCTGCTCGAACTGGAGCGCGCCTTCGGCTGGCCGTTCTTCCTCGCCGAAAAGGGAGGCGATCCGCTGCTCTGGCAGCATCTGTTCTGGTTCTTCGGCCACCCCGAGGTCTACATCATATTTCTGCCCGCTGCCGGCCTCGTGTCGATGATCGTACCCACAATGTGCCGCACGCCGCTCGTCGGCTACCACCTGATCGTCGTCGCCCTGATCGCGACCGGCTTCTTCTCGTTCGGGCTGTGGGTCCACCACATGTTCACGACGGGGATTCCCGCGCTGAGCCTGAGCTTCTTCTCCGCAGCCAGTATGGCGGTCGCAATACCATCGGGCATCCAGGTGTTCGCCTGGATTGCAACCATGGCTTCGCGCCCGGGAGAGTTGCAATGGACAACGCCGATGCTGTTCGTGCTGGGCTTCCTGTTCATCTTCACGCTTGGCGGATTGACAGGAGTGATGGTTGCGCTGGTGCCGTTCGACTGGCAGGTGCATGACACGTACTTTGTTGTCGCGCACTTCCACTACGTTCTTGTCGGAGGCATGGTCTTCCCGCTGTTTGCGACCTTCTATTACTGGACGCCGATGGTCTCGAAGAACATGCTTTCGGAGCGCCTTGGGCGCTGGGTGTTCTGGCTGATGTTTGCGGGATTCAATATCACTTTCCTGCCGATGCACTTGACCGGACTGCTGGGCATGCCGCGACGTGTCTGGACATATCCCTCCGCAATGGGCTGGGACGCACTCAATATGGTTTCCACCGTCGGCGCCTTCATCCTCGCCGGAGGCGTCCTCGTCTTCATTGTCGATTTGTTCCTACGCTTCCGTCCTGGTGAAGGTGGTTCGACGAACCCTTGGGGCGCGGGCACGCTCGAATGGCTGCCTAACGACGTTTATTGCACGCGCTCTATTCCCCACGTGACGAGCCGTGAACCGCTATGGGATCAACCCGACCTCGCACGCGAGGTTGAGAGTGGTGGGCACTACCTGCCGGATGCTCCGACCGGTGGCCGCGAGACGATCGTGACTTCCGCCATCGACGCGCGGCCCCAGTATGTCCTTCAGATGCCCGGCGCGGGCTGGGCGCAAGTTGCTGCTGCAGCGTTCACGGCGGCGTTCTTCCTGCTACTCACGGTCAAAATCGTCGTTCCGGCTATCATCTGCGGAATCCTGGCGATCGTGTCGGTTTGGGTGTGGGTGTGGGAACTCGACCCGGGACCGCACAAGGGGCATGTCGATATTGGAGCGGGGATCAAGCTCCCGTCCTACATGAGCGGGCCGACGTCGCACTCCTGGTGGGCGATGATCGTCTTGATGCTCGTCGCGGCTTCGCTGTATCTCTCCTACGTATTCTCCTACCTCTATCTGTGGACCGTTGCGCCGCAGGTCTGGGCGCCAGCGGGTGCTCCCGCGCTTCCTGCGGCCGGATGGCCGGCCGGCTCGGCGCTGCTGTTGATCTTATCGGTGCTACTCTTCATTGCAGCCGACCGGTCCCTACCGAATACCGGATCGCGCAATCCGGCTTCTCCGCTACTCCTCCTCCTTGGGGCAGCAGCATCTGTCGCGGCGGTCGCGGTTGAAATCGTGGGGCACCTCGGCACGGGCTTGCTGCCTACTGCGTCTAGCTACGCAGCCATGGTGTACATGGCCGCGGCGCTGACGGGTCAGCTCGTCGTCGCAATCGTCGTCATGAGCCTCTTCACGGCGGCGCGCTACTTCACAGGCAAGCTCGACCGAGTGCGCCGGGTGACGTTCGACAATACGAAACTGCTCGTCTACTACGCCGCCGCCCAGGGGCTCGTAGGCCTGGTCCTCGTGCATGGCTTCCCGCGGCTTATCGGTTGAGGAGAACCATGTCCGAACGCACAGGCAACGACATAGGCAGGCCGCCCAGGCCCGGCTCCACCATTGGAACGATCGTGTACATACTGCTTGGGCCGATCGTGTGGGCTGCGCACTTTACGGCGCTTTACTTCGGTCAATCGGTAATCTGCCAGATCACCGAGTCCGGACGATTGGAGTTGATGAGCCCCGCGATCATACTCGGCATCTGGGTGGCAACGGCAATCGCGGCAAGTGTATTGGCCATGGCATTGCATTCTCCAGCACGCTTCGAGGTGCTCCTGGGAACGGACGTCTGGCAGGCGGACCAACGCGGTTTCCATCGCCAGACGATGGCAGTCCTTGCAGGGTTGTCGCTGTTCGCGATTCTAGCCGCGGCCTCCAGCACGCTTTTGATCGATACTTGCGCGGTCCTGCGCTGATACCAATGAAAGGAGCCGCGGCCTGCCATCAATCTCCGAGTTCGCGCTGGTCCTCGGCTATTCTCTGTTACCCGTGGCAGGAAACCTGATCGGGAGCGCAATGGCCGAGGGTGTCCGCACGCCTGGCTGGGTGCGGGGCGCATCACTGCACGCCGCCGCAGGAATTGCGATAGCGCTGGTGGCCATGGATCTCGTGCCGCGCGCGCTCGGCGCACTTGAAACGTGGGCCTTAGTCGTCGCGTTCATTTGCGGGGCCGTGGCTTCGGTACTCATTGCGCGCGGAATAAAATGGCTTCAGGGCAGCCGATCAGACGTTGGGGCGTGGATGGTCTACGCCGCAGTCGGCGCCGACCTGGTCAGCGATGGCTTGATGACCGGCGCCGGCAGCGCCGTCGGCAGCTCGTTGGGCTTCCTACTTGCTGCAAGCCAGTCTGTCGCCAACATACCGGGAGGATTTGCCGCCGCCGCAAGCCTGCGCGAGAACAATATTCCGCGCATGCAACGCATTGCCGTCTCCGTGGGAATGGTGGTGCCGGTGAGTGTTTCCGCAATGCTCGGCTTATGGCTGCTTGGCGACGCCGACGTGTTCTACCAGAAGTCTGCACTCATGGTGATTGTCGGTGTGCTGCTGCTGGCCACAGTCGAGGATGTCATTCCTGAAGGGGACGCTCCGGAACCAAAGCGATGGATTTCTTCCACAGCCTTCGCAGCGGGGTTCGTGATCTTCGCGCTGCTGTCGGCTGGCATGCGCTGACAGCATTGCGGGCCATGCCTCTTGCCTCTCCATCGAATGATGATGCTTGTACCAGCTGAGCCGCGAAACATTTCCAGCGTTATCGGTTTTCAACGCTGCCTGGATCAGATGTCGATACTGGCCGGGCCGAACGGAACGGTGGACGGCTGCCGATTGCGGGCGATCCTTGTGTAATCAGCGATGCCGGGTGGAACCATTCCGGTACGCTGGCGTTTTATTTGATCCAACGAAATCATGAGGGAGGAAGTTCACGATGAAGCGTGGCGCTCACGACGAACCAGTTCTCGAGCCGACCGAAGCCCGTCAGGGACGTCGCAGGGGAGTGATTTGGATCCTAATCATTTCCCTGGCGTTGGCGCTGGTTGCTTGGGCTGTCACGCACTTCCTTTACGCACCGTCGTAGTCGGTAAAAACAGGCCGTCAAAGACCGTCCGCCAGCTGCTGGTGCTCAGCGGTCAACGGCCGCGCCCCGCGGACGAACCGAGGGCGGCAATCTATCGGCGTCCGCAGTTTGCCCGAGACATAATCTGTGCGAGCGTGCAGTTGCTTGACCATTTTACCGGACGGCAGATTCACTAAACATAAGTCAAGCATTCCAACGTTCCTGCGCCTAGGATAGCGGCTGGGACCGGAGAGGCCGATCGTGGAGACCAGCACAATTCGATATGTAGATCACGAGTTCACCCGTGGCTTGCGGCTTCTGCTGAGTATCTTCATTACGCTCACCGTCGGCTGCTCGCCTGCCTACGCCAAATCCGATCAACTGCAGCGCTACCTTTCCGAGGTTCCTGCAAACGCGCTCCTGAATGGTGCGGAGGGCTACGGGGAGCAACGCAGCGACGTCCCCGTGGCACCAATCCTGAAAGGTGGTCAAACGGTCGGCTATGCTTTCATTACTTCCGATTTCGTTGGGACCACCGGATATTCGGGCAAGCCGATCCACGTACTCGTGGCGATCGGGCAAGACGCCGTCCTGCAAGGTGTGAAGCTCGTCAAGCACTCCGAGCCGATCGTCCTTGTCGGCATTCCCGAAAAGAAAGTGGCGGACCTCACTGCGTCGTACGCGGGACTCGATCTCAAGAAAGAGGCCGAGGCTGGCGGCTCAGCGCATGATCTCAATATCATCTCAGGGGCAACGGTCACAATCATGGTGATCGACGATTCGATCGTCCGGTCAGGATTGCGGGTATCGCGCGCCCTGGGCTTGGGAGGATTGAGCACCTCGAGCGCAGCGACGGGGGGGCCACTCATTGAATTAGAACCCGAAGCAACGGCCCCCGAGGATTGGCTGACGCTGGCAGGTGATGGCACATTGCGCCGCCTGTCACTCGATGTCGGCCAGATCAACCAGACTTTCGCGGCGATGCCGGATCCGCGCGCTAGGGAGCGGCCGATCGAAGCGGAGCCCTCGACGACTTTCATCGATATGTACACGGGGCTTGTCAGCGTTCCGGCCATCGGCGCGGCGCTGCTGGGTCCGCGCGAACATGCGAACCTTGAATCCTGGCTGAAACCCGGCGAGCATGCCATCGTCGTTGCAGCTCATGGCCTATATTCCTTCAAGGGCTCTGGATATGTTCGCGGCGGCCTCTTCGACCGCATACAGCTGATCCAGAACGATATCTCGGTGCGGTTCCGCGACAAGGACCACCGCCGGCTCGGCCAACTCGCCCCTTCCGATGCGCCGCAGGGGCTTAGAGAGATCGATGTATTTCGCATCCCGGCGGGTTCGGGGTTCGACCCTGCAAAGCCATGGCGGCTTCAATTGCTTGTTCATCGGGAAGTTGGCCCGATCGACAAGCTCTACACGACGTTCGACCTCAACTACGCATTGCCCAAGACATATCTGCGCACGACAGCGCCGCCTCCGGCTCCTGCTGCACAATCCGAGCCTACGCAAATTGCCGACCGGGAAGCTGAGCGGGCTGCGAAAGCCGCACTCTGGCAGCGCATCTGGCGCGACCGTTCGGTAGAGATCGGTATTATCGCGCTTAGCCTTCTCGTCCTCAGCGGCGCCTTCTTCTTCCAGATGCAGCTTACCAAGTCGGCGGAACGAACGTTCTGGTTTCGCATGGGCTTCTTGACCTTCACGCTGTTTTTCATCGGGTGGTATGCGAACGCGCAACTGTCCGTCGTCAACCTGATGGCGCTCTTCAGCTCGCTGCAGACGGGCTTCACCTGGGAAACCTTCCTGCTCGATCCGCTGGTGTTCCTGCTCTGGTTCTCGGTGGCAGCGGCCCTCATCTTGTGGGGACGTGGCGCCTATTGCGGTTGGCTCTGCCCATTCGGGGCACTACAGGAGTTGTCGAACCGCATCGCGCGATTTTTCGGTCTCAAGCAATTGAATGTGCCCTGGTCAGTGCACGAACGGCTTTCGGCCATAAAGTATCTTGTCTTCCTCGGACTTGCCGGTGTTGCGCTCGCGTCCATCGACGAGGCCGAGAAGCTCGCCGAAGTCGAGCCGTTCAAAACGGCCATCATCTTGAAGTTCGACCGGACTTGGCCGTTCGTCCTCTATGCCCTCGCCATTCTCGGCGTCGGGCTTTTCGTCGAGCGCTTCTACTGCCGCTACCTCTGCCCGCTCGGCGCCGCCCTCGCCATCCCCGCACGCATGCGGATCTTCGACTGGTTGAAGCGCTATCGCGAGTGCGGCAACCCTTGCAAGGTGTGCGCCACCGATTGTCCGGTGCAGGCGATCAACCCGATCGGCGAAATCAGCCCCAACGAGTGCGTCAACTGCATGAACTGCCAGGTTCTCTACCAGTCGAAGACGCGCTGCCCGGCGGTGATCAAGAAGCTCAAACGGCAAGGCGTCCTGCCACGCGATACCGAACCGCTCGACCCCGTCGCCGCGGGTGTCGCCAGGAAAGACAAACTGTGAAAGTGTCAATTTAATCAGCCCAAGGAGAGCGATATGTCAGAAAATCAAAAGCAAGGGCTCGTCAGCCGCCGCACGCTGCTCGCGACGACCGCCGGTGGCGCAGCTGCTGCGACAATCGTCGCGCAGAGCGCCGTGACCTTAACTGACGGCGTTTCGCACGCCGCCAATGCTGCAACGCCCGCAAAGGGTCATGTCGGCCCCGGCGAACTCGACGAATATTACGGCTTCTGGTCTTCAGGACAGACCGGCGAACTGCGCATCCTCGGAATACCCTCGATGCGCGAACTCATGCGTGTGCCGGTGTTCAACCGCTGCTCGGCCACCGGTTGGGGACAAACAAACGAGTCGCTGAAAATCCTGACGGACGGAATGTTGCCGCGCACCAAGGAGTTTCTGGCAGCCAACGGCAAGAAGATCCACGACAACGGCGACCTCCACCACGTGCACATGTCGTTTACCGAAGGCAAGTACGACGGCCGCTATCTGTTTATGAACGACAAGGCGAACACACGCGTCGCCCGCGTGCGCTGCGACGTTATGAAGGCCGACAAGATCATCGAAATCCCGAACGCGAAGGCGATCCACGGCATGCGGCCGCAGAAGTGGCCGCGCACGAATTACGTGTTCTGCAACGGCGAGGACGAGGGCCCGATCGTCAACGACGGCCAGATCCTCGACGATGCGAGCAAGTACGTGAACTTCTATACCGCCATCGACGCCGACACGATGACGGTCGCCTGGCAGGTGATGGTCTCAGGCAACCTCGACAATACGGATGCCGACTACGACGGCAAGTACGCCTTCTCGACGAGCTACAATTCCGAAATGGGAATGACCGGCGCCGATATGACCTCTGCCGAGATGGATCACGTCGTCGTTTTCAACATCGCAGAGATCGAGAAGGGGATCGCCGCAGGCGACTTCACCGAACTCAACGGTGTCAAAGTCGTCGACGGCCGAAAGGGCGAGAACAAGAACTACACCCGCTATATCCCGATCGCGAACAATCCGCACGGGTGCAACATGGCCCCGGACAAGATCCACCTTTGCATCGCCGGCAAGCTGTCGCCGACGGTTTCGGTCATCGATGTCCGCAAGATCGATGATATCTTCTATAAAAACGCAGATCCCCGCTCGGCCATCGTTGCTGAACCGCAGCTCGGCCTTGGCCCCCTCCACACGGCGTTCGACGGCCAGGGAAATGCCTACACGACGCTGTTCCTTGATAGCCAGATTGCAAAATGGAACATCGAAAAAGCCGTTCGTGCTTATAACGGCGAGAAAGTCGATCCGATCCTCTCGAAAACCGACGTCCACTATCAGCCCGGCCATAACACCACGATGATGGGCGAAACCTTGCAGGCGGAAGCCAAGTACTTCCTGTCGATGAACAAGTTCTCGAAGGATCGGTTCCTCAACGTCGGCCCGTTGAAACCTGAGAACGAGCAGTTGTTCCTGATCGAGGGCGACAAGCTCACGCTCGTGCACGATGGTCCGACCTTCGCAGAGCCGCACGACTCGATCGCAGTGCATCGTTCCATCGTCAATCCGAAGACGGTCTGGGACCGCAGCGACCCGATGTGGGAGGATGCCCGGAAGCAGGCTGCCGCCGATGGCGTCAATTTGGAGGATGGGGCTGACGAACCCATCCGCGAGGGCAACAAGGTGCGCGTCTACATGACGTCGATGGCACCGGCGTTCAGCCTCGAGAAGTTCACCGTAAAGCAGGGCGACGAGGTCACCGTCTATGTCACCAACCTCGACGATATCGACGACCTAACGCACGGCTTCTGCATGGGCGACCATGGAGTGGCCATGGAGGTCGCACCACAGGCCACCGCCTCGGTGACGTTTACCGCTGCGAAGGCCGGCGTCTACTGGTACTACTGCCAGTGGTTCTGCCATGCTCTTCACATGGAGATGCGTGGCCGGATGCTGGTCGAGCCGCGGGGAGTTTGACCCATGGCAAGCTGCGACAGGTTCGCCTTGATGGCTACCGTTGCGCTGGTGATCGCCACCACCCAGGCGTGGGCGGCTGTCACCTGCGCAATGGCGCCCAGAACAGTCGCTGCTGCATCCGGGGAATTGCAGCGAGCCATCGCTCAAGCTGCCCATGGCGATATGCTGCTTCTCGCACCGGGCCGTCACGACGGCCCGGTCAGGCTCGACAGAGCAATTCGGATTGAGGGTAATGGGCAGGCGGAGATCTTTGGGAATGGCAAGGGCAGCGTCATCGTTGCCGAGGGTGATGACATCGTCATCCGTGGCTTGACCGTCTCGGGTTCAGGCAACGACCACCAACCCATCGACTCCGGGATTTTCGTCGCCAAGGGTGCCAAGAACGTGCTCGTCGAGGAGAACAGAATCGTCGGGAACCTGCACGGAATCACCGTTCACGGCGCCTATGACACGGTGGTCCGCGGCAACACTGTAATCGGCCGACGGGATAGCCGGATGAACGATCGCGGCAACGGAATTTACGTCTGGAATGCACCGGGCACGATCATCGAGAATAACGACGTCCGATACGGTCGTGACGGCATTTTCTCGAACTACTCGAAGCAGAACATCTTCCGCAACAACGTGTTCCGCGACCTGCGCTTCGCCGTCCACTACATGTACACCAACGACAGCGAGGTGACCGGCAACATCTCGGTCGGCAATCACCTGGGCTATGCGCTGATGTTTTCCAAGAACATCAAAGTGACCGGCAATCTGTCGCTGAAAGACCGCACGCATGGAATCATGCTGAACTACGCCAACAGCTCGATTGTGCGCGGCAACCTAGTGCGCGGCGGCACCCACGAAAAGTGCACGTTCATTTATAACGCGCATAAGAATGCCATATTCGACAATCGTTTCGAAGGCTGTGGCGTTGGAATCCACTTCACCGCCGGTTCCGAACGCAACACTATTTCCGGCAACGCATTTATCGGCAACCGACACCAGGTGAAATATGTCGGCACGAAAACGGTCGAATGGAGCGCGGATGGGCGTGGTAACTATTGGTCCGACCATGCCGCATTCGACCTTGACGGGAACGGAAGGGCCGACACTCGATTCAAACCGAACGATCTGATGGATCACATCTTGTGGTCCCAGCCCGCCGCAAGCCTGCTTCTGGGTTCGCCGGCCGTGCAACTGGTTCGGTGGAGCCAGCAGGCGTTTCCGGCCATCATGCCAGGCGGTGTCGTCGACAGCCAACCGTTGACGCAGCCCGTCGTCATCGCGGTTGCCGACCACGTCGCAGAGCTTGAGCGAGGGGTTAGTCCGAACTGGCTCAAGGGAGGCGCGAATGCCGACGTTGACGCTCTCACACGTCACTAAGTCGTTTCGCGATCAGCGCGCGCTGTGCGATGTGACGCTGTCGGTCGATGCCGGGGAGCGGGTTGCGCTACTTGGCCATAACGGTGCCGGCAAATCGACGCTGATGAAGATCGTTCTGGGGCTGATTGCCGCTGACAGCGGAACGATTGCGATCCTTGGTTCTCCGCAAGGCAGTCCAGCAGCGCGGCGGGCGACATCATACCTGCCTGAAAACGTCGCGTTCCATCCAGCTCTCTCTGGTCTCGAACAATTGCGCCTCTATCTGCGCCTACGCGGGGAACCAGTCGATCAAGCCGCTGACTTGCTGGAGCGGGTAGGCCTCGGATCCGCGGGCAGGCGAAGGATCGGCGGGTATTCCAAAGGCATGCGGCAACGCGTCGGATTAGCCCAGGCGCTGATCGGTCGTCCACAACTGCTTGTCCTGGACGAGCCGACGAGTGGCCTTGATCCGGTGTCGCGGCGAGATTTCTATTCAATCCTCAATGATCTTGCTGGTGCGGGGACTGCAATCCTCTTGTCGAGCCATGCACTGACCGAAGTGGAGGCGCAAACCGACCGGATCGCGATCCTCAGTAACGGCCTCCTGGTGGCTAACGATTCCCTGGCCAGCTTGCGCCGTCGCGCCGCTCTACCGATACAAGTCCAGATCGCTACCCGGCCCGATACGGTCGAAGAGGTTGTCCGCCGGGTAGCTGGGACCCGCGTCAACGGCACACGAGTGGAGCTGACTTGCCGGCACGACAACAAGCTGACGCGCTTGGCCGAAGTCGCAGGCCTTGGCGACCTGGTGGAAGACGTGGAAATAATTCCTCCCAGCCTTGAGCAGATCTATCACCACTTCAGCAAAGCGGGTGCGGAACAATGACAGGTATCGCCGCCATCGCGATTTGCGAATTCAAGGTTGCCTTGAGAAACCGATGGGTCGCCATCGCCGTCCTCATCATGGCGCTGTTTGCAGCAGTCCTTTCAGCAGCTGGCAGCGCGCCGTCGGGGGAACTTGGCGTCGACAAGTTGTCGCTCACGGTTGCAAGTCTGACCAGCTTGGCGGTCTACCTCGTGCCCCTGGTCGCGCTGCTCATGGCGTTCGACGCGATCTCTGGAGAGAAGGAACGGGGCACACTGCCGTTGCTCCTCACATATCCGGTCTCTCGTCTTGAAATCCTGCTTGGTAAGTTCGTTGCCCACTTGGGCACCCTGGCGCTGGCCATCGCGGTTGGGTACGCAATTGCGGCGTTGGCTGCGCTCTCGTTCGACAGCCAGGCACTGCAAGGACTTCCAGCTCTCGCACGATTGTATCTGACCTCACTGCTGCTTGGCGCTGCATTTCTCGGATTAGGTTATGCCATTTCGGCAGTTGCAGCACGACCGGGGGCAGCTGCCGGAGCCGCCATCGCGGTTTGGCTAATCCTGATCGTTCTCTACGACCTCGCGCTCCTTGCAAGCGTTGTCGCAGATAACGGCGGGGCGTTCACCCAATCCGTTTTTCCCTGGCTGCTATTGGCAAACCCGGCAGATGCCTTCCGTCTCTACAATCTGGCCGCCTCGGAAGGTACCTCTGCGGCGACAGGGCTGGGCGGGGCGGCTCAGACAATCTCGCCGGGGTTCGCTTTGGTCTCGGTGGCGGCGTGGTCCGTCATCGCGATCGGTCTGGCCACGGCTGCATTCAGATCGGTGAAGCCATGAGATATCTCGCTATCCTCCCCGTCGTTGTTTGTGCTTGCCTCTTTGCAGGCGCCTGTCGAGAGCAATCGCGATCCGAACAGCCGGCCCCGATCACCATGACGGACGAAGCTCTCGGCCATTATTGTCAGATGGCCTTGGGCGAGCACCCCGGACCCAAGGCGCAAGTGCATCTGGAGGGGCTGGTTGCACCGCTGTTCTTCAGCCAGGTCCGCGACGCTATTGCTTATCAGCGCATGCCCGAGCAGTCGCGCCCCATCCGTGCGATCTACGTGTCGGACATGGCACAGGCGCCGAGCTGGAATGAGCCGGGAATAAATAACTGGGCGCCTGCCGATGAAGTCCACTACGTTGTGGGATCAAGGACTGCGGGCGGCATGGGCGCTCCAGAGCTGGTCCCATTCTCCGATCGCGGGGCGGCAGAGAGGTTTGCCGAGGAAAACGGCGGCAGCGTTCGCAGGCTTGCAGAAATTCCTGACGCCACAGTCCTTGCCCCGGTGAATTTTACCTTGGACGGTGCCGAGGATGCCGAACGCGAGGCGCTGCTTGCGGGGCAGCACCCTGATGCCACCGAGGCGCGAGTAAAACCATGATGTCAAAGATCAGCCGTCGTCGGTTTATGACGATTACCGCGGCCGCCTGCGGCACAGCGGTCTTCGGTCGCTTCGCGACCGCGTTGCCGCTCACAGAATGGCGGGGCACAGCGCTCGGTGCTTCCGCATCGATCAGGCTGCGCCATCCCGAGTCGAGCCGCGTCGTCGAGGCCGTCAGATCGGAAATCGAGCGGCTCGAGAACATCTTCAGTCTCTATCGCGCAGACTCGCAACTGTCGAAGCTCAACCAGAACCGCCACCTCGATCATGGCGCGTTCGAGTTGCTCGAGTTGCTGGGGCTGTGTGGCAGTCTAAATGCGGCCACTGGAGGGCGGTTCGATCCGTCCGTGCAGCCGCTGTGGATGCTCTATGCAGAGACTTATTCGGCCGGCAGCGCGCCAACACGCGGTCAGATCGACGAAACGTTGCGATGTGTCGGCTGGAGTCACGTGGTCGTCGATAACGGTGCCGTTTCCTTTGCCCGACCCGGAATGGCGCTCACCTTAAACGGCATCGCCCAAGGCTTTATCGCCGACAAAATCGTCGGCTTGCTGCATGCCGAAGGGTTGCGTGACGTGCTCGTCGAAACCGGAGAATTCCGGGCGCTCGGGGGACATCCCGACGGCGGCGGCTGGCCGGTGACGCTACGCGGAAGTGCTGGCAATTTGGCGGACCGGCGGCTCCAACTTGAAGACATGGCGCTCGCTACATCGGCGGTGAGCGGAACTGTGTTCGACCGCGAAGCTCTCGTCGGTCATATCCTTGACCCGGTCACGGGCCAACCCGCTCCCGCGCGATGGTCCCACGTCAGTGTGGTTGCGCCCAGCGCTGCCGTGGCGGATGGGCTCAGCACAGCAATGTGCCTGATGCCTGCGGAGGAAATCGAGAAGGTTGTAGCCGCCTTTGCGAATGTGCGCGCGATCTACGCGTGATTGGCCAAGCTGTGCGCCGCCGCATGCGAGGCCGGTCCTCACCCGTTTCCAGATCAGTCGGGTGTGCCAATCACCAGCGCCGCGTTCTGCCCGCCGAACCCAAACGAGTTCGAAAGCACCGTTCGAACCGGGGCTTTACGCGCCGCATTCGGCACGACATCCATTGGGATCTCCGGGTCGGGATCATCGTAGTTGATTGTCGGCAGAAGCGTTGCCGCGCCGATCATCATCAACGAGAGTACGGCCTCGATGGCCCCTGCCGCCGACAAGGTGTGGCCGGTCATCGATTTCGTGGAACTGACCGGTGTGGCTTCGAGATTCTTTTTGCCGAGCACAGTCTGGAGGGAGAGGTACTCCATCTTGTCGTTTTCCGGCGTGCTGGTGCCGTGGGCGTTGACGTAGTCGATTTCGTCCGGCGCGGCGTCGGCGTCGGCAAGAGCGTTGCGCATGGCGCCGATAATCGCTGACCCATCCGGTTTCGAGCGCGTCCTGTGATAATCATCGGCCATCTCACCACAACCGCGGACGACGCCCAGAATCTGCGCCCCGCGTTGGATTGCAGAGCTGCGCGTTTCCAGAACGAGCGCGGCGGCACCTTCCGCCATCACGAAGCCGTCGCGGCTCTTGCAGAACGGCCGGGAGGCCGCCCCGGGCTCTTCGTTGCGAATTGACAACGCTGACAGAAGCGAGAAGCGGATAAGCGCTTCGAGTTGCACCGAGCTGTCTGTGCCGACGGCTAGCGCGATATCCGTCTCGTGCCGACGAATGGATTCTGCCGCCAATTGAATGGCCGTCGCACCCGAAGCGCAGGCTGTCGACACCGAGACCGGCAGACCGCGAGGCTGGAACGCATCACACAGGTGATCGGCCACACTCGAAAACTGGAAGTTTTCGAAGAAGGAGCGGAACTGTCCCGTGCGCGCCGCCGCGAGAAGCCGCTTGTAGCCTGTCAGACCGCCCGCAACCTCTGCGTCGAGCAGTGCCTGCCGCTGCGGCCATTCCAGTTCGGCGGGCGGCGTGGCGAGAAACAAGGGGCCAGGGAAGCCGGAAATATCGGCAAGGCCAGCTTCCGAAAGTGCCTCTTGGGCAGCATACCGGGCCATGTCGATCGTCAATTCGGGAGCAGAGCTAAAACAACCATTTTCCGGCGTGACCGTCCCCGCGATGGTGGTCCTGAGGCCGTCGGTCGGGAAGCGGCTGATCGGCTTGATGCCGGAGCGGCCTTCCACGAGTGCTCCCCAGTTGTCCTGTTTTCCCCAGGCGAGCGGCGTGACAAGCCCCATGCCGGTAACGACGACGACGGGGCGGCCCTTCTTGTCTGTGAAACGGTGTGACATCATCAGGCCCTCCCGTCTGAAGTACGTTCCATGACGGCAAGGCCCTCGCCGCGCCAATGACCGACACCGGTCACGAGCACACGATCAAGCGCACCGGCCTGCGGAAATGGCGCTTCTACTTCACCGCCCTCATCATAGGGGGGATAGAAACCGCCTCGATCTAGCGCGAGAGCCGCAAGCGCAATTCCGAGCGGGAAATGCGCCTCGACAGTATGACCGAGGCGGCTGCCGTAGGCACGGATCACCGGCGTAAAATGCCGCTCGTCGAGACCGTCGAGAAAGGCAAGTTCCTCCGCGCTCGCTTGCGCAACGCCGCTGGCGCCCGACAACACCGCGATCGGTCCGGGAGAATGGCCCCTATAGACCTTGTCGAACATGCCATCGAGGCTCTCACGGATCTGGCCCGGCTTTGATCGACGGGCCCTGTCCGACACCACACACTTGAGCCGCGCATAGGATTTGGCGCCCCGCGCCTCGGCGTGCTCGCGTGCCTCGACGACGAGGAAAGCCCCCGCGCTGCCAGGTATGAAACCGCTGCCTGCTTCGAGCCGCTGCCATACCGGCCGATAGGAGTTTGCCCACAGATTGCAACCGAGTTCGTAGCCGAGCAGCAGATCCTCGCGCTCAGCGTTGAGCGCACCGCCGACGAGCACTAGTTCCGCTTGGCCAGCCGCTACCCGGCGCACTGCATTTTCGACAGCCGAGATGCCGGCCATCTCTTCGCCCATGAATGTCCGCGACGATGCGGTCACGTTGTGGACGATGGAGATGTTGCCCGCGAGAAGATTGGAAAGCTGCGCGAGAAACAACGTCGGACGTAGCGCCGATGGGAGGATTTCCTTCGCCAGGACGGCGGTATCGGCACGGGTGGCAAGCGCATCCAACACCTGTGAGTCGACGGCGGTATCGCGCTCGCCACTGCCGGCAGCTACCACGAGGTGGGTAAGTGCCAGGAGCGAGGGTTCGCCGGCGATTCCAGCGTCATTGAGCGCCAGGCCGGCTGAATAGACGCCAATCCTCTGCCACCTCTCCATCTGTCGCAGATCCGACTTCTTAGGGATCTGTTTCGAAAAGTTGATATCGATGAGTCGGTGTACGCAATAAGGTTCGAAACGTTCGATTTCGAGCGCCGGTCCGGCCGCGACATCTGCCATGGCCTCCCAGTGCTCGCGGACGCCGTCGCCCAGCGAAGTTGCAAGACCGATCCCCGTAATCCAGACTTCTTTTGGTTCTTCAGCCATTTCAGTCACCCCTGTTCACCCTCAAAGGGTGACGACGATCTTGCCGAAGACCTGGCGCTGCTCAAGACGATTGAGGCCGGCTTCCAATTCATCAATGCCGATCACGGAGTCGATCACGGGCCGGACCGATCCCTGACCCAGCTTTTCGAGCGCGCCGCGAATATTCGCAAGGGTGCAGCCGAAGCTGCCGATGAGCTGCAGTTGCTGCTGAAAGAGCAGGTTCAAGTTGGTTTCGGCCGTGATCCCCGTTGTGGAGCCGCAGGTTACCAGCCGCCCGCCACGCTTCAGCGACAACAGGCTGCCTCCCCACGTGCTCGGCCCGACGTGCTCGAATACAACGTCTACGCCTTTGCGTCCGGTCAGCTTTCGGACCCGTCCCTCGAAGCGTTCCTCATTGTAGTTGATGACGTGATCGGCACCGAGTTCTGCAGCCCGCGCCGCCTTCTCGTCGCTTCCCACTGTCGTAATGACGGTGGCGCCGGCGGCTTTCGCGAGCTGGATCGCTGCCGTGCCGATGCCACTTCCTCCAGCATGCACCAGCACGGTTTCACCCGATTTGAGTTTGGCATTGTCGAAGAACATGTGCTCGACGGTACCGAACGTAATAGGTGCGAGCGCCGCCGAAATCGCATCGAGCCCGTCGGGCGCTTTTACGGTCAGGCGCGCGGGTATGTTCATGGCGGTGCGCAGGAACCCGTCGATGTGGAAGCCGTAGATAGAATCCATCGTTTCGCAGAAGTTGTCCCGCCCATCGAGACAAGCAGGACATGTGCCGCATGTCTTGGCACCATAAAGCGAGACGATGTCGCCAGGGCTTCGATCCGTGACGGCCTCACCCAGCGCGACGATCTCGCCTGCTGCTTCCGCACCTGCAACGAGCGGCAGATTACGTTTGGCGAACGCCATGCCGCGCCAGCCCCATACATCGATGTGGTTGAGCGCGACCGCGCGGATGCGGACTTGCACTTCGTCGGGCGCAGGCTTGCCGGGCTCGGGAATCTCACCGACCGTGAGGCCACGCTCGCCTGTAACCAGGGCGGCGATGATGGAGCCGTGCGGAGCAAGCGAAGCGCTGGCCGTTGAACTGCACCCGCTATCGGAAGCTGCCTGCATCGATGCGTCTCCTCAGTTGGGCTCGGCTGCAAACACGAGGCAGACATTCTGTCCGCCAAAGCCGAAGGAATTGGAAAGGACGGTCCTCATCGACACCTTGCGCGCTGTATTTGCGACGACATCGAGCGGGATCTCAGGGTCTGGGTCGCGATAGTTGATCGTCGGCGGCACGATTCCATTTTGCAGACTTAACAACGCTATGACGGCTTCGACTGCGCCCGCCGCGATCAGCGTGTGGCCGATCTGAGACTTGTTCGAAGTGATCGGGATGTCGCTGAGCCGCCCGCCGAAGACACTACGAAGGGACACGTACTCCATGCGGTCGTTTTCCGGAGTACTCGTCCCGTGGGCATTGATATGGTCGATGTCTTCGGGATCGACTGCGGCATCCTCCAAGGCTTTGGTAATCGCGCCGATGATCGCCGCCCCGTCCGGCTGGGAGCGAGTGCGGTGGTAGCAGTCCGCCTTTTCTCCCGCACCCAGCACCACGCCGAGCGGCTCCGCGCCCCTTGCTGCGGCATGACGATAGCTTTCGAGCACGAGCGCGCCGGCGCCTTCTGCGATGACGAAGCCATCCCGGCTCCTTGAAAATGGGCGAGAGGCTCTTTGCGGTGGATCGTTGCGTGTGGAAAGTGCGGAGAGGAGCGAGAAGCGAATGAGGCCCTCGCGATGAACGGTGGCATCTGTCCCAACACATACTGCCGCCTCAGCCTCTCCGCGCCGAATGGCTTCAACGGCGAACTGGATGGTGCTCGATCCCGAAGCACATGCTGTGCAAACCGACAGTGGCTCCCCCAATGTTCCAAATCGTGATTGCAGCGCATCGGCAATGGCAGCGAAGCGGACGTGCCGCGCGAGGTTGGCGAACTCTCCCGATCGCGCCGCAGTTCTCAAGCCGCGATAACCGGTTTGCTGCTTATCGTCATTGGCAAGATACAAGCGCCGGAGATGCGGCCACTCTAATTCCGAAGGCGGAGTTGCGACGATGAGTGGCCCCGGGAAACTGCCCGCGCCGCCAATGCCGGCCTGCTCAATGGCTTCGGCAGCCGCAAACTCGGCAATCGCAAGTGAGAGATCGCAAGCCGAATAGTTTTCCGGAGTATGCCCCGGACGGTTTGGGATGGTTCCGGCAATCGTTGTTTTGAGACCGTCGGTCGGAAAGCGGCTGATCGACTTGATACCGCAGCGTCCGTTTTTCAACGCCACCCAATTTTCCTGTTTGCCCCAGCCGAGCGACGTGACGATCCCCATCCCGGTGACGACGACGGCCGGGCGACCCTTCTTGTCCGTTAATCGGCCCGACATCATCCCAACCTCCCGGCTGGAATCCGTTCCAGTGCGGCAATTGCCTCGCCGCGCCAGTGCCCGACACCGGTCACCAGAACCCGTTCGAGCGGTCCAACTTCCCCGGACTCCACCTCGATGTCGCCTGCGTCGTCGAAGGGTGGGAAAAACCTGCCCTGAGTCAGAGCGAGTGCCGCAAGCGCGATTCCGAGTGGGAAATGCGCTTCGAACGTGTGCCCGAGGCGGCTGCCGTAGGCGCGAATCACGGGTGCGAAGTGCCGATCACCGAGGCTGTCGAGGAAGGCGAGTTCTTCCGCGGTCGCAAGCGCGACGCCGCTCGCCCCGGACAACACGGCCAGCGGACCGGTCGCCAAGCCCTGCGAAACGGTATCGAAGAGCGTATCAAGACTGTCCCTGATCGCGCCCGGCTTCGAGCGCCGCGCCCTGCCTGATGCAACGCTGCGCACCATTGCGTAGCCCCTCGCACCGCGCGCTTGCGCGTGTTCGCGCGCCTCGATGACAAGAAATACGCCCACGCTACCGGGGATGGCCCCGCCTGACCCCGCTTCCATCCGCTGCCAAATGGGCCGATATGGATGCGCCCAAAGACTGCAGCCAAGTTCGTAACCAAGCAGCAGATCCTCCCGCTCGGCATTGAGCGCGCCTCCGGCAAGAACGATATCGGCTTGACCGGCAGCAATTCGCCGTACTGCGTTCTCGATCGCCGAGACGCCGGCCATTTCCTCGCCCTTCAGCGTTCTCGAAGAACCGGTCACCTTGTGGACGATTTGAATATTGCCGGCGAGGAGGTTCGACAGTTCACATAGGTAGAGTGTCGGTCGCAGGCCCGATTGGAGTGCGTCGTTAAACGCCGGCCCGATGGCATCTTCCTCCGCGTCCCCAGTCCAGATCCGGTGGTTTTCCAGGATACGCATGTCGAGTTCGGGATCGCGCTCTCCATTGCCGGCGGCAGCGACGATATCGATTCTATCAAGAAGCTCCTTGCGCTCGGCAGCATCTGCATCGGCCAACGCCAGACCTGCCGCGTATACGCCGATCTGCTGCCACCGCCCCATCTGACGCAGGTCGTTCTTGCTACGGATCTGACTGGCAACGTCGAAGGCCACGAGCGGGTGCACACAATTGGGAGAAAAACGTTCACACTCCACGACGACTGAATTCTCGGCAGTACGCCTCAGCGAGTCGCCGTGATGAATGGCCCCCTCGCCCAACGATGAAACGAGGCCGATACCCGTTATCCAGGCTTCCCGGCCGGATGCCATCATGCGTCTCCCGAGCTGACGCCGAGACGCAACCCTTCATTGTGAACATGCGCTTCCAGATCGGCGGCAGGAAACGGCACCAGCCGGAACATCAATTCGCCGTCACAGATCGTATCGCCACCGCGAACAATCGATGCCTTGGTCACCGCAAAACCGGATCCGTCGTGTACACGGACGGCAGTGGTGGTGAGGGTCTCGCCGGGGCGGACGAAATTTCGGAAGTTCGCCTCTTTGGCACGGGCAAAAAAGGGCATGCGCCTGAACCTCTCGACCGCCAGAATAAGGTAGCCCGAAGCTTGTGCCATGGTTTCCAGAAGCAGAACGCCGGGCATCAACGGGTGGCCGGGAAAATGCCCCTCGAACACGGGACTCTTTTCTGGAACGTTTGAGCGCACGACAATCGCACACCGATCCCGGTCGAGAGACTCGACCTCATCAAGCATCTGGAAATATTCAAGACGCATGGAGACGGCCGAATGCCTTTCCCTCAGGCCGCGACCGACTGGGCCGCAAGCTCATCGATTCGTTGGCAAAGGTTCCTGACAACGAAGAATTCGGCAGAATCAACCTCATTCTGGTTGACCTTCTGCATCCAGTCCTCGATCGGAACCTTGATCTTGAATCGTTGATCGATTTCGAACGTGATGTCGAGAAACGCTAGGCTATCGACGGCAAGATCCTTCATGACGTGGCTATCCGGCTTGATGTCGTCGAGTTCCACATCAGTCGTCTCTGCGATAATATCTGCAACGGTCTCGAATGTAGAAGCCATGCTTTGCCTCCTGTTTGTGTGGCGAGCGATTGCACGTTGACCGGTTGAATTGACCTGCTGAACGAGCCTGGATTTGCCGGATTTGCCCGAGTCTGGGTGGCTCATGCGAACTGATAGAGCTTAGGTACCAGCGGCTCTCCCGCGCTCTCTTGACTGAAGTCAAGTGCCTGCCTGCACCTTGCAGCTAATGCACTTGCATGGGTGCAGGTGTTGCCGCCAAACCCGGTGGGCAACCCGCAACCCGACGCTTCGGGATCAAGAATGCAGGACCAGGATTCAGCTGCGCAAGACCGGCTGGACGAACTTGGAATCGGCCAGACAGACACGGTGTTGCGCACGATCACAGCCGAGGATGTCGCCGCGTTCGCCAGGCTGTCTGGCGACTACAATGCGCTTCATCTCGATGACGAGTTTGCTGCACGAACAGAGTTCTCAAGCCGTGTCGTGCATGGTTTCCTGCATGCCAGCCTGTTGTCGACGCTGATCGGCATGCGATTGCCGGGCCGAGGTGCGCTCTACCTCTCGCAAAGCATCGTTTTCAGCGCTCCAGTCTATGTTGGAGACACGGTGGAAGCACGCGGCACCATCACGGCGATAAGCCGCGACAGCCGTGTCGTCGATCTCGACACCGAAATCCGCAATCAGCACGGCACCGTGGTCCTACGCGGCAAGGCCCAGGCGAAAGTCCTACGACTGCCCAAAACTCCCGCACGTCGCGCAGGTATGAACAGCGCAGCGCCGGGCACTGCCAAGCTATTGGCAGGACGCACCGCCCTCGTCACCGGTGCGTCGCGGGGGATCGGTCGGGCGACTGCCAGGCTGCTGGCGGAGCAGGGCGCACACGTTTGGATAAATTACCACAACAGTCACTCTGCCGCCGATGCGATTTGCAACGAAATCAGACTGGCAGGCGGCACATGCGACGTGGTGCGGGCCGACGTCTCGCGTGAGGGGGAAGTCGGCGAAATGTTGCGACGCATTTCCGATGCTGGCGGCATCGACGTTCTCGTGAACAACGCCGGACCCAAGATCACCGCCAAGCCATTCGAGCAGGCGTCGTGGGAAGAGATGGCACATGCCTATACCCAAATCGTGGGGAGCGCGTTCCTGGTGACGCAGGCCGCCTTGCCGAGCCTTAAGAAAAGCGGAGGAGCGATTGTTAACGTGCTGTCCTCGGCCTGCCTGCAACGCACGAGCCATCATTGGCTTGCCTACGTCTCGGCAAAAAGCGCGTTACAAGCGATGAGCAAGAACCTCGCGCAGGAACTGGGGCCGGTCGGCATCACTGTCAACATGGTTTCCCCGTCGCTGACCGACACCGATCTTGTCGCCGGTACCCCCGACCGTCTGCGGCAGATGATAATCGGCCGAACGCCGCTGCGACGGCTGGCGACCGTCGATGACGTCGCCGGTGCCATTCTTCTGCTCGTGTCGCCCTACGCCCGCTTTGTGACAGGGGAAAACCTCCTCGTCACCGGCGGCGACGTCATGATCTAGGAGCCCGCAATGGCAGGCAAAACTCAAGCAGCAACTGCCCCGCCGCTGCGTGATGCCCATACGGCACTACCGGCGACAACGCCGGGGACAGTCGAGGTTCTCGATGCCCTTATCGAAGCGTCACCCGTGCTTTGGCGCAACCAAGCGCTTTTATCAGCCGCCAACTGGGAGGTTGCCAGCCCGGCACAGGTCGCACGGCTCTTGGAGTGTCTGGCGTCGGCGCAGGTCAACCTGCCGAAGTGGCTGGCGCGAACGCTGGCAGCAGCCGGGCACGTGTTGCCGGAGCAGCCGTCTCAGGCAATCGAGGACGAGATTTGCCTGTTGTCCGAACTCAATCGTGCCGCTTCGATGGACCAGTCGCCGGGCGTTGCGGCTCTCTGCGCCGAAACCGCTCGACGGCTTACCGAACTCGCAGCCTGCGGCAGGCTGTCTGCGGAGATTGCCCATTCCGCCGCCGGGCGACTAGAGGCGGCGGGCATGACGGAGGATGCGTGCCGGCTTGCACTGGCCGCCTGGCCCTCAGCACCGCAAGTTCTGCGGCACGTCCGCGCCCATCTTAGTGGCTATGTGGCGGACTTCCCGGCAGTCCGCGTGCGCGTGGCCGGTCTATCGACCACCCGCCCTTTCGCGCAAGCCTTGTTCCCCGCTTTCGCGTCGCATGGCCGGCGGATTGATGCGATCGAAGCCGACTTCGCAACCGTTATCTCCGAGCTGTTACAGCCGGCCAAGTCCATCGATGCGCTGATGGTGGTTCTGGATCCGATATCCGTTCTCGAAAAGAGCTGGGTCGCCGGGGCGGCAGAAGCCGAGCAAGCAAGAACGTTACGTTTCGCACAGCTCGTCGATGGCATCGAGTCCTACTGTCGTTCGAGCAGCGTTCCGCTCATCCTCAACACCTTCCCCTGTCTTACCGAACCCGAGATGGGATATGTCGACGCCAGCGACCCCTCCGGCAGCGCCGCAACGATCCGCCGCTTCAATGGAATGCTGTGCGATCTCGCCGCGCGAAGCAAGAAGCTTCGCGTCGTCGATACCGACTTCGCCATGGTTTCGATCGCGCCCCGGGACCGGTTCGATCAGCGTCTGTGGTTCTATGGCCGGATCGCCTATTCCGGCCAGGCCAATGAAGCCTTGGCGCGAGCTTTTACTTCGGCTCTGCTCGCCGACAAAGTTGCGCCGCCCATAAAAGTCGTTGCGCTCGATTTCGACAATACGCTGTGGGGCGGGGTCTATGGCGACGACGGCGTTGAGAAGCTGGACTGCGGCGACGAACCGCCCGGCAACGCCTTCAAGGCCGTTCAGAACGAATGCCTGAGACTCAAGGCGCAAGGTAAGATCCTCGTCGCATTGAGCAAGAACAATCCCGAGGCCATCTCCGTCTTCGGCCGGCACCCCGGCATGCTGCTTCGCGCGGAGGATTTTACGGCTACTGCAATTAACTGGGAGCCGAAGCCCGACAACCTGCGCCGTCTCGCTGGAGTACTCAACCTCGGCCTCGACAGCATCATGTTCCTCGACGACAGCCCGCACGAGCGCGATGCCATGCGGCGTATGTGCCCGGAAGTCTACGTGCCCGAAATTCCGGCCGATACATCCGAACGGGCGTCATGGCTGCGCTCGCTGCAACGAACCTGGACAACCGGGATCACAGCCGAGGATGCTGCCCGCGCGAATATGTATGCGGCCGAACGCCAGGCCCACGCCCTGCGTGAGACAGCCTCGAGCTACCAGGACTACCTCGCCCAGCTCGGGCAAGTTCTCGAAGTTGAAAAGCTCGGCAAGGCGACACTGCCCCGGGTCGCGCAGCTGCACCAGCGGACGAATCAATTCAATCTTACGACCAGAAGGTTCGAGGAAACCGATCTCGCGTCGTTTCTTGCAGAACCGGAAACGGCTCGTGTCTACCTCGCCAGGGTGCGCGACCGCTTCGGAGATCATGGCATCACGGTTGCGGCCGTCGTGCTGGTTGCTGGAACCGAGGCTTCGATGGAAAGCTTCGTCATGAGTTGCCGGGTCATCGCGCGGCAGATCGAAACCGCCTTTCTCGGCGCGGTAATTGAAGATCTCGTATCACTGGGTGTCGACACGGTCACCGCGATCTATCTGCCGACGTCAAAGAACGCGATGGTCGAGGGCTTTTATCCCAGCCACGAATTCCAATCCTGCTCGCCTGCCAACGGCCGCTCCACCTGGTTGTGGCGGAAGGCGACCTCGCAGGTTCCGCACTCGAATTTTGTCAACGTGAAATGGAGCCGCCCATGAGCCTTGCTGCACTTCAAGCCGAGAGCGTCCGACCGGATATTGCCGAGCTCGTCGCGGACGTGTTCCAGTTCGACAGGGCCCTGTTGGGGACCACCTCTCCCAAGGACATCGAAAGATGGGATTCGCTCAAGCACATCGAACTCATCAAGGCCATCGAAGATACCTTCGAAATTTCCATGACAATGGACGAGATGATGGAAATCCGCTGCGTTGGCGACATTGAGCGCGTTCTCGAGCGCTACGGCGTCTGAGGGGTTGAAGGCAGCCGGCTCAAACCTGTGCGGCCTGCCGGGGAAGCCCGGACGAGTTCCAAGGGCGAGATAACTTGACCCAAATCAACGCGAATAGCGCCCCGAGTGAAGAGACTGGCAACCGACAGCCGGAGCCTCTGCATGGCCGACAAAACGAATATCGAAAAGGCCGCACGCGAGATGGTCATTCGCTACGGCGATTCGGCGACCAGGGAAATTGAACTGAGAATTCTCGAGTTGCAACAACTTGGGCAAGTGGAGGCGGGGAAATTCTGGTCGGATGTCCGCAAGATCATTCTGGATGAACTCAGATACCGAAAAAAGCCGAACTGAACTGCCTCTCTGCAACGTGGGAGAAATCAAATTGTACCGCAAATCGACAGTAGATCCAGCGAATCCACCATGCGCGGCATTGCAGCCGATATGGGAGCAGTTGGATGAATGCGACCGGGATGCGATCTGGAAGGCTGTGACCTTAAAGAGGTTTAGCGCTGGCCAGACGCTCTATCTGCAAGGCGATGACAGTCCCGGGATCTACTGCATTGAATCCGGTCTGATAGGGCTGCGCCGGTCCGACGAAAAAGGGAACTCGGCACTTCTTCGGCTGGCGAAAACAGGCGACATGCTCGGATATCGCAGCGTTCGGCAAGCTTGCCCGCAACACAACACGGCAGAGGTGCTGGCTGACGCCAAGGTCTCTTCCATCGAAAGCGGAAAAATCCGCTGGCTGATCTCACGTAGCAGGGTGCTACATGACCATCTTTTCCAAAAGGCGCTGCAGGACCTGGATCGGACCGAGGCCTGCTGCGCTGAATTGTTGACATCGGGCTTGAAGGAGCGGCTGCTGAACCTGCTGCTCGACCTCCACGACACATGCGTTGATCGCCATCAGGTAGATCAATCTCGATTTGAGCTGCCCATTCAAAAGAAGGATATCGCCGCGTTGTTGGGCACCAGTCCGGCGGCTCTCTCCCGTGTCATCAGCCTCCTGGAGCGCGATGGCGACGTCTCATTGAAGGGACGGCAAATCTCCATTACGAAACACGTCGGCGACCAGCGCATGATGGCCGAAGATCGCTATGTGGCGTGAGTGACGCCGATCGCATTCGACCATTCCCACAAGGCCCCGGCTGAACAAGAAGACACCTGGAGGAGGCCATGCCGCCGGTTCCCATTGGGATCATCGTATGCTCGGATCGTGCTGCACTAGGCGCCTACGAGGACCGTGGGGGGCCGGCGGTGGAAGCATACCTCCGGAGTGTTCTGGCGACACCATGGCGTCCTTCATTATCCATCGTCCGCGATGAGCGTAAAGCGATCGCCGCCACAATCGTGCGGCTTGCCGACGTCGAAGGTTGCCCACTAATCCTGACGACCGGTGGCACGGGGCCGGCGCTGCGTGACGTAACTCCCGAAGCCACTCTGGACGTCTGCGATCGCCAGTTGCATGGGTTCGCGGAAGCGATGCGAACGGCGAGCCTTGCCGAAGTTCCGACCGCGATCCTCTCCAGGCAGCTGGCAGCCATCCGCTCAAGCAGCCTCGTCATCAATCTGCCGGGCAAACCTGCCGCGATCAAGACGTGCCTCGATGCCGTATTCGCGGCCGTCCCCTACTGCATAGATCTCATCGGCGGGCCACGACTGGACACGGACCCCGACGTCTGCGCGGCTTTCCGGCCCAAGAGCTGAACGTCTCGACCCCCACACAACCGTGACCGACACCTGACGAACCCGCCTCGCCAAGCGGGGCCGACTGGCCACCTCGTCTTCGTGCATGTCAGCAAAAGTGTACGCGGTCTTGTGGTTCTGACACGCAAAAGCACAAAGTCGTAGAGCGCGGCCGCGAGTGCATCAAAAGTGAACGCACTCTACTCGCTCTCACCTGCAACCGTAGCGGTCATCCTCGCATTCGACGATCTGGCTGCGGGTCGATCCGACGAGATCCACCACTTCGGTCTGCAGTTCCGCCGGCACCTTGAATTCATCCAGCGTCGCGCGAAGAAAATCAACGGTTCGGCCCCAGTCCTTGGCCGAGAGTTTCATCCCGCGATGCGCTACAACCATGTCGCGACCGACATACAGCCGGTCGCAGCCGGTCGCGCTCTGCACAAAATCGACGATAAGCTGTTCCTCACGGGCGACGCCGTCGTCGCCGCGGTGAAGCCAGAAGCGCCCGAGCTTGCCTGCATCGTCGGTACGCATTTTCGTGAGGAAAGATTTGACCACTGACGAGATTGCATCGCCACCTCCCAGCTTCTTACAAAGCGTTTCCTCGGCATTGGCCGGAAGTGCGAAAACCGCCAGCAGGATCATCAAGCTAAATCTCATGGTCTCGGATTCCTTTTTTTTCCAATCGCTCGGGACTTCCATCGACCTTACGATACCTGTTGACTGGCGTCGCATCGGTTGCATCAACTCTCTGGTGTAGGCACGCGAAGGTCTCGAGTTCTTCCAGTTTGGCCAGATTGACCCGATCCTGCTCCACAGTGACGCCTAGAACCTGCAGGTCGGCGAAAGCTCGCGAGAGGCTTGAGGGCTGCATTCCGAGCAATGAAGCAATCAAGTTCTTGCGCAGCGGCAGCCTAACCACTCCTCGGGCGCCCTGCTGCTGGTGTAGCCGCACGAGATAGGCGGCGAGGCGCTGGTTTGTCGATCGCAGTTTCTGATCGCGCAAGTGCCGTACGACTCCGCGGAAGTTGCCCGCTAACGAACACGCTACATTTCGCAAAAGCTGCTGATCGCTCTTCAGGAGCTTCCGGAATAAGTTTGCCGGAATATGCATCAACTCTGTTCCGCCCAGCGTCCGCGCCGACATTAATGCGACGGCGTTGTTCACGACCGCAGCCAGGATGAAGGATTCTCCCGGGCCAAGAAGTGATATCGTCGTTCGGCTTTCACCTGCCTGCGCGAAAAGCTCGATAACGCCCCGGCGCACGATGTGTAGATGGCGCAGCCGCACCCCTTCCGAAATGATGATGGTGTCGTCGGGAACGATCTCTATCGGGGAGGACCTGTAGAGGTGCGAGAGCGAACCTTCGCAAACACCGGAAAAAAGACCGACAGCGGCTTCCGCGTCAAATTCTTTCGCAACCGTCGTCATGGGCCCAGCCGCTCCTTGGGAACCTTTCCGAAACAGAGTAATTCTGCGTCTATTGGGTGCACTTGACTTCTGTTAAAAATATATGCTGCGGGCGCGCAAAATTGACCCATCCGCCCGTGAGGGCAGGCGACGAGAATCGCACCGCCAACGGTGTTCGATCGACATGCGCAACTGAGACGCGCGATGGCCGTTGGTGATGCGACGTAGAACGCGCTGACGCGCGGATGTGGCGGGCAAGTTTCGGCCCTCAAAAACTGCAAACATCAAAGATATCTATCGGATAGATTGGCTGGGGAACCTGGATTCGAACCAGGACTAACGGAGTCAGAGTCCGTGGGTCTACCGTTAACCTATTCCCCAACGGCACGGAGGCATGGTCCGCGCGGATTCCGCCAGCACGCCGTTTTCAGGTGGCCGGTGCGGTGAACGGGCTATGTAACAAGAAGCATTGGTGGGCGCAACCTTCATGAAGGGCTACGATGTGGCCGGCATCTGCAAGGCCGCTCTGGTTTCTGCGAAGCAGCCCTGGCAAGGGTCACGGCGGCTCCAGTGCGTGGTCCGCGCCGGATCCTTGGCTCCCTGGCACCGCCGGCCTACCACCTGTGTCACTTGTATAACGTCGATTTGCCTGATTTTTCAGGGGCTTTCGGCCCGGCAAACGCAACGTGGCGGGCAAATCACTTTACCGCCGACGTTCAGGTGTTACACTGTATCTAAGACGATTCCAGACGCATGCCTGAAGATGCGGCTCCCGGCTCCGTCCGAAACGGAGCGGGATGGAGCTTGCGCCAGGTTCTGGAGAGGATAACGGTGGGCGACTCAACGGATCTAGACGACGCTCAGATTGCCGGAAATGCGGTGCCTGTCGAGGATTCGATGGGGCTGGACGATGGCGTTCAGGCCAACACCAGCCAGCCGGCATTGAATTTGCCAGATCCGGCCGATGGCGGACCCGGCTACGAGAGGGCTCCTGAAAAATGGAACACCGGTCTCGCAGATCGCCAGCGCGAAGCGCCCCGCGACATTCCGGAAAATCCCGTTTACGGCGCACTTGATCTCGGCACCAACAACTGCCGACTGTTGCTCGCGCGTCCGACCCGGCGCGGCTTTCGCGTGATCGATGCCTTTTCGCGGATCATCCGCCTGGGGGAGGGAGTTGCGCAGTCCGGGCGACTTTCGGATGCTGCGATGAAACGGACATTCGAAGCATTGCGCGTGTGCGCTGGAAAAATAGAACGCAATGACGTTCACCGGGCGCAACTCGTGGCGACCGAAGCATGTCGCATCGCGGTGAATGGCATTGACTTTCTGGATGGCGTGCGTGACCGGCTGGGGCTGGAAATCGATATTCTTACTGCGGAGACGGAAGCGCGACTTGCGGTGGCGGGTTGCGCTTCGCTTATCGATACCCGCTGCGACTTTGTCCTGGTGTTTGACATCGGGGGTGGTTCTTCCGAACTGATCTGGCTTGACCTCAACCTGCTCCAGAGCCGGACGGTGCGCACTCTCGACCGGCTCGACGCCCAGACGTGCATGGCGGCCTGGACGTCCTTGCCTGTCGGCGTGGTGACGCTGGCGGAGCACTTCGGCGGCAAGTTCGTCACCGAAAAGCTTTTTGAAGCAATGGTCGATTACGTGCTCGAAATGCTCGAACCGTTCGAGCGCGAACACCGTTTCGGCGCGCGCATCGCGTCCCGTTCCACACACTTCCTGGGCACCTCTGGTACCGTGACGACGGTTGCTGGAATCCAACTCGGCCTGCCACGATACGACCGCAACAAGGTTGACGGCTGCTGGCTGTCGGTCTCCGATGCGCAGGCGGTCACCTACGAACTCGTCGCGCAGACCTATGAAGAGCGCATCGCGCAGCCCTGCATCGGGCGGGATCGCGCCGACCTCGTGCTCGCCGGTTGCGCCATACTCGAAGCCTTGATCCGGATGTGGCCTTGCGAGCGCATGCGGGTTGCCGATCGCGGCCTGCGCGAAGGCATCCTTGCAACGCTGATGATCGAAGACGGCGTCTATAGGGCCCGCCGCAGGCCGGGGCGCAGGCGGCGCTGAATAGGCGGCGGCTCGTCGAGCGCTTCAGGATTCTTCGGGAACGGTTCTGCCATGTCCGGCTGCGGGCTTTACCAGACTCTTATCCGGGGACGCCGCGCCTTTGGGAAGGGGGGTGCCTGACAGCGCCAGCACCCCGCCGGCCTGGCGATCGGTTCGCGCCTGCCGGTGCGTCGAGGCAACCGACGTTGGCCACTCGACGGCAATCGCCCAGTAGCGGCGAACCTGCTTGGTCAACGCTTTCGGCGGATCGGCGAACAGTATCCTGCCATCGCAAAGAGTCTGCTGGCGGAGCGCCTCCTGACGCTTCTCGATTAGCCGGGAGATCGTACCAACGCCAGCTTCGTCCAGTGCGGCCTTCCCCGGGCCGCGAACGTAGTCCGCGAGGACCGCCAGATCGTGTTCGTGGCCCAGCGCATCGGAGAGCTGGCGGGCCAGCGCGATGCGGGTTTGGAAGTAGGCGGGCCATGCAGGGGCAAGCAACGACAGTTGACGCCAGTGCGCCTGGACGCGCTTGCGCCAGTCGTGCGAGGCCTCGACACTGTAGCCGGCGGAGAGTTCGGACATCCTTTCGCGGCCCTGACGATAGGTACGTTCGAAGCCGGCGGCGGCGACATCAAAGCCGCTTGCCTGCGGTTCAAGCGCCGCGAGCCGCTTGCCAGCCTCGGCAATGGCCTTGGCCGTCTTCTTTTCGTTCGGCGTCGTGCCGGCCGGCGCGTCGGTGATCTCTCGGGACGCCGACCGCCTCAGCCGCTTCAGCCAGCCGGCATCTTCGCGCGTCGCATCGGGCATCAGCTGGTCGATCGTGTCGAGCATCACCTGACGATCGCGCGATACCGAAAGCGAACGCGCGATGGCGCGCAGATTGGCGTTTTCGGCGCGGCAGGCCTGCTGCTCCAGAACCGGCCTCGCAAGAGCCAAGAGCGAGCGCAGCCGCTTCAGGCACTTGCGCGTTTCGTGGACAGCGACGGCGCGGTCGGCATTCTTCCACTCGCGCGTCGCGCGCGCGATTTGCTCGCCAGCGATCCGCACGAAGCCCTTTTGGAAGTCTTCCTGTTTTTTGAAACGGAACCCCATGGCATCGAACTCTCGATCCGCGACGCAACTGTTTGTGACACCCCGCAGAAAGGTTCTACGACGGTTTTATATCGTTTCGGTGACAAGCCCGCACAATCGTGCATCTGCGGGCACGTCAAGCTGGAGAGGTGCGAAAGTTCAGGAGACGCGGCCACGAAGTCCGTCAATGAGCACCAGCCATTCCCGAATCCGCTCTTCGGGGTCGGGGTGGGTGAGAAAATCGGTGATGACGGCGACGCTGTCGGCTCCGGCAGCCAAGACGTCGGCGGCCAGAACCGGCGTGATTCCGCCGATGGCGACGAGCGGGCGGCGGCCGATCCGGCTTTTCCATTCGGTCACCCGTTCCAGCCCCTGCGGCTCCCACTTCATCGCCTTCAGTTTCGTCTCATAGATCGGCCCCAAGGCGACGTAATCGGGCTCGGCTGCGAGCGCGATGTCGAGTTCGGCCTTGTCGTGGGTCGAGATGCCGAGCCGCAGACCACCCTTCTTGATGGCAGCGAGGTCTGCTTCAGCCAGGTCCTCCTGGCCGAGGTGGATGTAATCGGCGCCGATATCGATGGCTTCGGCCCAATAGTCATTGACGATCAACTGGCAGCAATGTTCGCGCGTAATCTCGACACTGGCCGAAATCTGACGTCGCACTTCCTTGGGCGAAGCATCCTTCAGCCGCAACTGAATGCAGCGCACACCGAGGGGCGCGATGCGCGCCAGCCACCTGACATCGGGTACGATCGGATAGAAGATGTCGAGACCAATCGGCTCGCTCATGATGTGCCACCAGATTTCGAGGTGGGATTGTCGAGGTCGAAGAACGGCGTGCCGGCGACCGGGGTGGAGGGTGCGGCCATGTCGCGGCGCTGCATGAGGCCGGAACAGAACGCGGCGCGGCCGGCGTCAATCGCCTGCGCGAAAGCGGCCGCCATGCGCACCGGATCGGCGGCCTTGGCGACGGCGGTGTTGAGCAGAACCGCATCGTAGCCCATCTCCATCGCCTGTGCGGCATGCGATGGCGCGCCGATGCCGGCGTCGACGACGAGCGGGATCTCGGGAAAATAATTGCGCATCGTCTGCAGCGCGTAGGGATTGGCCAGACCGCGGCCCGTTCCGATCGGCGCACCCCACGGCATCAACACCTGGCATCCGGCGCTAACGAGGCGTTCGGCGGCGCCGAGGTCCTCGGTTGTATAGGGAAACACCTGGAAGCCATCGCGTCCCAATTCGACGGCTGCTTCGACGAGGCCGAAGAGATCGGGCTGCAGGGTGTCGTCATTGGCGATCACCTCCAGCTTGATCCACGGCGTGCCGAACAGCTCGCGGGCCATCCGGGCGGTGGTGACGGCTTCCTTGGCCGTGCGGCAACCGGCGGTATTCGGCAGGACATGGACACCTAGACCGTTGATCAATTCGAGGAAGCGCGCACCGATCTTGCCGCGCGCGGTTTCACGGCGCAGCGACACCGTCACGATCTGGCAGCCCGATGCCTTCACTGCATCGGCCATGACCTGCGGCGAGGGATAGAGCGCGGTACCGAGCAGCATGCGGGAGGAAACTGCTTCATCGTAGAAGGTGAGGGCGTCGTCGGTTGCGGTGCCGGGGATCTTGTCGATTTTGTTCATGTCGGATGCTGGTCGCAGGCTCTGTTTGATTTCTGGGGAGCTTGACTGTGCCGGGTTGCTGTCCATTGCCTGTGCAGTCCGGAGGCCCGGAACACTAGTGTAGCGCACCTGACGTTTGGTACCCGCGTGCGGCTGGACTCTAAACCAAACGTCAGGTGCAAAAGCTACACTAAAATCATAGTGTTGCTAGTGTTCCTTATGGTTCTGACATTTGCTCCGAACCTAGCAGCGCGGGGAAGCAAATGTCAGAACCGGAACACTAGTGTAGCGCACCTGACGTTTGGTACCCGCTTGCGGCTGGACTCTAAACCAAACGTCAGGTGCAAAAGCTACACTAAAATCATAGTGTTGCTCGTGTTCCTTATGGTTCTGACATTTGCTCCGAACCTAGCAGCATGGGGAAGCAAATGTCAGAACCGGAACACTAGCCGCCTTGGCGCGCCGACACGATCTCTATCTTGTCTCCGGGCTCGATGGGCGTTTTTTCCCGGGCGCCCGCGGGGACGAAATCGCCATTGACGGCGGTTGCAACGCGCACTCCGGCAAAATCGAGTTCACCGATGAGGGTGGCGAGTGTCGCAGCCGCCGTTGCGTAGGGCTCGCCATTGACCGTCACCTCGATGGTGATCGCAGGGGTATTCGTCGTTGCGGCTGTCGTCGTCGCGTTCAATTGGTCCTCCGTAGCGGCCGAAGCTGGGATAGCACAGGGAGTATGGGGCTTCGCGGCGGGATTCACAACGTATCGACTGTGAGACAGCGGGTTGCGTCTTCTGACACCCGCGCTGCGGCTTCGATGATCGTGCGTCAACGTGCCGGTGATCGCAGCCCAACACGGGTTTAGGAAGTGTCGGCAATCAAGAACACGTCCCGCCGAACGGCAGCCAGACGGCATCCCAGAGAGCGGACTTCGCACTGTCCAGCTTTGACCCGGCCGTCATATTGATTGCCCTTTGGATGCCCAACCGCAAGCGCACTCATTGGTTGCGCTTCAGCTTGCCCACCCGCAACCGCGCCGGGATGATCGGTGTGGGCGGGCGCAGCATCTGACCGAGCCGCCTCAGTCCGAATCATCTTGAACTTTGTTCATGTTGCTGCTATAGGTAGTTTATGAACATTGTTCATGGATACCTTCGTGGTGAGAATGATCGCTGATCATACCCGCCGTGTCCGGGCCGCATTTGATTTCGAGTACCCTGCCGCGATCGACTTGGCTGATGAGGAGAACCAAGAGATGTGCCCAAGATCTGCTTGCCCCGGTAGTGACAAGAGTTGCATCGTCACCGGCAAAAACGCGCCCAAACACAAAGCAATCGGTAATTCCTGTTGCATTTCAAGACGTTTTTTAACCAAGCCGCGTCATTAATCAAACCCAAACCCGCCAAATACTCGCGCTGAACGAACGGATCAAAAGCCCGCCGACTTCCTAGGATCGCCCGAATGTTCAAAGACCTGATGACTTCCCGCCGCTTCGCGCCGCTGTTCTGGTGCCAGTTCCTGTCGGCGCTGAATGACAACTTCATCAAGACGGCGCTGGTCTTCCTCGTGCTGTTCCATATCGGCAGCGAGCAGGGCGGGGCGCTGGTGACGCTGGCCGCGGCGACACTGGTGGTGCCGTTCTTCTTCCTCTCGGCCTTCGGTGGCGAACTCGCCGACAAGTACGACAAGGCGCGCGTCGTCTACTGGATCAAGCTTTGCGAAATTCCGATCGCCGCTCTGGCGGCCGCCGGTTTCCTGATGAGCGCGTCGTTGAACCCCGCTGTCGCGTGGTGGTCGGTGCCGGTGCTGTTCACGGCGCTGTTCGGGTTCGGCTGCATGGCCGCGATCTTCGGGCCGACAAAGTACGGCATCCTGCCCGACCATCTCGAAGTGCGCGAACTGTCGGCGGCGAACGCGCTCGTCGAAGGCGCGACCTTCCTGGCGATCCTGGGCGGCACGATCGCGGGCGGCATCGCCATGACCAGCGACGGAACTGCTCCACTGATGCCGGCCTGGGCGGTTGCGGCAACGATGGTTGCATTTGCGGCGCTCGGCGTACTGTCGGCGTCCATGATCAAGCCGACCGGCGAAGCGGTGCCGGACCTTAAGATTACGAAGAATCCAATCACGTCCACGTTCCGTCTGCTCGGCGAATTGCGCCAGGACCGGCGGCTGTGGATCGGCGGCCTCATCACCGGATGGTTCTGGCTTGCCGGGATTGTCTCGCTGTCGCTGCTGCCGACGCTCATCACCGAGATTCTGGGCGGCACCGAAGCGGTCGTGACGGCGGGCCTCGTCGTCTTCACCGTCGGCATCGCGCTTGGGTCGTGGCTTGCGGCGAAAGCCAGCCACCACCGCCCGAACATGGCCCTCGTTCCGATCGGCGCGCTGCTGATGGGGATCGCGGGGCTCGATATCGCGCGCATCCTCTCTTCGATGGCTCCGGCTGCTTCAGGCTCGGTGGGCGTCTCGCAGTTGCTGCAGACAACGCCGGGCGTCTGGCTGATGGCCGACCTGCTGCTGTTATCAGCGGCGGGCGGCCTGTTCATCGTGCCCGCCTTCGCCTCCATCCAATCGTGGGCCAAACCCGATCACCGCGCCCGCGTCATTGCCGCCGTGAACATTCTGCACGCCGCCTTCATGTCGGGTTCGACGCTGGCGGTCGCCGCTTTGCAGAACGCCGGCGTCGGCATCCCCGTCCTGTTCGCGGCACTCGGGGTCGGTAACCTTATTGCCGTCTACCTCGTGATGCGCGCCTGGGGAAAGGAAGGCTTTCAGGATCTCTGCCGCTTCATCTTCAGGCTGTTTTTGCGGCTCGAAGTGAAAGGCCTTGAAAACCTGCCGAAGGAGGGTGAGCGCGCGATCATCGCCCCCAACCACGTCTCGCTGCTCGATGCCGGCCTCGTCTATTCGATCCTGCCGAGCCATCACGGCTATGCGATCGACACGCAAATGGCGCAAAAGTGGTGGGTGCGCCCGTTCCTGAAACTGGCCAAGGTTTTCGCCATCGATCCAACGCGGCCACTGGCCATGCGCGGCCTCATCAACGAGGTGAAGGACGGCCATTCGGTCGTCATCTTCCCGGAGGGGCGCCTCACGGTGACAGGCGGCCTGATGAAGGTCTACGACGGCACCGCCATGGTCGCCGACAAGGCCGATGCGATTGTCGTACCGGTGCGCATCGACGGCCCGGAGAGGTCGCCGTGGGGCTATATGAACAAACTGCAGACCAAGAAGGTCTGGTTCCCGAAAACGACGGTGACGATCCTGCCGGCGGTTTCGCTCGAAGTCGGCGAGGAACTGAAGGGCCGCAGGCGGCGGCAGGCAGCGGGCGCAAGGCTGCAGGACATCATGGTCGATGCCGCGGTAGAAACCGCCAACATCAACCAGACGCTGTTCGAAGCCATGGTTGAAGCACGCGATACACGCGATGCAGGAAAGCCCATCATCGAGGATCCGCTAGGCACGACGTTGTCCTACGGAAAGCTGATCACGGCATCCCAGGTGCTGGGTAGAAAGCTCTCCAGGATGACATCGGTCGGCGAGAATGTCGGCGTGCTGCTGCCGAATACGGCCGGCGTCGCGGTGACGTTCTTCGCGCTGCAGACAATCGGGCGCGTGCCGGCGATGCTGAACTTCTCGGCAGGTCCGCGCAATGTCTCCGCGGCATGCACGGCGGCTGAGGTCAAGACCGTCCTGACCTCGCGTGCGTTCATCGAGAAGGCGCACCTGGAGCCGGTGATCGCGTCGCTCGAAGCTCAGGCGAAGATTGTCTACCTCGAAGACGTCAAGGCCTCGATCACCCTTGCCGACAAGTTCGCCGGCCTGATTATGGCGCCGCGTCCCCAGGTGGCGCGCAAGCCGACCGACCCGGCGGCTGTCCTTTTTACCTCGGGCAGCGAAGGCACGCCCAAGGGTGTCGTTCTCTCCCACCGCAACATGCTGGCAAACGCCTTCCAGTGCCTCACCAGAGTTGCCTGCAACGGCCAGGACAAGGTGTTCAACGTGCTGCCGGTGTTCCACTCCTTCGGCCTGACGGCAGGGCTGGTGATGCCGGTCGTCGGCGGTATCCCCGTGCACCTTTATCCGTCTCCGCTGCACTATCGTATCGTGCCCGAACTCGTCTACCAGACCAACGCGACGATCCTGTTTGGCACCGATACGTTCCTCAACGGCTACGCGCGCGCCGCCCACCCCTACGACTTCGCGCGCGTGCGACTCATCCTTGCGGGCGCGGAAGCCGTCAAGGATCGCACGCGCTCGCTCTACATGGATAAGTTCGGCGTGCGCATCCTGGAAGGCTACGGCGTCACGGAGACGGCGCCCGTGCTCGCCATCAACACGCCGCTTGCCAACAGGGCGGGCACCGTCGGGCGACTGTCGCCGCTAATGGAGGCCCGCCTCGATTCGGTGCCCGGCATCGAGGAGGGAGGACGCCTTTATGTGCGCGGACCCAATGTGATGCTCGGTTACCTGCGCGCGGAAAATCCTGGCGTTCTTGAACCGCCGTTCGAGGGCTGGCACGACACCGGCGACATCGTCACGATCGATGCGGACGGCTTCATCACGATCCGCGGACGTGCCAAGCGGTTCGCCAAGATTGCCGGCGAGATGGTGTCGCTGTCGGCTGTCGAAGCCATGGCCGCGGCGATCTGGCCAGCTGCAATCTCGCTCGTCGTATCGCTGCCCGACCAGCGCAAGGGCGAGCGCCTCGTGCTAATGACGGCGGACGATAAAGTGAACCGCACCGAGTTCCTGAAATATGCAAAGACGCACGGCGCAACCGAACTGTCGGTTCCAGCCGAAGTGCTGATCGTTCCAGGTGTGCCGCTGCTCGGTTCGGGCAAGCCCGATTACGTCGCCGCGCTTAATCTAGCCAAGGAGCGGCTCGGGATTGTGGATGTGAAAGCTGCTTAGCCGATAGAGCATGCCGGATGATGATGACGCCCGCCCAGGAACCGGGGCGGGCGTTTGCTTGCCGATGAAGTCTACTGGCCGCCTTGCGGGTAGCGCCCAAAGAAGCAATCCGACAGCTTGCCGAAGCTTGCGGCGGGGGCTGGGATGCGAAGTCAGCGATTGGGCTCTATTCCCTCGAGCTTTTCCAACGCAAGTCCGATCTCGCGCAGCAGCTCTGCGTCCTTGGGCTCCGTTCCGTACGTTGGCATACCTTCGCTGCCTGAATCGAGTCGCCGGTCCACCTGATCGGCCCAGCGCTCAAGAACGCTGCGTTTCTCTTCCTTGCTCAGGCTTGCGTCGGCAAGCAGCGCCTTCGGGCTCTCAAACTGGGATTCCGGGGCCATCTTGGCATCCTCTCTCTGGAGGTGTCGTGATTTGGTGCTCATTTGTTCGCTCCCTATTCGACGCGCACCCACGGCGCACTCTCGACGTTGGATTGAACGCGAGAGGGCTAGATCTTGTTCCATCCATGTTGCGACCGGCGCTTGAAGTTCATCGTCGATAAAGGCCTCTCGTCTAGGCTTCCGCAAAGCACGTGCCGTTTCCTCTCGATGGATGAACGGCTGTTTCGTTTTGCGTCCATGTGGAAGTTTTCGATGCGTAGCCCCGCCAGTGAAGCCGTCTTCGCCCTTCAGATCCGTAATCTTCAGAAGTCGTTCTCGGCGCCAGCCGTCGACGACCTGTCGCTGACGATCAGGGCTGGCGAGTTCTATGCGCTGCTTGGACCGAACGGGGCTGGCAAGACGACAACTTTGCGCATGGTGGCAGGCCTTCTCGAAGCCGATGCCGGCGACGTTTCGATCTGCGGGATCGACGCTTTCAAGGATACCATCGCAGCCAAGCGCGTGCTGGCCTGGGTTCCCGACGAGCCGATGATCTACGACAAACTGACGCCGCTCGAATATCTCGAATTCGTTTCAGGACTATGGAGCTTGGACGCCGATTTCGCCCGCTTCAAAGCCGACGAACTTCTCGAGCAGTTCGGCCTTGGGCCGCACGCCGACGAGCGATGCCAGGGGTTCTCGAAGGGAATGCGCCAGAAGGTGGCGCTGGCCGGTGCACTGATCCATGAGCCGCGCCTCATTATTCTGGACGAACCGCTTACCGGGCTTGATGCGGGTTCCGCGCGGCAGGTCAAAAGCGTGCTGCGCGGGCTTGTCGAGAAAGGGGTCACCGTCATCATGACGACGCACATCCTCGAAGTCGCCGAACGCATGGCCGACCGGATCGGCATTATCGCGAAGGGGCAGCTGATCGCCGAAGGCACACTGGAAGAGCTGCGCCCCCGAGCTGGCGAAAGCGGCACCAGCCTCGAAGACATCTTCCTCGACATTGTCAACGGCAGTGCCGAGGCGAGCGCCCTCAGGGATGCCAAGCGGCGTTCGCAAGGTGCGGCAGCATGAGCGCCATGATGGCACACGGCAGTTCCGCACAGGCGGCATCCCTGAAGTGGTTTGCTCGCCACGAACTGCGCCTTGCCTGGCGCGACTGGGTGCAGCTGATGTCGGGCGGACGGCGGCTCAAGGACCATGCCGTCCTGATCGGAATGGCCCTTTTCGCGGTCGGCCTGCACTGGCTCGCCTATGTGCTAGTGTCAGCATTCTTCGCGCAGGGGGCGCCGCTCGGAGCGGGTACGCTGGCGCTGATTACGGCCGGCGTTCTACTCACCTTCACGATGATGCTGTCGCAGGCGATGGAATCGGTGACGCGCGCCTTCTATTCGCGCGACGACCTCGACCTCATATTGTCATCGCCTGCTTCTTCGCGTCACCTCTTCCTGGTGCGGATCGCCATGATGGCGCTGACGACAGCGATGATGTCGGGCCTCATGGTTGCACCTTTTATCAACGTCGCGGCCGTTCTTGGGGGCACTCAATGGCTCGGCGCGTATCTGGTCGTGTTTGCCGTCGCGCTGCTGGCGACGGGCGGGGCAGTGCTGATCGCGCTCGGCTTGTTTCGTACGCTCGGCGCAAAGCGCACGCGGCTCGTCTCGCAGATCGTTGCAGCCGTCGTCGGGGCATCGTTCCTGATCGGGCTGCAGGTCGTGGCGATCATCTCGTATGGAAGCATGTCGCGCTTCGACGTGTTGAACTCTGCCATCATAGCCGAGAGCGCGCCCAGCACGGAAAGTCTGCTGTGGCTGCCGGCCTATGCCGTCACGGGCAGCGTGTGGGCGCTGGCCGCGTTGCTGCTGCTGTCCGCGGTGTTCTTCGTTTATACCGCCCACACCGGCGCGGTTCAGTTTCGCCGCATCGTCATCGCCGCGCTCGGCGTTTGCGAAGAGACGCGGCGTAACAGCGAAGCTCGGCGCCCTTTCAAGGTGCAAGCGACGCACGGCGCGCTCATGCAGAAAGAGCTGAAGCTCCTCGCGCGCGACCCGTGGCTTATATCGCAGACTCTGATGCAAGTGCTTTATCTCATCCCGCCCGCCTTGTTGCTGTGGGTGAACTTTGGCGAGGACGCACAACTCTCGGCCATCATCGCGCCTGTGATCGTCATGGCCGTCGGGCAGCTTGCCGGCGGCCTGGCGTGGCTCACCATATCCGGCGAAGACGCGCCAGACCTCATCGCCACCGCGCCCGTCAGCGCGTTCGCGCGGCTCTCGGCCAAGGTAAAGGCAGTGCTCGTCATCATCGCCGGCATCGTTACGCCGATCGTTCTCGCCATGGCGTTCATGTCGGTGTGGGGGGCGTTCGTCACCTTCTGCGGTGCATTGATCGCGGCGGGCTGCGCCATCCTCATCCAGCTCTGGTTCAGGGCACAGGCCAAGCGTTCCAATTTTCGCCGCCGCCAGGTGGCGTCCAAGGCGTCGACCTTCTGCGAAGCCCTCGCATCGATCCTGTGCGCGGGCACCACCGCGCTGGTGGCCGCCTTGAACCCCATCGCTATTCTTCCCGGCGTGCTGGCGATGATCGTCATGGGCGTCGCGTGGGCGATCAGTCCGAAGCGGGCTTAGCTCGCGACACCCCGCCCCCTCGTCACCTGCGGCCTCATCGCCTAAGGTGTCCGCCAACGGCAAGCGCCCTTCGCGCGATCGAGGCGCTTCGCGACGATTGAGGAGGATCAATCATGGAGCATTGGGACGTTTATCTGTCGGGTGAAATCCACACCGACTGGCGCCAGCAGATCGAAGACAAGTGCGCGGCCTCCGGGCTGGCGGTCTCGTTCACGGCGCCGGTGACGAACCACGAGTATTCCGACGACTGCGGCGTCGCGATTCTCGGGGCGGAACCAAACAAGTTCTGGCACGATCACAAGGGCGCCAAGATAAACGCCATCCGCACGCGCAACCTGATCGAATCTGCCGACATCGTCATCGTTCGCTTCGGAGATCAGTACAAGCAGTGGAATGCCGCCTTCGATGCAGGATATGCCGCGGCACTCAATACGCCGCTCATAATCATGCACGGGCCCGACCATGCGCACGCATTGAAGGAAGTCGACGCCGCCGCCCTAGCGGTTGCCGAAACGGTGGACGAGATTGTCGCGATCCTGGCCTACGTGACGCGCGGCGATTTGAAACGCGGCAAGGCGCAGTCGGCGAAATAGGCCGCTGCGTACCAGCAGCCGCGGCCGCACAGGGTCGGCTGGGCCGGGCCGGCTCAAAATCACCTCTCGAACCGGCGCCTTCTTGATGGTTTTAGGGCTTCGTTAACCCTAATTCGATCAAACTCGCGATAGTGGCCTTCAGCGCGTGGTTGGGAGTTCTGGTGATGGGTCGTTGTCTGATCTGGAGGTCCGCCAGCGGGGCGGGCCGGACGCTGGCAGTTTTCGCACTAGCGTTGGCGGCGGGCGGTTGCGGGATGCAGCTGCAGAGCATCCGAAGTCCGTTCTATCTTGCCAGCAACAGCGCCATGCCGGTCCAGCAGCACCCTGCCGGCCTAGGGGCGCACGACGGCGGGCCTCAGCCCCGTACGATCATGGTGGAACGAGGCGAAACGCTCTATTCGCTGGCGCGGCGTCATCGCGTGAGCGTCGACGAGCTTGCCGATGCGAACGGCCTCGAAACCCATGAGCTCAGCGCCGGCCAGCAACTCGACCTTCCCAAATTTGCCCAGCGCTAGAGTTCCTTATGGTTCCGACGATTGCTCTCAGGTATGCTTAGAGGGGAGGCAAATGTCGGAACCGGAACACTAGATCTCCTCTGCAGTTGACGTGACGCATCCAGCACAGCAATGTCAGCCGACAGTTGCCCTTTGCGGCCGTGGTCGTGCCACCGGCTGTCGAATTCCGAGGAATGCCGCTACCCATGCCGATGCAGCAAAATGAGCTTGAACGCCTCATCAAAGAGGCCTTTCCGGACGCCACAATCGAGATCCGCGACCTGGCCGGCGACGGCGATCACTATGCAGCTCACGTTGTATCAGGTGCCTTCAAGGGCAAGAGCCGTGTAGAACAGCACCAGATGGTCTATTCCGCGCTGAAAGGCCAGATGGGCGACGTCCTGCACGCCCTGGCGCTGACAACCGCCATACCGCAAGATTGACAGAAGGCGGTCACTCCCCACATGTTTGGGGCAACCAATTTGAACCGGCAGAGTGAACCGGCCGAGCGCAACCGCCGCAACCTGAAAACCTGAGGACAGCTCCCATGAGCAGCCAAGAAGTCAACGACTGGATCCGCAAGCAGATCGCCAACAACGACGTCGTCGTGTTCATGAAGGGAACGAAACAATTCCCGCAGTGCGGATTTTCCGGGCAGGTCGCGCAGATTTTCAATTACATCGGCGTCGACTACAGCGACGTCAACGTGCTCGACGATATATCCATTCGCGACGGCATCAAGGAATTCTCCAACTGGCCGACCGTCCCGCAGGTCTACATCAAGGGCGAGTTCCAGGGTGGCTGCGACATCGTGAAGGAAATGTTCCAGGACGGCTCCTTGATGCAGGTCCTCGAAGAAAAGGGCGTGGCCTACGACAAGTCGAAGGTGATGACCGCCTGATCGCAGCCGTGACTTTGCCGCCGCGCGGCGTTAAACATCAATCGGGCCAGTGCGCAGGAATTGCGTACTGGTCCTTTTTTTATCGTTTGTGTCATCTAATGATGGTCGTGGATTTCGGGTTGCAGGGACGGTGTTGGCGCCGGGGCGACCGGGTGGAGCGAGGAGCAATCAGCTGGGTATGCGGATCGGCGGGCGTCGTTTTCTGTTGAGCCTTGCGATTATCGGCGCGAGCGTCTGTCTGGCACTCGGCATATCGCTCCCGATTATCAAGCTGACGAGTTTCGTTTTCTGGAGTTCGCAACATTCGCTCCTGTCGACCGTCGAGGTGCTGTTGTTGCAGGGACAATGGTTTCTGGGCCTCACGGTACTCATCTTCTCAATCGTTTTCCCGGTTTTGAAACTCCTCTATCTGCTGCTCATCTCGACTCTGCCGAACGAAGAGATCGTGCGCCAGCACTGGCGGCTGCGCGCGCTCGAATGGCTCGGCAAGTGGTCGATGCACGATGTCCTGGTACTGGCGCTGATGATCTTCTTCATCAAGAGCCAGGGTGTTTATGACGCCTCCAGTCTCAATGGCGTCTACTTCTTCACCGCTGCCATCGTCCTGATGATCCTCGCCTATGCCTGGCTGCCTCATGTCGCCCAGGATGCGGTGCGGCGGGCCAAGCTGAAGGCTGACGCCGCCAAAGGAGGCAACAACGGAGCGAACCCAGCGCCGACTTCGCCGCCTGAGTCGCCGGACCCGTTCGGCCTCGACGCCGTCGATCCGGTGACGCCAGCCCGCAAGAAGCCCTTCCGGAATTTCGTCCTGAGTTTCTTCATCATTCTGGCGACAGTGTTCTTCGCGCTCGGCGTCATACTGCCGGTCATCCGCTTCACCACCGTGTATGTTTGGAGCGCGGAGCACTCGATCGTGACAATCATCTGGGCCCTCTATGAGGATGGCGAGTTGTTCTTGTGCGCGGTCCTCTTCATCTTCTCGATCCTGTTCCCGTTCCTGAAGCTGTTCTACCTCTTGACCCTCGTCACCTCTCCCGATCTCAGTCCCGAGTTCCGTGAGAAATCAATTTCGACGATGGAGTGGCTGGGACGCTATTCGATGACGGACGTGATGGTGCTCGCCTTGATGATCTTCTACGTCAACTCGTCGGGCTATACAGAAGCGGTCGTGCAGCCGGGCGTCTATTTCTTCGCCGCCTCGGCCCTGATGACGATGCTCGCCTACGGCTGGGCGAACACCACCGCCCCGCGCCCCGTTGTCGTCGCCGCCCAGAATGCAGCGCATGCCGGAGGTCTGGGGGAGACGACGCGTTAGTTCGCCATTCCTGCCTGCCCCAATGCCAACCGTGACGCCATGAATGGTCGGGCTAAGACTTCACTGCGATGATACCACCCACGAGTGAAATGCTCTTTACCAGTGCGAAGACCGCGACACCGGGTGCGATTCCAAGGTCGGCCACGGACCGCCGGGTAAGGCGTGCGCGAATGAGGCCTCCTGGGATTTCGACAAGAGTTTCGGCGAAGGGCGTGGACGGTTCCTCGACGACCTCGACGATCCTGCCTTCGATGATGTTGCGCGAACTCAGCTGCTCTGGCCTTTTTGTCGCGAGAATGACGTCGCGGGCGCGCAACCGCATACGCACGCGCGCGCCAGGGGCCGCATCAAGCATCGGCACCTCTATCTGGGCGCCGCCAAGATCCAACCTGGTCAACCGATACTCGGTGTCATGCCCGACGACGGTTGCTTTCAATACAACGCCGGCTTCGAAGCGGCCCGTCGCTGGCCCGAGGTCGAGGCGGGCGAGCGTTTCGCCGACCGGGCCGTCAGCGACCTTGCGACCCTTCGAGAGCACGATCATTTCGTCGGCCAGATAAGCAACCTCGTCAACGGAATGCGTGACGTAGATGACCGGCACGCCGAATTGCTCCGGCAGCCGGGCGATATAGGGGAGGATCTCGGCCTTGCGCGGGGTATCGAGGGCGGAGAGCGGCTCGTCCATCAACAAGAGGCGCGGGCGGGCGAGGAGAGCGCGGGCAACGGCGACGCGCTGTAACTCGCCGCCGGAAAGCGATTCGGGTCTGCGCTCAAGCAAAGGTTCGAGATCGAAGCGGCCAACGACAGTTTCGAAATTACTCACGGCTGCGCGGTTGCGCGAGCGCGATTCGGCGAATGCCAGATTGCCGGCAACGGTGAGGTGCGGGAAAAGGCGGGCGTCCTGGAACACATAGCCGACAGCGCGTTCGTGGGGCGGCACGAACGATCGCCGGGGCTGTTCGCCTTGCCAAACCGCCCCATCGAAGGCGATATGACCATCGGCCCTCGACTCAAGGCCAGCCAGCACGCGCAAGACCGTCGTCTTGCCGCTTCCCGAGTGGCCGAACAGTGCCGTGATGCCAGCCAGGCGCATATCATGGGCAAGCGCGACCTGGAAGGCGCCATGCGACAGCCGGAAGCGGAAGCTCAGGACCGCATCATCCGACATTTAGCGGGGCTTTCCGGTTCAGGGCGTATACGGTGACGAGCACCGCGAAAGAAAACAGCAAAAGCCCGCCCGACAACATGTGCGCCTCGGCATAGTTCAGCGTTTCGACGTGCTCGTAGACGGCAATCGAAATGACCTTGGTGCGGCCTGGAATATTGCCGCCAACCATGAGGACGACGCCGAACTCACCAATTGTGTGGGCAAAGGTGAGGACGGAAGCTGTGAGGAATCCGCGCAATGCCATCGGGGCGGCGACCGAGAAGAAGACGTCGCGCGGGCTGGCGCCAAGTGTCGCCGCCGCTTCGAGGGGCTCGCGACCAATCTGCTCGAAGGCTGTCTGCAGCGGCTGCACCATGAACGGCAGCGAGTAGAGCATCGAGGCGATCACGAGGCCGGTGAAAGAAAATGCGAGCGTCGATCCTGTCAGCGTCACCCAGAATCCTCCGAACGGCGCGTTCGGGGAAAAGAGGATGAGAAGGTAGAAGCCGAGCACCGTCGGCGGCAGCACAAGTGGCAGGGCCGTGATGGCTTCGATGATGGGTTTGGCGCGAGAGCGCGTGTGCGCCAGCCACCACGCGAGCGGAGTGCCCACCAAGAGAAGGAGCACCGTGGTGACCGCGGCAAGCAAAAAGGTCAGAAATACCGGGCCGCCGTCCGTCATCGTACTACTCGACTGCGTAGCCGAATTTTTCGATCAAGGCGCGGGTCTCTGGCTTCCGAAGAAAGCCCATGAATGCTTTGGCGGCTTCGTTTGATGAACCCTTCTCCAGGAGCACGGCATCCTGACGTATGGGATCGTAGTATTGCGTTGACACCGTCCAAAGGCTGCCCCGTTCGCTGTTTCTCGGGCTCAACGCATACGACTTCGCAACCAAGCCGAGTTGCGCGTTGCCGGATGCCACCATCGAGAAGGTTTGCCCTATGTTCTCCCCCATGGCGATTTTGGAAGACAGCTCGCTCCAAAGTCCCATCTTCTCCAAGGCCTGCTTGGCGGCGAAACCGTATGGGGCCAGGGCCGGATTGGCAATAGCAATGGCGCTGACATCGGGGGCGCGCAGTGCGGCGGCGGGGTCATCGGCGATGCGGCGCGGGTCCGGACTCCACAGGACAAGCTGGCCAAGCGCATAGGTGAAGCGGGAGCCGGCAACTGCGTGCCCCTCGGAGATGAGCTTTTCCGGCCGCGCCTGGTCGGCAGCGAGGAGCACCTCGAACGGCGCGCCGTTGACAATTTGCGCGTAGAGCTTGCCGGTCGAGCCGATCGTGACGACGAGTTCGTGGCCGGTCGCTGATTTGAAGATCGGTTGAAGCGCATCGAGGACCTCGGCAAAGTTCGCGGCGACCGCGACATAGGCGCGCTCGGCGCGAACGGGCAGCGCGCTGGCGGAGAGGATCGCGAGAACGGCCGCCGTGCATATCAGGCAGTGCAGATGCACGGTCAGGGAATGCACGGCTCGCGACGACATGAGATCTCCTTCGGTCGGGTGCGTCTCGTAAGCTCCACAGCGCGCGTTTTCGTGCACCGGGGACGAGCAAGCGGATGCAACGCTGACGGCCCCTTCAACCGGGGCACAGCCTGATTACCGCCTATCTCTCGAAGCGCTTGTACTTGATGCGATGGGGCTCGGCAGCCTGGTCGCCGAGACGGCGCTTCTTGTCTTCCTCATAGGCTTCGAAGTTGCCTTCGAACCATTCGACGTGGCTGTCGCCTTCAAATGCGAGAATGTGGGTCGCCAGACGGTCGAGGAAGAAGCGGTCGTGGCTGATGACCACCACGCAGCCCGGGAAGTCTTCAAGTGCGGCTTCAAGGGCCGAGAGCGTCTCGGTGTCTAGATCGTTGGTCGGCTCGTCGAGGAGCAGGAGGTTGCCACCCTCCTTCAGAAGCTTAGCCAGGTGGACGCGGTTGCGCTCACCGCCGGAAAGCATGTTGACCTTCTTCTGCTGGTCGGTGCCCTTGAAGTTGAACCAGCCGCAATAGGCGCGCGAGGGGACCTCCTTCTTGCCGCCGAGCGAGATCACGTCGAGGCCGTCGGAAATAACTTCCCAGACGGATTTCTTCGGGTCGAGGTCGTCACGCGACTGGTCGACATAGGAAATCTTGACCGTGTCGCCGATGCGGATCGAGCCGCCATCGGGTTCTTCCTGGCCGACCAGCATCTTGAACAGCGTCGTCTTACCGGCGCCGTTGGGACCGATGACGCCGACGATGCCGCCGGGCGGCAGCTTGAAGGACAGATCGTCGATCAGCAGGCGGTCGCCGTAGCCCTTGGTCAGGCCGTCAGCCTCGATGACGACATCGCCGAGACGCGGACCGGTGGCGATCGAGACCGAGGCGCGGCCGATATCCTCGCGGCCAGCTTCCTCGGCGAGCTTTTCGTAAGCAGTGATACGCGCCTTTGACTTCGCCTGACGGGCCTTTGGCGAGGACCTGATCCATTCGAGTTCGCGCTTGAGGGCGCGCTGTTTGGATTCTTCCTGGCCCTTCTCGGTTTCGAGACGCTTGGCCTTCTGTTCCAGCCAGCTCGAATAATTTCCGTGGTAGGGCACGCCCTGGCCGCGGTCGAGTTCGAGGGTCCACTCTGTGATGTTGTCGAGGAAGTAGCGATCGTGGGTGACGAGGATGACGCAGCCGGCGTATTCCTTGAGGAAGCGTTCCAGCCATGCGACTGACTCGGCGTCGAGGTGGTTGGTCGGTTCGTCGAGCAACAGAATGTCCGGCTTGGAGAGCAACAGCTTGGTCAGCGCAACGCGGCGCTTTTCACCACCCGAGAGCTTGATGACGTCGGCATCGCCGGGCGGACAGCGCAATGCGTCGAGAGCCTGTTCGACCTGGGTGTCGAGGTCCCAAAGGTTCTGCGCGTCGATCTGATCCTGCAGACCGGCCATCTCGTCTGCCGTCTCCTCGGAATAGTTCATGGCGATTTCGTTGTAACGGTCGAGCAGCGCCTTCTTCTCGGCAACACCTTCCATCGCGTTGCCAAGCACGTCCTTTTCAGAATCGAGTTCAGGTTCCTGCGGCAGGTAGCCGACCTTGATGCCATCGGCGGCCCAGGCTTCGCCGACGAAGTCGCCCATCTCACCGGCCATGATGCGCAGTAGCGTCGATTTACCCGAACCGTTGAGGCCAACGACGCCAATCTTGGCGCCGGGCAGAAATGACAGGGAGATGTCTTTCAAGACCGTTTTGCCGCCCGGATAGGTCTTGGAGAGCTTGTGCATGTGATAGACGTACTGCGGGTTCGCCATGAAGGGCGCTCCTCTCGCTATGTGTGGGGGATCCGATTGATGCGTCTTGTAGCGGATCGGCGCGAGAGGAACAATGGCGGGTTTTCGGGCTGTCAGTGAACCTGTTTTTGCCCCTGCAGCCGGTATCCGCGATAGGTCCAGGAGCGCCAATCGGATTGGCGCGCCTGCAGCTCGATTTCGAGCTTTCCGGCGGCAGTCCTGACCAGCCAGGCTTTGGGACTGCCAAGCGTTTCATGGCTCGACAGATAGCGCCGCGCGGCAGGGAGTGCCGAAGGGCCTAGGCTTTGCATATATGGCACGTCCAGGGGGACGCCGTTGCCGCCCATCTCGCGGCAGTTGGCGACGTTGTGTTCGGCAATGATGCGGTTGAAGTCGACGAAGCTGGCGACGTAGAGCGTGCCGATCAGCACGAGGGCATTGGCGTTGATCAGCCAGACGTTGCTTTTGGAGAACGCGATGCGCAGCGCAACCAGGATAAGCCCGGCGGCGATCAGGGCCATGACGATAAGTCCTAGTACCCGCTGGTGGGTGAGCGCGTAGGCCTCGATATAGAGCCCCATGCGGGCGATCGCGGAGGCGACGAGGAACACACTCTGCGCCATCCAGAGGTACATGAGCGCGGCGGCGGTTCGCGATCCCCGGCCGCGCAGGCGGGAGGGAAATGCTAGCAGAACGAACCCGGCAGCGAGAAGTGCGGAGACTGCCAGCGGGTAGGTTCCGGCATGGGCATAAGCGGCATACGTTACGCCCTCTGGGAGAGCTTGCGCGGCCCAAAGATAGCTCAGGTCAAGGCCGTTCTGGATGGCGAATACGGCGTTGAACAGCAGGAGCGACCGGCAGACGGTGGCGGGGGACAGCAATCCTTTCCGGATCGCGTTCGTGACCAGTGAGACATCGCTGTGGTTGGGGCTCACAGCGGTTTGGGCGGATTCCTCGCCAGGTCTGGGGCTGCCGCGCAAAGCACCCCAGATGAGGGCCGCGAGCACAATCCAGAATCCGAGGCGCGCGGCCGACGGCAGATGCAAATCGACATCCCCGATCAGTCCGATCCACCGGGAGAGAACCGGGTTGGCGGCGGAGAACAACGCTAGAAAGATGATCGACAGCGTCAGCGGGACGAGCCAAACCCACCCCGCAGCGACGACAGCCTTCGACCAACGCTGACCTCCCGCCCAGCGCGGCATGGTGATGATATCGACGGGCAAGCGGAAGCCCAATTGCAGCAGGTAAGCGAATGCACGCTCCAGCCAGACTTCGACACTTGCTGCGGCGAGGGGCTGGCTGCCGACCGCGAAGGCGGCCAGGCCCGCAATCCCCGTGCCCAGCGCAAGAAATGAGGGTTCCTCCAAAAACGCCGCGCAGCCGATCAGAAGCACCATGAAAATGACGATCCCGGCGCGCCGTTCGAGGAGAAAAGGGTTCAGGACCGCCATCGATAAAATGAGAGCTGCCGAAAAAAGCCCAGCCGCAGCGCCGGGGGTGACGTCATACAAGGCGAGATCGCCGAGTGCGACGAGCGCTGCGGCCAGACCCAAGTGAGCTGACGTCGGCGGGGGGAACGCATCGGGCCCCGATTCTGTTCGTAGGGAGCCGTCACTGCTCGCAGCGGATGCGGGCGTGGCTGTATCTGTCATGGTTTGGACCGCCAGGATCGTTCAACGCGATTGCATCCATCGACGAGGAGGCTAGCAATCCGGCGGCTGGGGTTTGAGCAGACTTTTCGGGGTTGTTTGGTACTCTTGCGCACCGGCGCGCACATTGCCGGACGGAGCGACCTCAGATCCCCAGGTGGCGCTGCACGGCCTCTATCCAGTCGTTCATGTGGTCCCAGGCGGGCATGTTGGAGATGCCGGTAAAGAAATACTTGTTGAGGCCGACGGTAAAGACAAGCCAGCCCCACAGCGTATGCTCGATGAAGACGGCCCAGAACGAGCGCGTCGTCGCGTAGCGGTAGGCGAGCAGCGTACCGATAACGCCGGTGCCGATGATCGCCACCATGTTGTCGAAGACGATATGGGCGAAGCCGAATAACATCCCATTCGTCAGGATCATCGGCCAGCGCCAGGCTCCAAACAGGGCCCCGTAGCGGTGGAAGAAGAAGGTCCGGTAGACAAGTTCCTGGGTCAAAACGGAAACGAGGGGATAGAGGATCATGACCCGCTCGTAGGTCTCGTAACGCTGGGTCGGGAAGGCGAGAAAGCGCTCCGGCATTTCCTGGGCCATGTAGGCCGCGACCATACCGCCGCCGACCGCGAATATCGCCAGGATCGACAACAGGTCCGTGAAGCGAAAGCCCTTGACGAATTCCCGGCGCAAAAGAAACCAGCGGTCCCATAGAAGGAAAACGACGAAGGCGAGCAACACCGGCTGCAGCACCATGAAGAGCGGCATACGCTCGATATGGACAGCGTGCTTCAGGGCGAGCGGCAGGCCGACGAACAACAGCAGCAATTCGATGAAGAGCCAGCCGCGCATGAGGAGGCCCGGGCCGTTGCCGTCACGCGCAACCGAGCCTCCGGCAGAAAGCCAGGGCGGTGTGCTGAATTCTCCTGCCATGGCTCCCCCTCGGACGACGCAGGCCTATCGTATAACGCTCCGATTTAACCGGCCTAGAGCCCAGTGGAAAGCGCAATCGGGACGGCCGTGCATGCAGCCCATCACATCGGGGGCCAAAGCGCTGGCTGTGACGACCCTTGGCTAAATTGGCTCGTTGACGGCCGCTACCACCCCAGCCGGGGGCTGGGCTATTTACATTTCATCGAGGAAACGCGAGAGCATCGTCCCGCCAAACGCGATACTGGTTCGCGATCGGATGATCCAATGTTGCTCAGCCCAGCAGTTTTGCGGTCTGACCGAACAAGAGCTTCTTGCCTTCCTCGGTGACAGCCGCACGGCTCGACCAGGGCTTGCCCTTCTCGTAGGCGCGGATCACGGCAGGACGGTTGCGGATTGCTGTGTGCCAGCGGCGGATGTTGGGAAAATCGTCGAGGTTCTGAAGCTGCCCCTTCCACAGGACGACCCAGGGGTAGGCAGCCATGTCGGCGATGGAATAGTCCTCTGCCAGCCAGTCGCGCCCTGCAAGGCGGCGGTCGAGGACACCATAAAGGCGGTTCGTCTCGTTGACGTAGCGGTCCATGGCGTAGGGGATCTTCTCGGGCGCGTATTGAACGAAGTGGTGGTTCTGGCCGGCCATCGGGCCAAGGCCGCCGACCTGCCAGAACAGCCATTCCATGACCGTCTTCCTGGCTCGCGTTTCGGTAGGCAGGAACGCGCCGGACTTCTCGGCGAGGTAGACGAGGATTGCACCCGACTCGAACACGGTGATCGGTTCACCGCCACCGGCGGGGGCGCGGTCGATGATGGCCGGCATGCGGTTGTTGGGCGAGAACTTCAGGAACTCGGGTTCGAACTGATCGCCCGCCGAGATGTCGACGGGTTTGATCTCGTAAGGCAGGCCGGCCTCTTCGAGGAATATCGTGATCTTGTGGCCGTTGGGCGTCGGCCAGTAGTAGAGCTCGATCATCGTTCGCGGTGTCCTGGTTTTTTCCGGCGTCTTGTCCCTCAGGTCGGCTGTCCATCGCGGAATTTCCAGCCCGCCTCAAGGCATCGTGATTTTGATCTGGTCGTTCTTCGACGGTCTCTGTTATCCCTTCTTGCTGCCGAAGTGGTTCTCGCCGCGCTTTCTGGCGAGTGCGATCTGGCGATGACGTTCGGCTGCGGCGGCTTTCTTATCGGCATCGGCTGCGGCTTCGCAATCGGGGCACGGGCGGCTTGCATATCCGCCGGATGTTTCACCTGAGAGGAACGGGCTGCGGCAGATCGAGCAGAGCTGGTAGGGTCCAGGTTCGAGGCCGTGGCCGACGGAGACGCGTTCGTCGAAGACGAAACATTCGCCATTCCACAGGCTTTCTTCGGCAGGCACCTCCTCGAGGTATTTCAGGATGCCGCCCTTGAGGTGATAGACCTCTTCGAAGCCCATCTCCTTCATCAGCGCTGTCGCCTTTTCGCAGCGGATGCCGCCGGTGCAGAACATCGCCAGCCTGGGGCGGTTTTCTCCCGCCAGCGCTTGCCTGGCCCAGCCGGGAAATTCGCGGAAGGTTTCAGTCTGCGGATTGACTGCCCCTTCGAAGGTGCCAATCGCGACTTCGTAATCGTTGCGGGTGTCGATCACTACCACATCGGGCTTCGATATCAGTGCGTTCCAATCCTGCGGTGCGACGTAGGTGCCAACGATGCGCGCTGGGTCGATCCCCTCGACGCCCATCGAGACGATCTCGCGCTTGAGGCGGACCTTCATCCGCTTGAACGGCATCGCGTCCGAAAACGACTCCTTCCAGTCGAGTTCGGCGCAGCCGGGTAGTTGCCTGATTTGCGTCAGCACCGCATCGATCCCGGAGCGGCTGCCCGCGATGGTGCCGTTGATCCCCTCGGAGGCGAGCAGCAATGTCCCCATCACGCCGTGCCGCTCGCAAGCGGCCTGCAACGGGTCGCGATAGGCTGCAAAATCCGGCAAGCGGGTGAAGCGATAGAGCGCGGCGACCACGACCGGCAGCGAGGCTACGTCGTCCTTGACTGTCATGGCCATCCAAATAGCCAGCTTGAGCGGCAGCGGCAAGTGGGCGCTTGGCCATGGCGCTCCACCTTGCTATCAAGGCGCTCCGCTGTCCGATCAGCCCCCATACACCCCGACGGAGACCCCCGCAATGAAAGACACCGGCCCCGAATCCATGGCCCGCCAGGCCACCGCCGCCCTGATCCGCAATTACTACGAGGCCTTCAACAAGTGTGACGATGCCGGCATGCTTGCCTGCGTCACCGACGACGTCATCCACGACGTCAACCAGGGAGAGCGCCGTCAGGGCAAGGACAAGTTCGAGGCCTTCATGGCGCGGATGGCGCATCACTACAAGGAGCAGCTCGAGGGCGTCACCGTCATGGTCAACAAGGACGGCAGCAGAGCGGCGGCCGAGTTCAACGTCGTCGGCACCTACCTCAATGCCGAGCCGGGACTGCCTGAAGCCAAAGGGCAGACCTACAAGCTGCCGGCCGGCGCATTCCTTGCCATCAAGGATGGTAAAATCGCCCGCATAACGACGTACTATAACCTCACCGACTGGATCGCCCAGGTCGCGGGTTGACAGTCGGCCCCCGAGGGGAAAGCCGGTCGCGCCTGCGGCACCGGTCAGCGATCTGAAGGAGGCTTTGGCCCAATGCTGGTCACCCTACTCAAATGCAAGCTGCACCGGGCGACGGTGAGCGAATGCGACCTTCACTACGAGGGCTCGATCTCCATAGACCGCGACCTGATCGAAGCAGCTGGCTTTCTCATCAACGAGCGCGTCGAGATCTACAACATCGATAATGGCAACCGGTTCGCGACATACGTCATCGAGGGAAAGGCAGGGTCGGGCGTCATTGGCCTCAACGGCGCGGCGGCGCGGCTCGCCTGCGTCGGCGACAAGCTGATCATCTGCGCCTACGCACAGATGGAAGAAGCGAACGCGGGCAATTGGCAGCCGACGGTCGTCATCGTTGGGGCCGGCAACAAGCAGGAAAAGCCGCGCACATGAGCCTCTCAATCGAAGCCGTCACGGGGAAAGCACTCAAGGACGTACTGACGGATCTGGCGCGCCTCAGGATCGCGGTATTTCGCGACTGGCCCTATCTCTACGACGGAACGGAAGCCTACGAGCGCGAATATCTGGCGAAGTTCATCGCCGCTCGCGGCGCTGTCTGCGTCGTCGCCCGCGACGGCGATAAAATCGTCGGAGCGTCGACGGCCTCGCCTATGGCGGAAACGGACGAAGAGTTCATCGCGCCGTTCGAGGCGGCCGGGTACGATATCGACAAGGTTTTCTATTGCGGGGAATCGGTCCTCATCGGCGATTATCGCGGACAGGGCGTCGGCAACCGATTCTTCGACGAGCGCGAAGCCCATGCGCGCCGGCTCGGCGGCTTTGAAATCTCCACCTTCTGCCGCGTCGTGCGTCCCGATGACCATCCCTTGAAGCCCGCCGACTACCGGCCGCTCGACGGCTTCTGGAAGAAGCGCGGCTATGCTCCTGTCGAAGGGCTCGTCGCCTATTATTCGTGGAAAGACATCGGCGAGGACGCCGAGACGGAGAAGCCGCTGCAGTTCTGGACGCGGAAGCTCTGAAGCACGGCGTCTGGTCTTACAGGTGGCGGCGACGCGGCTCGGCTGGCCGCTCCCAGCCGATCGCCTGATCTTCGTCGTCGAAATAGACGAAGATGCGCGTCTGGGACAGTAGGATATCGAATGGCGGCAGCAATTCAGAGTGCGCCATCCCACCATCCGATTCAAAGCAGATGAGACGGGTCGCCACGTGCTGCCAGCGCATTTTACCGCCGCTGCCCTGCAGCTTCAGCCGGACAAACCGGCGCGGCGCGATCCCCATGTCGTAGAGCCATTCATAACCGCACATGCGCATCAGAGTGTGCATATCAGTCGACGTTGCGCTGAGATCGATAAGGCGGGCGAATACAGTTTCCAGCATCGGCCAATATAATTCGTGCCGGAGCACCGCCTCTTCGGCGACTACGATGACGGCGGCCGGACTGATGCTGAGCGCCAGATTCGAGGCGATGGCCCGATTGGCCTCGGCGCGGGCTTCTTCAGCGGCTTGGGTCTGCCCGCGCCGATGATCGTGTTGGGCTTGCGGGATGGTGGTTTCGCGGGCCTTCATGCCCGCAGGGCGCGGCAAGCCGGGAACGAGGGTGCCGCTCTGGCGCCGCGATAGGCCAGTCGATCCGATCCGCCCCCTCCCTGTCGAGCCGCTCGTGAACTTAGGAGCTGCAGGCCCACCCCGGTAACGCCTGCTGAAGAGCCTCTCGACCAGCATGACAGCGTAGACCAGCGAAATAAATATCAGCAGGGGAACCGACGCCAGCATGGCCACGGCGCCGCCGCGGGCTTTTTTCGCAACGCGCGCCCAATTCCAATTTCGCCGTCTCTGCCCGAAGGGCTGCATTGCGCCTCTTCACAGGTCTCAAGCTGCCCGATCACCCAGGTGGAGTGCGATCACAAAGGGTTCTGCACGACTCTGTCAATGCCAAAACGCCGGGCGCTCATTGGCGCCCGGCGTTCTATCCAAGACCACGATTGCGGCGGCGGTTCGATGCGCTGTCAAAACGCCATTTTTCAGGCGCCGCAGGCGGCGATGATGAGCGCCTGCATGGTCGACATGCGCACGGAAAAGTCTTCCTGCCACTTCGGATCGGCGGCAATGCGCGCCTTGTATTCCTTCAGATAACGGTCCTTGTCGGTGAAATAGTAGAACGACATTTCGCGCTCTTCCTGGCCGAAGCGGTCGGGCTGCTTCAATAGCTTCTGTTCGCAATCGCAGGATTTGCCATGGCGGTTTTGAACAGTGGCGCAGAAATCGTAGGCAGCATCAAGAAGGCCCTGCTCGGTATATTCCTGGTGCGTTGTTCCGGCCGGTTTGGCGGCCTCGTCTGCGGCTTGCAGAACGTGGATGGGTGCGAGAAGCAGGACGGCGGCAAACAGCGCCAGGAGCGGTGAGGCGGACTTCATCTTCGGTGACATGAACGGCTTCCCAAAATAAGCCGGCATTGTGCCGGTCGTTGAACGATATTCCGCATTTACGGCGAAAAACGCCGATTGGACCGCATCGGTCAAGGGCCAGCTTGACGCGGGTGAGGCACGGGCACCGGGTGCGACCGCGGGAATGTCTGGCGATACAGGGAAATCGTGGCGGGGAGGACGATGAGCTGGGCAATGAGGGAGGAAAACAGGCAGGCCGCCGTGAGTTGGCCGAAGAGCCGCAGCGAGGGTAGGTCGGACAGCATGGTGACGCCGAGGCCGAGCGCCAGGATGATGGTGGTCATAACGACGGGCGGGCCGATGTGATGGGCAGTCTGGCGCAGGGCTTCCAGATGCCCGCCGGGGCCGCCGCCCAGCCGGTCCTCCTCCAGGTGATAGCGGTTGAGGAAGTGGATCGTCGAGTCGATGGCGAGCGAAAACGCCACAGTGATGGCGACGATGGAGGCAAACTGCATCCCCTCGCCGAAGGCCCACAACAGCGTTCCTGTCGCGAAGATCGGGAAAAGCGATGGGAGCACGCTTGCCACGCCGGCCAGAACCGAACGCAGCGCCACCGCCAGAAAAATGAAAATCACGAACATATCGCCGATGAGGCCCCAGTTCAGCTCGCTGATGAGGGTTGCCGAGTTGCGCGCGGCGATTGCCGGAAGCCCGGTCACCGACACCTGATAGCCGGGATGGGCGGCACGGACCGGTTCCAGCGCCTCATCGATTTTGTCGACAACAGGGAGGATCTCGCTGGCATCGATGTCGGGCAGGCGGGCTGTCACGAGGACTGCGCGCTCATCGGCCGAGATGAAGCGGCGTACCAGATGCTCAGGCAGGATCGAAACATAGCGCTTGATCGTCTCGACGCTGGTGTCTCCGGCTTCGGCCAGCCATCGGCGCAGGCTGTCGAGAGACCAGACGTTGCCAAGACCGGCGCGCTCTTCGAGGACGCGGTGAGCTTCGGCGATCACGTTGAGCGTCTCTTCATCGTAAAGACTCGCCGGCTGCCCCGTTTTCGCGGCGGCCTTGGGCAGCTCGATCATGACGTGAACAGGGTTGGCCCCTGTCAGCTTCTTGTCGAGGCGGGCGGTCCCGGCGAGGGCCTGCTCCTGGTCGGGCACCTGGTCGGCAAGGCGGTAGCGCGGTTCCAGAGTCGAATAGATCCAGCCCGTCGCGACCACGGCGGCGATGCCGAACAGGCTCAGCGGCAAGGGATGGCGGGCGCTGAAGTTGACAACCGTGTCGGTGACCCGCTGCAGGACTCCAACGCCGCCGGTTTCGTCATCCGGGTGCGCAATCGTCTTCTCTTCCTTGCGCACCAGGAGGACGGCGAGCGTCGGCACCACGACGGCGACGGCAATGTAGGAGATGGCGACGGCCAGAAGTGCCGCCTTGCCGAAGGTGCGGATCAAGGCCGAATCGGCCAGCGAAAGCGACAGGATGGCGATTGCCGCGTTCATCGCGGTAAGGAGGCAGGCCGGGGCGACATCGATGACGGCGGCGCGGGCCGCGGCAAAGCGGTCTTCGCCGGCCATCACCGCGCGGCGCACGGCGAGCACGAGGTGCATCGAATCGGAGAAGCCCTGCACCAGGATCAGCGGCGTGATGACATTGATGAAAAGGTTCAGGCGGAAGTCGAGGGCGCCGATGACGCCCAGCGTCCAGAGGATGGCGATGGCGGGGCCGGCGACGGCGATCAGTGTCAGCGACAGGCGGCGAAAAAACAGGTAGGCGACGACAATGCCAACCAGGAAGCCGAGGCCATTGTAGATGAGCCGGTCGCGCTCCACCGCATTGCGGATTTCGAGTTGCATCACCGGCGCACCAGTGAACTTCACGTTGAGGCCGGAACCCGCGAAGGAAGTTTCAGTTGCCTGCTTGAGGCCGTCGATCACGGTGCGCAGGCTTTGTTCGGCGTCCGTCTGGCGGTCGAGTGAAATGACGATCAGCGCCAGCGTGCCGTCGTCGGAGAGAAACTTGCCCTTAACGATGTCGTTGCTTCGGAGCTGTTCGAGGACCGCTTCGTAGGCCGCCCCATCTTCAGGGATCTCGTCGGGGACGATCGGGGCGGCATAGCCGTTCTCGTCCGGCTTGCCGCGCGCCGACAGCATGGAGACCAGCCCGCCGACGCCGTCGGAAAGCTGGAGTTCAATCGTCGCATCGGCGAAATGCCGGATGGCCTCACGGCTCAAGAGGTTCTCGCCTTCGACGACAATCAAGACGTCGTATTCGCTGGACGGGAACAGCCGGTCGATCTGTTCGTACTGGCGGAACTCCTCGGTGTCGGTGCGGAACAATTCGGACAGCGAATCATCGACCTTGAGGATCGATACGCCGTAGACGGCCAGCAGCGACAGGATCAGGATGACGACGGCGGACACGTAAGGCGCGGCTAGCGCGACAAGGCCGAGCCTGTCGAGGCCGAACGAAAACCTGAACGAGCGGCGTTTTGCATGCGGTCTCGCCGTCGGCATTTCCGTCCCTCTCCCCTGCCGGCATAGCGTCGCGACGCCGCCGTCCGCCCTACCGGCGCAGTTCTACCCTGCGCTGTGCACGAAAACTGCTTTTTCTCAGCGACGTGGTTTTCGCAAGGTTCGCCTTGACTTGTCCAGCCCATCGTCTCGCGGGTGAGCCCGTCCTGGGAGCGGGGGCGCAAAAAGGCTCCGGACGCGGCCTCGCGCCAGCCCACAGCCGGCTTGATGGCGCGCCGGCCATGCCGTAAGACGCCTCATCAACGCCGAATACGGAGATCGCCATGGCCGCTGCCGACAAAACCCTCGACGTCAAGGGGCTCAACTGCCCGTTACCTATCCTGAAAGCCAAAAAGGCCATGAAGGAGGTGCCCGCCGGCGGCACACTGGAAGTGCTCGCCACCGATCCCGGCGCGGTCCCCGATTTCGAGGCCTTCTGCAAGGCCACGGGAGCGACGATGCTCGAACAGGGCGAGACGGGGGGCGTGTTCCGCTTCGTACTCAAGAATACGGGCTGAGGGTAAAGTTTCGGGTGTCCGGGCGGCTGCGGGCGCGGCGGCGCAGGCAGGATGAGTCAAAACCGTCTTGTCCTTGCCCCCCTCGGATTCTTGACACCCTTGGACCGGGCTCGCATAAGTTTCGGCTTCCAGACCAACAATCGGTGCGTCTTGTCCCCGTCGGTCTTGGTTTTCGGGCTCCACACGACTTCAGGAAGTGCGGAGCCACGCTAGTGGCCCGTCGCGCCAAAATCGCATCATAGCCGCAACCTCGTCCGATTTTGGCGCGACATCAGGGCCACTAGCAACATCAATGGCTTAGTGAGGCGTTTATCGCGCCTTAGTTGACTCAAACTTCGCCGCACCATCGGTCAACTAAGGCGCGACGCCTCACTAAATAGTCAGGGCGGTTAGCTCAGCGGTAGAGCACACGCTTCACACGCGTGGGGTCACTGGTTCAATCCCAGTACCGCCCACCATTTCTGTTCGACCTTCATCCGCCAATCTGCTCTGAAACGTCGTCTGTAGTGGCCGGAAGCGTACTTCAGTTCTTCTTGCGGGGCGTACCTGCTGCGGTTTCCGGTGTGATTTTCCAGATGGTGCCTACCGCATCGTCGGCGACAAGGGGTCCTCCGTCGGGCATGAAGGTGACATCTGCCGGTCGGCCCCAGACCTCCGCGCGTTTGTTGCCGGCGAATCGATGAAGGACATGTTCGCCTACGCCGGAGGCCGTCCTGACGGTGTTCGAGACGTCGAGGATGAACCTGGGCCGATTTCGGGTTCATGACATCTCATTGATCGAGACGGCGAACTGCAAGTTCTTCGTTGCGCGAATTTACGCTGATTGCTTCCTGAAAGACCGCGTAAAATGTTATAGGAAGCCGTATTGCGTAGAAACCCGGCGAGGCTGATGAACGCTCCAATTACGATACCCGGAGTCGACGAGAGAGGCAGGCTGTACCCCATTGAAAAACTCGCCGCCCACCGCGGCGGCGGGGTATTGCATCTTGCCATTTCGATTTTTGTTTTCTCGCAAGGGCGCCTGCTGATTCAACGCCGAGCGCAGGGCAAATATCACAGCAGTGGACTTTGGGCCAATACCTGCTGCACCCATCCCGACTGGGGAGAAGACATGCACACCGCCGCGCATCGCCGCTTGCGCGAGGAATTGAACTTTGACGTTCCCAATCTCGAACAACGCGCGGTCATCGATTACCATGCCAGGGTTTCCGCCGATCTTTGGGAGCGTGAGCGCGTCCACGTCTTTCAATACGCCACCGATGAGCTTCTCGACACGCCGATGCCGGTAACTGATGAGGTGTCCGCAACCCGTTGGATCACTGTGTCCGATCTACGCCGTGAGATGCTGCAGATGCCGGAAAAATTCGCGCCATGGTTCCGCATCTACGTATCGCGCTGGAACGAACTGTCGCTGATAACCGGCGCGGAACCGGATTGAATGGACCGTTGTGCAGGGGTCGTCAGCAAGCCCCTCATCGCGCTTGCGGTTTTGGGCGCGAAACTTATTTTCAACGCTGCGTGGTCCTGGCTGATGTTCGGACGTCACTAACTCTTCGGCTTCACGAATCTCAGCGTCATGCGATCGCTCTCGCCGATGGCAAGGTATTTGTCGCGGTCCTTGTCTTTCAACCGCAGGGCCGGAGGAAGGGTCCAGACGCCCTCCGGGTGATTGCGGGTATCTTTCGGATTGGCGTTGATCTCGGATTTTGCGTCGAACTTGAACCCGGCAGCCTCGGCAATGCCTATCACCTGCGCCTCCTGCACATAGCCTGAAAGGGCCTGCGGATCGGGAAACTCATCGGGGTCGGCGCGATGCTCCACGATGCCGAGAACACCGCCCGGCTTGAGGGCCTTGTACATCGACTCGAAGATGTGCCGTTCGAACCCGAATTTCATCCAATTGTGCACATTGCGGAAGGAGAGCACCAAGTCGGCGGAGCCAGCAGGCGCGATCTCGCCTTTCGTTCGCGACAGCTCGGTGACGATCACTTCGGCGTATTTGTCGGGACGCTCGGCCAGCTTGGCCTCGTAGCGCTCGATGGATTTCCGGATGCGTTCGTCCTGCGTGTCGCGGTTGCGGTCGGCGGCGTAGTATTTCCCCCTCCCTTTCACGAACGGCGCCAGAATCTCGGTGTACCAACCGCCCCCAGGCCAGATTTCGACGATCGTCATTTCGGGACGGATGCCAAAGAACAAAAGCGTCTCGAGCGGGTGGCGAAATTCGTCGCGCGCAGCGTAAGCGGGCGTGCGGTGGTCCGAGGCAATCGCGGCTTCGAGTTCGGTGCGGTTCCGGCTTTCGGAAGCCTGCGTCAGCGGACCTGCCAGGACGACCGGCATACTCAGGAGGACCGCGAGCGCGATGCGGAATCGGTGAGCGAACTTCATTGCCGTCCGGTCGTCCTGCATAGCAACCTCCGCACCGCCAACTGCAAAAATGGTGAGGCGCCTCCCGCCAGATCGGTCCGCGCTTCAGCAAAACGCATCAAGCGGTGCGAAAAATCAAGAAAAGCGAGAGCGTGGCAGGTTTGCTACCTGCCCCGACATATGCTCGCCACCGGACAGACCATACCATTGCGGCCGATCAGCCGCGCCTCGCGACAAACGGCGGTTGCAGTTGCTGCCGCGGCCGAGGGAGGCCGTCACGACGGCCCCCTACGCAGCACGGCGGGAGGATCGTCAGCCGCTGCCTCCACCCCCCAGCCGGGTTATCGTCCGGCCCGGCTGCCGTGGGCCAGCCACTCGGCGCATTCGTCGCCGAGATGCTTTCGGACCTCGGCCTCGTACCACTTGATATCTTCTTGCGAGAGCATATCGGCCCAGCGTCCGTTCGTTCCCTTATGAATGAACGTCTTGGCGCCGCCCTCCCAGAGCGCGCCGTTAAGCGGAACCGTGGCAGCAGCATTTTCTTTCATGTAGTCGAAGCTGCAGTGCTCGAGAATCGCTGGCCACTTTTCTTCCTTGATCGGTATTTCGAGGAACTCGGCAATCTGCCGGATGGTGCCGGGCAGATCGGCTTTCATATCGGCGAAGTGGAGAGTGAGCAGGTTGGGCAGGTCGCGGATCTCCCACCAGGTGCGAATGTTTTGCCAGAATGGCCAGTAGGGGAAACCATCCTTTTCCACGAACTCGCGGAAGTATTCGACGACGTCGCCCTTGGGCGGTTCGAATGCCGGACCGACTCGACCCGGCGAGTTGTTGACGGCGTCGTAATAGGCCTCGTTGGCGTTCTTGTGGTGGTTGTAGAAGCTCCAGGCAACGTCGCGGCCGTCGCGGGCGATGAAAATGTACTTCGCCTGCGGAGAGTAGACGATTGCATCGGCGGGCAAGTGAGTCTTGAGGAAGCGGCGGTGGGTCTGCTTTTCGAGCTCGGGTAGCTTCACTTCCTTGGGAGGCACGCGCATATCGACCCATGGCGACATATCGGCAGCGGCAATGCCCTCGGCGCCGTCGTGCAGCAACTGGCTGACGATCTGCTGCGTCCAGGTCGTGCCCGACTTGGCATAGGTCGCGATGATGATGTCATCGGCACGGAACTTGAAGTCGTTCCAGATCGTCGAGTCGGTATGGTGGTCGTGATACTCGCGCGTTTTTTTCGGCCATTTGATATCGGAAGGAGTCATCCTGGCATTTCCTCGATTTGTCGTGCAGCCGCTTCGTCGGGCCGATAACAGCGGCGAAGAATAGGCGACCAGGTGTCGCAAAAATATCCCCCGAAGGTCTGTGCCTCCGAAAGCGCGTCGCCCTTGGCGAAGCGGCTTTTCCGGCGGCGGAATTAAATCCAGCGGCGGGTTCTGGCGTAGTATTGGCGATAGGTTTCGCCGTGACGGGAGAGCATGAATTCCTCTTCCAGGCGTGCCTCAATGCCAAGTACCGCGATCAGCACCGCGGCGGCGGCAGCGGAAAGCGCGCTTGGCATCGCCAGGAACAAGCCGATGCCGAGGAGGCCGAAGCCGAAATAAATCGGGTGGCGGGCGCGCTCAAACAGCCCCGTGGTGACGAGATCCGTGGGATGATCCCGGTCGATCCCAACCCGCCATGATCTGCCCATCTGGTGCTGGGCAACAGCCCCGAGAACCAGACCGAACACGGCCATCAAGAGGCCCGCAAGCCGGATTTCGCCGGTCTGCAACGCGGTCAGCGGGCCGGTCATTTCGTATGCGCCGGCCAGTCCGTCAGCGGGTTCCAGCGACAACCAGGCCGCCAGGCGCAAGAGCACAATGTTGATGGCAAATGCCAAGGCGATTCCTGCCAACACGAGGTGAACGAAGCCGTGCGCTGTCTCGGTGCCATGAATGCGGATGGGGAAGCGACCGGTGGCGCGAAAGACAAGCGCCGTCCTGACGACCATGAGAACGAGAACGACTAGGCCGAAGCGACTAACCCATTTGTCGCCAATCAGAATTTCCATCCCACCTTACGCAACTGTGATGTTCGACGTCACGTCCAAACGTAATACTTTCAACCGAATGCGGATGATAGAACGTCAGCCAAGAGATGGCCAGTGTGGCTTTTAAGATCCAGAAATTCGCTCGGTGCGTGCTGCAGGGGCGGTGCGAATTTCTGAATCACAATACTCGACCGGTCTATTCATGGTGTCACGGCATTGGAAACAACCGGTTTGCCATTTCAGTGTAGGCTGTATTGGTCGTTTGCCACCGCGCCACGCATTGTCGTTGGATCTTGAGGGCCTAGCCGCACGTGGGTATCAAACGTCAGATGCACTACACGAGAGAGGCGGATGACGAGAAAGATTCTTCCTATCGCCGCCCTGCTGCTGGGATCGGCCTTCCTGCTGTTTGCTGGCGGCATCAACGCGCTGATTCTGCCGGTACGCGGCGCGGGGGAAGGCTTCAGCTCATTTTCGCTGGGCCTTATCGGCACCGGGTGGGCAGTCGGCTATGTTCTCGGCTGCGTGCTGACACCGGGCCTCGTCGCCCGCGTCGGCCACATCCGGTCGTTCAGCGTGATGGCGGCGGTTGCCGGGATCGCGGTGCTGCTTTCCCTGCTGCTGATCACGCCCTGGGCGTGGATTCCGTTGCGCGCGATGTCGGGCTTCTGCTTTGCGGGGGCGGCCATGATTGTCGAGGGCTGGTTGAGCGAGCGCAGCGACGCCCAATCGCGCGGCATGATCTTTGGCATCTACATGACGATCAACCTCGTCGCGACGACCGCGGGCCAAATGATCCTGATGGCGGGCGATCCGATGGGGCACATGTTCTTCGTGTTGGCGGCCATGTTCTACATGCTGGCGCTGATCCCGACGGCGGTCTCCTCCTCGGCCTCGCCGCAGCCGCTGGTTCAGGCGCGGCTCAATCTGCATGAGCTTTACCGAAACTCTCCGGTGGCCGTCGTGGCAGCGTTTTTTGTCGGCATCTCGAACGGCGCCTTTGGGACGTTGTCAGCGGTCTACGCTACAGGCATCGGGCTCGACCTGAACTCGGTGGCGCTGTTTGCGAGCGTGCCGATTCTGGCAGCCGCTGTCGCCCAGGTTCCGATCGGCATGCTGTCGGACCGTTTCGACCGGCGGCTTGTGTTGTTTTCGACAGCAGTGATTGCGCTCGGCGCCGATCTCTACTTTGTCGCCGCGCAGCCCGACGAAGCCGTCTTTGCGCTGTTGGCTGTTTCACTTCTCGGAGCAGCGCTGTTCACGATGTACCCGTTGCTCTTGGCGCATGCCAACGACTTCGCCTCGCCCGACGATTACGTGCTGACGAGCGGCAGCCTGCTTCTCGTCTTCGGCGCCGGCGCCATCTTCGGCCCCTTGATCGCGGGCACGGCCATGGAGACGATCGGGGTTCGGGGGCTGTTCATGACGATGGCTGCGGCCCACGTCGTGATCGGAGCCTATACGTTATGGCGCACGACAGTGCGCGCACCGCTGCCAATTGAAGAAAAAGCAGTCTTCGTTGCAATGCCCATTGCCCGCACTTCAACCCCGCAGACCGCCGAGTTCGCGCCGACACCGGCCGGTGCAGATCAAGAAGCCGAGGCGCATTGAGATCGTTAGCGACGGCACGGGTCGTCAACAGCAAACAGGCCGCGGAACGAAGGTCGAGGCCCCCCGATCCAGGCCTCGTGGCCCTCTTTACTGGCGCAACTTGTGCACCGAGCCGCCGGCAGCCTGCGCCACTTCGGCTTCATACATCGTCATCTGCGGCTCATCGAGCAGGATCACTTCTTCGTAGGTGCCATAGCCATTGAAATGACCGGCAAGCGCGCGGCCATAGGCGCCGACGTTGCCGATCTCGATGTAGTCGCCTTCGGCGATGCACGCGGGGAGCAGGAACGGCCCTGGCATGTGGTCGATGGAGTCGCAGGTCGGCCCCCATAGCTCGAATGCGCTCATGGAGGTGTCGGCATCAATTTCGCGGGAAACGAGGCGCGAGGGATAGACGAAGCCGAGGTGGGCTGCGTCGAACAGCGTGCCGTAGGCGCCATCATTGATGTAGAGGTGGCGGCCGCGGCGGGCATCGACGCGCACGATCAGGCTCTCTGCTTCGGCAACAAGCGAGCGGCCCGGTTCGCACATCAGCCGCACGTCTTCGCGCACGGGGAGTTCCTCAATGCCTTCGCGGATTGCCTTCATGAAAGCGTCCATGGGGGCGGGCTCGCTGTTGGCGTAGCGCGATGGGAAGCCGCCGCCGACATCAAGGCGGTCGAGGACGACACCGGCGTGGACGATCAGCTCGCGCACGGCCTTGAGGGCATGGACATAAGCGTCGGGCGTCGTCGTCTGCGAGCCGACGTGGAAGGTGATGCCGAGTTCTGCTGCAACCTGCCGGGTCTTGACCAGAAGCCTGGTCGCCGGTTCGCCGGCGATGCCGAACTTGTGCTCCAGGGGGATCAGCGAATTTATGGCAGGCACCGCGACGCGCACGTAGAGTTGCAGGTCGCGCGCGTTGCCGTCGGGACCGCTTGTCTCCTCGACGATCTTTTGCAGTTCGTCCTCGCTGTCGAGCGAGAACGAGCGCACGCCCAGTTCGTAGGCGCGGCGGATGGCACGGCGCGCCTTGACCGGGTGCATGAAGTGCAATTCGGCATCGGGGATGGTCGCAGCGTCTTCGATCTCCGGTAAAGAGGCGACATCGAAGTGACGGATGCCTGCACCGTAAAGCGCGCCGATCAGGAAGACGGAGGAATTGGCCTTGTAGGCGTAGGCGATGTCGCCTTCGAAGTTCTGGGCAAACCAGCGCGCCGCGCGTCCGGCCGCGTGCGGGCGCAGCGCCAGCACCGGTTTGTCAGGGCGGCGTGCGGCGATCAGCGCTGCAGCACTTCGGTATCTTTCCATCGCATCGGACCTCCGGTACGTGATTGTGCCAACACTGGGCAGGCCCTTATCGTGCTGGCTGCGTCATCTTCAGTGCTCGGGCTCAGCGTTCGGGCCTTTGGCCCCGCCGAGCTTGTTCGAGCAAGTTCGTCTCAGATCGACTCATCCTCGCGAACGAGAATCAGAGACGGACTGACTCTGGAGCGCATGCCCGAAGCAGACCGCGGAATCGCAAAGGGACGGGGTAAATAAGGGCATACACTGCCGGCGTAAAGACCCTGTTCAAAAAAGACAACTAAGAGACGGATTATGCGGTCCTGGCGCTGGGCAGCGTCACGGCTTGGTTGCAGGGTCCGATTCACGTGAAACGGGCGCAACAGTCGCTTCGTGAGCTGAACTGGCGGAAGCGGCACCGGGCTGCGTCCGGGCAGTGATCGTTATCATTGCCCAGTCCTGCGGCAGGGGGAGTTTGGTTGACCGCGCCGGCAGCGGTTTGACACGGCGGCCACGGTAGCGGCGAAGCCGTGTCCTCCTGACGGCCTTGCCGGCCTTCTGGCGCTCCGCCGCGTCGGCCGCCAGAGCCCGGGAAATATGTTCTTGCCAATCGCCGAGCAGGGTGAAGGGCTGCAGTTCGAAGTCGTGGACGATGCCGGGCGGGGCGGCGCGGTCTCCCGCCATGCAAATGCCGATGACAGACTCGCGGCCCGGCTCATCGATGCGCAGTCGGAAACCGTCACCGGCCGCAGGGACCGCCAGCGTGCTCCCGGGCTCGATCCGGTTGTCGTCCTCGAAGTCGCTTGGAAATATCACGACGGCGTCGCCGCCGGCATCGACGGAGATGAGCGTCAGCCGGCAGGGGGCCGACGTGGAGGCATGCAGCGTGACCGATTCGCCCTTCGCGTAACGAGGCTTCTGCGTCCAAAGCGACAGCCGCAATTTTGTTGTATCGCTTGGCGGGGTCGGCGGCGAGAGCGTTGTTGCGGCGGGCGGGGCATCCGCGGCGGCGATCCGCGTCCGCAGAGCGTTGAATTCGTCGCGCGTCACGAGATCCTGGAGCAGGCGTCGTGCGGCCGGCTGCAAATCCCCGTCGATGGCGAGGAGCGCCTCCGTGAGCCTCCCTGCCGACAAGCCCAGTTCGGCTGCCGCCTGCTCTAGGCCAAGTTCGCGGCGGTATCGCTCGGCCAGCGCGACGACGGGCTCAACACCATCGATAAAGAGTTGGGCAGGGACACCGGTTTCGCGCATCGCAAATTGGAAGGCGGTGTTATCGCGCTGCACCTGCCACCCCCCTGGCGCCGCACTCCCCGGTCCGGACCGGGTATCGAAAGAGGCCAGTCCGCCGTCGTGACAGGCAAGGCAACCAAGACCTGCGGAGGTGGCCCCGGCCTGCGCGACTTCCGGGGAGACTGCCGAAGCGTGCACGTTCGCGCGCGGGGCTCCATCCCGGTTGTAGAGGGCAAAACCGGGTAAGCCGTTTGGCAGTGGAAAGATGACCCGTGTCTCAAGCAGCGAATCTCCGGCGAGGTCCTGCGCCGTCCAGACTGGAAGCCGGTCCGGCGTCAGGGACCTCGAGATCGTACGGGCCGTACCGGTGACGTCGCTGTCCTCCACACGATAGTCCTGACGGGCACCTCTAGCGTCCTCGGCGATACGGAAAGCGGCATCAAGGTCGAGCAAGGAGGCGGGAAGTCCGGCCAAGCGTACGTAGACGCCCTGATCCATCGCCTTGTCGGCAAGCCACCCCGCCCCGATCACCCGCCCGTTTGCTGTGCCGGGTACGCCTGAAAGCGTCAGCGAACCCGCCGCGAGGCTATCCAGCCAGCTCCAATCGGCTTCACTCCAACCGACGTCGGCGAGATCGAAACCGAGCAGAAGAGCATCGTTTGCAACCGGCTCGAGGCGAACCGGCTTTTGGCTGCGCGAAAGAAGATTGAGGAGCTTGGCGGCTGCCTGCCGGTGGGTTTGCTGGGCGTCGGGGCCGTCACAGGGCAAAACCACCTGCGCCAGTGAAAGGTAGCGGCGGCGTTCGGCCTTGTCTGAATCGATCCGTCGCAAATCCGCTTCGATGAGCCCTCTTTGGTCGTGGTGAGCGCGGCTAGGGGGCGCACAGGCCGATGCGGCAGGCAGAGCTTCGATCCAGTCACGGATGTCGGTGATTTCCTGCCGCGTCGGCTCGGCGCCCGGCTTAAGGTCTTGCAGAACGTCGTAGGGCATGTGCCGGGTTACTATCGACACGTAGAGGGGAGAACCTTCGGGGTGCCCCGGCCGCACCAGATCGCTGCGGCTTGCGAGGGCGTCGAGATCAAGAATGTTGGCAATCCCCGCCGCAGGCAGACGGCGCTGCAAGCGTCCTGTGTCATGACAACGTGCGCAGTGGCGGTCGAGCACGGCGAATGCCTTGGCTGCGCGCGCTTCGGTTGGCGCCAGGAGATCGCTGGCAGCAACCGGTGACGTCTGGTCGGGCGCGCGTTCAGGGGGCTGTGCGGCAACCGGCAAGGCTGATGCGAGCAGAAAAGCGGCGGCGCCACCGAGCCGCCTGGAGGGTGACCGCAGGGGAGGGCGTCTCACGATCTGCAACTCCTCTTTGCGAGGGCACACTTAGTCCGCGCTGGCGCGACGACACAACTCTAAGATTCGCCAGATAGCATAGCGGCAAGCCGGCCCGATGCCTGCAGCTGGCCTCCAACCTAGTTAGCAAGCCCTGTCGAATATGCCATTCGCACCATCCTGAGCCAAAATAAAGTAATCCATAAACACTTGATAATAATTTATGAATATTAACGAACCGTCATTAGCTATGAACAAGAATACAAATCGACTAACAGAATATTACAGTGTATAAATTCATTAAATCAGATCAACACCAACCGGTTGGGCGGAATATGGATCTTGAGATTGCCAAGACTTCGGACATACTCCTCCTGAATGTCACACGGGTCATGGCTTTCTTCTGTTTCGCCCTTGCCGGCCTGCTGTTGGTCGCCTCGCTCCAGGTATCACAAAGCACCAAAGCCGGGGTTTCCACCAAAAGCGTCGCTGCCTCGCCCTTTCTGACGCCCCGTACGCTTTGAAACGTTTATCTCTGCCGACACTCCCACCCAAGACTGGGCCTCTTCAGGAAACCGAAGAGGCCTTTTTTTTGGGGTGCAGCCAACACTCAGCAAGCCGGTGTTGGGCTGGCTGAGACAACACTCGGCAAGCCCGGTGTTGGGGGCTCAAACCACAGGGATCGGGGTCGTCTCGTCGGGGACGATATAGCCGCGCTGGGCGGCGGGGCGGGCAGCGATCGATTGATACCAGCGCTTTGCGTTTGGGAACCGGTCGATATCAATACGCTGCCATCCGAAGCGGCAGGCCCAGGGAAAGATCGCGATGTCGGCGATCGAGTATTCGCCGGCAACGTATTCGGATTCACCGAGCCTGCGGTCGAGGACACCCCAGAGGCGCGTGGCTTCCGTGCCGTAGCGTTCCTCTGCGTAGGGGGCCTTGCCTGGATTGTATTTGAGGAAATGGTGGGCTTGGCCCAGCATTGGGCCGAAACCGCCCATTTGCCACATCAGCCATTCGACCGTGCGCCAATGGGCTTCACCTTCCGGCGGCCAAAGCATGCCGGTCTTCTGCGCCAGATACATGAGGATCGCGCCGGACTCGAACATCGTCAATCCGGTGTCACGGTCTCGGATCGCCGGAATCCGGTTGTTCGGGCTGATCTGCAGGAAGGCTGGAGCGAACTGCTCGCCGTTCGTGATGTTTATGGGGAAGACCTCGTAAGCCAGCCCGACCTCCTCCAGCATGATGGAGACCTTCCGGCCATTCGGCGTACTCCAGGTATAGAGCTCGATCGTCATTAGTAGATCCTTGTCAGCATGACCCAGGCTGTGACGGTAAAGGGGGATAGCACGGTCGAGATCAGAATTGCAGTGTTGATGAACTTCGGTTCGCGCCCGTACTCGACGCAGAACAGCGCAAGTAGAATACCTATCGGTGTTGCAGCTGCGACCACCAGCAGATCGGTCAACTGCTCTGGCATCCCCATGGCGATGGCCAGCCCCCAGGTCATCGCCGGGGCGATGACGAGCTTGAGGATCAGGATAAGGCTGAGGCGAGCGATATCGACCGCGCCGGCCGTGCGGGTCGCGAGCTGCGCACCCATCGCGAATAATGCCAGTGGCGGAAACGTGGCGCCAAGCAGTTCGACCGGAGTGCCGATCGCCTGGGGGAGTCGTATGTCGAGGGCCCGCAGGCTGAGACCGAGGATCACAGCCGGGATGATCGGTGTCTCGAAGGCCTTAGCCAAACGCGACGAGAACGTCGCTTTTTTGTCGCCCGGGGCCAGAAGCCACGTACCGACAGTCACCATCAGCATCGTCATCAGCGCCGTGATAACCGACTGGTGCAGAATGAATTCAGACGGAAAAGCGAGTTGCACCAGGGGGATGCCGTAGTTGCCGACGTTGGCATATACGGTCGCCATCGCCATGAGCGGCCCGAACACGCGCGGCAGGCCGAAGGCCAGTGCCGCCAGCCAGCCTACGGGAATGAGGATCAGGAACTGCACGATGGTGAAGTAGGCGACCGGCCAGATTTCGCTCACCGGCTGGCGCGCAGAGACGAGGAAGTGGACGAGGAAACACGGCATGATGACGGTCACCAACAGCCGGTTGATGCTCGACACATCAAGCCTGATGCGCGCCTGCATAAGGTAGCCCAGCGCCGAAATCGACACGATCGGCAGGGTCACGTTGATGGCGATATCGATGAAGAGCTGCAACCGAGCCGCCTCAGACCGCATTCGGCGGCATAAAGGTCACCGGCCACCTCGCAGGGCGTGCGGCAGTGAACGTCGGCGTCCATCGCATATCGATCTTATCGAAAATCATAGGAGGTCCCGCTTGTGTCGAGACCTCCTAGCACATGATGATGCCGAACGACGATGGGGTCTGCGTTTCTCTTTCGAACAGGTGCGCTCAAGCCTTTGCCACCCTGGCGTCGGCTGCCGCAAAAAGCCGGGCCGTAAGGCGCAGGAGGTGGGCGCCGATGAAGACCGATACTGCACATGCAGCAATGCCAAGCCACAGCATCGGGTAATAGAAAAGCACCCAGGTGATCGATTCGAAAGTGAGCACGATCAACGGGTGGACCGTGGCTTTCACAATCCTGGCTTCCGCCAGGACGAGCTTGACGGTGACGAACTCGTTTTCGGCATCGAAGTCGCCGAGGCTGACACCAAGCCCCTGGATCTGCTGCTCCAGCGACAGGAGCTGCTGTTCCAACTCGATCAGCGCGCGCATCTCACCGTCGCGGTTCTTGAGGGCCGACAAGGCTTCGCGAGTCTTCTCCAGGGCACGGCGCTTGGCCTGAAGATCGCGGTACTCGTTGGTCTTATCGGACTTGTCGGTCGTGAGGTGAGTCAATTCACCGAACGTCTGCACCTTCTTGACGAAAGCATCGAAGAAGCTGGGATCCACACCGACTGCAAGACGCAGGCTGCGTGATCCCAGGAGACCCTGGCGTTGCTCGAATTGTATCAGCGCGTCTTTTTCGCCGATGAGGGTACGAATACGCTCCTCTTCCTTCTCGAATTCGGCTGACTTGAGCCCGATGTTGGCGACCTTCTCGTATTTCTGATCGCCTCCCGATGGCGGTGCGGCACCTCCTGCAACGGCAGTGATCGAGCCCTTCCGCTTGAAGGAAGCATAGTTCTTGATGTCGGAAGCAAACTCCCAGCCGCCGCTGAAGCCGACTTGATTGTGGAGGATGAACGGAGGGCTCGTATCGCCGGCCAGATAACCGAAGCCGAAGCGAATGAAGAAGAGCGCGACAAAGCCGGCTGCGAAAATCGTCAGTGCGATACGGAGCGGGGAGTTCGAAGAAATTGGCGAGGACATCGGGGGAAAACCTTCATAAGGCAGGTTGCAAACAGCGCCTGGAAAAGGCTGCCAAAAAGTGCTTGATTTGCGACCCAAAGGGTGCGGCGCCGACGGAAAAACCGGTCATTTCCCGCCAACTGGCGTACACTGCGGGACAAACCTTGCGTGAAGCGGGCAACTCCATGAACGGCGAAACCTACAACGCGTTCTGCAGGTCGCTCCCCCATACCAGCCACGTGGTGCAATGGGGCGGCGCGCACGTTTGGAAAGTGGCTGGAAAGGTCTTCGCCATCGGTGGCTGGAACGACGCCGACGAGCAGATGTTCGTTACGTTCAAGTGCTCCCAGATGATCTGCGACATGCTGAAAGAGATGCCCGGCTGCCGGCCCGCGCCCTACCTTGCCTCGCGCGGCATGAAGTGGATCCAGCGGACCAGTCCGGAGACGATGGATGATGGGGCGCTACGCGAATACCTGAAGGAAAGCTACCGGCTCGTGGCGCTCGGCCTGCCAAAAAAAGTTCAAAGGGAATTGGGACTAAACCAGGCGCCGTGATCCCCTCCCTGCCGGCTCGGGCGCCCAGGCTTCCCACTTGTGGAGAAGCGTTATTCGCTTCTGAGATACTCGAACACCAGCGTGTCGTCTCGATAGCCTGTTATGCTGCAATCGTTGCGACGACGAGGGGACTGACCGTAGAGGGTGACCTTGGGTCCAACCGAGGAAACCGGGCCAGAGACGGGATAACCGATTGGCCCGCAGCGCCTGGAAAACACATAGGCCGTACCGATGTAGTTCTCGCCTTGTTTCTCCCCTACGAAGACGACGTCACACGGACTTACCGACAGACCCCGCCGTGGGCGCTCATAGACGAAGCGGCGAATGCTGCCTTGAGACAACAATCGCATTTCTGAACCGTTGTGGCTCCACACCGATCCGGCTCCGCAGCCGCCAGCCGAACCCCCGCCGACCGCCCCGCCCGAACCGGAGCCGCCGCCGCCATTCGTGCTATCGAATGTGACCACCTCGCGCTCGCAGTTGTAGGCGGCGGGCAACCCGCTGGAGGCGAATTCGCAGGTCGCCGTCGTCTCGATCCGGCTGCCTTGGTAGTTGAACCTGATGCGCATCGTTGAATTGCGCCCCTCGAAGTCGAACTTCTTGCCTTGTGACAGGCAGTACCCTCTTCGCTCGGAGGTGGTGGATTTATCCAATATCTCGAAATCAATGGGATTCTGAGGGGGAGACTTGGAATAAAGCGTATCGTCGTTGATTTCGAAGCGCGGGTCGGCTGTCGTGCAGGCGTTGTAGTAGTCGCCGGCAATCGCCTCGCCTGCGGTTGCAAGCATCAGTAATCCAACAGCCGCCACGGCCTGAAAGTTCGACCGCATCATCAAAATAGTCCTCCCCTGGGTGAGTGTATCATAGATGTGGCGTTTGCCGCGCAACACGGTTTGGAACCTTCTCCACGGGAGTTGAACGGTGGCGCGGTTGAGCCTGTTAATCGGTTGGACGACAGAAATTTGATTTATCCGGGTTGACGTTCGGTCTCGTGGGCCTTGCAATTCGCTCTCGCGCGTTCCAATCTCTCTCCTTATACCGAGGGGCGCCGGCGCACCGGCTGAGATTCATCTTAAAGCGGATGGAGCACCCTTTGAACCTGATCCGGGTCATGCCGGTGTAGGGACGGGAGTTTCACAGCCATGCTTCACACCGGACACCCTCTCACGCTATCGCTGGCGACAGCTTTCGGCGCCTATATGCTGGCGGCGGGCATCGGCGGCCTCACCAACACGGACCGCTGGACCGGCATTCTCGACGAACTGCGCAAAAGCCCGGCGCTGACCTTCATCGCCGGACTGATGGCCTTCGTGCTCGGGGTCGCCTTCATCCTCGCACACAATCTTTGGGGCGACCCGCTGGCGGCTTTCATCAGCCTGATCGGCTGGATATCGGCCCTCAAGGGCTTGCTGTTCGTAATTAATCCAGAGCCTGGTTTCGCAATGGCCGACCAGATGCTGAAACCGCAAGTGCTGCGGATTTACCTCGCAGTCATCATCGGTTTAGGGGCGCTTCTGGTTGTGATCGGACTGACCGGCTCGGCTCCATAACGCTCCGCAACCTTTTCGCATTCAAACGCAACGCTCAGATCAAAGCTGGCCCCGCAAGCGGGCCGACGAAAACGGGAAAGAAAGCGCCATGAACAAAGTCACCCGCGCCAACGAAATGCAGATCCCGACCGTGACGACCGGTCCGCTGCCGGCCTCGCGCAAAGTGTATTCGTCACCCAACGGACATCCCGATGTCCGCGTTCCTCTGCGCGAGATCTCACTCACCGATCCCGCCGAGCCGACCTTTTGCGTTTACGATACCTCAGGTCCCTATACCGAGACGGACGGCACAATCGACGTCGAGAATGGCTTGGCGCGCATCCGCGAGGCCTGGATTCTGGAGCGCGGCGGCGTCGAAGCCTACGAGGGGCGCGAGATCAAGCCGGAAGACAACGGCAACGTTTCCGGCAAGGCGCTGGCGCGCGACTTCCCCAACAAGTCGCAACCGCTGCGCGGCGTCGGCAAAGCTCCAGTCACGCAGTACGAATATGCCAAGGCAGGCGTCATCACCAAGGAAATGATCTACGTCGCGCACCGCGAAAACCTCGGCCGCCAGCAGATGCTGGAGCGCGCGGAAGCGGCAATCGCGGACGGCGAGAGCTTCGGGGCTTCGGTGCCGGCTGTCATCACACCGGAGTTCGTTCGCGATGAAGTGGCACGGGGCCGCGCGATCATTCCGGCCAACATCAATCACCCCGAACTGGAGCCGATGGCGATCGGACGCAACTTCCTCGTCAAGATCAACGCCAACATCGGCAACTCCGCCGTCACCTCCTCTGTCGAGGAAGAAGTGGAGAAGATGGTGTGGGCGACGCGCTGGGGCGGCGACACGGTCATGGACCTCTCAACGGGCCGCAACATCCACAACACGCGCGAGTGGATCCTGCGCAACTCGCCTGTGCCGATCGGCACGGTGCCGATCTATCAGGCTCTGGAAAAGTGCGACGGCGATCCCGTCAAGCTGACGTGGGAGATCTACCGCGATACTCTGATCGAGCAGTGCGAGCAGGGCGTCGACTATTTCACCATCCACGCCGGCGTGCGTCTCGCCTACGTGCCGCTGACGGCAGACCGGGTCACCGGCATCGTTTCGCGCGGCGGCTCGATCATGGCGAAGTGGTGCCTTGCGCATCACAAGGAGAGCTTCCTCTACGAAAAGTTCGATGAAATCTGCGAAATCATGCGGGCCTATGACGTGTCGTTCTCACTTGGCGACGGATTGCGTCCGGGCTCGATCGCGGACGCCAACGACCGCGCGCAATTCGCCGAACTCGAAACGCTCGGCGAACTCACCAAAATTGCGTGGGACAAGGGTTGTCAGGTGATGATCGAAGGGCCCGGCCACGTACCGATGCACAAGATCAAGATCAACATGGACAAGCAGCTCGCCGAATGTGGCGAAGCGCCCTTCTACACTCTCGGGCCGCTGACGACCGATATCGCGCCGGGCTACGACCACATCACGTCGGGCATCGGCGCTGCCATGATCGGATGGTTCGGCTGCGCCATGCTGTGCTACGTGACGCCGAAGGAGCACCTCGGGCTCCCGAACCGCGACGACGTCAAGGTCGGCGTCATCACCTATCGGATTGCAGCCCACGCGGCCGACCTTGCCAAGGGACACCCGGCGGCACAACTGCGCGACGATGCCTTGTCGCGTGCGCGGTTCGATTTCCGTTGGGAGGATCAGTTCAACCTCGGTCTCGATCCCGATACCGCCATGGCCTATCACGACGAGACGCTACCCAAGGACGCGCACAAGGTCGCTCACTTCTGCTCGATGTGCGGGCCGAAATTCTGCTCGATGAAAATCACGCAGGATGTGCGCGACTACGCAGCGACCCTCAACGCGCGTCAGACTGAACTCGACGTGGAGATTGCCGAAGAGTCGACGCAGATCGACCCCGAGGCGGGCACCGCGTCAGCGCTTGCACTGGAGCGGCAAGCAGGAATGGCTGAAATGAGCAAGAAATTCCGCGAGATGGGCGGGCAGGTCTACGTCGATGCGGACGCGGCGAAGGCAGCGTCGGTTGAGGACGTTCCGGCTCGCATGCAATCGGGCGACACCGCCGCGGTGAAGAGGTCGAACAAGGCGTTGGGGTGAGGTAGGGCTCTCGATATGCTTGTTGCGTCTGTAGCAATCGCGATCCATGCCGTCGCGGCAGCGGTGTGGGTCGGCGGCATGTTTTTTGCCTACGCGGTGCTGCGCCCATCGCTGGGCGCTTTCGAGCCACAACATCGACTGACGCTCTGGAGCAATGTGTTCTCGCGTTTCTTCGTTTGGGTCTGGATTGCCGTGATCGCTCTGCCCCTGTCGGGCTACTGGATGGTGTTCTTCTATTTCGACGGTTTCGGGTCAGCGGGAATGCACATTCACATCATGCACTTGCTTGGCCTCGTCATGATTGGATTATTCCTGCTGCTCTACTTCCGTCCTTATCCGGGCTTTCGGGAGGGTGTTGCAGCAAAAGACTGGCCGAGGGCTGCAAAGCACCTGAACAACATCCGGCGGATCGTCGGCATCAACACGATCATCGGCCTTGTCACCATCATCGTTGGCGCATCAGGCAGGCTATGGAGTTGACCGGGAGCGTTTAGGCCGGCGATCGGCATTTGCGTGCCTGCTGATCAATGTCAGTCTTCGAAACCGGAGTGAGACTTGCGGAGTTGTGTTCCTGAGAGCCACAGGAAGGAGCACCCCCATGACTTCCATTACCGGACGAAGGGAACTGCTGACCGTTTGGCGGCGCAGACTCTTCTACCTCTGGGTCGGCGCAGCGATCATCGCTGGTTTTGCTGCGATGCTGGCTGGTAGCGTCGTCATTTCTGACGGGTCGGATGGGACGACGTGGGTAGCGCTGATCTCGCCGGCTGCAATGGCGGTATTTGTCATCAGCGGAATTGCCTGGCTTGCATTGCTTGTCGCCAGCCATCGTTCGAAATATCTGCATCAACCCCCCGATTGATATCACCTTGCTGCGGTTGCGTGACCGAGGGGTCCAAATCCCGAGGCTCCAGATGGCAGGGGCCTCTATGCTGTACAGTATGCGGAGCGCTTTGTGCTTGCGGCGACCGATTGGACAGGGTCAAGGGTGTCCGGCGGAAGGCAATCGACGCCGCCGCCGCCTACAACCTCACTTCCATAGGAGTCTGGTTCAAGAAATAATCAGCTGCCGGCGGCCAAGCGCTTGCAGCATGCGGGCACCCGGTACCGAGAAACGCATATTCCACCTGTGCGAAAGCTCGTCGCGACTTGCGCAGAAGCGCCGTTTATGCACGTTGACCGATTAGCCCGCAGAAGCTTCGGTCCCGACATGACAGAACCCCACGACAAGAGACTTGCCGCCGCGCGCGACCTGATTGCCGATCTCGCCCGCCAACTCGATATCGATTGTTCGGTGCGGCTGTGGGACGGCTCGCTGATGCCGCTTGGTTCGAACGTGACCAGCCCCCTGGCGATCACATTTTCCTCCCCGGGCGTCATCTCTTCGCTGTTGAAGCGTCCGACGCTGGACCGGCTGATCCGCCACTACGCGCACGGGCAGATCGGGTTCGAAGGCGGAACGTTGATCGACCTCGGCACCCAGCTTGGCGACGAGAGTTCAAGAAAACGCCTCAAGGGGCTAAGCAAGCGCAAGCTGTTCAAGCAGCTTTGGCCGTTCCTGATGGCGCCGGGTTTGAAGCCTGGAAGAAGCCGCGACTTTTCCGGCGACGAAGAAGGCCAGAGCCGCGCCAAGGCCGACAACAAGGACTTCATCAAGTTTCACTACGACGTCGGCAATGAGTTCTATCAGCTCTTCCTCGATCCCAACATGCAGTACACCTGCTCCTACTTCACCGACTGGGGCAACGGTATCGAGCAGGCTCAGATCGACAAGATGGAAATGATCTGCCGGAAGCTCCGCCTGAAACCCGGCGACCGGATGCTCGACATCGGTTGCGGCTGGGGCGGGTTGTTGTGCTACGCGGCCGAGAACTACGGCGTGCAGGGCTACGGCATCACGCTGTCGGAAGCGCAGATCGCGTTCGCCAAGCAATGGGCGGAACGACGCGGGCTTTCCAACAAGGTAAAGTTCGAAATCCGCGACTACGCCGACCTTGACGGCACGTTCGATAAGATCAGCTCGATCGGCATGTATGAAGCCATCGGGGTTTCCAACAATGAGCTTTATTTCAAGACGATCCGGCGCGTGCTGGCGCACGATGGATTGTTTCTCAACCACGCCATCTCGCGGCGGGCGAAGAAAAAGAAAACGCGGTTTTCGTCTCGCGCCGAACAGCGCGCCTTACAGAAGTACATTTTTCCAGGCGGCGAACTCGACGACATCGGCCACACCATCATGGGAATGGAGCAAGTCGGGTTCGAGATCCACGATGTCGAGGGCTGGCGCGAGCATTACCAATTGACGACCAAGATCTGGTGTGAGCGCCTCACCGCGCGGCAGGACGAAGCGATTGAGCTCGTCGGCGAGGAAACCTACCGCATCTGGGTAGCCTATCTTGCCGGGTGCTCCCTGGCGTTCGGGCGCGGTTCGGCGCGGTTGTTCCAGACTTTGGCCTCGCACAACGCCAAGGGACCTTCGCCACTGCCGCCGACGCGGGCAGATCTCTATCGCGACGCCTGACCATGACCTGGCTCGCGGAGTTCGAACTCTTCAACTTTGCCTTGGTCCTTCTCGGCGCTGTCTTTGCCGGCTTCGTGACCGGCTTTGCCGGCTTTGGAACCGGTCTTGTTGCCTCCGGCCTCTGGCTGCATGCGATGCCCGCCGCCAATGTGCCGCCGCTCGTGCTGTTGGTTTCCCTTGGGGCGCAGTTGATGTCGATGAACACGCTGGCGATCGGGCTGAGGCGGGGCGCCGCCTTCGCCAGTCCGCTGGTCGTTGGCGGTGCTATCGGAATTCCGCTCGGCGTCCTGACCCTCACCAATATGGCTCCAGGAAACCTGAAGCTGTCGATCGGGTTCTTGATGGTGGCTTACGTTGCTTGGCAACTTGCCGGACCGAGGCGCGCGACCGCGAATGTTTTGCGATTGCCCTCCACCGAGTTGATGGCCGGATTCGGCGGCGGATTCCTGGGCGGTTTTGCCGGCATTCCAGGTCCCCTCCCCTTGATCTTCCTGCAGTTGAGAGGCGGTCCGCGCGATGCCCAGCGCGCCGCCTACCTGCCCTTCAGTCTGGCGATGCTGTGCGTCGGTTGCGCCGCCTTCGTCTATTCGGGGCATCTCGATTTGGACGTCGCGCTGCTGGCTGCGGCCTGCCTCCCTGCGACGCTTATTGGCGCGTTGAGCGGATCCAAGGTCTTCCTCGGTGTCACCGAAGAGCAATTCCGCAAGCTGCTGTGTGCATTCCTGCTCGTTGCGGGCCTAAGCCTGATAGCGTGGTAAAGATGGGAGGTGTTCGGGGGCGTACTGGCGTACCGCGCCTGCCGCGGCATTCCTTGAGCTTGATGACGAGCACTTGGGGGGCCCACGTGGATTACGGCGCCGGCCGATCGCGTGATTGTTCGCAAGTCGACGCATTGGGCAGGATCGCATGTCAATCGAACTAACGATCTCGCTGGCCCTTGGTGCCGTTGCCTACGTCGCTGCGTTGGCGATCATCCTGAGGCGCAGTTCGGCCAAGGGCGGGGGCGGTGATCTTGCGGACTTCTTCGTGTCGGGGCGCGACGTTGGGCTGTGGACGGGCATTGCGACACTCGGGGCGACCGAGATCGGACTCATCACCATCGCGTACAATGCCCAGAAGGGGTTCAACGACGGGTTCGCGGCTTTCCACATCGGAGCTGCGGCGTTCGTCGGCTGCCTCATCGTGGGCCTGAGCGGATTCGTCGTCGCACCACTCAGACGAACAGGCGTGCTGACGATCCCGGAGTTCTACGGACAGCGCTACGGGCAGGACGTTCGCGTTTTCGGAGGGACCGTGATGGCGCTCGGCGGCATTCTCAACATGGGGCTGTTCTTGAAGGTTGCCGCACTCTTCATCGTCGCCATGCTCGGCTTCGAGCCGGGCAGCGGGATCGTCAACGCGCTGATGGTCGGGCTGCTCGTCATAGCGGTGGCCTACACCGCCTATGGCGGCATCCGCTCAGTCATTGCTACCGACATCCTGCAGTTCGTGATGATCCTTGCCGGGCTCGTCATCGCACTCTTCACACTGTTGCAGATCATCCCGTTCGGAGAAGCCGTGCGCGCGGTCAGCGCGGCCAAGGGCAGCGCGGGGTTCGATCCGTTCGAAGCGGAAAGCTTCGGTGTGACCTACGTGCTGTGGATGGTTCTAGTGGCCGGTGTCGTGTCCTCGGCGATCTGGCCGACGGCGTTATCGCGCGCCTTGTGCATCCGCGATGAAGGAACCGTGCGGCGCGCCTATCTCATCTCGTCGTTCGTCTTCATGGGGCGCATGGCGCTGCCGGCCTTCATCGGGGTCTTGGCATTCGCCTATTTTGCGGCAGCCAACGGCGGCAACCCGGCGGGCGATCCGCGGCTCGTTCATTTCGGCGGCGATGCCGATCTTGTTGCGACAGCGGTGCTGATGGGTGAAGCGCTGCCTCAGTGGCTGGTCGGGTTGCTGGCGATCGTGATGTTTGCGTCCTTCATGTCGACGCAGGACGGCTATCTCTTCTGCTGGTCGTCGATCATAGCGCGCGACATTGTCGGGCCGCTCACCGGGCGCACCGAGGATGCAGCCTTCCAGATCAAGGCAACGCGCTACGGCATCGTTGCAATCGCGCTGTACGAACTCTATTGGGGGCTGATCTACCAGGGCCGCGAAGACATCTGGGATTATCTCGCGGTGTCGGGGGCGATCTATTTCTGTTCGGGTATCGTGGTGCTGGCGGGCGGACTCTACTGGGCACGCGCCACGCGGCGTGGGGCGATTGCCGCACTGATCGCGGGGTTCTCCGCGATTGCCGGACTGGGGCCGGTGAAAGTAGCGCTGGGCTTGGGCGACGTTTCCGCGCCTGTCATAGGCTTTGCGGCGATCGGGCTGTCGGCAGTGGCGTTCGTGGTGGTATCGCTGGTGGACCGCTGGACTGCGCCTGCAGGCAATGTCGGCCTGTGATGCGTTGACCGCGAGGAGCTGCGCGAAAGAAGCGAGAGAGCCGCCGGTGGCCGGCTCTCCCGTCTTTCGTTCTGTCATCCCGCGGCTTTTGTGAATACCGGATGCTTTGAAATCTCACCTTCAAATGGGATCGCCAGGGCGAGCATATCACGGATCGAAATGACGCCGAGAAGCTTGCCCTCGTTCAGGATCGGCAAGTGGCGGAACCCGTGATCATTCATCGTTCTCATCGCTTCGGAAAGGTCAGCTTTCGGACTCATGAAAATGACTGCCTTCGTCAGGACGTCGCCGACTTTCATATCTGCAAGACGCGCCCCGTGGTTCGAAAACTCCCTCACCAGGTCCCGCTCGGAGAGCATGCCGACAAGCATGCCAGCCGTGCTCAAAACCGGCATGGCGCCGATGCCGAATTCCCGCAGCTGGGTCGCGGCATCCTGCACAGAGTCGTTACTATGACAGGATACGGGTTTTTGCCCGACTTTCTTCAAGTACTCGCCAATTTCCAAAGACGTGTCTCCCTTTGTGGCCAACCTGGGCGTCAGACCAGGACGAACAAGCCCTTGGCCGCCAGCAACTCGCCGACGACGCACAGGGCTGATTTATATTCATGAACTTAAATGGTAGGATGGCGAGATCGTGTCCGTCAAGCCGGCGACTGCGCAGTCGCAAGAGCATCCGCGCGCTGTCGAGAGACGCGACTTGATTTCTGAACGCCGGGTGAGGCGTTTGTGGGGCTGGAAGGGCCGTTTTCACAGGGGAGCGGCCGCTACGAAGGTCTTTGGACTGTCAGCGGGCGCGTTTGTGCTGCTGGCCAATGCGAGGCCACCGCCGGGGAACGTCAATTCGCCCAGACGGTCGGCGCGAAGCCGGCCAGAGCACTCGCCGGCTCAGCAGGCCGCTGTCAAATCAGGTACAGGACAGCCAGAAGCGTGGCAAGAGCGGCCGCCATATACCAGAAAATGGTGTAGCCGGCGAACAGCGTCAAAAGCATCGGCGCATTGCGGCGCGACATCAGCGGATACATCTCCTGCTCTTTTTTCAGCCGCTCGGGATTGCGCTTTTCCGGCCCCCACGCGAGACGTACGAAGAACCACTTGAAGGATAGACGCAGGTCGCCAAGCTCTTTGCTGATCGTCGCGGGCGGCGGCATGCCAAGAACCCGATCAATCTCGCTACGCTGCTCGTCGGAAAGGCCCCCGGCGAGTTCGGTCTTGAACTCACGCCAAAAGCGATCCGGTGCGACGCTGAATTCACCCATACCCTGACTCCACATGCTGAATTGCGGTGCAACGGCCAGATTGATGGCTCGTGGCAATAATGTGGAGCATGGCACCAAACATTTACGATCGCGTTAGCGCGTTCGCACACTCACACGAGATCCCCCTGAAGCCGCCGCAAGAAGCGGCAACAACATCATGCAGATGTCGGCTGGTTTTACTGCAAGGGAATGCTGCGTAATCAGCGCGGCGGGAGGCATCGGCTGACCGAATTCGGACGACGGTCAGTGCTCCGTTAGTATTTTGCGATCAGCATCAATGGACAGCGTGGCCGGTAACGCCAGTCGGGTTGCGGGGATCAGGCTCGGCAGTCGTCCGAGGATTTGAGGGTCGCCAGTGTCGTGTATTGCAAATACCGACATCCTTGCCGCGACCTCGTCTCGGTATTTGCGGTATTGAACGACAGTAGCAAAAATATGAGCTTAGTGTGGTGCTGGTCTCGCAATTGCCGACGAAGTTCGCTCGAGTGGTTGCCGCAGAGTGGAGGCGAACTTCGGAGACGGGACACTAGCAAGAGACGACTGTGGGTTAGTCCTCATCGGGGAGCCAACCGCGTATTGCTGCGGCAAGAAGGGCGAGTGGTATCAAGATGGCGGTGAGGGTCAGAGCTTCATACATCATCGATCCCTTGAACGCGTGAACTGCCCTTCAGCCTGACACGATAAACTCTTGATGTTAAGGAGAATTTTTGCGCAGTTTACGCCGAAAATGATAGGCAGTAACGATAATGTCTGGCGGGTCCGCGGCAGAGGTTCTCTCACGGGCTCACTCCTTACACCGTCACTGATGCTCCTCGTGCTGTGTCGTTTGCTTCATGGCTGCAGCAAGCCTCTTCTCTTTAGTACTCTCTCGATGTATTCCCGCGGCGCGCCAAGCTTAAGGAAGCAGTTTTCGATGTTGCTGATCCGGCTGCTTATGCTGATCTCCGGGAAACCGATCTTTTCCATCTCGTGACGTAGGGCAGCCGCAACCAGATCCAACCCCGCCTTGTCATACCCGTCTTCATCACGCAGGCGAAGAACCGCGACGCAGTCACTGATGCTCTCGTTCATCAGATGGTCTGGACCATTGCGCGGGGGATGCAGTCGATCGACGTCGCCGGTCTGGTGATGGGCGCATTCATGCCGGTCGATGAAGCTCTGAAATACCGGCGGGGCCGCGGAATAGTTCGATCGCAAGACGATCGGTTTGCCATCTGCATCCCTGCGCGCCATACCGGCGGCAATGCCTGGGCGGGCGCTGCCACTGTCGATAAAGCTGACGACTTCTCCATTATGGTTTTTACAAACTGGCGGCGGCACGACATCATAGGTTTGAGATGCGCTTGCGTGCCGGCAGAAAACGGTGTCCAGGCATGCCACCACCGAAAGAGCGACAAGGGCAAGAAACATTGTTGGCGAAGGAGGCGCGGGCCGCAGCATCGTTCCTACTCCTGTTACTGGCAAATTTTTGCCGCTACATCAGAGGCTAAAGCACTCGTCGAACCAAGCATTGGGCAGTGCCCGCGTCAGGCGAAGCAAGGCACGAGCGCACCACGGCTTGCAACGAAAAAGGCCGCTCTTAGGAGAGAGAGCGGCCATTTTTTTGCGCGGTCGGCTGTCATCCTTACAACCGGATCAATTGTCCAGGAAACTCCGCAGCTTGCGGCTCCGGCTCGGGTGCTTGAGCTTGCGCAGCGCCTTCGCCTCGATCTGGCGGATGCGTTCGCGGGTGACCGAGAACTGCTGGCCGACTTCTTCGAGCGTGTGGTCGGTGTTCATGCCAATGCCGAAGCGCATCCGCAGGACGCGTTCCTCGCGCGGGGTCAGCGACGCCAACACGCGCGTCGTCGTCTCGCGCAGGTTCGACTGGATCGCCGCATCGATGGGAAGCAACGCGTTCTTATCCTCGATGAAATCGCCGAGGTGGGAATCTTCCTCATCGCCGATCGGCGTTTCAAGGCTGATCGGCTCCTTGGCGATCTTCAAGACCTTGCGCACCTTTTCGAGAGGCATGGCAAGTTTTTCGGCCAGTTCTTCCGGCGTCGGCTCGCGGCCGATCTCGTGCAGCATCTGGCGCGATGTCCGCACGATCTTGTTGATCGTCTCGATCATGTGCACAGGAATACGGATGGTGCGCGCCTGATCGGCGATCGAGCGGGTAATGGCCTGTCGAATCCACCAGGTTGCATAGGTGGAGAACTTGTAGCCGCGACGGTACTCGAACTTGTCGACCGCCTTCATCAGGCCAATGTTGCCTTCCTGGATGAGGTCGAGGAACTGAAGGCCGCGGTTGGTGTACTTCTTGGCAATTGAAATAACGAGACGAAGGTTGGCCTCGACCATTTCCTTCTTGGCCTGACGGGCTTCGCGCTCGCCCTTCTGCACCGCGCGCACGATGCGGCGGAACTCAGGGATCTCAAGTCCCGTCTCGCTCGCCAGTTCGTGGATCTCGGTGCGGATTTCATCGATCTGATCGCGCTCGCCATCGATGAACTTCGCCCACTTCTTGCCCTTCTCCGACATGCGTTCGAGCCAGGTCTGGTCGAGTTCGTTGCCGAAGTATTCGTCGAGGTAGGACTGGCGGGGAATGCCGTGCGAGTCGGCAAGGCGCATCAGGCGCCCTTCGTAGCCCACGAGTCGCTTGTTGATCGCGTAGAGCTGCTCGACAAGGCTTTCGATACGATTATTATTGAGCGAAAGACTCTTGACGTCGTTGACGATCTCTTCGCGCAACTTTTCGTAGGCGCGCTGCTGGGGCCGCGAGGACTGATCGCCAGCAACCTGCTGCTCGATCATCTTGTCCTGCTGCTTGCGCAGCTTCTTGTAGTTGGAGGCGATGTTGTCGAAGGTCTCGAGGACTTTCGGCTTGAGTTCGGCTTCCATCGCCGCCAGCGACATGGCGTTTTCGTACTCGTCGTCATCTTCGTCTTCGGAATCGCCCTCGACGGCATCGCCAGCCTGGGCGCCCTCGTCGCTCACGGCTGGGGCGCCGTTGGCGGCACCACCGGGCTCTGCGGTTGGCACCGCCTTGGCCTCTGGCCCCTCGTAGGTCGCTTCAAGATCGATGATGTCGCGCAGGAGGATGCGGCCGTCGTTGAGTTCGTCGCGCCAGATGATGATGGCCTGGAAGGTCAGTGGGCTCTCGCAGAGGCCGGCGATCATGGCTTCGCGGCCGGCTTCGATGCGCTTGGCAATGGCGATTTCGCCTTCGCGCGACAGCAACTCGACCGAGCCCATTTCGCGCAGGTACATGCGGACGGGATCGTCGGTGCGGTCGGTCGGCTCGGACTTGGCCTCGGTCTTGGTCGGCAGAGCCTGGGTGGTCAGCTCGCGGCTGTTTTCGTCTTCCGGATCGTCTACGGCAGGCGTTGCGCCCTCTTCGGCCTCTTCGTCTTCGGATTCGACGACGTTGATGCCCATCTCTGAGAGCTGGGAATACAAATCCTCGATCTGGTCGGAAGACACCTCTTCGGAGGGCAGCACCTTGTTGAGGTCTTCATACGTAACGTAACCGCGCGTCTTGGCCGCCTTGATGAACTTCTTGACGGCCGAATCCGACATGTCGAGGAGTGGACTGTCGCGCTCGCCATCGGTCTGGGCGGCGCCGGTCTGTTCCTCGTCCTTAACGTTTACGTTCGCCATGCTTGGTCTACCCTCTGTGGAATTGGGGTCATGTTGGTCTTGCGATCGCTTGAGACGTCAGTGCCCGGATGAACAATCCCGTCCGTTGGCATTGAGCCGGTTGGCTGTGGGCCGCAGTGCCATGCACTGGGCCGCCGCTGGCATCAATCGCCGTTGCAGGATCATCGTCTCAGACCACCCTCTGGAATTCTCATGCTCGCAAGACCGATGCAGCTTGCGCCGCTCGGATGGTTTCGCCGCCGAAAGCCGTGTTTCGGCTGCCGACATAGGTCCGCTGGACAGGCGGCGGACTCAACTCAGTCAGTGACAACCGCACGATCCGGATCTAAGCCCCGGAAACAGGCGGTCTGGTCGGCCGTGTCGCTCCTTGCTGCAGCGCAACGATATCGTCGAAGCCTTCCCGAACGGTGTCGGCTTCCGCGTCTGGGTCAGCGAAGCGATCTGACCGATGTACCATGAGCTGTCCGATTCGGAGCAGCGTGTCGCCTGACCCCAATCGCTCTAGGTGTGAACGCAAGGTCGCTGTGTCAAGTGATTTTTCCTCTGCATGCGCGGAAAGTATGGCATCGCGCAGGTCGCGGAGCGCCCTGGAGGTGAACTTCAGACCCGCTATATCCTCGGCATATTCGTCGATCAGATAGGGATGGTTAACGAGACATTTAAGTATGAGAGATTCGCGGGCCAGGGAGGTCGACCCTTTTGCGACCGCCATGGGGCTTCGTTTCAGGCTTTCGCTGGCGAAGGCAGGCAGCGGTCCGGCGCCGGGCTGACCTGTACGGCCGAATTTGCGGCCCCCGCCAATACCGTGCGGGCGCTTCAGGAATGGCTGCGAAATGCTGGCGTATTCGCCGCGGGCGGCTGCTCCCGGCGCTCCGGGGCTAGCTCTGCCGGCCGATGAGTGAGACGCATCGGCCCGCGCCATGGCCCGCCACGCGTGAAACAGGCGGTCGCGAACGTTGCGTTCGTAATGGTTGCGTACGGCGGCATCGGCGATGCCGGCAACGATCTGGCGGAGGCGGAGTTCCAGTCCGGCCCGCCGCTCGGGCGTCGACCACTCGCCATCGCCCCATTCGCGCTCGAACAGGACGTCGGCGAGCGGGCGGGCCTTGCGCAAGAGCGCGGCCAGACCGTCGCGCCCGGATTCCCGGATGACGTCGTCGGGGTCGAGGCCGTCGGGGAGAAACGCGAAGCGCAGGCTGCTGCCAGGTTTCAGGTGCGGCAATGCGGTATCGATCGCACGGGACGCGGCTTTGCGGCCGGCCGCATCGCCGTCGAAACAGAGCATCGGTTCGGGTGCCATGCGCCACAACAGGGCCAGCTGATCCTCGGTCAACGCCGTGCCGAGCGGGGCGACGGTTTCGCGAAAGCCGGCCTGGGCAAGCGCAATGACGTCCATGTAACCCTCGACCGCGATCACGCTGCCGCATTCGAAGGCTGCCTGACGCGCGTTGTGTGCGTTGTAGAGGATGCGGCCCTTGTGGAACAGCGGCGTATCGTTGGAATTAAGGTATTTGGCTTTCTGGTCGGGATCGAGCGCACGCCCGCCGAATGCAATGACGCGGCCCTTGAGGTCGAGAATTGGGAACATCACGCGATTGCGGAAGCGATCGTAGGGAACGCGGATGTCTTCGCCACCGATGGCCATTCCGGACAAAACGATCTCACGCTCGTTGAAACCGGACTTAATGAGGTGCTGCTTGAGGTCGCTGCCGCCGTCGGGGGAATAGCCGAGGCGGAAAGTCCGGATCGTTTCCTCCGCTAGCCCGCGCCGCTCCAGATAGGCCAGCGCATTGCGCCCGGCTGCCGAACGCAGATTGGCTTCGAAAAAGCACGCCGCCGCCTCGACGAGCGGATAAAGGCGTTCGCGGATATCGACCTGTGCCTGGGCTTCGGGGGTGCGTGGGGCTTCCTTGGGCAGGTCGACGCCAGCTTCTGCAGCAAGTTGCTCGACGGCTTCCGGGAAGGGCAGGCCCTCGGTCTTCATGAGGAAGGTGAAAATATCGCCGTGTTCGCCAGTGGCAAAGCAGTGGTAGAAGCCCTTGTGATCGTTGACCGTAAATGACGGCGTCTTCTCGCTCTTGAAGGGCGACAGGCCGACCAGTTCGCGGCCCTGGCGCTTGAGGTTGACCTTGCGCGCGACGACCTGGCTCACCGGCAGGCGGGCGCGAATTTCGTCGAGGAGATGAGGCGCAAATCGCATGTGGATTCCCGGCAAGGGATCGCGACGCGGAACTTAAAACGATGATTAGTAGGATTGCCAATTCCTAGGCGATTCGGCGCGCTGATGCCTTCGGGGTGGAGCGTGCATGACCTCAAGGGGCGATTGTGCACAGCAAGTCCAAAGGGCTTTCACAGCTTATCCAAGGCATTTCGGCCTCACCGTCTCAGCTCTCCTTCAGGCCTTCCTTGACCATGGCGCTGACCTTGCCGAAGTCCATGCGACCGGTGAACCGCTCCTTGAGGACGCCCATGATCTTGCCCATATCCTTCAGGCCGCAGCATCCGGTTTCCTCAAGCGCGGCCTTCACGGCAGCGCGCATCTCATCATCGCTCATCTGCTGGGGCAGATATTCCTCGATGATCGCAATTTCGGCTTCTTCGCCTTCGGCAAGCTCCTCGCGGCCACCCTGGCGGTAGGTCGCCGCCGAATCGCGGCGCTGCTTAATCATCTTCTGCAACAGCGCCAGGATGTCCTGGTCGGAAATCTTTTCATTGCCCGTCGCCTGTCCGGATTCGTCGGCACGCGCGGCGATGTCGCGATCCTTGATCGCCGCGTTGACGAGGCGGAGCGTCGACAAGCGCTTCTTGTCGCCCGACTTCATAGCCTCTTTCATCGACTGGTTTATACGCTCGCGCATGGAGCCTCCAATGGGCCGTTCAGGCCGGCGCGGTCTATGACTTGCCGCACGGACCAATCGTTGCACTCGACGCCCGGTTCCCGAGCGCTTCCGCCGCAACATCAGCAAACTTGTTGTTTTTGCTCTTGTTTCACTTCACTTGCAGACCTTTGCACGATCCGAAGCGTCGGATTCAGGACAGTAATTTCGTCACATATATACGTTCATGAGAGAGTCGTTGCTAGATTGACCTGCAACGGCCTTCTCCTTAGGTTCTTCCCGGCATCAACCCGTTCCCCGCCGCCGCGCAAGCGCACGCACGTGCCGCAGGCGTTGCGGGGTGACATCGAAAGCCCGCCTCGATTATACCTTCAGGGATGCGCGCGCCAGCCCGATGCGGCAACCGCACACGAAAATTGGCACACATAACAACTGGGTCAGCTCTTGAGCACCACGACGTCAGATGGCTGGGCGGACGCCCCTACGACTGCCCGCCTCATATTGGCCGATGGAACCGTGATCGCAGGCCAGGGCCTAGGGGCCGTCGGCAGCGCGGTTGGCGAAGTCTGTTTCAATACCGCGATGACAGGTTACCAGGAGATCCTCACCGATCCCTCTTATACCGGCCAGATCATCACTTTCACCTTCCCGCACATCGGCAATGTCGGCGTCAATGACGACGACAGCGAGATGTCCAATCTCGCGGCAACGTCGGGTGTACGCGGATGCATTCTGCGCGCAGCCATCACCGAGCCGTCGAACTACAGGGCAGCCCGGCACTTCGACGAGTGGCTGAAGAACCGCGGAATTGTCGCCATCGCCGGGGTCGATACCCGCGCATTGACGGCACGCATTCGCGCAGAGGGCATGCCCAATGGCGTCATTGCCCACAGTCCGGACGGCGTCTTCGACATCGCCGCGCTCAAGGAGGAAGCCGCCGCCTGGCCGGGGCTTGAAGGCATGGACCTCGTCCCCGAAGTCACGACCGGCCAATCCTACACCTGGAACGAGACTCTCTGGAGCTGGCCGGACGGCTACAGGCGACAGGAAAACGCCGACGTGCATGTCGTCGCCATCGACTACGGCCTGAAACGCAATATCCTTCGCTGCCTCGTCTCCGCAGGATGCCGCGTGACGGTATTGCCGGCGACCGCAAGCGCGGAAGACGTGTTGGCGCGCCAGCCCGATGGCATCTTTCTCTCCAATGGTCCGGGCGATCCGGCAGCCACCGGCGAGTATGCCGTGCCGCAGATCAAGAAGCTGCTCGATACCGGCCTGCCGATGTTCGGCATCTGCCTTGGCCACCAGATGATGGCGCGCGCGCTCGGCGCCTCGACGAGCAAGATGCATCAGGGCCACCACGGGGCCAACCACCCGGTCAAGGACCATACGACCGGAAAGGTCGAGATCACCTCAATGAACCATGGCTTCGCGGTCGACCGCGAGAGCCTGCCCGACAATGTGGTCGAGACGCACGTGTCACTGTTCGACGGCTCAAATTGCGGGATTGCCGCCAGGAACCGCCCGGCGTTCTCGGTCCAGTACCACCCGGAAGCCTCTCCGGGGCCCCAGGACAGCCATTATCTTTTTGAACGCTTCATCGCGGCAATAAAAGCACACCGACAGGGCGGCTGAAAGCGACGAAACGCTAAGATGCGCCTGATTAGCAATACACTGCGAAAGCAAGCCGGAACGAGGTAGAGATGAAGATACTCGCGTCCGCCTGCATCGCAACGATCCTCGCGGGCTTCGCGTTGGCAGCTGGCGCGATTGCGGATAATCGCGAACCGCCGCCACCGCCGACCGAGTGGAAGTCGCAGGAGTTGCGCGACCACCCGCTCGTGGGCAAGGTCTGGTCAACACGCGACAAGGCTTTCGTTCCACTAAGGGATTTCGGACGGTCGCTAGCGCTCACCCGCTTCGTGCTGCTCGGCGAAGTGCACGACAATACCGACCATCACCTGTGGCAGGCCTGGGCAATCCGGACCATTTCCAAACTGCGCGGATCGCGTATCGTGGAAGGCGCGCCGCAGATCGACATCATTGCCATGGAGATGGTGCGCACCGACCAGAACGATGCGCTCGACAAGTTCTACGGCCGCGATGTCGCCGTTCCCCGGACCCGCAAGGCCGGCGATTTTGCGCGCATGCTGAAGTGGTCGGAGAGTGGCTGGCCCGATTTTGAGATTTATGCGCCGATCATCGATCAAGCGCTCTACGAGCAGATCGTCATCGTTCCAGCGAGCGTATCCAAGGAGTTCACACGGCAAGTCTCCAAAGAGGGCGCAGCGGCGTTGGCGGAGGGCGAACCCGAGAGGCTGGCCCTGGCGCAGCAATTCGATCAAGCGCAAGCCCAGGCCATGGCCAGCGAAATTCACGACGCCCATTGCGGCCTCATGCCGGATGCCGCGATCCCGTCGATGAGCTTCGTTCAAAGGTTTCGCGACGCGATCATGGCCGACTCGCTGCTTTCGGTGGCGGCCGGCAAGGGCGGCATTCTGATTGCCGGCAACGGCCATGTGCGCCGCGACCGTGGCGTGCCCTGGTACCTGGAGAAGCGCGGGGTGCCGGCCTCGGCAATCGTGGCGCTCGAGCTTGCCGAAGTCTCAAGTGAGGCCAGCGAGCCCGAGAAATACATCGAGCGCGGTCCGGACGGAACGCCCAACGCGGACTTCGTTGTCTTCACCCCGCGCGCCACACGCGAGGACCCGTGCACAAGAATGCGCGAACAGATGCAGAAAAAGCAAACGCAGGACCGAAGCTAGTGTCCCGTCTCCGAAGTTCGCCTCCACTCTGCGGCAACCACTCGAGCGAACTTCGGAGACTAAAGGGACACTAGAATCAGAAAGTTGCTAGTGAGGCGTCGCGCCTTAATTGACCGGCGGTGCGGCGAGGCCGGTGTCAATTAAGGCGTGATAAACGCCTCACGAAGTCATTGATGTTGCTAGCGGCCCTCATGTCGCGCCGAAATCGAACGAGGTTGCGGCTATGGTGCGATTTTGGCGCGACGGGCCACT